>OBEQ012314928.1_pt1 | contig 12480 bp, 17 predicted proteins | sample 1670901 | NCBI WGS metagenome assembly OBEQ01 (sample SAMEA104232315, study PRJEB22302) | groundwater metagenome | biome: forest; feature: aquifer; material: groundwater | place: USA | collected 2011-08-07 | depth 5.4 m | reverse complement strand
TTATTGGCAACAAAACAGGAAATGACGCAGTTCTTCTCCCCGGACGGGAAGGCGACCGCGGCCACACTCCTTTCTGCCGGACCGGTCGTTGTGACCGATGTCCGCACGAAGGAAAAGGACGGCTACGACGCTCTCCAGTTCGGATTCGGCACACGCCTTTCCAAGAGGGTCAACAAAGCGCAGTCGGGCGCTCTCAAAGAGCTCGGCTCCTTTCGTTGGCTTCGCGAGTTCCGTCCGAAAGACGGCAACCTCGGAGAAATGAAGCGCGGCGACAAGATCGCGGCGGACATCTTCACGCCCGGGGATGCGGTCACCGCGTCCGGTACGTCAAAAGGAAAAGGTTTCCAGGGCGTCGTGAAGCGTCACGGTTTCAAGGGTGGTCCGCGCTCGCACGGTCAGAAGCACTCCGAGCGTGAAGCCGGATCGATTGGTGCGACAGGACCCCAGCGCGTTCTCCCCGGCACCCGCATGGCGGGTCGCATGGGTGGCGATCGTATCACCATCAAAAATTTACGCGTGCTTGCGGTCGACAGCACGAACAACCTTATCCTCGTGTCGGGAGCGATCCCGGGACGTCGAGGTACTCTAATCGAGCTTCGCGGCTAATCCATCATCATGACTACAAAAGAAAAGAAAGCAGTGTCGATGGACGCCCCGGTGTACTCGCAGGACGGTAAGAAGTCCGGATCGTTCACTCTTCCGGAGGCCGTCTTCGCTCTCCCTTGGAACGCCGACCTCGTCCATCAGGTCGTGACCGGCATGGCCGCGAACGCGCGCCAGACCAACGCGCACGCCAAGGACCGCAGTGAGGTCCGCGGGGGAGGCAAGAAGCCTTGGCAACAGAAGGGAACAGGCCGCGCACGTCACGGATCCAGCCGTTCGCCGATCTGGCGTAAGGGTGGTGTGACGCACGGTCCGCGCAATGACAAGGACTACTCAGTGAAACTTCCCCGCAAGATGCGCGCAAAGGCGCTCTTCGTGACGCTCGCGAAGAAGTGGAAGGACGGCGAGATGCTTTTCGTCGACAAGCTCACTTATGGTGCGCCGAAAACGAAGGATGCACGCATGACCCTGGACAAGCTTGGCGCGATCTCCGGCTATGAATCTGTCGCGACCCGCCGCAAGAACGCGGTCTGTGTCGTTCTCCCCGAAGCGGACATGAATGTGAAAAAGTCGTTCATGAACTTCGGCAACGTGCGCGTTATTTCGGTGCGCTCCTTGAATGCCGAAGATGTTCTCGCATACAAATACCTCGTGCTGGTCGGACCCGAGGCTTCCGTTGGCGTTATCGGCTCTAAGCTCTCCTAATATGGCACTCTTCAAGAAAGCAGAACTGGCCAAGAAGGCCGAGGCGAAGGTAAAGGAGCCGAAGGTTGAAAAGGCAACGGACAAGGAGTCGTCAGCACGTTCGTTCGTGAAGACGCGCGGTCTCGCACTCGATGAGATCCTCCGTCGTCCGCATATCACGGAGAAGGCGACGGATCTCTCGGAAAAGGGGGTCTACGCGTTTGAAGTGCATCCCAAGGCGACGAAGATGGAGGTAAAGCAGGCGGTCGAGAAATTCTACAAAGTGCATGCGCGCCAAGTTGCTGTCATTAACACGAAGGCAAAGTACACACGTGCGCGCAAGTCGAACCGGATCGTCCTCAAGAAGGCGGGCCTCCGCAAAGCACTTGTGACATTAAAAGCTGGCGAGAAGATAGAATTTGTCTAGAACGTCCATTTTTGGCGTCCCGGCATTCCGAGAATCAAACAACGGACTAAGGTTCGACCTTAAGAATTTGTATTCAAGGTCAAACCTTGAAGAAGTTGTCCGTCGTTTGATTCCCTCAGGATATCCAAAAAGTGAACGTTCATGAACTCAAAATCATCATGAAAAAATTCAAACCAACAACCCCGTCCAATCGTCACACAGTGCTGACCCCCTTCCGCCAACTTCTCACGAAGCGCAAATCCACTCCCGCAAAGTCTCTCGTCACCGGCGGTCGTTCGACCGCAGGCCGCAACGCCTTTGGTCGCATCACGATGCGTCACATGGGAGGCGGGCACAAGAAGCTCATGCGTAATGTCGACTTCAAATTCGACAAGAAGGATGTTCCGGCGCGTGTCGAGTCGATCGAATACGATCCGCATCGTACCGGTTTCATCGCACTCATCTGCTATGCGGACGGAGAGCGCCGCTACATGGTCGCCCCGAAGACCCTCAAGGTCGGCGATACGGTCATGACAAGCGAGAAGGCACCGATCAAGCCGGGCAACCGCCTTCCTCTGAAGAAGATCCCGGTCGGTACATTCATCTTCAACGTCGAGATCCAGCCGGGTGCAGGCGCCAAGATCGCACGTGCGGCGGGTAACTTCGTGGAACTCATTGCGAACGACCTCGGCTACGCGTATCTCAAGATGCCGTCGTCGGAGGTCCGCAAGGTGACCGAAATGGCCTGGGCCTCGGTCGGCGAAGTGTCGAACGACCAGCACAAACTGCGTAACGAAGGAAAGGCCGGACGTAACCGCTGGAAGGGTATTCGCCCGCACGTGCGTGGCTCCGCCATGAACCCGGTCGATCACCCCCACGGTGGTGGTGAAGGCCGCGCCGGTCGCGGTCTCCGCCGCGCCAAGAGTAAGTGGGGCAAGCCCACAGGCAAAGGCCAGAAGACCCGCGCTCCGAAAAAGTACAGCAATGTCTTCATCGTCAGCCGCCGAAAGGTAGGAAAGAAGTAAAATTTCTACACCAAAAACAAAAAGCGCCCAATGGCGCTTTTTGTTTACAGAAAAAAACGCATACCGGCGCATGCGTTTTCTGTTCACCCATTCAGGTGTCTGACCGGAGGATAGATTTCCATGGAAAGAACAAAGTTGTTGAGCCCCGGAAGAGTTTGCGCCGCCGTGTAGCAACCATACGGAGGTGTGGGCAGGTCTACACCGAGGACATCTTTGATAAGGGTTCGGGTACCCGATACCGTAATGCTGTGCCGTCCGACGTGAAGAAGCGCCAAGCCCGCTTGCGACAACTCTTTTCCCACCAGCTCAAGGATCGCCCTGTCAGGGCGGATGATCAGATCCCCATTTGCATCTTCTAGTCCGATCGACACGCTGACTTTCTCGTCCATTTTCGTTTCCCGAAAGAAAGGGTAGCCTGCTGGGTATATTATCACAGGCGGACCACTTTTCCACTTTCTTGCGGAAAGTGAAACAGGGGAGTAGCATCACGATTACGACCACGGTGTCTTGTCCTCGAGAACCCTGCGGGGAAGATCTTTGGCAAGGCCGTGGTCGTCCTTTTTTATGGAGGTGCAAGATGGATGTTCTTTTGAATGAACTTCACCGTTTGGCGGATCACTGTAGTTGGGAGATGCTCCTTGTGGCCATCGACAGACCATTTCGGATACGTTCCACGGGAGTGCTCGATGTTCTTTGTCCGGAACATGGCGAGAAGACGCCGTCGCTCCATTTGTGGCCCACCTCAGGGCGCTTCTACTGCCACGGATGTGGTTGGTCCGGCAATAAGATCGACTTCATCGCACAACAACTCCTGGGATACGACCGCACGCCGCATCTCTTTGGCGCAAGAGATGTCGAGAAGCTCCGCGAGTTCCTCGGTCATGTTCCTTCACCGTCAAATTCGGCCCAGCTCGAGTTGGGATTCTAAACTAATAGCGAAGGGTATGCGCCCGACCTCACGGTCGGGTTCTTTTTATGCAAATTGTTGACGTGTGCGGAGCAGATGCTAGTTTGTCGAAAGTGGATCCTTGCGTTGTATACTGGAGACAATATGTCCGAAGAAGAGATCATCGAAAAACTCCGCGCACTTGGCGCATTCGCCGTATTCGTTGGGCGCATGAATCCGATGCACTTGGGGCACCAGTTTCAGATCGACATGCTCATCAAGGCCTTCCGCGAGCGTCATCTGTTGGCACTCGGAAGTTGCAACAAGTCGGTATCGATCCGCCACTTGTTCAACTACAAGGACCGTTCGGACTTCGTGCGCCTCGTGCATCCCGGTACCCGCATTGCGCCGCTTCCGGATTTCGACAACAACGAACTGTGGTTCGCCGCACTCGATGACTTGATCCGCGCATCCGGGGGAGACCCGGCGGATGTCGTCTTCATCGGTGGTAGTGACGAGGACGTGGAATTCTACGGCGGCACCGGCAGAAAGGTTTTCATTCTGAATCGCTATGCCGGCATCACGAAGAACGTGAGTGGTGCGGAAGTGCGCGACGCCCTCATGGAAAAGCGTGAACTCGACGGTCTCCTCGACCCGCGGATCATCCCGCTCGTCCGCGAGCGCTTCGCTCTCCGCTGGGCCGAAGTCCGCCAGAAATAAGAACTACAAATGAAACGCCGCAAGCTCAGCCTGCGGCGTTTTTTTCATTTAGCCACAACTTTCTTCGGCTTCTTTTTCTCCTTCTTGATCTTATTATCTCCTCGTCCCATAACTATTTTGTTTTAGCCTTCTTCGGCTTCTTCTTTTCTTTCTGCTGTCGGTTTTCTCCTTTTCCCATGGTGTTTTTATATAAGCATTTGCTTCTAATCTTTATATTGTAGCGTATTCCTCTTCTGTCATGAATAGGGAAGTATGAAAAACGGCACGCTAGGCGTGCCGTGTGCGCATGAGTACTCAGGAGCGTCGACGGTCTTTGCCGGACCGGCGCACGATCTTTTTTGGTACGTGACCCTGTGTGAGAGGAAACCAGAAATCCAGATAACTCTGGACACCGGGAAAAAATGCCTTGGGAATTGCCCAGAGCATGTGTACACCGGCGGCAAGCGCCTCCACGCTATTCTTTGGCAGAAGCGCCGGGGCGCCTGTGATCGGGTCCATGAGTCTGTCTCCTTGGTTGCAATAGGAACGAGAAGTTCGATACTAGAAAATTTTGCGGATTTTGTAAAGAGGGCGATTCATTCTGGAGGAAGTTCCTCCTCCTCTGGTTTGTCGGCAGATGTGACCTCGTCCTCTTCTTCCTCCCGTGCGCGAGCAGGTGCAAGAAATTCCATATTCCAAATATTCGGTCCCTCTTGATGAAACGCCCCCATGTTGGAACTTATTATATCATCCGAATTTTCCCAAGGCGAGACTTCTGCGGGAAAAGAAACGGCCCACTCGCGAGAGTGGGCCGGAAAGATCAGTAATCGTTATCGAAGTTTCCCATGACGGTACAGAGCGGCTCGCTGTTCCACTTGTTTAATCGGATCTCGTAACCGCACACACGAAGCCGACAGGATTCGCTTTCAGCAAACGCTTGCGCGTCTGTGAATGTGCCGTAGAAACTGGCAGAGAACGACGGGTAGTACGGGGCCTCCGCGTCGGGCGCACAGTCGTCCATGAGGAAACTTATGAAATGAAGAGCTACACCTCTATTCTCCTGGTTGGTGGCCATTTGGCACCTCCTGCGTGTTAAGCAGAAGGTATCCATTTGAACCATTCAAATGAAATTTCTGCCTAGTTAAACGAGTTTTCTTTCTAGCATATCTGATAAAATTGTCAAGAAAACCGTAATGGTTCAATACCTTGTGAACACCAGACTGCAGTTCTGCGGAGGCGAGGCCTCCGCAGAAATATGAACCGACAATTCCTCGAGTCGTTCCTTTTCCCTAATTACCCCGAGCTTCCATTGTGAGCCGGCGACTCAAACGTCCCATTTCACGGCCTCCGCAGAAAGTAATATGAACCGCCGCCAGGCGTTCCGCCTCCCCAACTGCCTCACCCAACGCAAATGCTGCGGAAACGACAGCGCAACTTGCTTTCTCGGGGACTCCGCAGGGCCGGAGCTCGGTCTTGTCAAGGCTTTCTTTTGACAAGTCCGGCCCGAGGACTGCCTGAGCGCTCCGCAGGAGAGTGCTCAGGTTGCCCCGAGAAAGCAGAGTTGCGGCTGTCGATAAAAGGTCACCTTTACATTTCACGGCTCATTTGCTAGTCTTTCCCCATTATGACTAAAGATATTCCGGTTACGGATGTCGCTAAGGACCCCGTTATTTATGAGGTGGGGTACCACATTGTCCCGCTCGTCGGCGAGGACAACCTTGGCGCACGCGTCACGAAAGTGCGCGACGTGATCGAATCCCAAAAAGGGAGCATTATTTCCGACGAATTTCCCAAGTCCATGGACTTGGCTTATCCGATGTCGAAACTAGCCGACAACAAGCGCGCGACCTACGCGAGCACATATTTCGGCTGGTTCAAGTTCCAGGTCGAGCCGGCCGCCATAAAGGCGATCGATGCCGCGCTCAAGAAGGACAACGAGATCTTGCGCTACATTCTCATCAAGACCGTGCGCGAGGACACCATGTCCCCGAAGAAGGCCCTCCGTGAGGCCAAGCGCGAAGACGGCGGAGTAAGTGAGCCCCGCGAAGCGAAGCCGAAGATGACCGAGGAAGAAATGGACAAGACTGTTGAAGACCTTGTCTCTGCTGTTGAGTAGCAAGGCATAATTTGGGCGCCCTTCGCGTTTTTCTTTCGAACGCCTCGGGAAGCAGTAGGTTACTACAGCTTCTCCGAGATCGCTCGAAAGAGAAAACGCGAATTGCATCCCAAATTCCATCCTTGCTCGCATCGAAATTGGGTTTCTATTAACTTACTCACCATGATCAAGAAAAAGGTTCAAAGTTACCTCTCGGCGAACAACATCAAGCACATCGACTACAAAGATGTCGAACTCTTGAAGATGTTCCTGACACCGCACGGACAGCTCCAGCCGTCTAAGCGCACGAATTTCTCGGGTAAGGAACAGCGCGCACTTGCGCTCGCCGTGAAGAGGTCACGCTACATGGGCTTCCTGCCCTACGTCACCGCCTAAACCAACAAATTCGGCGCATTTCGCGTTTTTCTCCCGAACGCCTCGGGAAGCAGTAGGTTACTACAGCTTCTCCGAGATCGCTCGAAAGAAAAACGTGAACTGCATCCGAATTTCTCGGTTTAGGAACCTAAACCGAGAATCTTGGCGCATTGCGCAGAACCCGCAGGTTTGACACCTGCGGGTTCGTGCTTTCTGGACGCTATGAACACTAGAACCCCCCGCTTGCTCGGCGTACTATATGAACATTAATTAGTTAAAAGCTTCACATATGTACGTAAACAAAGCACTCCTTTACGGGAATTTAACGCGGGATCCGGAAATGAAGTCCCTGCCCTCGGGTATTTCGGTCACTTCGTTCGGTGTTGCAACCAACCGCACTTACAAGGACAAGAATGGCGTGAAGCAGGAAGCAGTGGATTTTCACAACGTCGTCGCATTTGGAAAACAGGCGGAACTTATTACGCAATACTTAAAAAAAGGAAACGGCATCTTCGTCGACGGCCGTATTCAGACGCGCTCATGGGATGGTCCCGACGGCAAAAAGAATTACCGCACCGAGATCGTCATTGAAAACTTCCAATTCGGACCTAAATCAAGTGGGGGATCCGGAGGTTCATATGGCGGCGGAAGCCCCTCCCCATCAAGTGCCTCGGCCGGAAAGTCATCTGTTCCCGCAAAGGAGCCGGAACTCGACACGATCGAGTATCCGGCCGACGACGCCAACCTCGAAGACATCCCGTTCTAAAAACTAAAAAGAAAAGGCCCCACATCTGTGGGGCCTTTTCTTATCGCTCATAACTCATCCCTCATCTTATTTTTTCTCCATTCGTTCGGAGTACTGTCCGTCCTCGGTATTTATACGGACCGTGTCTCCCTCGTTGATGAAAAGCGGTGCCATGACCGTTGCGCCGGTCTCGAGCACGATCTGCTTAAGCGCGCCGCTTGATGTATTACCCTTCACGGCGGGAGGGGATTCCTTCACCTTCAGGTCCACTTTGACCGGATACTTGATCGTAAAAATCTCGTCGTTGAATGTACGTGCCTCAAGGACGGAGTTGGGGAGTATGAACTTGATTGCATCTCCGACGGCGCTGTCATCGAGCTGAAAACGATCAGCCGGGTTCTTGGCATCGCAGAACCAATATTCTCCCCGATTCGTGTAGAGATATTTGACTGTGCGCGTGCCCATTTCCGCCTCTTGTGCTTTGTCGGACGCATGAAAGGATTTCTCGACGGTACGGTCGGAGATGACATGCTTCAATTTCGTCGCATTTTGCGGTTTCGCCTTCTGTTTACGGAAAACGTGAGAAGAAATGACAAGATAGGGCTCGTCGTCGAGAAGGATGATCTTCCCCGGGGTGATTTCGTTATAGTCGAGAGTGGCCATAAGAGGTTGTTACTGATTGATGGCCATTCTAGGGCAACTGTGGTGATTTGTCGAGAAAGAAACGTTTTGGCTATTTCGCGTGTACTATCTTATATATGACAAGCGAGAAAAGACACGCCGTGGTGACGGGCGGTGCGGGGCCTGCCCGAGCACCTCATCAGTCAAAGTTAAGACAGAACGTTGTCAGGGCTCCAAATAAACAAATTAGGCAACGTGCTGTTGTGACCGGAGGTGCCGGGTTTATTGGTTCTCACCTTGTCGAGGCCCTGATCAGGGGCGGCTGGGCGGTCGCGGTGGTCGACAACCTTGTCGCGGGAAGAAGAGAGGATGTTCCTGCGGAGGCGGATTTTTATGAGTGCGATGTGTGTGACCACGACGCCCTATTGCCCGTCCTCGCCGGAGCAGATGTCGTTTTCCATTTGGCCGCTCTCCCCAAGGTGCAGTTTTCGATCGATGAGCCCCACACGTCAAATGATGTGAATCTTTCCGGGACGGTAAATGTGTTGAACGCCGCAAAGGAGGGCGGCGTGCGCCGTGTCATTTTTTCCACGTCGGCGGCTGTGTATGGCGATCACGAAACGTTCCCGCTTTCGGAAACCCTCCCGCCTCGTCCCGTTACCCCTTACGCCCTTCAAAAATATGCGGGAGAAGAATATGCGCGCATGTATAGCGCGCTACACGGACTTGAAACCGTTTCCCTGCGCTACTTCAACGTCTATGGTCCGCGTATGCGTCCGGACGGTGCATACGGACTTGTTGTTGCGCATTGGCTACAGGCAAAGGAGAAGGGTCTGCCGCTTCCCATAACGGGGGATGGTCTCCAGACCCGTGATTTTGTACACGTGCGCGACATCGTACGCGCTAATTTGCTAGCGGCGATGAATGAAAACGTCGGGAGGGGGGAGGTCATCAATATCGGCTCGGGTTCGCGCATCTCCATGAAAGTACTGGCCGAACTTTTTGGCGGCCCCGTCGAATGGGCTCCCGCGCGCGTCGAGAGTCGTCACACAGAGGCGGACAATAGAAAGGCAAAAGAACTTCTTGAGTGGGAGCCGGCCATTGACTTAGAAGAAGGGATCGCAGAATTACTCGCCGACATCGAGATAAACGAAGAGGACGATCGAACATAAGAGCCAGCCCGTACTACTTCTTTATATCTTCATCTGTTTTCTTGCATAGCATGATCTGCCGAGTATGATGAACGCAATGACCTCGCTTTTGGACGATACGGCCTCATTTGAAGAAATTGCCGATGAAAAGGTGCTCACCGAGTCTCTCGCGCACCCGAGCCGTTTTGGTATTATCGTCGACCGCTACGAGGAGGCGTTTCTGCGCAAGGCGGAATCGATCATCCACAGTCGTGAGGAAGCTGAAGATATCGTTCAGGAAACTTTCGCGAAGATCTACTTCAATGCCCGCCGCTTCACCCCCCAAGAAGGCGCGACTTTCCGCTCCTGGGCCTACAAGATCCTTGTTAACACGACATTTACGCATTACCAGAAACTCAAGAAGCGCGGCGGTATGTCGCTCGAACTTGACCCGGAACTCTGGGACATTCTTCCGGACCCGGCGGGAAACTTTTACGATGAAGACTCGATGCGCGATTATGTGGCGTCTTTCCTCGCGCGTATGCCCAGCCAGCTCGCCCGTCCGCTCAAGCTCCACTTCATTGAAGAATACTCCCAGAAAGAGATCGCCGACATGGAAGGGACGACGATCTCCGCCGTGAAGACCCGCATTTACCGTGCCAAGCGTGAATTCATCAAGCTCGTGAAGGGAAGTAGCGACGAAGAAAACGTCCGCAACCTCCCGTAGGTGGAGCCGTCTGATGGGCTAAGGTTTGACCTTAAGAATCTGTATTTAAGGTCAAACCTTAAAGAAGTTGCCCGTCAGATCGCCCCAAATCCATGCAACCTTTTCTTTTAACCTCTGGTTAACATTGATACATATGGCCAAAACAGCCGCACAACTCAAAGCAAGTGTCATGCGCCGGGTCTGGTTCATCTGGGGTATCCGCCAGGTGTTGAATCCGGTCTTCCTTAAAGTCGTTCTCATCGCCGTCTTTTTATGGGAATCGCGCGTGAACATCTACTATGCTCAGGTTTTCCGTAACGCACCGCCCCTCTTTGACCTTGTGCGGAACATTGAATTCGCGCGCTCGGCCGTTGTGCACGCCGCACCTTCGACGATCGCCCTTATGGTCGGAGTGATGGGTGTTGGCGCATGGCTCGTCACGGACATCATCCGTCGCAAAACCGAAGCCTGGATCTAAGACTTGCCTCCGTGCAAGGTTTATATATAGTGTATGCAACCGATGAAACACCGTGTTTTGTCGGTTGAATTTTTCATCAAATAAGGAGTTCGCGTGATCGAAACAGCGATATATGAGACAAAAAGCGGCCCCACCCCTCCGGTCCTGGAGGCCGACAGGTTGGTGGAGGTCAGTGCTGAACTGAATCTTCTTCTTCGCCAGGCGACCTGTTCGCTCAAGCATTACCTGGAGCGTGGACGTGCCTCGCGCCTTCCCGATAAGGCGGCATACGATGCGTACATCGGGCAGAGTGACATTCTCGCGGGCAAGATCCAAGAGGTCGTGGATTCGGGGTTGACCGTCACCCTGCGCGGCGGGATGTATGCCGGCTCCCCCTACCGTATCCGACGGACGTCAGGGGAGTGTTTCAATGTTTCACTTCTCGAAGCATCGCAGGACCGGTCCGGAACTGCGTACTTCATGAGTGAACGCGTCGCCATGCTCGCCGCGGCCACGATCACCGTCGAAGAAGAAGCGGCCGGCGCAGATCTCTAGCCGCCAAGACGAAAGTCAAAGCCAAAGCCGACCCCGTGAGATAAACCAGCAAACCCCGCCAAGAAAGGCGGGGTTTATTCTGTCTAGCGAGAGACGACGCGAAAGCTTCCGAGCTTTCATGGCGTCCGAGCGACGACGGAACAAGAGGACCGATTATTCTTGAACCGAGAAATTGTGCAAGAGTGGAAGTGCGCTATCTCACGGGGCCGGCTTTTTTGTATCCCCCCAGCACTCCTCTCTGTTGTTCGTGTCCCCAAGGTTAAACCTTCGCGCGGCGCGAAGGTTTAACCTTGGGGACTGGGGATTTACATTTCCTCACCTCTCATCGCAAGCTCTATTCTTCACCGCTCGAAGCGCCCGCGGAAGCATCTTCTTTAAGCTTCTTCTCAATCAACTTCACGATCTCGTTCGCAACCTTTTTGTTCTCCTTCAGGAAAACGCGCGCCGAATCATAGCCACGACCGATCTTCACATCGCCGTAGCCGTAGGACGACCCTGATTTATCGATGATCGCGTATTTCTCTCCGAACATGAGGATCTCGCTCTCGCGAGAAATGCCCTCACCGTACACGATATCGAATTCCGCTTGGCGAAAAGGAGGCGCAACCTTGTTCTTCACAACCTTTGCGCGTGTGCGACTACCGATGACCTCGTCGCCTTTTTTTATTTGTGCGATCTTGCGAATGTCGATGCGACACGAGGTGTAGAACTTGAGCGCCTTACCACCCGGAGTCGTCTCGGGGTTGCCGAACATAACGCCGACCTGCATGCGGATCTGGTTGATGAAAATGACGATCGTGTTCGACTTCGCGATGATGGCGGTCAGCTTGCGGAGGGCCTGGGACATGAGACGCGCCTGGCGACCGACGTGTTGTTGGTCCATGTCGCCCTCGATCTCCGCGCGCGGGGTGAGCGCCGCGACCGAGTCGATGACGATGACATCGACCTTGCCCGAGCGGACAAGCGAATCCACGATCTCGAGGGCCTGCTCCCCGGACTCTGGTTGCGAGAGAAGGAGCTGGTCTGTCTTCACGCCGAGTTTGTGCGCATAATCCGGATCAAGGGCGTGTTCCGCGTCGATGAACGCCGCGATGCCTCCTTTCTTCTGTGCTTCCGCGATGACGTGGAGTGCGAGCGTTGTTTTACCCGACGACTCCGGTCCGAAGACCTCGATGATACGCCCGCGGGGGAGTCCGCCGATACCGAGCGCGTAATCGAGACCTATTGAGCCTGTCGAAATAGCGTCGACTCCGACCTTCGGAGAATCTCCGAGCTTCATGATCGCGTTCTCGCCGAACTTCGTCTGTATCGCTTTGATCGTCGCCGCAATATCAACCGAGCCGACCTCCGCCTTCGCAACCTTCTCTTTTTTCTTGGGATATGCCATACGTAAAAATAATTTCTAATGTCTAATTTTCAATTTCCAAAGTAAATTTCGCGCGATCGAGAATTTTTTAGAAATTAGAAATTAGTAATTAGACATTCGCTCGTTA
>OBEQ012072755.1_pt1 | contig 12481 bp, 11 predicted proteins | sample 1670901 | NCBI WGS metagenome assembly OBEQ01 (sample SAMEA104232315, study PRJEB22302) | groundwater metagenome | biome: forest; feature: aquifer; material: groundwater | place: USA | collected 2011-08-07 | depth 5.4 m | reverse complement strand
TGTCACGTTTCTTTTGAGATTCGGATTGCTTCGTCTTGATAGACGAAGTCTGATAATACATCGATTGCATTATCGTTAATACGAATTTCTAACTTTGCCAAATTTGCAGCTTTATACCCGATGAGTTCGTAATCAATACTTGCGTAGCCTGATGAAACAGATTTTAACTCAGATGAAAGCCCGCGGACAAACATACTGTATGGCATGTCATAAAGAAGCACTGCGTACGTATCGTGATAGGTAAGATTAATCATGTTTCCTTTTTTCTTTTGACACACAGTCATAACTGCGCCAACATACTCTGGTGGAACATAAATCTCAAGTTTCATGTAGGGTTCTGAAAGATTTCCTTGCTCATCTTTTTGATACAAAACTTGGGGCATAGTAAGTAAAAGATCTAAGCCAAACTCTTGTTCTAATCGCTGCTTAACAATATCTGCGTGCAACAATCCTAAAAAACCAACCCGAAATCCGCTGCCTAAATACGAGGAGTATTCTTCGGAAAAAGAAAGTGCTGTGTCGTTCAACATTAATTTTCCTAGTGATTCTTTTAAAGATACAAAATCATTAGATCGCTTAGGATACATGCCAAAAAACACCATTGGCTTTGGCACGTTATACCCTTCGAGCGGTTCAATTGTTGCATTTTGCAATGTTATCGTGTCGCCAACCCGTGCTTTGCGAATGTCTTTTATGCCTGTAATAATGTAGCCAATCTCACCAGTTGTAAGCGTTTTCGAAGATTTGAGATACGGCGTAAAATATCCAACATCAGTAACAGTACTTTTGACATTGTTTTGGAAAAAAGATATCTGGTCACCTAAGGAAACACTACCATCAACTACCCGAACATAGGCAATAACACCGCGATATTCATCGTACACTGCGTCAAAAATGAGCGCTCGAAGAGGACTTACTTCTGATCCTCTTGGCGCTGGGAGTTTTTCGATAACCGCATCGAGTAACGCTTTTGTGTTTTCTCCTGTTTTTGCAGAAATAAAAAGCATTTCGTCTTTTTGAAAACCAAAAACCTCCTCGAGTTCTTTCACAACTTTTTCTGTCTGTGCATTTGGTAAATCTATTTTATTAACAACAGGAATCATTGTTAAATTTAGTTTTTTTGCCTGGGCATAGTGAGCAACTGTTTGTGCTTGAATACCTTGGGTTGCATCAACTAATAAAATTGCACCTTCACACGCAGCAAGCGTTCTTGAAACCTCATAAGAAAAATCTACGTGGCCGGGAGTATCGATTAAATTCATCATGTATTGTTCACCTTTGAACTCATAAAGCATGCGAACAGGAGCAAGTTTTATAGTAATTCCTCTTTCTCTTGAAATAGGATTTTGGTCTAAAAACTGTTCGGTAATTTTGTCCTTAGCAATTGTTTTGGTTATTTCCAAAAACCTATCAGAAAGTGTAGATTTTCCATGATCCACATGGGCAATAATGGCAAAATTTCGAATCTGTGCTTGATGCATAGGTATGATTATAACAAAAAGGAGATTACACAGGCCTTGTGTGGTCGATGGATTCTTGGCTTTCTCGCAAAATCTCTCGCCAATTGCCAAGCTTTTTAAACAGAAGAAGAAACGTTGTTGCTTCTTTTACGTTAAAAAACCAGGTTAAAAATAAGTAAAGCGAAAGCCCTGCAATGGTCGAAATGCCAGTCAGAATGAGTAAGTTAATCGTGTGGGTTGTATCGATCACTAATTGATCTAAGAGTTTTACCGGTACGTATAGAGCAATGCCAGTAAAAAATGTCGCAGAAAAAATTTTGATAAGCGTTGCAATAAATGGCCGAAGCAAAAACCCATGCGTTTTTCTGTCTAAATAAATAAACGAAACAACAAGATTAACAATACTTGCGATGGAATACGAAACCGCAATACTTTCGATGCCAAAATTATGATACAAAACAAAAAATGCCCCCATAGCAATCATAAGAAGTGTTGTGAGTGAACCAATAATAAGCGGTGTTTTTGTATCGTGTAGTGCATAAAAGCCTCGTGCGACAAGAGAAATAAGTGCTTGGGCAAAAATAGAAATACTTAGGATTGCCAAAATTTTACTGGTTAAAATGGTTGCTGGCCAATCAAATTGTCCGGCGCCAAAAATAAGACGAATAATCGGAACCCGAAGCACAATAAAAAGAGCTGACACCGGAAGTACTAAATACAAAAGCTGATTAAAACTGGTAATAAACGTTGCTTTAAACAAATCGAGTCGCTCTCTTTCTCGTGCCAGCACGGGAAACGCAGCTTGGGCAATTGCTTGTCCAAAGAGTGCTGTTGGCGCAAAAGCAATGGTTTGGCCGTAATCAAAAATAACATAGTTTCTTCCAGCTTGTGATAAAAACGACACAAGCGCAACGATTGCAAGAGTTCCCAATTGAAAAACGCCAAGAGAAAGGGTCCTTGGCCACATGAGTTTGCCAACTGTCTGAACACCCAAGTCTCTAAAGGCAAAAGATGGTTTAAACGAAAAGCCAACTTTCGTAACAAGAGGAATCTGAAGAAGAATAAAAAGAATTGCTCCTAAAATCATACCATATGGTGCAGCATAAATACCAACAAATGGAGACAGAAACAGTATGCCAATAATAATCCCCAAGTTATACGATGCGGCAGCAAATCCAGGCACAAAAAAATGGTTGTACGACTGGAGCATCGCAGAAAAAAAGGTGGCAATAATAAACAACAGCTGGCTTATAACAACAACCCGAAGCAAGCTACTCATTAAATCCATTTGCTCTTTCGAAAATCCAGATCCCGGGTTAATAAGGAGTAAAAAAAATGGCGCAAAGACAAAAAGCACAAGCGAGAACACAAAAAAAATCACGAGCCCAATAGAAAGGAGACTTGCCGCGAGTTTTTTTGCTTCTTCCTCTTTTCCTTTTCCTAAATATTCGGAAAATACCGGAATAAACGCAGACGAGAGCGCACCTGCAATAATGAGCTGAAACAGCAGATCAGGAAGCCGTGAGGACGCGAGGTACACACCAAGGGTGTCAGACGCTCCAAAGATAGTAACTAACAACCGCTGCCGAATAAGCCCCAAAAACTGCGAAAGAATTACCGTTGCCATAATCACCAACGCAGCTGATAAAATATTTGTTTGGCGACGAAGCAGGATGCCAATACTCTTTTGTATAAAGTTTTTAGTCATACAACGCAGAAAAGGCAGTTAGTTGCAGATTAGAGTATATCATGCTAAAATGCCCGCATGCCAGTAATAAAATCAGCAAAGAAAAAACTACGCCAAGACAAGAAACGCCAAATTGCGAATAAAAAAATAAAAGAAGGTCTTGTGGCGCTTATAAAAAAAGCAAAAAAAGGCAAAACACTTGATGCAATAAAAAAAGCCATTCAAGCAGCAGACAAAGCAGCAAAAAAGGGTATTATCCACAAAAACAAAGCAGCGCGCTTAAAATCCCAGCTTTCTAAACTATTACCAAAAGAAGTGCCAAAAGAAAAATCATCCCCCAAGAAGAGAAAAAGTTCGTAAACCTTCCCAATTTCTTCCCTTTCTCTTTGACAAACCTATAAAATTTCCCTAGACTAAAAATAGGTATGGCAAGTACTTCTGCCTCTATAAACCTCGTGAAAAATCGAGGAAGTACATTTTTTGATAAATTTATTCGCTGGGCGCTTACGGTAGGGCGAACGCTGGTTATTCTTACAGAAGTGATCGCACTCTCTGCATTTTTGTACCGGTTTTCTTTAGATCGAGAAATTATTGATCTGCATGGAAAAATCAAACAAAAACAACTTATCTTAGGGTTTGCAAAAGAAAACGAAGAAACATATCGAAATGTCCAAGATCGATTAACTCTTATCGAAACACAAAACACCAAAGCAGGTGTGGTTCCAAAAATGCTCCAAGACGTTATCTCTCTTGCGCCATCGGATTTTCTTGTACGAAGCATTACTGTCTCAGAAACACAAATTCGTCTTGAGGCAACAGCACGAAACATTCAATCTATTACAACTTTTATCCAAGGGCTCAAAAATTACCCAAGTGTCCAGGCAGTAAGTTTGGATAAAATAGAAAATAAAACATCAAGTGGCACCATTAACATAAGCATTAGCGCAAGACGAAATGTCAAATAATTACTATGAGAATTGATAAACGATTTATTACGACATTTTCCCAAAATAAATATTTAAAATCGCTCCCAAGTTTTAAAGAAGAACACACGCAAGCAGTCACAACTATTGCATTAACGCTTCTCTCGCTTGCGTTTTTTGGACTCTTTGCCATTGCTCCAACGATTGCAACGATTCTAGAGCTTCGAAAAGAAAAAGACGACGATACCTTTGTTAACCAAAGACTTGATGAAAAGATTACTAACCTTGGCGCCTTGCAGCAAAAATACAATCAGCTGCTTTCAGATTTTTCGTTTGTTGACGCTGCCATGCCCACAACACCCAAAACGCCACTGTTTCTTGATCAAGTCCAAACCATTGCGCAAAAAAATAATATGACAACAACAAGATTACAAACGTTTCAGGTCGATTTATTTCCGCTTACAAAAGGGCAAAAAAATGCACAGACCGTTGGGTTTTCTTTTGATGGACAAGGAACCTATACTGATATTGTTAAGTTTATTGCGTCTATAACATCATTTGAGCGCATCGCAACCATCGATAGTATTACCCTAACAAAACCATCAGAAGAAACAACTGGACTTAGAGTAAATATGCAAGGAACAATTTATTTTAAAAACTAATATGAAACAAAAAGATATTCTGTTTTTTGTTATTGGATTTTTCTTTTTAGCAGTGGCGTGGGGAATGTTTACTGTTTTGCATAGCGCTGTATCATCAACAATTTCAGAAAGTGTAAGTATGCAAATTGCACCGATTGCTTCTTCGTTTAATACAAACGTTATTACTCTGTTAAAAAAACGAGAGAAAATAATTCCTCTCTCGGTTTCTTTGCAACCAACTCCTGCTTCGGGGAGCGGGGGACAAGGAGGGAAAACACCATGAGAAGATCTATTTGGCAGGTTCGCATACCAACTGTTTTTGGACTGCTTGTTCTTATCGCAGGCGTTTTTGTAACGTCATTTCTTGTTAAAACTGGCGTGATTGTTATTGGAAATGCTTCGCCTTCTGAAGTACCGCAGGATGTTAGAATCACCAATGTTTCCGATACCAGTTTTAGCGTCTCGTATAAAACTGATGCACGAGTTATTGGAACTATTTCCTTTGGGAGCGATAAAAATTTAGGAAAAGTTGGCATTGACGATAGAGACCAAGCAACCGGAACAGTAAACCCCTATACCATCCATTACATTACCATAAAAAATCTTTCGCAAAACACTGCGTATTTCTTTTCTATACAGTCGGGGGGGACAACCTACCTACATGATAATACGCCGTTTCAGATCACAACAGCACAAGTAATACAAGCAGCGCCGCTGAATCAACCACCCATTATTGGAAAAGCAGTACAAAATGACGGAAGTCCTCCAGCAGAGGGCATAGTCTACCTAAAAGCGCCGTCGTCACAGCCCCTTTCTGCAATACTAAAAAATGATGGCAGTTACATTATTCCCATCCAGACCCTTCGGAGTGACAACCTTGCTGCTTATGCTTCTTTGTCTCCAAAAACTGTTTTGGATCTTCTTATTGTTGCCGACAAAGGCAACACGACTGTTTCTCTGTTTGCATCGCAAGGTAATCCAGTACCACTGGTAACAATACTGCAAAATTATGACTTTACCAGTAGTTCCCAATCGCTTTCTACGCCCATTGCTTCGGAAAGTGCAAACCTTCACTTTCCAACCGTTTTGGCAAAAGAAGCAACAAGCAAAGATCCTGACATTGCAACCCCCAAAAAAGACCAACAGGTCTTAGATCAACAGCCGCAGTTTAAAGGAAGCGCGCCAGCAGGATCAAATGTAAAAATTATTATCCACTCAGACCAAACAATCCAAGGACAGGCCACTGCAGATGCCAATGGCAATTGGAATTTTCGACCAAAAGAGCAACTTTCTCCAGGAAAACACACTATTTCTATTATTGCGCCTGATCGGTTCGGCGTTTTAAAAACGATTACCCAATCATTTACTGTCTATGCAGCGGGAAACCAAGTAAGCGAATCGGCAACACCATCGGCAACACCAACGATTGCCTTGCCATCTGCAACACCAATCCCAACTTCAACGCCGACGCCATTTGTGCAGCAAGTAGTAACCCAGGTGCCAACACCAACAACACCTCTCCTTTTATTAACACCAACCATCGCAATACAAAAAGGAGGTTCCCCCTTGCCAAAGGTTGGAAATGAACTCTTGATTGTTTTTGGTTCTTTTTCTCTTGGAATCTTTCTATTTAGTATACTCCTCTTTATCGCAACCCGGAAAAAAACATTTGTATGAAAATTGGCATCATCGGGGCAGGGTTTACCGGCCTTTCTTCTGCTTACTATCTTGCAAAAATGGGACACTGTGCCACTGTTTTTGAAAAAGATGAAAATCCTGGCGGCCTTGCCATTGGCTACCAAGAAAAAAACTGGGAGTGGACACTTGAGAAACACTATCACCACTGGTTTACCAATGATTTTGCTGTCCTTTCCCTTGCAAAAGAAATTGGATACGATGTGCTTATTAAACGTCCAAAGACTTCAGTGTTTTTGGATGGAGAAATTTTTCATTTTGATTCTCCAAAAGACATTCTTCTGTTTCCAAAATTATCCCTTTTAGAAAGGCTTCGAATGGCTATGGTTGTCGCATCAATCCGATATAATCCGTTTTGGAAACCGCTTGAAAAAATAAATGCGAGCACCTTTTTGCCAAAAGCCATGGGAAAAAAAGCATACACAATGATTTGGGAACCGCAGCTGGTGAATAAATTTGGCAGCGCTTCTTCCGATGTCTCACTCGCCTGGTTTTGGGCACGCCTTAAAAAACGAACACCATCTCTTGCATATCCATCGGGTGGCTTTCTTAGCTTTGCTAAATTTTTAACAGAAAAAATAAAGGAAAATGGTGGCATGGTCTATTGTAATACCGAAACTAAGGAGCTCAAAGAAGAGAAGGAAAAAGTCATGGTAACCACAAAGTCAGCCGATGGAACCACAAAATCCGCTGCGTTCGATAAAGTCATTGTCACTCTGCCATCATTTCTTTTTCTTAAAATCGCGCCACAACTTCCTGATTCGTATAGACAGAAGTTGACAAGGTTAAAAGGGCTTGGGGCAACCAATTTAGTCCTTCGTCTAAAAAAACCATTTTTTAAGGACAATACTTATTGGCTAAGTGTATGTGATACGTCATCTCCAGTGATGGCAATTGTTGAGCACACAAATTTTATGGACAAAAAATACTACAACAACGAACATATCGTTTATCTTGGCAATTATCTCTCCGTTGATGACCCGCGGTATGCAATGGACAAAGAGAAAAAATTGAAGCTCTTTGACCCGTTTCTTCGCAAAATCAACACGGAGTACCACAAGCATTTAATCGGTTACGAGCTTTTTAAAGCACCGTTTGCCCAACCAATTATTCCAACCAATTATTCAAAACTTATTCCGTCTATGACTACGCCGTTACAGAATGTTTATCTTGCAAATATCGAGCAAGTATACCCATGGGATCGGGGAACAAACTATGCGGTGGAGTTAGGAGAAAAAGTCGCAAAATTAATCACCTGATATGGTTGTTCTTCTTATTAAGAAATTTCATAAACCATTACTCATTGGGCTATTTGCTCTTGGAATTTTTTTTAGATTTTATAATTTAACCTGGGGAGCGCCGTTTTATTTCCACCCAGACGAACGAAACACTGCTTTCGCAATATCTTCGCTTTCTTTTCCGCAACAGATGAACCCGCATTTTTTTGCCTATGGGAGCTTCCCTCTCTATACAATTTATATTGTTAGCAATGTTGTAAGTATCTTCTCACATAAAACAGCATTTTCTGTTCCCTTTGAGCAAGCAATTGTATCGAGTAGGTTTCTTTCTGCAGTATTTTCTCTCCTATTACTACCCTCTCTTTTTTTTATTGGGAAAAACATGTATGAAAAAACAGTTGGTGTCACTGCGTTTTTACTTGGCATTTTTAGCATTGGATTTATTCAGTTCGCTCATTTTGGCACATTCGAAATCTGGACTGCATTTTTTTCTTTGTGGTTCTTTTATTTTTGCTATTCTTTTGCAAAACAAGGAGGAAAAGGAAAACTAATACTTGCAGGTGTTTTTTTTGCACTGCTTATAGGAATAAAAATCTCGAATCTTGTTCTTATTATCCCACTGCTTTTTAGTATTTTCTATCGGTTTTTCAAAGAAAAGAAAAAGCCTGGGTTACCTTTTTCTTCTTCTTCTCTTTTAATTACTAGTACATTTCTGATTTTTTTTATTACCAATCCATTTGTTTTTTTTGATTTCAATAGTTTTTGGCAGAGTATTTCTTACGAATCATCTGTTGCACAAGGCACCCTTCCCGTGTTTTATACACAAACATTCTGGCAAACCACATCGATTTTCTATCAACTTTTCTCTATCTATCCGTTTCTTTTAAACCCGCTTATCGAGGTTCTTTTTTTAATCGCCTCTGTATTTGTTATAAAACGCTTTATAAAAACAAAAGAACTTGCTCTATTTTTCTTATTACTGTTTTTTTTCTTGTTGTTTTTTTCTCAAACAATTTTGTTTGTAAAATGGACTCGGTACATGGTTCCAACATTACCCTTTGTCTATCTACTCATCGCCATTTTTTTAACAAAACTATCTAAAAAGTATCGCTTTTGGGGAAACACATTGCTTTTTGCTGCAATTACCACAAGCACCCTCTTTTCTTTTTCGTATGTAAAAACTGTTTTTATTACTCCTGACACAAGAATACAAGCAGCAACTTTTGCCAAAACACAGATTAAAAAAGGATCGTTGACACTTTCCGAACCATACGACCTGGGCACCATGCCATTTCCAAATCTGCTGTTTTATAATTTTTACAATCTTGATACAACCCAAGAGAAACAAGTACTTACAACCCTACTTTCTAACACCGATTATATATTGCTGCCAAGTCAACGATTGTGGAAAGTTAGGCTTCTTGGCAAAAATCATTTTCCTTCTGGGTATTTGTTTTACCACTCCCTTTTTGATGGTACTTTAGGGTTTGAAAAAGTGTATCAAACGCCATGCGATGCGTGGTGTTTGATAACATACCTTGGAAACCCAATATATTCTTTCGAAGAAACAGCAAGCGTTTTTGACCGGCCGACTGTTACCATCTTTAAGAAAACAAAACCGTATAATCAAATGTATTATGAAACAATTCTTACAAAAAAATAAAACCGATCTGCGCTTTTTGTATGCTATTTTGATTGCGGGATTTCTTCTTCGGGTGTTTTCTCTTAACTGGGACCAAGGCTTTCATCTGCATCCAGATGAAAGAGCGATTGTCATGTACACATTGCCGCTTTCGTTCCCAAAAAGTGTAGCAGAATTTTTTTCCCCAATGAGTTCTTGGAATCCACATTTTTTTGCCTATGGTAGCTTCCCACTCTATCTGTTGCATGGTTTAGGAAATCTGTTCGGACTCTTCGATAGCAGGCTTTCTGGGTATGGCAGTATTAACCTTATCGGACGATTGTTCTCGGCAATTTTTGATACAGGAACAATTGCCCTTATTTTTTTGGTTGGAAAAAAACTTTTTAATAAACGAGTTGGCCAAGTAGCATCGTTTTTATACGCAATCAGCGTATTACCCATACAACTTTCTCATTTTTATGCAGTAGATACCATTTTAAATTTTTTTATACTCATAACGCTTTATTTTCTCCTTTCTTTTTATGAAAAATCAACAATTAAAAAAGCAGTATTAATTGGCACATTATTTGGTTTTTCTCTCGCAACAAAAATCAGTGCCATTGTTCTTCTTTGCTCTTTTGGAATAACTATTGGTATTGATTTTTTCCTTATTGCGGCATATGCACCGCATAAAATGCGCCTTTGGAAACCGCATCTTTCTCCTTTTCTTAATCACCTACTTTTCTTTGGAACGGTTATTTGTTTTACCGCAGTTGGTACTTTTTTTATTCTCGAGCCCTATGCATTTATTGATTTTAAAAAATTTTGGCTGCAAAACATGCAACAGCAGCAAATGACCAAAAGCGCATTTACCTTTCCGTATACCCTGCAGTATGTTGGAAAAACTCCGTATCTGTATGAAATAAAAAACATGTTTTTCTTTGGTTTTGGCATACCGCTTGGAGCGCTTTGTTTTACCGGTATGGCCTTTTACCTCCTCTCGTTTCTAAAAGAAAAACGATTCTTCTACAAGCGCGAAGAGCTTATTTTTCTTTCGTTTTTTGTTGTTTATTTTTTTATTGTTGGTAAATTTGCTATTGGCTTTATGCGCTACATGCTCCCTATGTATCCATTTCTTTGTCTCTGCGGGGCAATACTTCTTATACAAATATTCGAAATATTGAAAAAAAACATACGCAATAAAGTTACACTTAATACTGTATACTTAATACTTTATACTCTTCTATTAATCTGGCCACTTTCTTTTTTATCTATTTACACAAAAACTAATACCAGAGTTATGGCAACCAATTGGATGCTTGCACACATTCCAGAGCAAAGCGTAATTGCAATTGAGCATTGGGATGACAGTTTGCCCCTTGTTGAAGAGCAAAACTACCAAATGATTACCTTACCACTTTATGATCCTGATACCAGCGCAAAGTGGCAAGCAATCAATCAGAAACTTGCACAAACCGACTACATTATTCTTGCATCAAACAGATTGTATATACCGCTTTCCAAACTAACAAATTGCCAAACCCTTCCTTCTTCGTACTGCTATCCAAAAACAGCAGCGTACTATAAAAAATTATTTAGTGGAGCACTTGGATTTAAAAAAATCGCAGAATTTACAAGTTATCCAACAGTTCCCTTTACAAACATAAAAATTGATGACCAGAAAGCGGACGAATCATTTACGGTGTATGATCACCCGAAAGTAATTATTTTCCAAAAAGTGCATGAGTAGGGGTAATTCTTTTACAAAGAACAAAAAAAATATCACCGCAGTTTTTTGCATTCTTTTATTCGCTGCTTGCTTGTACACATACGCGCTTTGGCGCATTCCAACAAACATTACAGGTGACGAAAGTGTCTACTTAGAAAGCGTGTATCAGATTTTCTTTAACAAACATGGTGTCAGTCCTTTCGAACTACTTGGTGATAGAAGTCAGCCGGCACTGAATTTTTACTGGATGGCACTATGGATAAAAATTTTCGGATTACAACACGCAGTACTTGCCATGCGTTTTTCAACAACCGTAACAAGTTTTATTTTTATTGCAGTCTTTTTTTTCATACTCCGAAGACGTTCCTCGGTTTTTATTAGTACAATAACTATTCTTTTGTTTGCCACAAACGTTTTATATATCAATTTTTCAAGAGCCGGGTGGTTTAATATTGGGGCAATGCTTCTTGGCACTTTAATGATATTTTTCTTAGAAATTGCAGTAAAAGAAAACAAGAAAAAGTGGTTTCTTGTTGCAGGGTTTTTTGCTGGCATTGCCTGTTACGGTTATTTTGCAGGAAAAATATATCCTGTTGTGGGCATTACTTATTTGGCATGGCGATATGTAAAAACTCATAGCAAACAAAAATTACAACAGTTTGGATACTTTTTTGTAGTATTTTTTCTTACCATACTTCCTCTTGTGTTTACCGTACTCGGAAACATGAATATCTATTTTTTTCGACCCCGTACTGTTTTTATTTTTAGCCAAAACGATACAAAGATTGTTGAAACATTCCTAGATCAAACAAGAAAGGTTATGCAAGGATTTGTGTTGTTTGATGGATCAGTTATGGGCAATGGCAGAGAAAACCTTCGCTATTTTCCAGAGTCTACACCAATTATTGACTTGTTTACAGCGCTCTGTTTTTTTATTGGTGCATTTTTGTGTATGTACCACAAAAAAGAATCATTGTGGGGGATAACATATATCTTCGGTCTCCTTTTTTTAGGTGTTCTAACAGTTGATGCACCAAACCTTGCACGACTTTTAGTAACTCTACCCTGTATCTATCTTTTTAGCACGTACGGGATTTTGTATATTTATAACAGAATACAAATCATTTCTGGAAGAAACATTGCCCTGATATTCGTAACACTTGTTTGTATGCTCGTTATTACTTTTAATACGCAAAAGTATTTTATCTGGGCTTTGGGAAAAGAAAACGCAGAGGCAAGACAACCAGCACTTTCCTATGAAGATTTTCCAAAGTGGCAAGAGTATCAAATACAACGCGTGTTACATAATAAATACACAATCACACTATACGCATGGGAAAACATAAAGAAAGAATATTGATTTTGCCTCGTATTCAATAGTACAATAAATGCCATGTCAAAAAATGTTTTTATTACCGGGGGTACTGGATTTTTAGGTTGTCACTTGGCACGAGCGCTTTTAAAAGAAAATTACGCTGTAACACTTT
>OBEQ010162003.1_pt1 | contig 12481 bp, 14 predicted proteins | sample 1670901 | NCBI WGS metagenome assembly OBEQ01 (sample SAMEA104232315, study PRJEB22302) | groundwater metagenome | biome: forest; feature: aquifer; material: groundwater | place: USA | collected 2011-08-07 | depth 5.4 m | reverse complement strand
TTGGCCCCCGACCGGGTGATCACCTGCTCCCGGTGCAACATTTGCTCAGGTAGGGCTGCCGCTGCTCCCCGCCCCAAGACCAGATAGAAAGAGATGGCCAGGCCGGCCGCGAGTAGGCCGCCAAAGACAAAAATATTATTCCACCCCCACTGGAAAAAATAATACTTCACTTTTTCCATACTCTCCCCACTATAGCAGTTTTGGCCACCGGCCCAAATTGGCGGCTATCGGTACTCTGGTCTGCGTTATCCCCCTCTACCCAGTACATCTGCGGTCCAACTTCCCGAATTACCCGCTTGATCATTTCGCCAGCCGGCGAATGAAAGACAACCACTTCTCCCGCTCGAGGACCTCTGAAGCGATAGCTAATCTTCTCCACAATAACTAAGTCTCCCGGATTATATGCCGGCAACATTGACGGTCCGTGAATGCGATACGGCCAGGCCACCAGCCCAGCTACCATGGCCATGCCTACTCCTGCCACCACCACTTGTAGAATGTCTTTCATAATAATTATGATACACTAAATTAGGTATGGAACCGGAAAATTATCACCCCCGTTTCTCGTGGATTTCTATATGGCCAATAGTGGTGGCTCTCGTCATCTTAGTATCTATCCGTAAAGAAATGAATCAAACTGCAATATCAAGAACTCAAACTGTAACACCAATTTTGGGCATTAATACTAACTATGTTAAAGAAATCTTCCCTTCTCAGTAGCTTGTTTTTCTACCTGTGTACTGCCTTGTCGCTGTTTATCTCGATCACAGGTTTTTTAGGTATTAGCAGTTTAGAACAGCTGGTTTTCCAAATCGCCTACTTGCCAGTCACTTTGTCCCTGCTGTGGGTTTCCTTACACCGCCTACTTCTTAAAAGTCCCGGGGAGATGAAGCGAATACTAGTCTACTACAACTTTATCGTGGTGGCTGCCATGGTGACCGCGGGATGGCTGGCCGCCCAGTCTATACCGGAACTGGTTAGTGCCGCCCTATTTTCTCCCCTAGCCATTTACTTCCTTTTACAAGCCCTACCCCGGCGCAACCACTCCATCCGCCTGCCTGAAATCAAGCAACCCCTGACTGCCACTCCCCTGGCAGCTCCCAGGTCATTTGATTTTGACCGGCGGGCCTTTTTAAAGCTGATTGGATCAGCCGGGATCTCGATATTCGTGTTTTCTCTGTTTACCAAGCGGGCCGAAGCGGCTTTCTTTGGCAGTGTCCCTGGCCCCGGAACGGTCGCCCTCAAAGACACCGCTGGTGCTCAAATTGATCCTGCTGTCAAGCAACCAACTGACGGCTATAAAGTCAACCAAATAGACGACGCGTCCCCAGCCTACTACGGTTTCACCAAAAAAGGCGGCGCCTGGTTTATTATGAAAGAGGACTCCAGCGGCAATTACCGCTATACCAAAGGTGCGTCTGGCTTCCCCACCAACTGGACAAACCGAGCCTCACTAACGTATGATTACTACGACAATATTTTTTAAAAAAGGACAGAAATGAAAAAAGAATACTTGTTAATAGTAGTCATCGGCTTTTTCATTCTAGGATACATCCTAGATGCTGTAGCCAATCCCCTGTCTTTACCCCTGCCTACTCCCTATCACTTCTTCACTTCCAGCAATATTTCTACATATCCTTTTACCACCACCTCTGTTGTGCTTAAAGCCCTAGGCGTGGTTATGGGAGTTTTGATTGTTTTGGCATCTTTAGGGCTGAAGCGGTTTGTCAAAGGAGCAATTTTATTAGTTTTGTCCGGACTGCTCCAGTTATATGCTCTCCAGGATGTGGCCACCAGAGCAGCTGTAGTCCCCTTGGAGTGGGCACTGGGGTTCACCTTGGCAGGCCTACTCATGTTTATCCCCATTATGATTTTCTTTTTTACTTCTCTGTTTGAGCACCCAGATACTTCCGACTCAGCTCCGTTTGACGACCAACTTCCAAGCTAGTCTTTGAAGCTACTGCGGGACTCTTGTATTTTGAAGGTACAACTTGATTAAGAAGGTCAGCTCATCCTGTAACTTCTCCTTGGCCCAATCTTTCTGTTTATTATCCAGCAATTCTCCCAAACCGGATAAAACTTGAGTCTTTTTAACAACCGCCACCTGACTTTGGGCTTTTCTCAGGGCTTGGGATAAAGACAGGCCAGTATTGGCCAGAAGTACTTCTTCGTCTATCTGCCAATTATTTTTCAAAAAGTACCACATGTCAAACAGGTCGCGCGTGGCAAATTTTTTCCTGGTGATCAGAGCTGCCAACTTCCCAGCCGCCATATCTTTTTTCCTCATCACCAGCATAGAAATACCTAAGTAGTTTTTAGGCTCGTATTCAAACCGGAGCGGTCTTTTGGAAATATCAATCTTTAAACTTCTTTCCCCAGTTTGGTAACTAATAAGAAAAAAGAGAGTAAATCGTTTCTCCTGCGCTTGCGAGAGTTGACCAAATCGGGGTAGGATTTCTGATAATCTGGCAAAAACTGTCTCCTTTTTATCCGGCTCGAGCAAATCAAAATCTAAATCAACCGAAAAACGAGGGAGCTGGTAAAAAAGCATCGCCGCCGTACCACCCTTGAACCCCAATATCGAGCGGAGAAGAGTGTCCGAATATATCTCTCTTAAAATATTTACCAGGATATTTCGATGCAGATCAATGTTTACCATGTTCCTCTTGATATAGTCTGTAATATTCCTCTAGTCTTTTAGCAAACGCCTGGTTGGAGTAAATCTTCCTCAATTCGTTTACCTTTTCCCAGTTAATTGTGCTCAAATTATCAAAATGGTAATTTTTATAGATAAAGATTACATCCAAAAACGCCCGCTCTAGGGAGGCTATAAAATATCCACCTACTTCTTCAATTCCCTGCGGGTTCGTCAACACCTCTCCTTTAATTTGCCGGTATTGTATGCTTATATCAGTTAGCCTAACTAGCCTGGTGAGATAAGAAACCACAAAAATCGTCTCAGAGTATTGAAAAACCACTCCCCCCCTAGCCAGAACTGTCTCCAGACTAATGTAAGAGGGCCTATATAGCTTATTGGCCAATTCTAAATGGTTATATTCTTTCTTGGCGTAAATACCCTGCTGGAGTCTCTGCAGCTTTCCCACATTGACAAAATATCTGATTCTGCTGCGTAGGTTCTGGTAGGAAACTTCGGGGAAAAGCAAGGATATCTCATCCAAGGTAAACACGGTCTGCGATTTGCTATATAGGGTTAATACCAAATCTGTTTTCATATCTATTTCTACCTGAAGTGATAAAAACTATCACATCTAGTAGAGATAGTACACCGCGGCCACCGTCGTGTCAAGATCAGCTCCGTTTGACGACCAACTTCCAAGCTAGTCGCTGCAGCGAGTCAGCAAACACAGCCACCACCAAAATCCACCACCCAGCCACGGCTATGCCAGTATACCGACCAGCGTAGGTGACTATCCATATTCCCAAAATATTGACAAACAAAAAGTAAATGAAGGCTAGCGGAGCCGGTTCCAACTTAACTTCCCGGGCGATAATAAAGTCCCACATGGTCCAGATAAAAAAGGTCAACCAAAACCCCGAGTAAATGGCGGCCTCCAGCGGCACAAACTTATTTGTACCCAAGATAACCGAGTTGGGAAAAATCCAGCTCAGCCCAAACAGCACCACTGCATTGACTAACCAGTACAGCAGGTACAGCAAATGGTTATACATCTAACTCTAGTCTTAGCACCACCTGGCCCCAAAATCAACTTCGCTTGAAACGTTTCAAGTTATGCTTATATCATCCGGTATGTAGGAAAGTCTTTGCTTGGCAAAATTCAGCCATTCATTGAGTGTTTCTTCCTCAGGCTCAGGTGTTTTTAGATTAAATTGATAATAAGTGGTACGTCCTTCTTCTCGTTTTACAACAATCCTCTCGTCAGTCGCTCTCTGCAGGTAATTAACGAAGGTTTGTCTGGCTATTTTACCCTTGCTATGTTTAAAGAGGTTTTTAAACTGTACTTCTTGTCGCTTCACTAATGGTCTTAGAATTGATTTTACCTGGATTTCCGTCTCTTGTTTTTCTAGAAATTCAGCGCGTTTGCCCTCAAGACTTGTTTTAACAACAGAAATCATAGACAACACCAACGCTTCTTGAATAAAGCCAACAAAATGATTTAAATTCTTGCGCTCGAGAGAATAGAGAAGATATTTATAATACCGTGCTTTTTGTTTATGGTAATAATACGAGGTACTGTACAAATTTTTCTTATTAATCCCCAGATCCCGAAAAAACAAATGTTCAAGGATCCGACATACCCTTTTATTCCCATTATTAAATGGGTGCAGTGCATACAAGGCGGTGTGAAAGAGTGCAACAGAGGTAATATTCTGATTACTTTTTATCCATGAGACTAACTCGTCTACTCCTTTTTCTATATCTTTAAATGGAGCTGGTATATACGTCCCTACGGCAATTGTATCGTTATCTCGCCAGTTACCTGACTTGTAAATAGTAAACTCCGGCAAAAACTTGGCAAAGATATCCAACCCCCGGCTTAAGTTTTGATGAATACCCCGTATTAAGGAAGGGGTAAGATCGTTAATTTTTATTGGTGATTGGTTTAAACCACGAAAAGTCTTAGCGATATTGAAAAACTCCAGCTTTTCATAGTCTTTGCGTGTCAGTTTCTGCTTTGTCTTGAGTTTGTCACTAATGAACGTATATTCCTCGTTTGCCAGAATAACATCATAGACATCCCGTGCTTCCTGTAGTGTTAAAGACGAGTTCTCCGCTTTAGATATTGCAAAAGAAGCTAACAGCTCATTGCGACTTATGAGGTTTCTTTCTACGTCCGGATTTAAAAATACCTGTTCATATTCCCCCAGTTCCGTATCTATCTTAACGATCTCATCATCAGTAAAAGGTAGCAGTGTCTGCGTGAACACAAACTGAGAAAGAAACGTGTGAATGAATGGTTTTTTTGTAGCTATATTGTTCATATTATTAGTCTATTATTAGTCTATTAATTAGTCTAGTTAGACTATGACGTAGCGTGTTTGGAAAGTCAAATCCGACACCGACGCTACAAGCTACACCAGAAAATCATTTCAATGAAGCCAGGGTGGCTTTGGTCTTGGCATCCCTAAGGGTTCTGCCAGTAGTACCAGTAGTGAGATGTCCGGCAATAACCTCATCCCATACAGCCGCGGCAATTTGGGTTGGGGTGGCTCCGCCAGCCACACTTTCAATAAAGGTATTGGTGCCCAGGTTTTGGGTATCTCCGGCGGTGTTTTTGTTAAAGGTATTGCCACCCCGGACATGAGTCCGTAAGACCCCTGAACCGACAGTCACCCCATACCCGATGTGGTTATAGATGATATTGTTGTCAATAATGTTTTCAGCCAGCCCGGTTCCAGCCAAAGAAATCCCGTTAATATTGTCAAAGATTATGTTTCTTAGAATATAGGCCTCCGTGGTGTTGGAGTTGAGCTTAATACCGTCACCGGCAGCGCTGAGACCACAGTGTTCGATGGCACAGCCGGTTACTTTATTGGAGGCGGAGGTAGTAAGTTCAATGCCGTTTCCCCGGACATTGGCAATCCAGCAGTCCCGGACGGAATCATTGTTACCGGTAATGGTCACCGCATTCTTTGCTCCGGTGGCGGCCGTTGAGATATATAAACCAGCCACCTCGACATGGTTGGCATTAACAATCACCGTGTCAGCAGTGGTGGCGGTGGGTTTGAGCTGAAAAGTATACCCGGGTCCGCGAACTTTGAGAGTCTTCTTGGTGATATTTAGGGTCTCGGTCACCGTAGTAATGCCGCTGGGGTCGGTAGAGAGACAATTAATCACATCGTAGTTACCGTCGGCTGCCAAGCTGTGAGCTTGAGCAAAAGTTTTAACGGCTGCGGTGGGTTTTTTGCCGTCATTACTGTCGCTACCACCAAACGGATTCCAATAAAAGATAGTTCCAGTACCGCCGTGTTGGCCATGCAGTGATTCAACCAGATACCGAAGATTAGTCTGTTCGTCAGCAGTTGCGGGTACGGCAATGGTGGAGGAGGCTGAGGAGACCTGTTTGACTTGGGTAAAGGCAGATGCAGCAATTGGGTTACCAGCCAATCCTCCCACCAAGTTTCCACCGGTAATGGTCACCTGAACGGTTGACGGACCCGGTCTGGCTTCAAACATCACCTGCCAGTTATTGAGCAAGCGGACCGTGATGCCGGTAAAAACCCCACCGCCGATATCATCTTTTCCGGAAGCGTCGGCAATTTTCGCATAGATCATGCCCGGGTTAAGCTCATCCTCGTTGTCTCTAATTTGATTAATTAAATACTGAATATCCAGGTTAGTATCCGGACTAGGAACGGTAATAAGGCTAGTAAAAAAGTTAAAGTTTAATGGCAATGCCATATCAACTATTCCTTTCTATTTGTTCTTTTATGAGACGGTGGAGCTCTTTTTGCTGGGCTTTTTGGTTGTCTATTTCTGATTGCAGCATGGCGATATGTTTGTCACAATCAGCAATATTGCGCTTGAGTGCCTCTAGATCGTACTGCGGTGGACCAACATCATGATGGGTGATGGTTACCTTGGGTCTCATTATGTAACTATAGAGTCGGTGGTCCGAATAGCAGCTTGGGACATACCTGTTTGTTTAACGCTGTTTTCAATCTCAAAGGGGAGAATTTTTGTCGTCACCGAACCCTGACGCACCCGGACTAATACCGGGATATCAGCCCCGCCGCCTTTAATTAAGGTATTGACAATTGAAGTCAGGCTATTTACGAAGGCATTATTGGAGCCTACGTTCTCGTTAATGATGGGGACATAGGCAGTATCCGGAGTCCCGCCGGCCACATACGCCTGACTGGTCTTGGTGGTAACGGTGTAGTTTTGGCTCGTGGCAAAGGTAGCTCCGCCGGTTAAGGCCGCAGTCAAAGTCAGAACTGTCTGTGAGGTGACTGATAGCACTGTCCCAGATCCAGCCGGTCCAGGACTAGCACTCACATCAACTGTATCCCCAGCTCTGACCCGGTTGGTCAAAAATGTGGCGCCGGTGTCGGTTAAAACAGTGGTCGAGCCGGTGCCGCCGGCAATGGTCCTGGAGGCAACTGATCTGAGGGTAAAAACGCCGGTTGAGGCCACATAGGAAAGATATTCATACTGCTGTTCAGCTTTGACCGCATCACTGGTTTGCACTACCCGGATGACACCCGATTGAGGTGTTTCTGCGTCTATTGCCCCGGATACCGTAATGGTGGTCAGACCAGTGGCTTGAGCGGTCATATTGTATTTCGTTTTATTAATGGATCCAGCCGCCGCTGTCAAGACAAAGACACCCACCCGGTCGCTTTGGGCTACACCGGAAACGGTCACCGACACTGTATTAGGTGGAGTTCGAGAGGTGCCATTTGAATCAATTAGCTGGAAGTTTTGGGCATCAGCCGTGGCATAATTGGTAATCCACACACCTTGGGCGCCGAAGAATTTACCTCCGGCAAAGGTACCGAAAGGAGAGGCTTTGACCGGAGTAAACACTCCGGTGGAAGTTTGGACTAATGTACCAACTATGCGGATGTATTGTTCACCATCGATATTGGCCAAAGGACCGGCTTGAGCAGCAACTCCGGTAGCAGAGGCGCTTTGCAGTTGCGGTATGTTAGTAGCCCCTCGTCTGGTGACAAACTTTAACCACTCATACATTTGCGCCACCGTCCTGGTGCCGACGTCAATGCTCACATGGTAAGGTTGGGCGCCGGCGCCGTTATTTAGATCTCGGCTAATACCGGCTCCAGTCGAGAACGTAAAAGTGATGGGGTTGACGGTGCCGTAGTTTGCTACCAAGTTGGTAGGCGCACCGTTAACCGTACCAGTAGCGACAGCGCCGCCGACTCTGGTGATAGTATCGGCGCTGACAAATTGGGTCAGCGAGGTACCACTGAGGTAATACTCCAGAGTGACGGTAGGATTTGTTCCGGTTATCTTGGTAACAGTCCCTTCTTTGGCGGTGTTGGTGGTATGAGTAAATTTATCTCCTACAGCGAATGTTCCTGTAGATGAGGACAGAAGAATCGAGTATTCGCCGGTGGTATTGTTTAAATCTGTCGCCGTAGCCAAAGGTACCGGGTTTCTGGAACCGGTAATGCCTGAGGAGATAAAGTGGTCGTAAAGCTTGGAGTATTCTCTGCCGCCAATCATCAAGTTACCCGAATCAATGGAGGTGCCAAACTCCTGCACCCGGATCAAGATATCAATTTGTCCCACCGGCCACCAGGCACTAACCTTCGTACCGTTTCGCACTACATAGATGGCAGTGTTGGCCTCGATGGTACCCAAGGTGAACATGTTGGCCCAGATATTTTCCCCGCTGAATCCGCCTTGGATTGTCGCCGTGGCTGTGGCACCTGATCCGGCGCCATTGGCAGTGATAGTGACTGTCGGGGCAGAGGTATAACCTACACCGACTTCAGTGACGGTGATACTAGCAACTGTGCCGGTGGCCGACAAAACGGCAATGGCGGTAGCACCGGACCCACCCCCGACAGTGATAGCGACCGTGGGGGGAACGACATAAGCGCTCCCGGCTGCACCCACGGCTATCGAGACCACCCCACCGGTCCAACTGCCGGCACCGGAACTTGTGGGAGTAACAGTATAAGTATTACTGTTAGGGTAAGTATCAGTACTAGCGCTGGTTGGTCTAACCCAAAGTTTCTTTCTGGCGGTATCAAAAAAGAGGATCTTTCCGCCTGAGTTAGTGCCGACGGTAGTCTTGCCAATATCCAATCCCACAAACTCGGTGGTGAAGGCGTAACCCACAATTCTGATCACCCCGCCGGTCCAGCCACTGCTTTTGATAGCCCCGCCTTTAAGAAACTTGATACTCTCTTCATCAATAAACCAACCGTTGATAAACCGGTACTCAGTAGGAGTCTGGGCATCCATGGGTACTTGATCATCCATCTGGCCCAGTTCATCAAAAGTATCTTGGAGTAAAGAATACAGGGCATTGACCGACCACACAGTTCTACCTTTACCTTGGGTGGTAACGGAAAGGGTGACCAAAGCGGCCATGGTTCCGTCAACAATGTCGGTAGTTGAACCGGTAACTTTATTGCTAATAGTCACCGTGTTAGTAGTAGAGGTAGCGGTGAAATCAACCGACTGGGGAGAGGCATTTAAAGCGGTGGTAATTTTGGTGGCAATACTGGTCGTAGTGTCGGCAGAAGCCAGATTTACCGCGATGGCCGTTCTCCCCGAAACCGCCGGGTCGGTGCCGGCACCAGCCAGCTGAAACCACACATAGTACTTAGTAGCATCAGTGGCTGAGTTGAGAAGAAAATATTTACCGGTATAATTTCCCGCGGATTCTGCGGTATTAACCAGGGTTCTGGAAACCTCAGCAATCGATACGCCACCGACACCCTGAGTACTCACTGCCAAGGACACCAGAGCCCCCAAGGGGGTACCGGTACCATCGACGATATCGGTGGTGGTACCCTTTTTAGCATTGGTGATAGTGACAACATTGGTAGTAGAGGTAGCCGTAAAGTCAGTGGTTTGCAGAGAGCCAGCCAGATTTAACTGGGCCGTAATTTTGGTAGCAATCGAGGTGGTCGTGTCCGCCGCCGCCAGAGTGACTAAAATACCAATTCTGCCGGCGGGGGCTGGATCAGCCCCGCCGCCTTGCTGGAACCAAACGTAATATTTGCTGGCATCTGAGGCCGAGTTGAGAAGGAAGTGCTTACCGTTATAATTACCAGCTGACTCTGCGGTATTAACCGTCACCGTGGAAATCTCGGCTATCGCCAAACTGGCAATAAACTCTTGGTGATAAACTTTCTTATCAATGTAATCAACTGTAAAATCATCGGCAACGGCCATAGGTTACTTTCTTAAATGAATAATCTCGCCTAATTTGTTAGCTAAAAACTTCTTCTTCCCCACCTTTTTTTCTAGTTCTATCATCTCTCCTGGTTTATGAAACGTCAAATCATCAACATGTGCGGCTGCAGAAACATCTGCTTCCACCAGCCCATCTCTGAGGGCCCAGGCAATGGGGATAACATCTTCAGGTTTTTTTAAAGGTATAGATTTAAGTTCGGTAATGTCATAAACACCGCTTTTAAAATGACCAATATCACGGGTGAGGAAAAACTTAGTGGACAGTCTAGTCATTACAATTCACTTTAATATGATACAACCTTCTGTGTCAACAGTTTTTCGTAGGTGATATGTTTGCGCCGTAAATGATATAGTTTCCAAATGGTTTACTCTTTTAAAAACTCTTCGATATTTTGCCGATTGACGGCTTTAAAAATGCTGTTTGGATAAACAGAGGTAAATTCACGAGCCGCTGGATTGGTTTTTTGTTCTCGAGACATCCATTTAAACTCAAAGGCTTTCAAAATACCACCGCTTTCTTCAACCAGATCAATCTCTTTTTGATCATAGGTACGCCAGAAGTATAAATTGGCCGCTTTTCTATTATTGGCCAGCACTTTTATTTTTTCTATGACACAAAAATTTTCAAAACAAGCCCCGGTATCATTTCTAAGATGAAAAGGATTGAAGTTGCGGATCAGAGCATTCCTTAGCCCCAGATCCACAAAATAATATTTAGACGTTTTAGAAATTTCCTTACGGAGATTGCGGGAAAAACCACGGATGTTGATGATAACAAACATTTTTTCAAGCAGGTCGAGGTATTTTTCAACCACTACCTTGGAAATCGAAAGACTCTCGGCCAGCTCTTGTATGGAGACCTCGTTTCCTATTTGCAGCGCCAGAAGAGAGAGCAGATCAACAATTTTTTTAGGTTTACGCACTTGCTCGAAAGAGAGGATATCCTTATAAAGATAATTATTCAAAAGTTCGTTGAGGTAGATGATTTTGTCCTCTTCGCTCACGCTCACAACCGTCTCGGGATAGAGACCAAAACGAAGGAATTCTTCAAGTCGGGGGACAAAGGAGATATCAGGGGCAGCAATGGGGATTTCCAGGGCTGAAAGCGGATATAAAGTGAACGTGGTTGTCCGGCCGGTTAATGGTTCGGCAGTTTGATTGGCAAGCTCCAAAGAAGCAGATCCAGAAACAAGCATCTGGGGTGAGAAAGTATCGTAGACCAGTTTTAGACTGTTGCCAATGTTTTCAATTTTCTGCGCTTCATCAATGACAACTAGATCGGCATCACCGATTTGCTTTTTTAAAGTGGCAGCGTTTGGCTTTGACCAGACTTCCTGGACACGCAAATCTTCTCCGGCCAAATAGACCGACTTTTCCTGGTACTCTGCCAGCAGCTGTTTGATAAGAGTTGTTTTTCCGGCTTGCCTTGGGCCATAAAGAATAATGATTTTGGGCTTTTTAGTGAATTGTTCTTTAATTTGGGAAAATATACTTCGCTGAATTACCATAAATTGAGTATGGTATAGTTTACTCAATCTGTCAATACGCAAAACTTACGTCAGAATACCGTCTTTGAGAAACTTCCGGCTGGCTGTATCAATAGACCAGCCGTTAATAAGCAAATAAATTGTTTGTGACGTCGCCCGAATTGGTATCTGGTAAGACATATTCTCTGGCTCATCAAAGGTATCTTGAAGATACGAGTACAGTTCGTTCACGGTGTAGATTTTCCCACTGCCATTCTCACCGTAGTAAATTCTTTTGTTTATAAAGTCTATTTTAAAATCATCCGCAATCATAATATCCTCCTTTCTACGATGCTATGGTATCTAAAACCATATTTGCTATTACGCTAAGTCCGCTGGAGGTGATGATTCCGGTAGACTCATAAGGGAAATACCTGGTGGATCCAGCAGAATCAAATCTGACACGGATGGTCACAGCGGTATCTACCAGATAATTAAAGGTTGTTGTGGCAACACCACTGGCATTGGTATTGGTCAGCAATAATTCTGAGCCGGGGGCAATAGCAGATGTTTTGTACACCGCTACTCTGGCATTTAGAATTCCGGCACCACTAGAAGCCAAAACAGTTATTGTTATGGTTACAGAATTAATAATAGTGGTCGATCCGTTACCGGTATTGGTGAAGGTTCCGGGGTTCGCGCCGCTGGTGGCATTGATAATAACGTTAGCGTTCACATAAACTGCAAAAGTGGCATCATTGGCGGCAATGGCTGTCCAGGTACTGCCGGTTAAATCTGCATAGTTGCCTGCATGTCCGCCAACGTTTGACCCCACACCCAGGGTGTTGCCGACACTGCCCCCTGAGTATTCAACGGTTATTACATAGTTGGTAGCATTAACTAGAACATATTGCTGGGCTACGGTAGAGAATTGAATATTTGTCGTCACATAAGATGTAGTTAAGTTGGCAACATTGATATTGTCAGAAGTAGCTAGTGCGGCGCCGGTGGGAATACTTGATGTGCCGAATGTGCCTGAATGGGCATATACCTTAACTACGGCATTACCGGTAGGAGCACCTGTTTTCTTTAATGCAAACGAAGCGCTGGTTAAAGTGGCGCCTGTTCCGGTAAATGA
>OBEQ010720156.1_pt1 | contig 12482 bp, 10 predicted proteins | sample 1670901 | NCBI WGS metagenome assembly OBEQ01 (sample SAMEA104232315, study PRJEB22302) | groundwater metagenome | biome: forest; feature: aquifer; material: groundwater | place: USA | collected 2011-08-07 | depth 5.4 m | reverse complement strand
CTCCTTTCGCTTTAAATTGAGTAACTGCGGCTCCCGGCAAGGAAGAAAAAAGCACGCGCCTAAGCGTGTTGCCAACCGTGATTCCATAACCGCTATAAAGGCCTTCCACTTCAAAAACCCCTTGAGTATCTGTCTCAGATACTTTTTTAATAGTTACTGACTCGCTTAAATACGCAAATTGCATAATTTTAAATTTTAGTTATTAATATTTTAATTTTTATTTTGAATAATAATCCACGACCATATTAACGTCAAAAGGAAACTCCAAATCTTTCGGCAAAGCAACTACTTCGCCTTCTGCTTTTTCTTTATCAAGAAAAAGCCAGACAGGAGCTTCGTATTTTTTCAAACGTTCAGAAAGGTCTCTCAGCGGCCCGGCGCCTTTAGATTGCGGACGGATGCTGATTTTATCCTTTACTTTTGCCAGATAAGAAGGCGCAGTAACTTTTCTTCCATTTACCAATATATGCCCATGGCTTACTAAATGCCTGGCGACTGACCTTGAAGGCGCCAACCCAAGCCGAAAAACTGAATTATCCAATCGGCGCTCTAATAATTGAACCATCATATTTCCGGTAACGCCGGGATTTTTTGAAGCGGCAGAAAATACTTTTTCCATTTGTGATTCCCGAATTCCGTAACTGGCTTTGATTTTTTGCTTTTCATTAAGTTGCTGCCCCAATTCAGAAGAAGAATGCCTGGCCTTTCCATGCAATCCCGGGCGGTAGGGTTTCCTGACTGTAGCGCATTTTACAGAATTACAACGATGCGCTTTTAAGAAAAGCTTTGTCCCTAATGCCCGTTCTCTTTTTTCTTGAGTATTAAACATATTTTTATTATTAAACGCGCCTGACTTTCCGCGGCCTTGGGCCGTTATGCGGAATCGGAGTGACGTCTTTTATAGAAAGTATATTAAAACCCTGATTACCAAATGACCGAATGGCAGAATCCCTGCCGCTTCCCACTCCGGTCACAAAAACATCAATATTAGAAAGCCCGGTTTTCTTCAATTTTTCCGCAATCGCGGAAACAACTTTAGAAGCGGCAAACGGTGTGGCTTTTTTGGGGCCGGAAAAACCAAGCGAACCGGCAGACGCCCAAGCAACCGCATTTCCATGCTCGTCCGTAACAGTAATAATTGTATTATTATAAGATGCTCCAACATAAACATTCCCGCGGTCCAATCGCTTTGCCGTAGAAACTTTTGAAGCGGTTTTGGCAAGGCTGGCTTCTACTGCCGCAGTTTGCTTTAATGCTTCTTCTTGAGTTTGTTTTGCTACTTTTTTCTTTCCCATAACGATGTTTTGGTTTATTTGAGGTCTACTTTTCTTTTGCCGCTTCCGGCAGTCTTGCGGACATTGCCGCGGACGGTCCTGGAATTAGTTTTGGTCCGCTGTCCCCTGACTGGCAAATGCCTCATATGGCGGATGCCCCGATAAGCCTGCAAATCTTTTAAGAGATTAATATTCTGTTTTATTACCTGCCGCAATTCTCCTTCAATCTTATAATTTTTTTCTATAAATTCTTTAATCTTGCTTATTTCATCTTGAGTCAAATCTTTTGCCCGCTTATCCATGCTAATCTTTGTGGCAGTTAAAATTTTTTGCGACAAAGCCAGCCCAATCCCATAAAGATAAGTTAAAGAAACTTCCACTCTTTTATTGTCTGGTATGTTAATTCCTGAAATTCTCATTTTGTTATTTAATTAGCCCTGCCTTTGTTTATGTTTTTTTATTTTGCAAACAATGTAAACTCTGCCTTTCCTTCTGACAACTTTGCAATCTTTACAAATTGTTTTTACAGATGATCGTACTTTCATAATTATGGTTAATTACAGCCGGCGGATAATTCTTCCTTTGGTCTCATCGTAAGGAGTCATTTCCATAGTAACCCTGTCCCCCGGCAAAATTTTAATGTGGTACATTCTCATTTTTCCGGCAAGATGCGCTAGAACTTCTTTGCCTCCGTAGGTCTTCACGCGGAAAGAAGCGCCCGGCAGGGCCTCCTCAACAACTCCCTCAACTTTTACAACATTCTTAGAAGATTTGTTCGGATTTTGCATCAATAATAGATGTTTGAAAGTATATCATAAAAATATAAAAAAAGTCAACTATCGCTCAGATCCTCTCTTTGCTTACTAAAAACCTCTTATCAGTAAAGAATTATTCTACAATAACACTTATCTTATCAATAGAATTCGGCACAGTCTTTACCCAAAATGGCCAGAGGGAAATAGTCGCGCTTTTCAAGCCGGGCAAGCCAAAAACCATAGTTTTTAATTCCATTTCAGATTTTCCGGCAATTTTATTTTTTAAATCCTCAGCGTCAATATGCCTGGCTAAAACTGCCTTAAAATTTACCGGAAAAGACAGGGCGCCTTTATCAAAATCAGCCCTGGCCAATCCATAGGATAATTCTGAACTTCTAATATCAAAATCTTCCCCGTTATCATGCTTGGCCCTTTTATCCAGAAGCATTTTTAAATCTTCTTCTTTAAATCCGATAACCGCCATCTGGCTTTCCGCAAAAATTCCAAAAGAGCCGTCTTTATCCGCTTCCTGGTCAATTTTTTCATCCAAAATTTTATATTTTTTTGCGCCGTCCAAAACTTTAAACTCCTTTGGTATTTGGGCAAGGAAAGCGGTCGCCAATCCGGATTCAAGTGCTGATTCCGCTTTTTCTTTTGCGGATTTAATGTCGCTGCCAGTAGGATAAGCGACTTCCCCGATAAAACCGCCATCCATATTTCCTTTTGATTCTCCGTAAAACGCCTGGTACTTAGGCGATCCCTTAAATCCAGGGATAGTAAATAATTTTACTGGGCCGATATTATAATCCGCTCCAGCCGCATCAGAAACCACTTCCGCATCAATGCTGGAAGGAGCAATTCTGCCTTCAATAATCTTTGCCGCCGGAACAATAATATTTTTAATCAAACGGTAAATTTTTCCGTCCGGAGACATAAACCGAGTCTGCCCGACTAATGGCTGGGGGTCGGAGCTATAACTGTTATAAACCGTCATTGTGCCGGTTGCTTTCTTTTGGATCTGTTTTTTTCCGGTTGCCGGAAATTTAAGCTGGGCATTTTTCTTCTGGGAAAAAACCTGATTTGGCATAGCCATTTTTATAATATCCAGAGAAGCGGATTTATCAGTAGCAATCGCATCGTTATATTCCCAATTTTGGGTTTGAGCCGCGATAGTTACTTTTGCCCGCGGCAGAACTTTAACGCCTAAAAAAAATAAAATTCCGGCGACAACTATTCCGCCGGAAACAATTAAAAATTGGGAATTCAATTCCGGAAAAGAAATTTTGGGCAAAGATAATTTTGGAAGCCTAAAAAACTGCTTTCTTTTTATATGCTCTTCTTCAAGATCATTTTCTAAAGCCGCGAATTCTTCGTCAATCGCTTTTTCCGGCTCTTCCGATTGGAATATTCTTACAATCGGCTTTTTCTTTTTTAAAGTTTTAACCGACTTGTTAGTCCTTACAATATCAGCAAACTGGCGCTTATTTTTAGCAAAAAACGGGTTAACGGCGGTCAGGCCGCTCATTTCCGCCAGTTCAACTATGTGGTCATCAACTGATTCAATGATAATTTTCTTTTCTAATGCCTCAGCTTCCCGCTTTAAAAGATGGAAGTTGCTTAAAGATTCCCCAAGATGGGAAAAACGGGGAATGCTTAAAACCACTTCGCTATCATGGACATCAATAATTTTCTCCACGATAATCGCAACTTCATCGCTTTTATTAACTGAAATTTTCTTCATTATATTATTTTAATTTACAAGCCACCTCACTCTCCGATTAGCCAAATGGCTCATTTTATCGTTTTGCGGCAAAAAATTAATTTCTAAGAATGCCGCTAAAATAGAAAAAATATTCTTCACTTGGGCTGATTTTTTAAATTGTACCTCATATCCGAATTTTTCGGCAATCAAATTTGTGGATAAAGGCAGAAGTTTGAGCGGTTTTTGGAACCGGCTGTTAAAACGGCTGGCAAAAACAACCGGCGGCATCACAAAAAAAGGATTTAAATAAATATCCATTGGCTCATTTTCCGACAAAGATTCCAGCCCATTGGCAAAAATCTGCAGTTCTTTTATTAATATATTTTCAAATCGCCTTAAAAAATTTTCCGAGGCATTGCCGTCAACATAAGTTTGAATTAGGGATTTTGCGGTTGCCTGGTCAATATGCAGATAGCGGTCTAATAAATGTGTCAAATCATTTTCCCCCCAATCAAAGCTGTCATGGTGGGATAACCTACCGCTGTCGGCTAAAAATACCGAGGTTTGATTTGGGAAAAGATTGGCAACAAAAAAACGGTCCTTGCCCAAAGCGCGCGAAAGAATATGGCTCATTGCCGTTCCAGTTTCGGTTATAAGCGTAACGCCATCTTTTGGCAAAAGTTCGCGCAATCCCCGCATAAAATCCCGGACAACAAAAGTCTGGCTGAAAAAAATCTCCACCGCCTTAGCTTTAAAGCCGATCGGATTGACTATTTTATGCCCGTCCAATTTTATTCCCCTGATCCGGACATCGCTTAAAAGGACATCCACGTCGTCAATCTCCATTTTTTGCGCAACTTTCAAGCGATTCCGGTCAAAAAATCTCCAAATTGCCTGAGAAATCAAATTATCAATGTCCGCTTCGTCAATAACTTCTTTAGGATGCGGACGGACCAAAGAAATAGAAGAATAAACCGTAGTGGCAAACTTAGAATCCAGGCTTAAGATGATTTTATACTTATCCAGCTTTCGGATTTTCTTAAGAAGCAATTTGGCTTCTTTTAAAACATTGAAAACGCTGAATTCAGATATGTCTTTAACCCAGCTTTTGGTTATGTAAATTGATTTTTTCTCCGGATTGACTTTAAAAAGGGTAATTTGAATATAATGATTTAAAATTTCAACCAATAAGTAATCCTCGCTCTTAAATAAGCGGGAAAATGATTCTTTTATTTGATTGAGATTCAACACTTTTAAGTATAACATGCCGCTTAGCGCCTTGCCCATTTGCCTACCGGCATCGGCATTCGCCCCGCCAGCGCGGGGCGCTGCCTACGCCTCGGCGCATCAATCGCTTTTAGCGATACCAAGCTGATGCGCCTCCGGCAGTTGCCATGCGGCAAATAGGCAAACCGCCTCGCTAAAAATAAAAAACGGCTCATTTTAGAGCCGGATCCCACGGCGGATCATTGCCGTATTTTTCTTTCCAATCTCCGTATCCAGAATATTGATAACCTGCCCAATGATTCACATTTTGAAAAACAGTCATTATTAGAAAAAGCCACCCTAAATAAACTGTCTGTGAATTTTTAAAAAACCAAATTATTAATAACAATCTTATTACCTCTCCCCAAATCAAATATTTGTGTTGCTTGAATTGCCATACTAAACCCTTTAATCCGCGCACTTATTCCCCCTATAAAATTAGAGAAAGGACTCTAATCAATATAGTCAAAAATTATATTCAGTCAACCACGGCTCTAATTCTCCGCACTCCTGCTCCGACTGCTTCTTGTTTTGCAATTTTAAATTTTCCTACTTTTAAAGTATTGGCAACATGAGGGCCGCCGCAAAATTCTTTGCTGAACTCCCCCATTGAATATACTTTTACTTTTTCCGGATATTTTTCTTTAAAAAAATATAGGGCGCCGGTATTTTTAGCTTCTTCAATCGGCAATTCCCGATAAGAAACCGGCAAATCTTTTTGGATTGCTTCATTGACCAAATCCTCAACTTTTTTAATTTCCCCGCCAGTAAGCTTGCGGTTAAAAGAAAAATCAAAGCGGGTGCGTTCGGCAGTAATATCCGACCCCATCTGATGGACTTCCGGTCCGAGAACTTCCCGAAGCGCCGCCTGAAAAAGATGCGTTGCAGTATGGAGCCGGGTTACTTTTTCCACTTCTTCCGGCGTAGAAGCTTTTAATTCCCCGGTATCTAAAAGAAGGCCGTGCCCGCCGAATTTTTTCTCCGAACCGGCGCGGGAAATTTCCTGATGATTTTTAAATTCCGCCTCAAAAGCTTCTTTATCCAAATTTTTTACTTTTGCCGGCGCTAATTCTTTTAATAATTCCCACGGCAAGCCGAAAGTTTCATAAATATAAAACGCGTCTTTGGCGGAAATCTCCCCGTATTTTTCAATTTCTTTGACGCCAAGCGCAAGCGCTTTTTCAAATTTACTTTTTTCTTCCGACATTACTGCCAAAATTCCTGTTGTATTTTTTACTTCCGTATACCATTGGCCGTAATTTTCTTTGATTGCCTCCGCGGCAATCGGAAATAAATCAGCATGAATATCGTATTTAATCCCATAAACCAAAATCCTCCGTAAAAGCCGCCGCAAAATATATCCGGCTTCTTTATTTGAGGGACGAACGCCGCCGGCAATTAAAAATACGGAGGCGCGTAAATGGTCTGCAAGCACCCTCAAAACTTTTTCATCTAAGCCGGGTTTTACTTCCTTGATGCTTGAAATAAGCGGGGAAAATAAATCCGTTTCAAAAATATCCCCAACCCCTTGAAGCATAACCGCAAGGCGCTCTAATCCCATTCCGGTATCTACGCCAGGCGCCTCCAACTTCCGCAAACTTTTATTGACATTTTGATAATACTCATTGAAAACCAGGTTCCAAATCTCCACGCCATCCACATAAATTTCCGTGGTCGGCCCGCAGGGCCCTTCATTGCCAGTCGGTCCCCAAAAATTATCCGTTCGGCCATGCTTTTTAATCCGGCTTTCCAGCAAACCTATTTCTTTATGCCAAACTTCATAAGATTCCTTGTCAAAAGGAACATCGCTGTCGCCTGAAAAAACCGTCACGCTTACCCTTTCCCTATCAATGCCAAGCTTATTAACAATAAATTCATAAGCCCAATGGATTGCCTCTTTCTTAAAATAACCCCCGAATGAAAAATTTCCCAGCATTTCAAAAAAAGTAAGGTGGGTCTGATCGCCTACTTCGTCAATATCCGAAGTACGAAAACACTTCTGCACAGACGCGGTATTTTTACTTCCAAAATCGAGCATCGGATCCGCTTTACCGATATAATACGGCTTAAACTGCTGCATGCCGGCAGTAGTTAAAAGAACCGACGGGTCGTCCGGAACTAAAGAAGATGAAGGAACAGCCGCATGGCCTCGGGATTTAAAAAAATCTAAGAAATTTTTCCGTATTTCTCCTGAACTCATAAAAAAATCTTATCACGGAAATTGAGAACAAAAAAGCCTGCCTACCGGCAGGCAGGGCACTTCAAGCGCCTTTTTAAAATAAATAACAATTAGGATTAATTCGCCAAATTATCCTTTTTTAAATCTTGAATCGCTTCTTTTTTAATTTGATTCTCTTTTTCCTGATTAAACGGAAGGACTTTTTCAATTAACGGCTGATCTGCTTTTTTGGATTGCAAAACTTCATTAATCCGGGAAAGCAGGTCGTCCAAAATCTGTCCGCCTTTAAAAATTAAAACTTTTGCGTCTCTTAAGGCTAAAACGGCTTTTTCTGATTTCGGATCTTTGGAAACTAAATCGGAAATCTTTATAAGAGACTTTTCAGCCAGGAACAAAATATCAAAAAGCAGCGGGGAATCTTCTTTCCCTAATCCGCTTTTCTCCGAACTTTTAGACAAGGAATCATAGTCAGATTTCAAGTTTTTAATTTCATTCTCTAAATTATTTTTTTGGAAAATCTGATTAAGGCCGTTTTTTGCCGCCGCCGATGCAATGCTCGCCTGCCCAAACGAAGAAATATATTGGGTGGCTTTAAATGACTCATTAGCCTGCTTTAAATTAAACTCTGCCCGCAAAAGAAAGGCGTTGATAAATAATCTTCTGGATTCTAAAAGCTGGTTCCTTAAAGCGCCGGCTGTTTCGCCTGCCTGAGACAATAATTTCTCCACTTCCGGCTTGCTAATATTCCTAGATTTTGCGGACAAATCCAAAAGAAGCTGGCGGGCAAATCCGAAATCATTCTTTAAGGCCGAATCTGCCAAATATTCACGCGCTTCATCAAGAATTTTTATTCTTTCCGAAACATCGCCTGGTAAAAGCTGAAATAAAGCCGGCAAAACCGAATTCAATCCATTTAAGCCAATTTTTACCTGAGTTTTTAAAATTAAATCTTCTTTTTCGCTAAGCAAAACTCCTTTCAGCTTAGAATCATAAGAGGTTTTTTCTTCTGTTCGATTCAATATTTCCGCGGCGCGCCATTCTTTAAATGCTCCGCCGCTTTGGCTTTCTAAAATTTTAGAAAATCTTTCCTTAAATCGGCTTAAATCCTCAAAACGATTCAAAGAATCCGCAGCTGCTTCGGCAAAAGAATCTTCCAAAGAATCCAATTTTTCTTTTGTTGCGATATCGGCTTTTGATTTTAATTGGTCAAATAATTTATTATGTTTTAAATTCCTGTCCAGCAAATTATTGAGCAGCTGGTCAACATTAGGATTTTTGGCATTGTCTTTTACATTTTTAAGGTTTGATTTTAGGCGACTAAGAGTATCGCCATAATTATCCAAGGCAGCCGCCAAAGCATCCGCGCCTTCAGAATTAATATCTTCCAAGAATTTTATTTCCGCGGCTTTTTCATTTAAAATATCCAGCTCTAATTCCGCCCGCCTTAAGGAATTAAACAAAAAGGTCCTTTGGGTTGAGCGCCGGAAATCCTTTATGAAATAAAACGGATTGGTCTGCAAAAGCCCTGGATTTTCAATGCCTAAATCTTCCAGCCGAACCGTCTCGTCGCTAACCAATTTTTTAACCAAGCTGCCGCTATTATCAGCACTCTGGTCTTCAGCCAAGCTTAAAACCGGAGCAAAAATAAGCCCGGCAGCCACCGTTCCTAGAGCTAATTTACGAATAAATTTACTATTTGACATATGAATTATAAAAACCCTTAAAATAGGGCCTCACAAACTTAATATTAACTTGTTTTTAGTATAGCATATTGGACTCAAAAAAGAAAGCCCCCGTTGCCGAAGCAATGGGGGTCTAAAAGAACTGTGCGAGCAGCCTCTTTGTCGCTGGTCTCTGATAACCAGCCTAGTCCCGTCGGACAGAGGCGCTCTAAGGAGCTTGTTTAGTTTAGGTCGCGCGTACTCCCTGTGTGAACCACGCGCGATCCGGAACGCTTGCCAGGTGGTCAGAAGGCCTGGCGTATCTGTGAGCTGTCTCCCGTACCCTGCACGAGATAACAACCAGGATGCGTTCCACTTATTTACAGATGGGTTTTTCGCTAGGTGGCAACCCAGCTAAAGCAACCTCACTCGTTGCTTTCTCCCCAACCGCCTCGAACGCCCTCACTCAAAGGCGAGGAACATTCGAGACCAGACCGCGGACCGATGCCTCGATCCGGCGCCAGAATTAACGTACTACCGGATCCAGTTGCTCTTGCAAGCTCCCAGCCTCGTAAAAGCAATATAGCATGTATATCAAATCTTGTCAGTACCCCTCAATCGTATGGGATTTCCCATGCTGGCGGATGCGGCTAAGGGCCTTGGCTTCAATTTGCCGGATGCGCTCGCGGGTAACCGCAAATTCTTTTCCAACTTCTTCAAGAGTATGGGTGATTCCGTCGCCTAAGCCAAATCGCATCTCCAGAATTTTCTGCTCCCGGGGAGTCAGGTCAACCAAAATTTCCCGGATCCGCTCCTTCAGCAAAGTCTGCGAAGCAATTTGGGACGGAGTCAAACTAGTATGGTCTTCAATAAATTCGGACAAAGAAGATTCTTCATCGTCTTCCCCGACCGGAGCTTCCAAAGAAATTACTTCTTGGGAAATTTTCTGGATATGATGGATTTTTTCCACCGGAATATTCATTTCAATCGCGATTTCTTCCGGAAGCGGATCGCGGCCGAGTTCCTGGACTAAATGCCTTTTTGCCTGCGTATATTTGGAAATTGTCTCTACCATATGGACCGGAATTCTGATAGTCCGAGACTGGTCTGCCAGCGCGCGGGTGATTGCCTGACGAATCCACCAGGTCGCGTAAGTAGAAAATTTAAAGCCCCTGCGGTAATCAAATTTAGTGACAGCTCGGGCAAGCCCGATATTGCCCTCCTGGACAAGGTCAAGAATGCTAAGGTGCGGGGTGCGGTTCACATAACGCTTGGCAATAGAAACTACCAGCCGAAGATTGGCTTTAATGAATTTTTGGCGGGCTTCTTTATCCCCTTTTTCAATCTGTTTTGCGAGTTCACGCTCTTCTTCCCTGGTTAAAAGCTCGGTTTTGCCGATTTCTTTAAGATAAGTTTGGACAGAATCCGGAAGATCTCCTACGGTATCAAAACGAGACGCATTTTCCAATTCTTTTTTGCTGATTTCTTCATCTTTAGGCAATTGAATAAGCTGGCTGGTTTCCACCACTTTGATATTCGCCGCCTCCAAACGATTATAAATTTCTTCCAAAAAAGAAACATCGTCTTCTACGCGGGGGAAAAAATGAAGCACTTCCGTATCCGTGACAAAACCGCGGCTTCGCCCGCGTTCAATTAATTCATTGAGGTGCTCTCCGTCAGCTTGGTGCTTTTGCTCAACTTTCGTCAATTTCTTAACCGCTCCTTTTACTTTCTTTGTTTTTTTAGATTTAAGCTTTGCTTTCTTTTGTTTTTTCTTGGCTGATAATTTTTTGGATTTTTTTATTTTTTTATTTTTCTTAATCATAATGCAAAAATTACTGATTCAGTATAGCTTAAATAAAGATAAATTCAACCAGAAACTATTTTTGAGATAGGTTCTTCTAACTGCTCTGCAGTTCTTTAGAAAGCGCGGCAAATTCTTTCAGCGCTTCTTTCAAACTTTTTTCATCCCCCTCAGATTCCAATTTCCTGATAAGATTGCTGATTTCCTGCCTTTTTTCTTTCAAATATTCAACCTTTAATTCCCGAAGAAGGTTTTGGATTTCTTTTTGCAAGGATTCCGCGTCAAAATTCTGATTTTCAAAACTAAAACGAAGGCTTATAACATTCATTATTTGGTCTAAATCGCTTTGCTGGCTTTCACCTCCATTTCCAGCAAGTTTTTTATAAATATTAAAATATTGCTCCGGAAAATAACTTAAGTGCTTCTCTAGCTCTTTTAAATCATTTTTTAAATGGAGTATCAAGCCAAGTATCCTTTGGGAAAGCATTTCCCTCCTGGAAAGTTTCAGCTCAGATTCTTCGGCGGGAAGGATTTTTTCTAAAGTTTTATTAACAGGCTCTTTGAGCATTTCCATTTCTTCTGCCAGGATCTTTTCATCAATTTTAACCAGCAAACTAAGCTCTTTAAGCCAATAATTTTTATCAATCGGGCTGGATAAGATTTTAATTTTAGAAAGCATTATCCGGAGATTTTTCTTTCTTAATTTAAGATCAGATGGAATGTTTTTAACATAGCGATGCAAATAATAATCCATTGAAGATTTGGAATTTTCTACAAGATTTTTAAGCATTCCCGGCTTTGCTTTTGCCACATCTGCCGGATCTTTTAATTTCTGGTCGTCTATAACCAAAAGCTTCGCGGAAAAATCCTGTGAATTTGCAAGGTCAATGCTCCGCTCCGCTGCCAGCTGGCCGGCTTCATCTGAATCAAAACTCAGCACCAATTCATCCGCCAGCCGGCGAAGCGCTGCCAAATGATCCGGCGTTAAAGCAGTGCCGGAACTCGCAACCACATTTTTAACTCCGTCCTGCCACGACATCAAAAAATCCATCTGGCCTTCCACTACTACCGCTGACTTGGCCTCGCGGATGTCATTTTTAGTTTTATGGAAACCGTATAAAATCTTGGATTTCTGGAAAATCGGAGTTTCCGGGCTATTCACATATTTCCCGACATTCTCATTATTATTTCCAGGCAAAATCCGGCCAGTAAAAGCAACCGCTTTCCCGACATGGTTATATATAGGAAACATTACCCGGGAACGGAAGCGGTCCCAATGAGTCCCGCGCTCTGTCCTTAAAGTAAGGCCGGCTTTTTCAATATCGGCAATATTATAGCCAAGCTTCAACAAATGCCTGGTCAAAGCGTCCGAACCGTCCGGCGCCAAACCCAATTCAAATTCTTGGATAGTTTCTTCTTTTAATCCCCTTTCTTTCAGATAATCTTTCACCTTTTGGGACTTGGAAAGATTTTCTTTAAAAAAATCCTTCGCCGCTTCCATTACTCTATATAAAGAATTTTGGGCGTTAAAATCTCGATTGCCGCTGGATTTTATTTCCACTCCGGCTTTCTCCGCTAAAATCTTCAGCGCGTCATAAAATTCCAAATTTTCATATTTCACCAAGAACTTGATTATGTCTCCGCCTTCGCTGCAAGAGCCGAAACAATGCCAGGATTGCCTTTCCGGAGAAACCATGAAAGAAGCGGATTTTTCTTTATGGAAGGGGCAGCGGGCTTTGAAATTTTTCCCAGCCGGCTTCAGTTCAACATAATTCCGCAAAAAATCAACAATATCCAATTTATCTTTTATAAGCTGGGCTGTGTCAGAAGACATATTACTT
>OBEQ012380514.1_pt1 | contig 12483 bp, 14 predicted proteins | sample 1670901 | NCBI WGS metagenome assembly OBEQ01 (sample SAMEA104232315, study PRJEB22302) | groundwater metagenome | biome: forest; feature: aquifer; material: groundwater | place: USA | collected 2011-08-07 | depth 5.4 m | reverse complement strand
GGCAACGCGATCGCGCAGGAGGCGGGCATCCAAGAGCGTGCCCTCGCCATCAACAACATCGGCTCGTCGGATTCCTCAAATCGTTTTGTGCGCGACATCGGGCTGTATTTGCGCAAACACATCGAGTCAATTTCGCCGACCTTGCGTCCGCGCGCAGCCATCGATCCCTTGGGCACGCTGGTACAACTCATCGAGCGCGGTCATCCTGCCGCTCCGCGCGCGCCACAAGCGATGGAGTATCTCACTGAAGAAGAGCGCCGGAAATTCTGGGAACTCCTCGAGTATCTTGAAATGTTCGGACTCCCGTACGAGCTCAACGCCCACATCCTCGGTAGTCGCGATTGCTGGTCGCATTCGCTCTTCGAGATATCATCGATGGATTCGGAGACCGGCGCGCGCATGCCGTTTGCCTTCGGCGGCCGCTACGACCCTCTGGCAAGTCGTTTCGCCCGCATCCCTTCCTTTGCGACCATGGTATCCATCACGTGCGAGATACGCGGCAAGACCCGTGTGAAGCGCGAGACGCGCCCGCCACAAGGTGAGGCGCAGCCCGCAATCTATTTTGCACATCTCGGAGGCGAGGCGCGCCGCCGCGTACTTGGCGTGCTTGAAAATCTCCGCCGTGCCTCGATACCCGTGCACCAAGGCATTTGGTACGAGCGCATCGGCGAGCAAATGTCGGCAGCACGCACGCTTGCGGTGCCTTACATACTCATCATGGGACACAAGGAAGCGATGGAGGGCACCATACTCGTGCGCGAAGTCGCGACGAATTCCCAAGACGCGATTCCCCTTCCCGAACTCCCCAATTACCTCAAGCGCCGCCGCATCGGCGCGTGGAAGCAGGAGGCACACGCATAAACCCCCTAGCTACCTCTCGTTGAGGACTCGCTCCTCGTAATCTTTCCATGGAGCTTCTCCGTTTATGTACTCACATACGAATTGTATGCGGGGATCATTCCAAGGTATTAACACGTCGATGTATCCTTTTTTCTTGTCGTACTGTACTGCATGTTCTCCTCCGCGAAGTCTTGCGACGATTCTTAATCGGCTCAAAGATGCGTTTATTTCATCGTTCCACCTTCGGGATTTATGGACCGTCAGACCGTCGAGGGCGAGTATAAAATCAATCTCGCTTACACTCCGTTGACTCGTTCCCAGATCGCTGGTTGACGGGACTCCGACAAAACTATTCGGATGATTATGTACTGTAAAGCGTGACTGGTTTATTGTTCTAAGAAACGTGTGTGGGTCTTTTTGACCATCCAGAGCAGAATGTTTTGTTCCAGTGATGAGGGTCAAGCCCGCTTTGTGTTGAGTAATTAGGACCTCAAATGGTAGCGAGGCGATGTCTTCAAGTTCTTTCGGGGTAATTGTTTTTCCAATTCTATATTCGTGAGGAGCCGAAGCCGCGTTTTCAATACCTTTTTCGTGTATTTGTACTTCGATGTCTTTTAGAACATCGCCCAAATTACTTTCCCAATGTTTAACCAGTTCTTGGTTTACGTTCAATCTTTCCATATCACCTGATGTTCAAAGTTTAACATGGTGATCTGGGCTGTTTTATTCTTAAAACAAGACCGCGCAAAACGTGCGCGGTCAGTCTCGAAACCATACTCCCGAATTTTATATTCGGAGAGGTTGTACGTCGGGAACCGATGGTCCGCGCACCTGAGCGAAACGTGTAGGTGAGCGAATCAGTAGTGTCCCAAAGAGCCAGTCCGCGAACGGATAGACCACGTTCAGGTTTTTGTTCCAGCAGCGGTGATGGAGCACGTGATGACCGTTGAGGAAGCGGAAAAATTTGGAGAATTCCAACCGCCTCTTCTTCGACCAGTGCATGCACCAGTGAAGGTACTCGTACGTGCCGTAGTAGCAGGCAAGGACCATGTGCGGAACGATGCACACGATCCAGCATTCCAATTGCCATCCAAACATCCAGAGCACGGCCGCCACAATGTCCCAGGGAATCGCTGCGATGACAACGAGTACTGGGCCATTCCACCAGGCCATTCGGACTTTTTCCTTATCCTTGGGATCCTTCAGATGATATGAGTTATCCGCTCTGAAAATCCTGTGATGCGTGAGGGCATGCGCCTTGTAGGGGTAGGTAAGTTTTCCCACAGGCATATGCATCACGCGCAAATGGAGCACCCACTCCACCACGGATGCGTAATGGAGGCATAGGACCGCCACCACGAAACACAGAGAGGTCGGATAGATGAGAGACATGTGCCCCCCTTTCTGGGCTGGTGTTGCGAGAATGATCTATGGTCCTTTTTCAGTATAACAAGTAAATAAAAGGTGGTGTTCTGTTGCCTATTATCGAAATCTCTGATAGACTCTCGCCCACATGTCTATAAACGCAGAAGTATCCAAGAGCGGCAACGAAAGCACGCTTTCTACCATTCGCAAATTCTCCCGCCGCGTGCAAGGCACAGGCCTCGTCCGCACGGTTCGCGGTGGCCGCTACTACGTGCGTACCGCATCGAAGATAGTCAAGAAAAAGCGTGCCCTCAAGCTCATCAAGCGCCGCGCGGATTACAAGCAGCTCGTGAAAGAGGGTAAGGTCATCGAGGCCGCTCCACGTCACGGACAGGGAGGCCGCCCGTCGTTCAACCGCTCCGGACAGAGTGAGCAATCGCCTTCCTCGAAGCCCGCTGAGACGACGACCCCTATCGCCCGCTAATGTCAGTAGACATAAAAATTACTGTCCGCCCCTTACCACTTTTTGAGAAAAGTGGTAAGGGGCGAATTCCATATGAACAGATCGCCCGCAAGGTGCTTGGCAAGAAGTATGAACTCTCCCTCGTCATTTGCGGCGATGCGCTCGCGCGCACGATGAACCGGAAGTACCGCAAGAAAAGTTACAAGCCCAATGTCCTGTCATTCCCGCTTTCAAAAAATGAGGGCGAGATATTTCTCAATGTGCACACGGCGGCGCGCGAAGCGCGCCGCTACAAGGTCGCCCTTCGCGACCGACTCGCCTTCCTCTTTGTCCACGGGTGTTTTCACTTAAAAGGGCTTCAACATGGGCGTATAATGGAAAGACAGGAACAGCGCACTTTGCGCGGTTTCGGTTTTTCATGCAACGGCAACTATACGCGGGAATAGACATCGGCACCTACCACGTCAAGGTCGTCATCGCCGCGCCCGTAGAAAATTCTGAACTCCCTCTCACCATAATCGGGAGCGGCACCTCCACATCCCGCGGGCTGCGTCACGGTTACATCATCGATAAGAAAGAGGCGACCAAAAGCATCCGTGAAGCGCTCGGGCGTGCGATGGGTGCCTCCAAGGTACGGGTGAAGAGCGCGCGCGTGGCGCTCGGCGGCATCGGGCTCGATGAAATACGCTCGACCGGCGAAGTCGCACTCACCGCCTCGGGCGGCATCGTCACCGAGCGCGAGATAGATCGCGCGCTGCGCGATAGTGAAAAGAAGGCCTCGGCCAAACTAACCAACCGCACCGTCATCCACGCCGTCCCGCTCGAATACCGTGTCGACGGCACCAAGGTCTTCGGCAAGCCGCAGGGTCTGCAGGGCACGCGCTTCTCGGTCGATACACTCCTCATCACGATGCTCACCCAGCACCAAGACGACATCATCGAGGCGGTCGAAGCAGCCGGCATTGAGGTCGATGGTGTTATGGCATCGCCCTTGGCCGCATCGCTCGTCACACTCACCAAAGCCCAGAAGACCGCCGGTGTCGTCCTCGCCAACATCGGCGCGGAGACGCTTTCGGTCGTTGTGTTTGAAGACGACACGCCTATCTCACTCAAGGTCTTCCCGACCGGCTCATCGGAGATAACAGAATCCATTGCGCTCTCCTTCAAGATACCGCTTCCCGAGGCGGAGAGTTTGAAGCGCGGCGGTGTCGTCGGCAGCGATATTCCGGAAAAGAAAACGGGAGTCATTGTCGGGGCCCAGCTGAAAGAAATGTACACACTCGTGAATGCTCATCTCAAAACCATCGGCCGCCACCGGCTCCTGCCGGCCGGCATCGTCATCACCGGCGGCGGCTCGGGGCTCACCTCGGCGGCAGAGATCGCACGCGCGGTGCTGCAGCTACCCTCGCAGATTTCGCAGATAGGCCACTTGCCGCGCTCATCCGGCGTCGACGCCACGTGGGCGGTCGCGTACGGCCTCTGCCGTTGGGCGTATGCGGAAGACAACTCGGGCAAGAGGCAAACGCTGGGAGGAGTAGTGCGCGGCGGCTGGGAATCACTGAAACAGGGCCTGCGGAGTTTGTTGCCCTAAAAACCCCATACATAATAACTGTACGATCGTACAATTATTATGTATGTCTAAAACAGAAGACCCATTTGAAGCGTATTTCGGGGTCGCGATTCAAACATCTTCCCTCTGTTGAGTCAAGTTTGCGCTTTCCCGCAAAGTGGTACTATGGCCACACTATGACAAAACAAGTAAAGCCGGATGTAGAGTCCTTTGCACGAATTCGGGTAGTCGGCGTCGGCGGCTCCGGCGGCAATGCGGTTAATCACATGATGGCCTCACACGTTATGGGCGTCGATTTCATTGCTATCAATACGGATGCGCAGGACCTCCACAAGAACAAAGCGAAGCGCAAGATCCACATCGGCAAGAATCTCACGCGCGGCCTCGGCGCGGGCATGAACGCAGAGCTTGGCAAACAAGCTGCTGAAGAAACGCGTGAAGAGATACAGGAAGCGGTCAAGGGATCCGACATGGTCTTCATTACCTGCGGCATGGGCGGCGGCACCGGCACCGGCGCTGCACCGACCGTCGCGAAAGTCGCGCGCGAGCTCGGCGCCCTTACGGTGGGTGTCGTTACGCGTCCGTTTGGATTTGAAGGACAGCAGCGCATGCGCCTCGCCGAAGCCGGCCTCGCAGAATTGCGCAAGGCGGTAGATGCACTCATCATCATTCCCAACGACAAATTGCTCGCCATCGTCTCCCGCGAGACGGGTATCAAAAATGCCTTCGCGATGTGCGACGATATTTTGAAACAGGCAGTCGAAGGTATCTCCGACCTCATCACCCAGACCGGTATCATCAACGTCGACTTCGCCGACGTACGCGCCGTCATGCACAACGCAGGGAGCGCGCTCATGGGTATCGGTACCGCTATCGGCGAACACCGCGCTGAAATGGCCGCGCGCGCCGCTATCAATTCGCCGCTTCTCGAAGTTTCCATCAACGGAGCCAAAGGCGTACTCTTCTCTATCGCCGGCGGCGAAGACCTCGGGATGTTGGAAGTACAGGACGCCGCCACGGTCATTACCGAGGCCATCGATCCCGACGCCAAGGTTATCTTCGGCGCCGTCACCGATCCATCGCTCAAGAAAGGTCAGGTACGCGTGACTGTTATCGCAACGGGCTTCCCCGAGGCGGGTGCCCGCAGTTCGCTTTTTGCCGGTTCACAGCGGCTCGTCGCCAAGAAGGATCAGGATGTGCCGCCGGTCAACCCGCGCGCGCGTGAGGAGATGTCCGCCGGAGGCGGATCCTCCTTCGGAGGAAAGAAAACAGAATCCGAGAAGCCGGTAGTAAAAGAAGCGCCCAAGACCTCTGCCAAGACTGATGACGACGAGGATGACAGCTGGGGGGGACTTCCTTCCTTCTTGCGAAGGAAGTAGCCACTAGCCACTGGGGTTTAGGGTGTAGTAGAATGCATTCGTGCCACTAGTGGCTATACCCTAGTGGCTAACTACTTTATTTTTATGTACGAACTCATAATAGTAGGTGGCGGCCCCGCAGGGGCCGCTGCGGCTATTTACGCCGCACGCAAACGCCTCAAGACCGTTCTCATCACGAGCGAGTGGGGCGGCCAGAGCACTGTCTCTACTGATATTCAAAATTGGATCGGGACGCCATCGATCTCCGGCAACGATCTCGCGAAGAATTTGCGCACGCACGTGGAAGCATACGCCGGCGAGTGGCTTACCATCGTTGCCCCCGCATGGGCAACAGGCCTCAAGACATTTGACGACCGCGTTGAGGTAACGGTGAAGAACGGCACCACATACACTGCACAAGGCGCGCTCATCGCGACAGGGGCAAATAGGCGCAAACTCGATATACAAGGTGCGGCAGAGTACGATCAGAAGGGGCTTACCTATTGTGCAAGCTGCGACGGCCCGCTCTTTGCCGACAAAGATGTGGTGGTGGTCGGCGGCGGCAATGCGGGATTTGAATCCGCGCTCCAGCTTCTCACCTACTGCAAGAGCGTGACGCTGCTGCACAAAGGCGAATCCTACCGCGCCGACAAGATCAGCGTGGATGCCGCGCTCGCTCATCCCAACATGCGCGGGGTCCTCAATGCAGAGCCGCTCGAGATCATCGGCGAGACATTTGTGACCGGTATCCGCTGGAAAGACGTCAAGACGGGCAAAGAGGAAACAGCCGCCGTTGAAGGTGTGTTTGTTGAGATCGGCCTTATACCGAATACCTCGTGGTTCGGCACTGCAGTCGAGCTCAATGACATGAAACAGGTAAAGATAGACCCGCGCACTCAGCGCACCTCACACCCGCGAGTCTGGGCCGCAGGCGACGGCACCGACGTGCTCTACCACCAAAACAACATCGCGGCCGGCGACGCCGTTCGCGCGCTCGAGGACATCCACACGACCTTACGGCACGGTTAAGACGAGTCCTCGACAGAGCGGAGGACTTTTTTCAGAAGACGAAACGGATTGATAAAATCTGTCAACAACTGTATGCTCGCCCAATGAAGCAACCGCTTATAAGTCTAGGGAAAGCAAAGGTGTTATTGACCGCATATGGCTCGCCCCTATATGTATACAAAAAAAGCGTTATTGAGGCGCGATACAAGAGCTTGCTGCGGGCTATTTCCTATCCCCGTACGAAAATCTATTACGCCTGCAAGGCGAACGCCAACATCGATATATTGAGGTGTTTGAAGAGATTAGGTGCTTTTATCGAATGTGTGAGCCGCGGGGAAGTCGAGCGGGCGCTCCAAGCAGGATTTCCCGTTGGAAGGATCTCATACACGTGCTCCTACATTCCACGCGAAGAACTTGCGTGGCTCATCAAGAAAGGAATCTCAGTCCATCTTGACTCACTTACACAACTGCAGTGGTGGGGAGAAATAAAACCAAATTCTGAAATATCAGTCCGCATCAACCGCGGATTTGGTGCGGGCGCTACGCGGCACATCATCACCGGAGGCCCTGAGAGTAAGTTTGGCATCTACTACACCGATATCCCGAAAATTAGAGCGCTTGCCAGAAAATACAAGCTGAAGATCGTCGGACTCGAGCAACACATCGGTTCAAGCATTCTCAAAGCTGAGACTTTTGTTCGTGCAATGAAACTGTTGCTTGATTCTGCAAAAGAGTTCCCCGACCTCAAGTTTCTAGACTTCGGCGGGGGTTTGGGCATTCCTTATCGACCCGAAGAAAAACCCCTCGACGTTATGGTCCTTGGGAAACAAATGGGTGATGCGTTCAAAAAGTTCTGTAAAGCATACGGCCGCCAACTCGAACTCAAACTCGAGCCGGGTCGATACATCGTCGCCGAGTCAGGTGCGTTCCTTGCGACAGTGATGGACCGGAAAAACACTCCGAGACATGCATTCGTGGGCGTTGATTCGGGTTTTAGTCACCTCGTTCGCCCCGCCTTTTACGGTTCGTACCACCACATCTTCAACCTTTCGAATCCAAACGGTAAAACAGAAAAAGTAACACTAGTCGGTAACTTATGCGAATCATCTGATATATTTGCGGAAAATCGCAAACTGCCGAAGGCGCGGCTTGGAGATATTCTCCTTTTTGCCGACGCTGGTGCGTACGGATATTCAATGAGTTCGGATTACAATCTGCGTCCGAAACCAAAAGAAATCGTCCTCTCGTAGTCCTTAGAACAAGTTTCTACACAGAAAAACGAGAGAGCGCGCCGACAGGGCACGCTCTCCGCCTCCATCGCTCACACTGTGAGTGAGCGGTTCGAGGCAACGGTGACACCGGCGTTCCTCAAGGCGTCGGCAATTCTCGAGTTCTCAGCGCTTACGGACATGCCCCGCCCATGCTGCTCGTTGAGGAATTTGACGAGTTCGGGCGTCATTCGCCGAGTCGCCACCTTGATCGCATGACAGCTTGGATGGGCTCCGCAAATACTGCGGCGCTGCTGCGTACTCATTGCGGACGTGATCCGGAACACTTTCATGGCCAGGCACCTCCAAGGGCCTAGGCGAGACTCTATAGTTTCTGAGATTTTTTGTCTAGTGCCGGAAGTGGCGGACACCCGTGAAGACCATCGCGATGTCAGCTTTGTCGGCCGCATCGATTGATTCTTGGTCGTTCTTGGAGCCGCCGGGCTGCACTATCGCAGTCGCACCCGCTTCTGCCGCCGCTTGTACACAGTCGGGGAATGGGAAGAATGCGTCGGAGGCCATGACGCTCCCCTTTAGCGAGAGATTTGCTTCGGCGGCTTTCATGGACGCGATCTTCGCAGAATAGATCCGGCTCATCTGCCCTGCGCCAATGCCGACTGTCGCGCCATCTTTTGCGTAGACGATGGCATTGGATTTTACGTGCTTCACGACCTCAAAAGCGAACTTGAGATCGCTCCACTCCTCTTTTGTCGGCTCACGCTTGGTCACGACCTTCGGTTTATTTTGAGGATCCACATTAATACTGTCGCGCGACTGCACGAGGTACCCGCCGGCAATGGAGCGGACGGTGAGGCCTGTGGCTTTCGCATCCGGCACCTCGCCGGTCAAGAGCACGCGGACGTTGGGTTTCGAAGACAATATTTTGAGTGCTGCCTCTTCCGCGTCCGGCGCAATAACGACTTCCAAAAATATCTTTACCAGCTCTTCCGCGATTGCTGCATCAAGCGGGCGATTCAGAGCGACGATACCGCCGAAGGCGGAGACTGGATCACAGGCGAGCGCTTTCAGATACGCTTCGCGCTGGGTGCCGGCGTGCGCGACGCCGCAGGGATTCATGTGCTTTACGATAACCACCGCCGGCTCTGCGAATTCGGCGACGCACTCAAATGCCGCGTCGGCATCCTGCAGATTGTTGTAGGAGAGCTCCTTTCCCTGCACGACTTTGGCACGTGCGACGCCCGGACGCGTATTATTCGGGTCAAGGTAGAGCGCGCCGCCCTGATGCGGATTCTCTCCGTAGCGCAGAATTTCCGCCCGTTTCAATCGAAGTTCGAGTTCCTCGGGAAATTCCGCATCTTTCATCGGCTTATTCTACCTCTTTCTAAGAAACTCGTCGAAGTCGGCATTGGCGGTATTTTGAATCCCGACCCCCAGCGAGTGCGGAGGGTATCTTTTTCCGGCTTCGCAGGCCCGACGGGGCCGAGACCGAGCGCTGCGACAGCAGTCGCAGATAGCGTCCCGTCAGACCTTTCAGGTCTGGGCCCAGCTAAGGACCTCTGCCGAGCGCCCCTTTATTGAACAATGATGGTACCGAAGAGCTGTGCATTCAGGTGGTCGTGATAATTCCACGTCCCTGTTTTATTGAAGGTGAAGGAGTAACTCGTCCCCGGCGCACACTGGTCAAATGCCGTGCCAGAGGTATCCGGACAATGCTGCGAACGTGTCGTGCCACTGTACACCACGTGGTCGGGGTGTTGCGCTGAAGCGACCCACATGTTGCCTCCCGTGGAAACCCATTTCACGGTGTCTCCTTTGTTGATAGTGACGGTCTTCGGCGAGAAGGCGTCGCCGTTGAAGGTCACGGTAACGGTCTTCGGTGTGCTCACATTCACCTCGACTCCCGCCTGCGTATCCGGCGTCGTTTGCGTATTTGTATCCCCCAACGTCATCGAATTATCCACAACGACGGGTGCAGCGGCTTGCTGGCTCGTAAACCACCAGACGCCGCCTCCGATAATGAGGACCCCTACTATCACTCCTATCCATGCATTTTGTGACATAGAAAATATATTCTTAACTCGTAGTAATAACCGAGTGATTATATCACTTGGCTCTATGAACGTGGAATGAGGATTATTTCGCCCGTTTGGCAAGAAAATCCTTACCGTGCCCGACATCGATATTGACGGGAATACCCCTCTCACAGAGCTCGCCCTCGGCTTCCGGCCACTGCTCGAGATGTACCGTTACCAACGATTCAAATCGCGGAGGATTTCCCGCTGCCTCTTTGGTGACATCGCCTCGATTACAAATTGCGATGGCGGCAATGACCTCAGCCCCCGCTTTTCGGGCCGCGTCCACCACCTTCGCGACCGAGCCACCTGTAGTCGTGAGATCTTCGACAACAAGAACTTTCTTGCCCTTGATGACTTCATCGTACCCGCGTCTGATGACAAAACCTCCTTGTCCGTCTTTGTCCGCATATACGCCGGGAATCTCTTTGCCAAGAATATCCGTAAGGTGATAAGCGACCCATTGTGAAAGGATGGCACCGCCGATTGCAGGGCCCATCACCGCCTCGACACCCGAGTCTGCAAAACGTTCCGCCATTTCGCGACAGAGGCGCGAGATCTCGTGGGTATAGGCATAGAGCGCATCTTTGTTGACGTAGGTATCCGCATGCAAACCGGAGACGAACACGAAATGCCCCGCGCGGAACGCGCCGACTTTCTGCAGCACTTCGAGGACCTGATCTTCGTTCATATTCCGGATATTCTACAACGCTTTTCTTATGGCGTCATGAAGAGCTGTGACTTTCTCCCGTGCGGCTTTTGCGAAATCATCACCGCTCGAGGCAAATATGACCGCGCGCGAAACACTGATGATCATTCCCCGCCCCCGACTATCCTTCGCAGCTGCGACCGTTTTCTCCAAGTCGCCGTTTTGTGCGCCGACACCGGGGATGAGTATCGGCATGTCGCCGACTTCTTTCCGAATCGCGGCTAATTCTTCGGGATAGGTCGCGCCGACCACAAGCCCGCAGTTCCCGTTTTTATTCCACTTCTCCGCGACATGCCGCGCGACCACCATATAGAGCGGCTCGCGACCCACGTTGAGATCCTGAAATTCGGATGCTCCGGGATTCGACGTGCGGCACCACACAATGACGCCCTTCTCTTTCCTATCAAGGAACGGCGCAAGAGCTTCTCCGCCCTGATATGGAGCGACTGTGATGGCATCTGCATGCAGATGGTCGAATGCTGATTCGACGTAGCCGTTGTTGGTATTACCGATGTCGGCGCGCTTCGCATCGAGAATGACAGGCACTTCGGGTGCTTGGTCGTGTATATATTGAATGGTGGCACGGAGTGCCTTCCAGCCCTCGTCGCCATGTGCCTCATAGAAGGCCGAATTGGGTTTGTAGGCGCAGACAAGGTCTTTTGTCGCATCCACGATGGCGCGATTGAATGCCACTATCGTCTCGCCTACACCCACCTGCCCTGGCCGGGCAGGCCGCGCGGCCTGCGGTATCTTTTCGTAATCGCTGTCGAGCCCTACACAGAGGAATTTGCCCTGCTCCCATTGGGCTTCCAAGAGCTGCCTGAAATCACGGCTCATTGGCAGACATCTTACCACAAAAGACGCAGTCGCCGGAAACCCAACAGGAAGTTGGATTTCCGGCGACTTAGGGCGCTATGGCCTCCGCCAGCCATTTTGCTCGGCCTTCGAAGGATGGAAATCCGAGTGGGATTGGTTGCTGACCCCAACCACGGACTTCGATTTGGACCCCGCCTTTTTCCTGCGGGACTTTCTTGTCGACTTTTTGCGGGTCGATTTCATCAGTCCTCTCCTCTGTTGGAACAAGTGCGCGCAGAGCGCAAGCGGACAATTTATCCCATCGGGCTGTGCTGTGCAAGGATGCCGAGAATGGTTTTATAGTCTGTCATATTTTCAGCTGACAGCGACGGATTAAAACCATTGTGACAAGAGTAGCGTTCGTCAGAATTGTTGCGATAGGAAAGAGAGCCGTGGTCAGATTCAATGAGGTCAGCGCCGCAACGGCCAAGCTGAAGCGAATAATATCGAGACCCCAAATCGTTATTGATTCCTCGAATGGTTTACTGAAGGACTTACGGAGTGTAGGTAAAACGGCAAGAAGGTTCACAAGTGCTGCGATAACAACGGCAACGAGTGGGTCATTCGTGAGCCACCACAATACGATCCCGCTAAGAGCGCCTGTAAAACTTATCCAGTCGCTCTTCGTTATATGCTTCTCTCCCCAGCGGATTGCAAAAATAATGATGGCAAAATTACCTAACGCGCCGGCGATGGTGAGCCATGCACCAGGACCGCCGCCTCTGATCACTTGAGCGGCAAATACAGTGGCATCAAGAAGAAAGAACGTAATCCACGTAAATGCGTGAGGTTTGGTAAGGCCACGAAAAATACTTCTAAAATATAACGAGTAGCCGACAAGTGCCGGGAATACTCCTATGATTGCGAGAATCAAGTGGTAGTCGTACACCCGTGCATTATCTCACGCCGATTACTTCGCACTCTTATCCGCCTGCATCATGCCGAAGATATTACCTTCGGTGTCTTTCATATACCAGAGCCAACCCATGCCGGGGAGGGGCGTCTTATCAAGCG
>OBEQ012520326.1_pt1 | contig 12485 bp, 7 predicted proteins | sample 1670901 | NCBI WGS metagenome assembly OBEQ01 (sample SAMEA104232315, study PRJEB22302) | groundwater metagenome | biome: forest; feature: aquifer; material: groundwater | place: USA | collected 2011-08-07 | depth 5.4 m | reverse complement strand
GTGCGCAAGAGTCAGGTTGTGATTTGGCGGAAAGCCACAGGGGTTTCACCGCATCGAACACTTCTTTGTTCTGACCCAAAGCCAATTTCGAGCGCAGGTAATAACATTGATAATGGGTGCTATTCAATCGAGGATCATAATAAGCAATGTAATCCTTCCACATGGCTCTTTTTATGAAGATACTCAACAGCCGCTGTTGTAACCGAACAGCCAGGACCGAGCCGGAATATTTTTTCAAAAAAGTATCTATGTCTTTTCGAGGTAAACTCTCAAGCCGAAATTCCAGCTCGCCGTATTCCAGATAAGCCACCAGCGGATAATCGCGCAATCTGGCAATACTTCTTTTTACATCCGCCATCTGCCCTTTCGCCAGTTGTTTCGCTGCGACTTGGTAATCTGCTCGCTGGCTGCCGAGCGATGCATGCGAGATGTGACTGCACAGCAATAAAAAAACACACAGCATCCAGTGAGCTTGGGATGAAGGAATGTGACGAGATAAGTGAGACTGGCAGTGAACTAAGTAATTAAGAAAACATTGTCTTGCGATTGACAACGAATACCTTGTTGCCCATGTAAACATCTTGTTTAGGACACCTTTTGAGTTGAACTGTAACTGAGTTGAACTGTAACTAAGTTGAACTGTAACGTAAAAAATAACGTTAAGACAATCTGAACAAATCATAAAATCTGAACAAAGAAAACGCAAAGCAATAAAATATGCACAAGCGCCTACTTACAAATTGTATTGTCAGGATAGATTGTTTTCTTTGTGAAGGGAAATAGATTTATAGCGACGGACGATAAAAAATTTTCTTCTCTCCTCGGATTTACCTTATAAGCGCTAAGTGCCTACAATAAACCTTCAATTCACAAATCCTATTTTTGTTTTTTTGCATTGGAAGTAGAAGCTGTTAATAAGGATAAAGGAATACCATACAAATTCTCGTCGTATTGTCGAACTTTTTCATCGTTATTGACAACGATTCCAAATGGACAATTGAATTCAACGATGAAGTCCTTAATAGCTTTCAGCTGTTTGAGCGCTACCGATTGAGTGTGTTTTATTTCGAACGGTATCAAGCCAAATTTACCTTCGACGACCAAATCAATTTCTGCTCCGCCTGACGTTCTATAATAATAGTGGATGTAATTTATACCCGCCGCATTGAGGCTTCTTAGAATTTCTTCAATCACGAAACCTTCCCAGCTTGCACCCATTTGAGGGTGCGACTGTAAGCGCTGATGAGAAGCTATTTGTAAAATATGATGTAACAGCCCGGTATCTCGAAAATAGCCACGCGGATGTTTAACAATCCGCTTAGTAACATTTTTGGTATAGGGCGGTAAATTGCGCCACATAAAAGTACCATGGGCTATTTTGAAGTAATCTTTTACCGTTGGCTGCGAGACATCTAATAAATTGGCGATGTTTGAATAATTAATAATTGAACCAGAGCAACCTGCCAATAATTCGATAAAACGGCGAAAGCGCACTGAATTGAGGTTTGGAAATAACTTAGCGACGTCTCTTTCGATATAGGTCTTTAGGTATTGTTCTCGCCAAACTTCTCTGAAGCGACCTTCTTCTTTAAGCCAGGGTTCTGGATAGCCGCCATAAAACCAGTAGTCATTTACATGCTGTAGTTGCGGAGCATGCTCTGCAGCTGGCAATGAAAAGCTAAAAATATCTTGTGCTGAAAAATTTTCTTGGAATAGACTCAGCAAGTTTGGCGTGTCAACTTCACGAGTTTCCGAAAAACTAAATGGGGCGATTTCGATAATGCCGATACGCCCCGCCAAAGATTCGGCAATAGCACTGAGAAGTTCTGGCGAGCTTGGGCCTGATAATAAGTATTGACCGGCAACAGATCTGTTTCTATCGATAGCTACCCTCAACGCTGGAAATAATTCCGGTATGAGTTGTGCTTCATCAATTGCAATTGGGGCTTGCTTGGAGCGTAAAAAGAAATCTGGATCCCGCGCAATTTGGTCGTAGTCGACACGAGCTTCTAAATCAAATGACTCGCGATTATTGGCAACCATCTGAATTAATGTGCTCTTCCCTGTTTGGCGGGCACCGATAAGCGCAACGCAGGGAAAATAGCTAAGATACTCTTGTATAAGGGGTTGATATTGTCGTTTCATACCTTGTATTTTAAAACTTAAACTTTAGTTCTGCAGGGTAGAAAGTATAATTAGAACACTAATCAGCCGATATCGTTCATTGCTAGCCCATGCACACGAGAGATCAGTATTGTGGGTATCCATAGCTAGCCCAATCAAGATCAGGATTTCTTAGTAAACTGCAACCAATTTAAATACCAACTTCCACTCGTCACTTGTAGTTTCAGTGTTTGAAGTCCGATGGGGAGATTGATTTGCTGCGGCAATGCAACCGTTTGCCAACTGCCGTTGGTATTAATCGTAGCAGTGCCCACTGAATTCCAGTTACTGCCGCTCTTAAGAAAAACTTGAACAGCTCCAGAAAATCCCGCAAAGGTGTAGGTACGCAAATCTAATGCAAAATTGCCGCTTCTTGGCACGTTGACAGTGTACTCCACCGTTTGATTGGTTGATAAGCCAAAGCCGTTAGCATTTTGTAATTGAAATCCGCCACCAGTCACACTGTCGTCATGAGATCTACTAATCGACAAATTGGCATTAACTTTCGACATGCGGTTGGTGCCACTGCCACTGATGGTTTGACTGGTAGTGAAGTCGCTTCTAATTTCTGCCTGAATTATTTTTTTGGAATTATTGCTGGAGCCAAGTTTAATGATTTCCGGGCTAAACAACGTATCCATATCGATAGCTACTAGCCATTGCGGTAAGTATTCGAGTGGCGTATTGATACAACCGCTATCAGGAATACATTGTAGTGTCGATAACGGAACCCACGCCTGACGCCTTGTGGTTGACCCTACTTTTGTCACTGCACCTTTGCGTAAACCCAAGAAATACTGGTTGCCGCTCGCGCCGTCCGGATCAGGCAACATCCCCATGAGACCCAAATCCACTGTATTGCCAATAGAAAAATTCATCGTAGCGCCGCTGCCACTGTATTTGATCGGTAATAGGTAGCCCGACATTGATAGTTGCAAAATGGTCCCATTGTTGGCTTGTGGTGTGGCGCCTTTATCTTCCATTAAACCCCAACTAGCCGTAATAGTTTCCGATTGCGCAATATAGTATTCCGGCACACAGATGCTACCCCACTGTGTGATACCATTTTGCGTGGAGCGATAGCTGCTCATGTCCGCGCTTACATAAGCACAATCGCGTGCTAATCGACGCTTACCATCACTGCCCATGGGATAAATACCCAAACCTGTTCCATTTAATCCCTTCCCTCGGCCTACCCATAAATTTCCATCTTTATCGAAAAGCATATTGGCATTACTACTACCATCACTGCTCAAAACGGGTGCCGAGATCGGAATTATCGTTTTGGTCGCGGCGTTGTAACTAAATTCCTGCATAGGAAATAATTGCATTGTGCCAGCTTGCGTGAGCGTATCAAAAATTACGACAAAACGTTCATCGTTGATCGCCGATGTAGGGTCGGCAATAATTTCACGCGGCAATACCGTTAATTTTTTGCTGGCATCGGCAGGGTCGGTAATCTCAGGATAAATATACAATGCTTGAATATTGCCACCGCCATCTAACACAACGATTTGACCACTGTTGCGACCTGCCGCCGGAAAATATTGTGTTATGGCTAAGTGTTTCGATTGAGGCAATGCAGCTATTTCATTAAGCCCCAAACAAAATGGGCGCCCATTGGTTATTGGACAAACCTGGCTGCCCAGGGTGGCGTTGGAATTGCTAAGTTCAGTCGCAGATTTTTTAAAATCTATAACCCAAGTGCCATTCAGTTTTTTTAATACACCAAAGGAAGGAAATTCACCGACGGCATCGGATTGACCGTGATAAGGCACCGTAGTGGTAAACGCTACACGCTCAAGGCCGGAGACATTCGTAAAGGCTTCAACATCACCAATGTCGGAACCAGCAGGAGCACCACTATTTTGCGCAGTTGCATATGATAAATTTTTCTCGGTAGGTACTTGCAGATGTTTAACAGTGCTACTCGAGCGCAGAAAGGTGGTGATCACCGTGTCTTCTGCTTCCGTATAAATTTGATTACTGGTGGGCGGGGTATTGGCAATCAGCACAGTACGATCGCTGGTGGCGGTGGCAAAATAGCTCGATTGGCCGGGGTGAAATTGCCAGCCATCAATCGCTTTTGTAATAACACTCTGACCGGATGGGGTAGTGAGCGCTAAATTACCAAAGGTGTCAGCTTCGCCATAATATTCTACAGTGGCCGCTTGGCCGTCACACGCAACGCTTACTGAAATAATCAAGATTAACGATAGGATTCGCGACATGGCGCACCTCGATTGCTTTTTAGGATTAGTGAGTAATGTTTATTATTGGCAGAAGGTGAATTTTCAATTTCGGCATTGATGCCAACGCATAAATCAAATGCAGGCTATCCTAATTGATTTATTATAAATAGCGACTGTGTCGGCAAAATCAGGACCCAATTTTTACTATCCAGACTAGAACACCAGTCTAGAACACTAATCAAACGATTTATCCTTAAATATACTGCTGCAGATTAATTTCGCGCACCCTACAAGAATGTATAGATACGGGCGTATCAGTAGAGATAGGTTTGTTTGTGCCATATATAGAGATGTGCGAAACATCTTTAATTTTTTTATCAAGACCACAAAGGAGTGCTCCAAAAGGGCTATTCCAATGGCCGCTAGTAGTTGTGCCATCCATCAGGTAGCCTACTAAAGTGGTACCTACCACTCTTAAAAACGAGCATGACATCTTCGTATAGCTTCCATAAATCTGTGCCCAGATCAAAAGCACCTGATTTCCCCGCCGAGGATATCTCAGTTTTTGAAATAAAAACCCAGTCGGAGATCAAGAAGAATTCTTCAGTGTTCATCAGTAAAGGTGACTTAACATTATCTTGAAATTCCGTGCTAATTTGGCAATTCGCAGCACCATCCACAAAATTTAACGCGGTGGCCCGTATTGTGGGATTACCTCCGCAACTGATAACCGTTGCGTTGGCAGCAGCAGAGAGGGTAAGTATTACGAATGTTACTACCTGCTTAGCCAATTCTTGCTGAAATTTCTCATAGACTGATACTCCATAGAATATGATGTTGGTTGATTAACAACATAGGATGAGCAATTGAGTTGCCATACATGTTACAGATTGAAATTGGAAGACTTCTATAGATAGCATGTTTTCATACGCATGTAATTTTGACACGGTGATTTGTCTTTTTACACGCTACGCACGGGGTTTTCCTTATAAACCATGAACGTTAACTTCTGTCGTCATCCTATTGACACGTTGTTAGAAGGACATCCAACTTATAATTTTTGAAGCGGAGCCCTTATCAAACAAAATAACAAAAGCCTGACCCGGTTCTCCACTGGTATTGCGGAATAGACGATTGGGTCGGGGAAGTTCCGGCTGGTAGTTGTGTGAAGGTACCTTCAAAAAACAGTGATTCCATTGATGCGATCGGTAATGTTTCCGGAAATAGTTAGTTCCCGGAAATGGTCACCCACTTTTCCCCCGCAGTCGGCGCGCTACACAACAGATAACATTCGCTACTATCCCATTCACACGTGAGATCAGTATGGTGGGTATCGATGGTCACTGGTTTTTCGGCAAATATCACGGCTTTTGATGCAAAGATTTTGGTAGCACCCTGGCTCGGCACATGGTTCCACTTCAAATCAATCAAGGTGTCATTGTACTTAAACCAATTGCTGAGAAATGGAAGCACGGGAACAAAAAACTTTGCCTCACCGGTGTGGTGTATGTTGAGACGCACTAAATCCCCTGAGAGCACCTGTACATTAGCCCGTGGATAACATGTTAAGCGCACCGACTTATTTTCATCGAAACAACTGTAGTCCTCGTCGTGAAAATGATCCTTGGTTGTAGGGTTCCAATGGGGGGTGTAATTCCAGCGTGCCGACGAAAGCAGCTCTTTATCGAAGCGGCGTTGCACTATGTCCATTTGATATTGGAAAGCTTGATTATTGGGTCGCGTCATATTAGCTCCATACTCTCCCACTAAAAGCGGAATATTGTATTTATCACGCGTGGCAACTAGGGCGTTAAGATTGGGCGTTGGGTCCAGCAACGGAAAACCGAGAGCACTGGCCCCCGCTTCATAAAAATGGGCGTCCAACGCGGCCAGACCTTGTTGGGGAATCAACAGCAACGGAGGTTTATTGATGAGGATAAATTGCAACGGATTGTCGCCGAGAAAAGTAAAATACTTGCTGCTTATCGACTGGATTGATTGATGCCAATCTAAAAAGAATTGATTTACCAATTCAGAATCAAAGGTCAATCCAGGTTTGAATACCATAGGCTCATTAAAATCAAAACCGATGACTGCCGGATGATTAGCATAAGTTGCAGCGAGACGCTGGGTTAATTCAAAAAACCGCGTCCTTGCGCCGTACTTGTCTGTCATGAAGTCTTGCCAAATAGTGTAGTTTTCTCTGCTCAACATCGCCTGCATCATGGCGGGAGCAAATTTACAGTCGCCATTAGGTTTCGGTTCCACCACGCCCACCGCCGGCGACACAGCCCAGGCGGGAAAACCACTGCCACAACCATTCGCCGCATAACGTGAATAGGCATTGTTATGAAAGTCTACTAAAACATAAATGCCACGTTCCCAAGCCCAGTTAACCACCTGGTGGTAATATTCAAAATAACTCTCGTCATAAACCCCTTCTTCCGGTTCTGCTGCTTCCCAAATAAAATTGAAACGAATTAAATTGGCGCCCATGTCGGCAAGAACATCCAGTTCAGCGGCAGATTGAATCGGTTGAAAAGGAGGTGCTTTGGTTTGAATGCCGTAGCCGCGAAAAATGATCTTCGCTCCTTGTTCGTTAATAAAGTGTTTGCCTTGGGCAGTGATTGCCAAACTGTATTCAGTTAATGACAGCAAGAAAACAGTACAAATTATCTTGGCAAATGAAATACCTTTAATAAGTCTCACTTAGTGCTTCCCCACTTCTATACAGAACAATCGAGTTCCTATTATAGGTAGATGCAGTTATAGAGAACTGTTCATTGGATGGCAATCTTTTTGCCTAACATGACAGGGCCTGCAAAATATGGAACCGGGATTAAGAAATGTTTGAGGGGTGCTTAATACAACGAGATTTCATCAACACGAAAACCGGCTTTTAACCTTGTAGCAAACTAAAACCATCGCCTCAAAAACCGGATGGAAATCTGGGTGAGATCATCGAGCAAACTGAAGATCACTGGCAGCACGACCAAGGTTAATAGTGTCGAGGTAAAAACGCCGCCAATTAACGCATGCGCCATCGGGCCGCGTTGTTCTGAACCTTCCCCCAACCCAAACGCCAGCGGGAGCATGCCGCAGATCATGGCCGCAGTGGTCATCAATATGGGTCTTAGCCTGTGTCGTCCTGCATCCATTAACGCCTGGGTTCGCTCCACGCCTCGCGCCCGCGCTTGGTTGACGAAATCGATTAACAAAATCGAATTTTTCGTTACCAGTCCCATTAACATGAGCATGCCGATAATAGAGAAGATGTTTAACGTGCTTCTAAAAAGCAACAACGCCAAAAACACACCAATAAAGGATAATGGCAATGAAATCATAATGGCAATGGGCTGGGTAAAACTGCCAAATTGCGAGGCCAATAGAATATAGATAAATACCACAGCCAGCATTAATGAGGTGGTTGCATAATCTATCGATTCCTTCATCGCCCCATTGGCACCCTCAATTTTGACTCGATAACCATCGGGCAATGTCATTTTCGCGAGCGCTGCGTTGATATCCGTTCCAACATCGCCAGACGGTCGGCCTTGGGTATTCGCCGAGATTAAAACTACCCGAAAGAGATCACGGCGATTTATTTGCGAAGCACTCCTTTCAGGAATAATTTCCGCCATAGCCCGCAACGGCAGCATGATCGGCACCCCTGTTACAGGGTTGACATCACTACTGGCAAAGAAAAGCTCATCCAAAACATTGGGCGCTTCGCGGGCTTCTTTGGATAAACGGACTTTCACATCGTAATTTTCACCATCCGGCGCTTTCCAGGTGGTGACGGCCTCACCGGCTAAAAAGGGGCGTAAGGCACTGCCTATTTGTCCGGCACTTAAACCCGCATCATTGGCAGCTTCGCGATTTATTTTAATGGACGAAATGGGGCGTGCTTCTTTCAATGTTGAATCGAGATCCACAATACCGGGTATTTTTTGCAGAGAAGTCTTTAATTGATCGGCAATTTTGCGCAATTCATCGAGATCGGGGCCTTGCAAACTCAATTGAATGGGCTTTTGGTCACCGTTCAAGTTATCAGGTGGTGCAATACTGGTGATGCTAATGCCAGAAATGCGGGTTAATCGCGAACGCAGTACATCAATAATTTCGAACATGCCTCTCGTGCGCTTATTTTTGGGAACTAACTTTACTAAAATTCGTGGGTTTATATTGCCGTTTAATTCCAGCGAAACATAGGTATCCGTCACTTCGGGCAATTCTTTAATCGCATGATGTAATTGCAACGCCTTTTGTTCCAGGTACTCGATGTTGGCCCCTGCAGGGGCAGAAAAATAGACGTTCACTTCATTTAAGTCAGACTTTGGCGTGAACTCCTTTCCCACAAAACTGAGCAAGAGTACGCTGCCAATCAACGCGCCAACAGCAATCAATAAGGTAATAGCTCTATGTTTTAACGACCAGGCAATGAGTTGCGCATAAGTCTCGCCAACCCTGACCAGCATTTTTTCGAACCAATCCAAAAAGGGCCCCGTAATTCCACCTCGCTTTTGCCCAGCAGTGTGGCGATCTGACCAGACACTCGATAACATTGGATCAAGCGTGAAACTAACAAACATTGAAATCAAAACCGCTGCTGAAACAGTTACGCCAAATTGAAAGAAAAATCGCCCAATAATACCGCCCATAAACGCGACCGGTAAAAATACCGCGACGATAGCAAATGTAGTCGCCAACACCGCCAGCCCAATTTCTTGGGTTCCATCCATCGCGGCGTCAAACCGCGATTTGCCTTTTGCGGCATGGCGCACGATGTTTTCGCGCACCACGATGGCATCGTCAATCAACAAGCCAATACATAAAGCGAGCGCCATCAGTGTCATCACATTGATGGTAAAATTAAAAATATAGAGCGCGAATAAAGTACCCAATAACGAAATAGGGAGTGTTAAGCCGGTAATAACTGTGCTGCGCCATGAGCCTAAAAAAACAAACACAATGCCTATGGCAAAAGCAGCGCCTTCCAGCAGAGTTTGCATGACCGTTTGCAGCGAGCGGCGAATGGAGACAGTTTGGTCGCGAATTATTTCTAACTTAGTTCCCTTGGGTAGCGTCTCATTGAGTAATTGAATTTTTTTACCAATGTCGGCCGCCACCTGCATCACATTCGCGCCAGGCATTTTAACAACATCAATACTAATCGCCCGCTCACCATTAATCATCGCCAGTGTTTCTGCTTCCGCTTGGCCATCAACAACGTAGGCCACTTGGGACAAATAAATAGGCGATTTTTGCCGACGCGCCACGACCAATCTATCGAATTCCTCAATGGTTTCCAGGCGTGCTTTTAACTCAACGGTTTGATCCAGATTTTTTAGTTTTATGTTGCCTGCCGGCATATCCCTATTTTCGGTTTTAAGTGTATTAATGATCTGCTCGACGCCAATACCTAACGCGGCCATACGCCCTGGTATCAGATTAATTTGAATTTCCCGTTTAGCGTTACCATAAAAATTAACTCTGCCGACACCCGAGATGGTTTGGAATGTGCGTTTTATCCGTTGCTCAGCTAAAGAGGACAATTCACGCATGCCAAGCGTATCCGACCTTAAGCTTATTGAAACTATCGGCGCATCATCTGGATTCCATCGAAAAACGACGGGTTCCTGCACCTCTTTCTTAAATTGAGGTTTGACTAACGCAATTTTATCTCTGACATCAGCGATGGCCTGTTGAGAATTCACCTCTAATTTAAATTGCGCAAAGACCATGGAGGAGCCCTCCCTTGAAATGGAACGCACCGAGTCTAACCCAGCGATGGTATTAATTTCTTCTTCTAGCGGCTTGGATATGTCCGTTTCTACCACCTCAGGTGAAGCGCCGGGATAACTCGTGGAAATGATCGCGACAGGAAAATCAACGTTTGGAAATTCTTCTTCGTCAATATAACGAAAAGAATACAAGCCCATCACCATGAGCGTTAACATCATCATGGCCGCGAATACAGGATTATTGACACTAATGCGGGTAAGCCACATGCGTTTTTCTCCGCCCTAATTATCTAACAAGCGAACGCTTCGCCCAGAATCAACTTTTGAGCGATTATTTAAAACCACTGCCCCTGTTGAGATACCGCTAATTATTTCGACCATACCGGATTTTGTGTCCATCAACCCAGTTTCAACGGGCGTTTCTATAATGGTATTTTCGTTAATGATATAAAGCGCTTTCCCCGCATTAACACCCTCTCGCAGCAAAGTTGCAGGAACCGCGAACACATCTTTCTTCTCCTCGATCACTAACTCTCCTTTAGCTAACATGCCCCCTCGCAACACTTGGTCTTTATTAGCAACACTTAAATACACAAAATAAGCATGCGAACCAGAAAGTGCCATCGGATTAATTCGGGTCAGCGTAGCGTTAAACATTCGATTCAGAAACCCATCGACCACGAAAGTGGCCTCTTGACCAACACGCACGAGAGGAATCTCGGAAGAAGGTACGGCTGCAGAAAATTCAAGCTCGGTAAGATTAACCACGACAAATAATTTCACATGCATCGCTGTGCGCTGACCCGGTTCTGCAAAGCGTTCGGAAATAATACCTTCCAACGGTGATGTCACTTCGGCATCAGCGAGCGATTTTCTGGCTAACTCAACCCCTGATTCAGCTGCCTTGACCGTGGAAATAGCCATGGTGAATTGGTTCTGAGCGGTATCAAAATCGCTTTGTGAAATATATTTTTTCTTAAACATATTTTGCACCTTAGCAAAATTCTTTTCCGCCAAAATCTTTTGCGCGTTTGCGCCATCCAAACTGGCCACTCGTTCATTCAAATGCGCAGATAACTCAAGCGTGGAAAAACGCGCCAATACTTGACCCTTTTTCACTGGCTCTCCTTCTCGGACAAGCACTTCATCAATTTCGCCATCAACCTGAGCATTGACATTTACCGTTCGTAAAGGCTGCAAGCTGCCGTTTAGTGTAACGAAACGCATCACAGTTGATTTTTCCACTTTTAGCACATCGGCTTTACTCAGCTCCAACACGTTTTCATCTGCGTAAAGAAGCGCCGAAAAAACCGTTAAGGTGCCCAATAACAGCACTTTAATTTTAGGGGCAACATTCATTGATTACTTATCTCCAGCGTTTTAAGAGTGGATCCACAATAGCCGTTGAGCGGGTTTCACTGTATCGGTATTTCTCACCAGCGTTATTTGCACGTAAAGTGCGGCTGACCTAAACAGGAGAGTGGCCTAAGTAACATTAGATTAGGGGTCATAGATTAGAAGTCAAATCTATTGAGTATACAAGCCATTGATATGTCTCATCGCACGACTCAGATTAGCTTCGGGTGTTTTGATCAACACAGGATAGTGGTTTCCCTCAGGCAATAGGCATGTACTTCGATCTCGGAGCGTTAACAGGCTTTTTCAAGTGTAGAAAAGAAAGGTTTGATAATAATCCGCATCAAGAAGACTCATGACGTGGTAATAGACGTTTTCGTGTTCTATTCTTAATGGTCTGGACATGGAGATAACTTAAATAGATTTATCGATATATTTGACCCCTAATCCTCACAAAATCTCGAGGTAATGATATGACCTCATCCATATCTTTGATTAATTTTAAAACTTCGCTTATAATCGGCCGGCACTTTAATGTGAGTAAGAAAGTCCTGATACAACTTGGGACTATCAATTTAGATTATCCTGATGGAGCTAATAATTTATGAAAAGCATTATAGGTTTATGTTTTCTGACTTTCGCATTAGTTGGTTGTGGTGGCGGCGGCGGTTCTAGCGGTAGTGATGGTGATAGTTCAGATGAATCTGATAACGAACTTAGTGGGAGTACCAGTGATTGCGTGGTTAATGAAAATGTCATTCAGCTAGCGATTGGTGAAACATGTGTGCTTTCAGATCAAGTAGCATCGACATATTCATTAACAGCTGGAAACGTTTCTTGCAGTCAAACTGCCATCACCTATGGTGGTAGTGAATTTTCTGCAGGTGACGATCTTACATTAAACGGTTTAACATTTGTTTGTGGAAGTTAACTTTCACAATTAGAATTTAAACAAATAACGTATCTATTCAGCTACCCACAGGGGATTGCCAGCCAGCATGAGAGATGGGCCGTGATTTTAAGTGATTTT
>OBEQ010893877.1_pt1 | contig 12487 bp, 12 predicted proteins | sample 1670901 | NCBI WGS metagenome assembly OBEQ01 (sample SAMEA104232315, study PRJEB22302) | groundwater metagenome | biome: forest; feature: aquifer; material: groundwater | place: USA | collected 2011-08-07 | depth 5.4 m | reverse complement strand
TTAACGATCAGATGGTTCAACTAAATATATCGGATGCCGATCTGGCGGCCAAAGCCGGGGTCGACCGTGAAGTGATTGAAAGTTTTTTTAACGAAAGCCGCGACCTGACCCAAGAGGAATTAAAAAAGATTTCAAAGGCCCTTCAGCTTCGCTGGGGGTAAGGAATGGGATCTTCGCCAAAGCCCACTGGCGTACCACGGCGTGGATCGTGCCCATCCTCCCCTGGCGTCGTAGAATTCAAGATTCAAGACCTGACCCCAGGAATATCAAATGGCTCAACGTATTCATCGTGGGTGACATTGTAGGCGTCTCAAGACGTCTCAAGACGTTTACTTGATGGGAAAAGGTTAATTTGCTAAAGTGAGCCAATGAGTCAAAATTATCGCGCCTTCCTCAAACTGGATACTTCAAAGTATCCCAACGAATATCTGGTATTCGTTCAAGGGCGGTTGGTCGCCCACGGGAAGTCATTGGCTCGCTTGCTTGAACGGGTGGGCCGTCGATTTCCCCATCAAATCCCCTGTGTGGCCAAGGCTCTTCCTCAAGGGGTCTTTGTGTTTATTGCGACTCGTTGATTCGGTTCCGCTACCGGCCTGAGCGAACCCAAGATGGGATGGTTTGGAGGCCGGTGGCTGAGGTGCTTTTGGTCGTCGGAGAGAGGGTTTTGGGCGTCGAAATGTACATCGATTCAGGGGCGGATCTCTCGATGATTCCCTATGGACTCGGCCGTGCCCTGGGTTTGCAGAGAAACCCTGGAGAACCTTTGAGGCGTCTCGGCGGGATTGCAGGATCCGCACGATACCTATTGAAGTCAGTGACCATGAAAATGGGCTCTTATGCGTTTCCGGTTCGGGTGGCTTGGACCATGAATGACCAGGCGCCCCTTCTTTTGGGACGGTTGGATGTTTTTCAAAAATTCCGCATTACGTTCGAAGAGGCTAAGCGGGTGGTGAAATTTCGTTTGGTGGGAAAGCAACCATGATGGATTCAAATGGGTCGGGGCCTGCAAGCGCATCTCCCACTCCCCTTGCCGTAAACCGCGATTTGACCCCCAACCCCCCAACTGATTGATGGCCCTCCATAGTGTGCGTCGCACACTATTCGAAGCATCATAGGGAACTCGTTCGAACGTGATGGATGACCTTCCATAGTACGCTCAGTGTACTATGTCAAATATGGCTTGAGCTTTGCGTCAAACAGGATGGGGGTCAGCGGGGGCGGGCAGGACGGAGGCGCTTGAGGATGGCCTGGGCAATGTCTTGACGTAAGCTTTTATCTTTGATCGTGCCCTTCAAATAATTGGCCATTTGCTCGGCTACAAGAGGCCGTGAGGATTCGTCAATCATGGGTCCCGAGCGCAGTCGAGGGGCGACAAGCCCTCTGATTTGACGGGGGGGGGAATATTGACGCGGTGAGAGTCATGGAAGAGTCAAAAAAGCGTCATCTGGAGACCTATTCAAAATAGAGACAAGGGATAGGGGGTGACGAAACCGGCTTCTCCACGCCATCTGATTCAAGAGGGTCATCGGTATCGGGATTACTTCTATGATACCCTTGGAAAAATTACTCCCGCAAGGAGGCGACGAGGGGTAGGCGGGCCGCGCGGATCGCGGGCAAGAGGCCGCCGATGATTCCCATGACCGCGGCGAATACGAGCGATCCCACTACGATGGAAGGCGTCGGTTGGAATGAAACCGTGATTTCCGACCAACTCCGCATGTTCATGGTGGAGAACTTGGCAAAACGCATGAGCAGAGCCAGAAGCGCGCCGACGCCACCGCCCACCACGGCGAGGAATGTCGACTCCAATAAGAATGCGTTTAAGACGTTGAAGCGGGAAAATCCCAGGGAGAGGAGAGTGCCGATCTCGCGCTTGCGATGATCTACCGCGGCATACATGGTGATCATGGCGCCGATGATGGCGCCTGCCGAGAACATGATCGCCACCATCATGCCCATCACGGTGAGAAACAGGGCTAGACCTTCCGATTGCTTGTCGTAGTAGGTTTTCTCGCGCACGACGTCCAGCTTCATTCGGCGGTCGTTTTCGATCCGGGACTTGAAGGCGTCGAATTGATTGGGTGATTGCAGGCGTACCCGTACGGAGGAAACCAGACCTTGGCGCCCGAAAGCGCTGCGGACCGCGTCGATATCGGCCCACACTTCGGATTCGTAAGTGGAGCCTCGGGCGGAGAAAACCCCGACCACTTGGACGGGCCGGTTCTTGCGCAGCTCAAACGACTGGCCGATATCCATTCCGACGAATCGTCTTCGGATCTTTTCCCCGATGATGGCTTCGTCGGTGCCGGGCTTGGCCGCCCGCCCGGCGATGATCTTGACCTCCGGGCGAAATTGAAAGACGTTGGCGGGCACTCCGCGTACCCCTAAGTTGGAAAATTGATCCGGCTTGGAGGCGATCGGCTGGGCGAGCACCACGGCCATTTCGCCGAGGGCCAGCGTGGCGCCATCGGGGGTTTTGGCGATTTCCGCGGACGCGGCGATAATCGCCATCTGTTCCAGTTCGATCCCGCTCGAGAGCTCGGCGTCCGATCCTTTTCGCAAGAGGATGGCGGTGTCGACCCGGCCGGAGCTGCCCATGGCTTGTTTGATGCCTTCCGAAAGCATGAGGACGGTGGAAAAGATGAAGACGACCAGGGCGAGGCCGCCCGCGGTGGCCATCGTCGTGGTTTTACGAACTTTCAAACTTCGTAGGCTATACGTGATGGGGATCATCGTGAGCCCCTCCGGGGGTTTTTCCACCGGAGCGCTGGGCAAACGACCCCGAAGCGAAGCGGATGGGGGTTATCATCAATCCACCTGCCGCAGGGCGTCCGTGAGGCGGATCCGGGTGGCGCCCCAGGCCGGCACGATGGACGCTAAGATACCGAGCGTGGTGCAAAGCAACACGGCGGAGACCGCCGTGAGCGGATGGATGCGGAAATAAGGGAAATAGGCTCCCATGTTTTCTTCCAGCCATCCTCCGAGGCCGTTTTGCACGAGCGGGTACGCCAACAAGAGCCCCAGGAGGCCGCTGGCCAGACCCACGACGGCCGACTCGCTCACGATCGACCACATAATGTGCCGGGACGAAAATCCGATCGCGCGAAGCGTGCCGTGTTCGCGGAGGCGTTCCCGCACGCCCATGGCGATCGTGTTGCCGAGTATCATGAGCATGATGCCTAAGATGACGATGGAGACGATGTCCAGGGCCTTCAGGATGCCGGACACCATGCCGAGGAAGGAAAGATTCATATCGCGTTCGCTTTGGGTGAGCGTAGGCACGTCCCGCTCATCGAACGTTTGATCGATGGCTTTGGCGATGTGCGGACCGGCCGTCGGATTATCCACTCGGCTGATGACCCATCCAATTTGATCACGCTGTCTTTCCTGGATGCCATCGTTGAGGTAATCCCACCGGAAGAACAAGGACATGCGATCGATGGATTGGCGCGTCGGGACGTAGATGCCGCAGATCTCAAATTCCCAAGCCCCGGGAAAAATGGTCCCTTCCAGTTGGATTTTGTCTCCCGGCTTGACGCCTAATTCGCGGGCCAACACTTCGCCGACGATCGCGCCGTTTTTGGTCTTGAGCCAGGCGGCTTTGTGTGCCGGAGGCAGGGTGATCTCGTCGTAGACTTCCAGGAAGGTATGATGATCGACGGCCATACTGCCGAAAAAGGAGTCCGGGTTGCGCGGATTCTTGGCGCCAAACCAGTTCATCCAGGTGGCGGCTTTGACGCCGGGCGTACTGCGGATGATCACGGCGTATTTTTTAGGAAGCGCCATGATAAAGGACATCTTGTGCCGGCTGCCCAGCCGGTCCTTGGCGGCGAAATCGGCGGCCGCGCTCCACGCCGTGAGCACGGTGCGGAGACCGACGAATGCGACGACGGCGATCGCTAAGCCCAGCATCGTCAGACCCGTGCGCAGGGTGCGGCGCTTCAAATTGCGGCGAGCCATCCGCGCCAAGCTCATGGGAGCCTTCCTTCGAAGTTCGGTGTCATCATGAGGGGAGAATTATACCCGGCCAATTTTGTGTTTGACAGGCGCGAGGTCTCTCTATAGAATGAACCTGTAATTTCCAATCAACAAACAATCAGTATCCATGACCCAACAAGCAGAAAACACTAAAACTCCTAAGCTGTCAGCCCTCAAGCGCTATCGGCGCATGCAGAGGCAGGTGCGCGTGTTGTTTAGAAAAACCAAAGAAAAGACCGCCACTCTGGCCGCCAAGATGTCTTCCAAGCCCGAGGCCGAGTCGTGGGACGGCGCCGATGGTGAAGAGACGGTCATGACCTCGGGGACGTCTCAAGCCGAGGGGCACGCGAACGGAAAGGCCAACGGTCAAAAGGATTTTTACGAAAAATTTTCCCCCATTTTGAATCAGGTCAAAAAAGTCAGGGAAGCGGGGGTGTATCTCTATTGCCGGCCGATTGAATCCGGGCAGGATACGGAGGTCACCATCCACGGCCAAAAGATGGTGATGGTGGGCTCTAACAATTATTTGGGATTGACGTCCGATCCGCGTGTCAAGGAAGCGGCGATCAAAGCCATCGAACGGTTCGGATCCGGATGCACCGGATCCCCGTTTTTGAACGGCACCTTGGAACTCCACGAGGAATTGGAGGCGCGCTTGGCGAAGTTCATGAAGAAGCCCATGGCGCTGTTATTCAGCACGGGGATGCAGGCCAATTTGGGCACGCTGTCCGCGATCGTCGGGAGAGGGGATGTGGCTTTTTCAGACCGGATCAATCACGCCAGCATTGTGGACGGTCTCCGGTTATCGTTCGGGAAAACCGTTAAGTTTCACCACAACGACATGGAAGATCTTGAGCGATTATTGAAACGTCATCAAAACGCCGACGGACGGTTGATCGTCGTGGACGGCGTCTACAGCATGGAAGGCGACTTGGCGCCCCTTCCGGACATTGTGAAGCTCGCCAAGAGCTATCACGCCAAGGTGATGGTGGATGACGCCCACGCGGCGGGTGTCTTCGGGGCGCACGGGCGCGGGACCCCCGAGCATTTCGGCGTCGAGGACGACGTGGATATTCTCATGTATACCTTCAGCAAGTCATTCGCTTCGATCGGCGGCGTGGTGGCGGGTCCGGTTGAGGTGATTGAATATCTCCGGCATGCCTCCCGGGAATGGATATTCAGCGCGAGCATGCCCCCCGCCTCCGTGGCGGGCGTTTTAGCGGCGCTTGATATCGTGGAAAAGGAAGATTGGCGCCGAGAGCGACTCTGGACGATTACAAAACGCATGCAGCAGGAATACAAGCGGATGGGCTTTAATATCGGCGCGTCGCAATCCCCCATTATTTCCATTTTCGTGTGGGAGGATTTCAAGGCCTATAAGATGGCCAAGCGCCTGATGGAAGAGGGCGTGTTTGTCAACCCCGTCGTGAGCCCGGCGGCCCCTCCCGGCAAGGCGCTCCTGCGCACGAGTTACACCGCGACGCACACGGATGAGCAGATGGATTTTGTGCTCGATAAATTTAAGAAAGTCGGCAAAGAGCTGGGGGTCATTTGACCGTCACCATGACCCAGGAACAAGTGGGCGCGATCATCCGGCAATTCCGGGTGACGCTCAGCCAATTGCAATTATACGCGGCCTCCTCCAACCTGGTGCAGGACGCGAGCAAACAGCTTCTGACGTTGATGGAAGAGGCCTGGCGGGAAGCTCCGGAAATCTTGTTTGCGGAATCCGAACGCCAATTGTTGGTGAACGGCGTCCGGTTCCCGTGGAAGGGGGCGGATGCCGTGGCGTCCGAAGCCCTGGCCTCCCGTTTACTGACTCATCATGTGAAAAGCGTGGGCTTTAAGACGGGATTAACCTCCGAGGAATTGTTGACCTTGATTGAGTTGTTGGCGCGTAAACCCGGGTCGGGAGACGACGCGTTCGTGGCCCAAGTGGCGTCGAAAGGCCTCTCCCACGTCGTGTTGAATGAAAAGGTATTCGTCGTGGCGGGCGAAGTGGTGACTCCACCGGAGTCACCGCCTCCGTCCACTCCTGAAGCCCTCAAAAACAAGACGATCACCTTGACCGCCGAAGACGCCAAAAAGTTGAAGAGCGTTCTTGAAACCAAGCCAAGCCAGAAGATTTCTACGATTGACGCCGCCAAGGAATTGCTCACCCAACAGGCGGACACGTTCCTGGTAGAAGAAACCGTCAAGCAATTGCCCGACATGATTCGGCAACTTGACAAGATGGAACAAGCGCAGTTGGCCGAAGACGTCGTGGACAAGTTAGCCACCAATTTTGATTCCACCGACGCTGATATTCGGCTCAGGACCGCCCGTTCCTTTAAATCCGTCACCCCGGCCGTCGAAGCCCTCTCCGACAAGAGGGTCAACGAGAAATTGGAAAATCGGTTTACCGAAGCCGGGGAGCTCGAATCGTCCAAGCCGGTGTACACCGAGCTGGCGGATTTGTTGGAACGTGGGGCGGACCGGGTGCTCGGGGAAGGTAACTATGAAAAAACCATTCGGATCGTGGGCATGTTCCGTCGCCATACGGAGGAAAAAGACGCGGGTTTCATCGACCGTTGGACGTGCGCTCAAAAGGCGTTGGAGCGAATAGCTAATCGCTCCGCCATTGAGATATTAGTGTCAGATCTTCGCGCGGAAGATGCTTCTCGTCGCGATCAAGCGTATACCGTCGTCATGAAATTGGCGAGTGCGGCCATTGGGGAGTTGATCGATACGATCCAGGAAACCGAAGACCCTCATTTACGCCGAGTGGTCACGTATGCCATCAAAAACATTGGCGAGGACGCAGTGAAGACGTATGTGTCAAGCATTCCTCAGGCGACCAGTCCTGAGGGAGGGAAACGGTTAGTGGAGGCCTTGGAGGGATTGGGTCAACAGGATGGCATGCCCGCCGATTTGGTGAAGGTGTTCCCCCAGTGCCAATATTTGGTCAAGATTGAAATTCTCCGTCTCCTGACCCGCATGCGTGTGGCCGAAGCCCAGGCCTTGATTGTGCAGGCGATGGACGATGGGGATCGCCGCGTGCGATTGGCGTCAATTGAGTTGGCGGGAAAATTCCAGGCCAAATCCGCGGTCGCGAAGCTCCTCCCCCTGATCGTGCATCAGTCGCGCTTTACGCGGGTGGATGAAGATGACGAAGTACAGGAAATGTCCTGTCGGGCATTGGGATTGATCGGGGAGCCTCAGTCGCTCGCGACACTGGTGGAGATTGCCTCGCCCGCCTCATTCATGAAGCGGACCAAAAGCGATCCCGTACGCACGGCCGCGATCCTGGCGTTGGGGGAATTCACCCATGAGGAAGGCAAGCGGGCGGTGGACGCCTTATTACAGGCTAAAGAGCCGGCCATGAAGCAGGCGGCGGAACAGGCTAAAAAACGTCAAGAAACCAAAGTCAAAAAGAAGGGCGATCGCCTCGCGGCAACGGTGCTTTAAAACAATGAAGAATGAAGAATTAAAAATTAAGAATGGCTTGCTGAGTGCTGAATCGAGTCTTGAATTTGCAATCGGCAATGATCAGTAATATTTTTAAAGGGGGTAGGCAATGCTAGGCGAGCGTGTTGTGCGAGCCAGCAGTGACCTATCCCGAGCCTGCTTAGCAGGCGAGGGGGAAATATGCCAGTAATGGAAATCGTGGAATTGAAGAAGAAAAATATGGTGGAACTGACGAAAATCGCCGACGAACTGAAGTTGGAAAGCGTCAGCGCCTTAAAAAAACAAGATCTCATTTTCAAGATTTTGGAGATTCAAGCCAGGCAAAGCGGCATGGTGTACGCCGACGGCGTCCTGGAAGTGCTCCAGGACGGATTCGGATTCCTGCGTTCCGGGACGTACAATTATTTGCCCAGTCCCGACGACATCTATGTGTCCCCGTCCCAAATTCGCCGCTTTCAATTGCGGAGTGGAGACGTGGTGCAGGGTCAGGCGCGTCCGCCGAAAAATGGCGAACGATTTTTCGCGCTCCTGAAGGTGGATTCCATTAATTATGGCGATCCCGAGAAGCGCCACCGGGTGCTTTTTGAGGATTTAACGCCCGTTCAGCCGCACGAAAAAATGACCCTCGAGCACGATCAAAAAGAAGTGGCGACACGCATCATTGACATGGTGGCGCCGATCGGGAAGGGCCAGCGCGCGTTGATTGTCTCGCCCCCCAAAGCCGGCAAAACAGTCCTCCTTCAAAAAATCGCCAACGCGCTGGTGGTCAACCAACCCGACGCGATCCTCATCATTCTATTGATTGACGAGCGTCCGGAAGAAGTGACGGAAATGCAGAGGACGGTGCCTAAAGCCGAAGTCATCAGTTCCACGTTTGATGAACCGGCTGAACGCCACGTGCAAATCGCAGAAATCGTAATTGAAAAAGCCAAACGGTTGGTGGAATGCGGCAAGGACGTGATTATCTTGCTGGACAGTATCACGCGGTTGGCGCGTGCGTATAACACCGTTTGCCCCCCTTCCGGGCGGATTCTTTCGGGCGGCGTGGACGCGGCGGCCCTTCAGCGGCCCAAGCGATTTTTTGGGGCGGCCCGCGCGATTGAAGAGGGCGGATCGTTGACCATCGTGGCCACGGCTCTGGTGGACACCGGTAGTCGAATGGATGAAGTGATCTTTGAAGAATTCAAAGGGACCGGCAACAGCGAAATTGTGTTGGATCGCGAAATGCTGGAAAAACGGCTCTTCCCTGCCATCAACGTGAATCGCACCAGCACCCGCCGCGAAGAATTATTGTTAGAGCCGGAAGTGCTGAACAAAGTGTGGATCCTGCGTCGATTGTGGAACACCATGGTCCCCAGTGAGGCGATGGAGATTTTGGTTTCTCGCTTGGTCCGGGTGAAGACCAACAAGGAGTTCCTCAGCGCCATGAACCAAGCGGATCTATAAATTGCAGATTGCACATTGAGAATTGCAAATTTGCAATATGCAATTTGCAATTAGCAATACCAGAATGATAAGGTAGAACACTCATGAAAACTGGAATCCATCCCAAGTACGAGTGGACGACCATTGGGTGCGCATGCGGAGAGATCATCCACGTGCGTTCCACCAGGAAGGATCTCAAGGTGGAAGTGTGTTCCAAGTGCCATCCGCTGTTTACCGGCAAGGAAAAGCTGGTGGATACGGCGGGTCGCATTGAGCGTTTCCGCAAGAAATACGAAAAGAAGACCAAAGCTTAACGTTCTTAGCCGCGTGCCATGAGAGACCGTCTGAGGTCTATTCAAAAGCGTTTTGATGTGCTCAGCCAACAATTAGCCGATCCCAAAATCCTGGAGCGCCAAGCGGAGTATCAAAAGTTGGCCAAGGAATATTCCGAACTCCAGCAGGTAGTGGATCTTCTCCGCCAATATGACCGGGTGGCATTGGAATTACATCAGGCGAAGGAAATGGCCGCCGGGACTCAGGATCCCGAAATGAAGGCGATGGCGGATCAGGAAATCGAGACGCTGTCCGCCAAGCACCTCCGGCTCGAACAGACACTCCGCCTCTCTCTGATTGAAAAGGATCCGCTTGACGAACGGGACATTATCATGGAAATTCGGGCGGGGACGGGCGGTGAAGAAGCCGCGCTGTTCGGCGCGAATCTCTTCCGGATGTACAGCAAGTTCGTGGAGCGCAAAGGATGGAAAGTCGAGGTCATGGATATGAATTCGACGGGCGTAGGGGGCATGAAGGAGGTGGTCTTCGCCGTGCACGGAAAAGGGGCCTATAGTTTTCTCAAGTACGAACGGGGCGTCCACCGGGTCCAGCGCGTGCCGGCCACCGAGGCGTCCGGCCGTATCCATACCTCCGCGGCCACCGTGGCGGTCCTGCCGGAGGCGGAAGAAGTAGACGTGCAGATCAACCCCAATGATTTGCGGATCGACACGTTTTGTTCCTCCGGGGCGGGTGGCCAAAGCGTGAATACCACGTATTCGGCCGTTCGCATCACCCACGTGCCGAGCGGGATCGTGGTGCAATGCCAGGACGAGCGCTCCCAAATGAAGAACCGAGCCAAGGCCCTTCGAGTCTTACGGGCACGCCTGCTGGAAGCCAAGCTCGAGGCCCAGCACCAATTGGAGGCCGATGAACGGCGAACGCAGGTGGGCACCGGCGATCGGAGCGAAAAAATTCGCACGTACAATTTCCCTCAGAATCGCGTGACCGACCACCGGATCGGCCTCTCGATACATAATTTACCGGAAGTGATGGATGGTGATCTCCACCAATTCATTGAAGCGCTTCAACTGGCGAGCGCTGAGGCGTCGTTAAAAACGACGGCCGGTTCAGAAGAATAATATGGCTAGAAGTCAGAAGTCAGAAGTCAGAATTCAATCCGCAATCCGCAATCGCTCGGCTGAGCGTAGTCGAAGCCCGCAATCCGAAATTATGGAGTGGTTAAAGAGCGCAACAGAACGATTAACGCAGGTTGGGATTGGGCCGGAGGCGCGGAGTGAGGCGGAATGGTTGTTGGCTCATGTACTGAAGGTCGAACGCTGGAAACTATCTATTGAGGAATCGCTTTCGTCGTTGGCGGTGGAGACGGCCGAGTGCTTGTTGGAGAGGCGGTTGTCCCGAGAGCCGTTGGCCTACGTGTTGGGGGAATGGGCGTTTGGCGAATGGACGATCGAGGTGAGTCCGGCGGTGTTGATTCCCCGGCCTGAAACAGAAATGCTGGTGGAACAATGGTGCCAGCGGTTTCGCGGGAAGGGTGAGAGGGTTCGAATTCTCGATATGGGCACGGGCAGCGGATGTTTTGCGATCGCGGCGGCGCATTTTTTCCCCCGCGCGGTCATTGATGCGGTGGACGTGTCTCCTGAAGCGCTTCAGGTGGCCGGGCGAAATTTTCGTCGCTATGGATTGGAGGGGCGAGTGAGGCTTCGAGAAGGTTCTTTATGGAAGGCGGTGGAGCCGGAGGCCCGGTACCATGGCATCCTGGCGAATCTTCCGTATATCCCCTCCCTGGTGATTCCCGATCTTGAACCCGAGGTGTTGGCTGAGCCGGCGGTCGCATTGGACGGGGGGGCGGACGGGTTGGAGTTGATTCGCGCATTTGCCAAAGGCTTGCCCCAACATGTGCATCCGGGAGCCGTGGTGGGATTGGAAATCGGCGGAGACCAAGGGTCCCGCGTGGCGGATATTCTCACGGCGGCAGGATTGCAGGAAATGGAAGTGTTAAAGGATCTTCAGGGATTCGACAGATATGTTTTGGGAGAATTTGGTGGATAAATTCATTATCGAGGGGGGCGTCAAGCTGAAGGGCGAGGTGGTGGTGAGCGGGTCTAAAAACGCCGCCTTGCCGATTATGGCGGCGTCGTTGCTCGCGGATTCTCCCGTGACGTTGGACAATATTCCGAAGCTTCGCGATATTCATACGATGACCAAAATGTTGGAACATTTGGGCGCGGAGGTGGACCGTCATGATCATACCGCGCGGATTCAGCCTACCCTCACCACCCACGAAGCCCCGTATGAACTCGTGAAGACGATGCGCGCTTCGATTTACGTCATGGGGCCTTTGTTGGCGAAGCGGGGGCACGTGCGGTGCGCGTTGCCGGGCGGTTGTGTAATCGGCCAGCGACCCATCAATTTACATTTGAAGGGATTTGAAGCGCTGGGGGCCAGGGTGACGGTGTCTCATGGTTTCGTGGAAGCGACGGCCAAAAAATTGAAGGGCGCCGAGATTCACATGGATGTGGTGAGCGTGGGGGCGACGGCGAACGTGATGATGGGGGCGGTGTTGGCGGAAGGCGCCACCGTGATTCGCCCCGCCGCCAAAGAACCTCATATTGTGGATTTGGGAAGGTTTTTGAATGCGATGGGCGCGCGTGTGGAGGGGTTGGGCACCGATTGCCTCACCATCCAAGGCGTTCGGAAGTTAAAGGGCGTGGAATACTCCATCATTTCAGATTACATCGAGGCGGGCACGTTGATGGCGGCCGGCGCCATCACCCAAGGCCGAATCACGATCGTCAACGCTCCCCATTTGGATATCGAACACGTGGTGGGCAAATTGAGGGAGGCCGGTGTGCCGATAGTCATGAAGAGCGGAAAGATCCAGGAGGGTGTGCCTAAGCGGCTGAAAAGCGTGGATGTGACAACCGCTCCGCATCCAGGATTTCCCACCGACATGCAGGCCCAATGGATGGCGTTGATGAGTGTGGCGGAAGGCACTTCGATGATTACCGAAACCATTTGGGAGAACCGTTTCATGCATGCGAGCGAACTCGGCCGCATGGGGGCGGAGATTGGCATTGAGGGCCATGTCGCCGTGGTCAAGGGCGTGACGCAATTAACCGGAGCGCCGGTCATGGTGTCCGATTTGCGGGCAGGGGCGGCCCTCGTGTTGGCTGGGTTGGCGGCTCGGGGCAGGACGGAAGTCCATCGGGTGTATCATTTAGATCGTGGATACGAGGGGTTGGAAGTCAAACTGGCGATGCTGGGGGCCAGGATCAAGCGTGTATGACCCACCTTCGCCCTCCTTCGCTCTTCGGGCTATGGCGGGCTATGGCGGGTGGCGGCG
>OBEQ011263052.1_pt1 | contig 12490 bp, 13 predicted proteins | sample 1670901 | NCBI WGS metagenome assembly OBEQ01 (sample SAMEA104232315, study PRJEB22302) | groundwater metagenome | biome: forest; feature: aquifer; material: groundwater | place: USA | collected 2011-08-07 | depth 5.4 m | reverse complement strand
CTCGCGAATGGCGGTGAACATGCCGGTGTACGTGGAAGGGTTGGAGCGGGGTGTCCGACCAATGGGGCTTTGGTCAATGTCGACGACTTTGTCAAAATGTTCAAGCCCCTTCACCGAGGTGAAGGGTGCGGGGGTGAGGGCTTGAGCCGAACAAGGTTTAAAGCCGTACCGGGGTTGAGCTGGGTTGATACGGCTGGTACGGCTGGTACGGCTCAGCGGCGGCCGGGTGCTCCGGGGCGGGGCAGTAGCGGTTCCACGCGTCGGTGAAGTCGGGCCGGTGGTAGCCCTTGGCCTGACCGATCCCGGCGAAGCGGATCGTGGTCGAGCGGATGTCGTATTCGCGCAGCAGCGCCCCGAGCTTCATGGAGGTGAGGCCGCCGGCCTGGTACTCGGACCAGGGTGCTTCGGGGTCGGCCTTGAGTCGTTCGAGTAGCACGGTGGTGGGGATCGCGGTGGCCTGGCCGAACGCGGTGCGGCAGTCGGTCAGTAGCCGAATCCGGTCGGACGTGGCGGTGGCTTCGTCGCGTTCGGTGGTGAGCATGACGGCGGCCTGGCGGGCGCGGGTGGGCCAGTCGGCCCCGGCGAGGTCGGCGACGGCGATGAGTGGTTCCCAGGTGTCGGCGGCGCGGTCTTCGAGGGGCATCACGGGTACGGCGGTTTCCAGCTCGCCGAGGTGCCCGCCGAGCCAGTCGGCCAGCTCACCGGCGAGGGTGGTCAGGCCGGGGCGGTCGCGGCGGTGCCGGTACGGGGCAACGGTTTCCCCGGGTGCCCGGCGGCGCATCCGTATGACGACGGCGCGGTCTTCGATGGTGTCGGGCATGGCGCCGATCCCGGCGAGGGCGGCCATCGCGAAGGTGGGGATCTTTTCCAGGCTGCGGGTGTTGTTGTCCCAGCGGATGGTGGGCCGGTTGCGTTGGTGCCCGGCGTTGAGCAGCCCGCGTAGGTCCTCGTTGGCCTCGGCGTTCTTGCCGCCGAAGATCGTGTCTGCCTCGTCAACGAGCAGGGTGGGTGGGCCGGCGTCGGTGCCGATGGCCCGGTACACGGCGGCCGGCGAGGCGTTGACAGTGATGAGCGGGGCGTGGCAGGTGCCCTCGACCACGTCCAACAGCCGGGACTTGCCGCAGCGCTTCTCCGGTGCCCGGATGACCAGGCGGGGGGCGTGCGCCCACGCGGATTGGGCGTGGGTCGCGGCGATCCACAGGGTGACCGCGTCGCCGGCCTGCGCCGAGGGCAGGATCACGTAGCGGATCAGTGCGGCGCGTAGGGCGTTGAGGATGGCGGCACCATCCACGGGGCGGGCGGGGGTGTTCATGCGGGGACTCCTTCGGCGGTGAAGCCGCCAGCGATGGCGGTGCGGGTTTCGCGGTCGGTTTGGCCGGCGGCGCGCCCGGCGTTGGTGAGCGCGGCCCACGCGTCGGCGGGGCGCAGCGCCCCGGCGGCGACCATGCGGGCGACTCCCCGGGCGGCGCCGTAGAGGGTGGTGCGGCGTCGGCCTTGCGGGGCGCGGGCCACGGCGTCGAGGTGTGCGGCCAGGAGCGCGGTAGGTGATGAGATGCCCCCCGCGCTTCTGGTGGGGGTCGGCCCGTGCGGGGCGGGTGCTGGAGCCGGCTGTGCGGGCCGGCAGGCGTCGATCAGCGCGGGGGGCATCTCACTGCATGGCTGCGCACCGACCCACCGGTACGGGCGTTTGGTGGCGGGGTGGATCGATGGCGGGGCCACGACGTAGCCGCCATCGCCGCGCACGTCGAGGCCCGGCCCGATCTGGCCTTGGCTGTTGAGGATCGGCGTGCCGGGGTGGCGGTAGTACAGGTGCCACCCACCGGACCCGGTTGCCACGCACACGGTGCGCGGCATCAGGTCCCGGGCAACGGTCCCGCCGTGGGCGGGGTCGATGTCGATGACGACGATCCCGGAGACGGCCCCGGTGCGGATGGCGAGCAGCCCCGCCGGCTGTGCGACCAGCATCGCCGCGATGCGGTCCGGGTCGGTGGTCGCGGCGTAGAAGCCGTGGCAGGTCAGGCAGGTGCAGGCTTCCCGGTCGTGCCCCGCTCCGGCGGATCGGCAGGCCGGGCAGTTGGCGAGGGGGCGCTTGGTGCGGCCCAGCACGAAGACGTGCCAACCCACGGCGGTGTAGTCCAGCGCTATCGACAGCGCCAGTCCGTTGTCACGCATGGTTTCTGCTCCTTCCATTGTGGACAGCTACGCCGCGTCGGGCAGGGCGAGGGGCGACTGGCTCGCGCCGGCCGCCTTGGGTTGCGGCCGGTTTCCTGTTGCCTGGTATGGGATGTGCACTCGCAGGTAGCGGCGCCCCCGACCGGCGTCGGCCCCGTAGAGCGGGTCGGGCTTGCTCGCCCCGACGATGCGGCCGAGCCCGCCGAGCGCGGCGGTGACGGTGTCGAGTTCGGTGGGGGTGCCGATGAGCCAGACTTCGAGGTCGAACATGGGTCGGTGTCTCCTTAGGACAGTCGGTCAGGCGGCGAGACGACTGCGCGCCGGCTGGGTGGTGCGCTCGGCCCGCACCCGCGCGGCGGTGCTGCGCAGGGCACGGGCGGTCGCGGGGTCCATGAGCGCCCGGTCGAGGGCGTCGGGGCCGTCGCGCAGGACCCGGCGGCGGCGCTGGTCCAGCCACACCACAACGCGCGGGTCGTAGATGGACCGGCCACCCCAGGGCAGCCGTTGCACGGTCAGGCCGTAGGCGCGGGCCTCGGCGTCACCGGCGGCGTGGATGCGGTCGGCGAGCGCCTCGGTGAGGACGCGGATCGGGTTCATCGGTGGGGCTCCTTCGAGTCGGATACGCGATGTGGTGGCGGGTTGGGGGTGGTGGGTCATCGGCTGGTGCGCTTGTCCGGGCGGGTGCCGGTGTCGTGTTCGTTGCGCAGGTACGTCCAGACCCGGCGGCCGATCCGGACCCGGCGGCCGGTGCCTTCGCAGCGCCGGCAGAGCCGAAACGTGCGCCGTGACGGGGAGCGGCGCTTGCCGTCGCCCCGGCAGCGGCGGCAGTGCCCGAACGGGAAGATCGCGCAGGCGATCAGGTAATACGCTGCGTAGCCGAGGGCGGCGAGGCTAGCGAGGACGACGGGGTGAGTCACAACGGCCTCCAGGAGCGGTTTTTGGGTGTGGTCGGCCGACGCCGCTAGTGGCTAGGGCGCTGGCCTGGCAATGTGTGTGGTGCTAGCGGGGGCGCTAGGTCTAGCGACCGGTGCCGCTAGACCTAGCGGCGTGTTCGGGGTTAGCCGGCGGCCTTGTCTCCCCTCCGGCGGTTACGCTCCGCGACGATGGCGGCGATGTCGGTCCGGTCGATGCCGCGCCGGTTCGCGCCCCGGCCGTCGTCGGTGGTGCCCCACACCTGCCCGGGGGTGATGCCGTAGGGCTTGAGCGCGGCGGTGAGCTGGTCGCGGGTCAGTTCGGCGTAGGCGTCCGGGCGCAGGACGGACAGCCGCTCCACGACGGTTTCGGACCACACCTTGGCCTCGGCGGCGCCGATGACGGACAGGATGTCGTCGAGCAGGGTGTCTCGCCTGACCGCCGGCATGTCCGGTGCCTGTCCGGCCGCGTGTCCGGACAACGTGCCGGCCGCTTCGCGGGCCGCCCGTGCCCGTTCGGCGATCCGCTCGACCGTGGGACCGTCCACGTAGAACGTCCGGACAATCTGGGCCTCATCGGCGGCACCGACCAGGTAGCCGACACCCTTGTCCTTCTTCGTGAACATGGTCGCCCGGGTGCCGTTCTTGTAGGCCGACGTGCCGAGCACCATGTCGTTTTCGAGTTGTCCCATGACGCGTAGGCAGAACCGGGTACCCACGTTGGCCGACACCCCCGTCGGCAGGCTCTTGGCGTCCGGGCGCTGCGTGGCCAGCAGCAGGATCACACCCAACGCCCGACCGAGCTTGACGACCTTCTCGGCCAGCTCGCCGGCCTCCCTGCCGAACTCGGCGTGCGCGAACAGCTCCTGGCACTCGTCGATCGCGACCACGAGCGGGTGCAGGCCCAAACCCTTACGCGACGCCAGCTCCGGGGTGACCTTGTTGTCCGGGCAGACGGCCTTGGGTAGACCCTTGATGGTGGCGGCCCGCTTGGCGCACTCCTTGCGCAGGTCGCGCAGCGCGAGCAACGCCAGCTCGGCGGTGTCGTCGTCGGCACCCGAGGCGTAGCGGGCACACACCCGGCCCAGCGGGTCCAACCCACCCGTGCCCTTGAGTTCGAAGCACCACAGCTCCGCACGCGGGTCCAGTGCGGCAGCCAGCAGCGGCAGCTGAATCGCGGCGGTCTTGCCGTAGCCGGGGATCGAACCGAACAGCACGTTGGTGAACACCAGGTCCATCGACACGACCCGCCCGCGCGGGTCGGTGCCGAACGGAAACGCCTTGAACAGGTCAGCGGTGCCCGACTTGACCAGCGGCCACGCCGGCTGCTTCGCCGAGGCCATGTCCTGATCGCCAACCCACAGCACCAGCCGTCCGGGGCTGATCTCGTGGTGGGCTTCGGGCCACACACACCCGAGCGGACGGCCCAGCCCGGAGGCGAGCTTGTCGCGGCGCTCCATGACCTCCCCAGCGGTCACCCCGTAGGGCAGGTCGATGTCGGCGCGCCAGCCGGGACCGTCCCGGGTGATCGGCGCCGGGAACGAGATCGCCTTGGCGTTCTTGGCCAGCGCCTGGGTGATGCCCGCGATGGACAGCACCGACAACGCCCGGACCACCACGTCGGAGGTCAGCCGCGCAACCCGGGGCACCACCACCGCCGTGTCGAGCAACGGCCGATCCGCCGGTGCCCCGACCCAGCCCAGCAGCGCCACCACCACGGCCAGCGCGGACCAGCGCGCCCACGACGGGGCCACCACCAACGCCACCCCGGCCGCCGTCAACATGGCGAGGGTGAATACGGCGACGAAGCCCCGCCACCGCACCCGCCGGTCACGCTGACGGGCCAGCTTCAGGTACGTCTCCGGGTCGTCGGTACGTACCGTGTGCTGGCGTACCGACTCGCCTTCCAGGTCCAGCAGCCAGCGCAGGAAACCGCCCACGATGCGCCCGGCGCCGCGCGGGGCGCGGACCGTCAGCTTCGCCGCGTACTTCGGCGTACGGGTCGCGTGGTAGGCGCCGGCGTGCAGCGTGTACCCGGCCGCCCACCGCGCCGTGTCGCGCAACTCCGTACGCGAGCGCAGCCAAGCGGGCACGATCGGCCGGCGCTCACCCGCCCGCACCGCCACCGCGCCGCCCCGCTGCGCCTCGGCGCTGTCGACCAGCACCACAGGCTCCGCGTCGTCGGCCGGGTCGGCTGCAGGGCCGGCGTCGCGCCGGGTCCGGGCCGCGTCCAGGTCGACGACCTCGGCCTCGTAGGCGTTCCAGTCGAACCGGTCGTCATCGCTGTTGCTGGTCATGGCACAGGCTCCTTACGCCGCGAGGGGGATCAGGTCGGAAGGGCTGGCGGCGCCGTTGAGGTGCCGGCGCACGGTCCGGTCAGACACCTTGAGCCGCTTAGCGATGTCGAGCGGCGACATCTCCGGGTGCCGCTCGCGCAGCGCCCGCGCGGCGGTCCCGGTGTCGGTCTTGCCCGCCCGGCGGGGTGCCCGCGCCGGCTTCGCAGCCGCCTTGGTGTCCGGCGCGCCATCGGTCGGCTGACCGGTCGTGGCCCGAGGAGCGGTCGCCGCGCGGGCACTGGTGGTCAGCCGCGCCGGGGTCAGGTCGGCGGCGAGCAGGGCGGTCAGCCCGGCGTAGTCCGCGCCGGCCGCCAGCTCGGCGGCGATCCGGTCCAGGTCGTACGTCTGCACCGCGATCTCAGCGGCGACCGGGTCGAGCGCGGTAGTCAGCTTGCGCCGCAACGCCTTACTGATCGCCGCCTGGCGGCGCTCAGCCCGCAACGCATCCCGGGCCGCGCTCAGCGACCCGTACAGGCCCAACGTCGCATCAGTCACCGCGAGGGTCCGGGCGCGGCGGGTCAGCCACGGCTGACGCACCCACTGGGTGATGCCGTAGACCGGCGGGGTCGGCGGGAGCTTGTTCTCCGCGCGGAGCTGGTCACGACGCCGGTCACCCGCGTTGATCAGCCACACGCAGTAGCCCAGCCCGGACATGCCCGCGAAGAACCCGCCGGACAGGTGGTCGGTGTGCCCGACCCAGTTGAACACCACCGCGAAGACCGCCACAGCGGCCGACAAGCCCCGGGCGGCCAACGCGTTCTCGCCGAGGCGACGGCGAAAGTCCGCGCGGGCGGCCAGGGCGATCCCGCCCAGCTCCAACGCGCCCACCGCCGGCAGCGCGAACAGCACCGGCCAGTGCAGCCAATGCACGGCAGCAGCAGCCTGACCGGCCAACGCGATCGCGGCGACCGTCAGGTAGAACGCGGCGCCGAGCCGGTCCGCGACACGGCCCGTCGTCTTCACAGACTCGCTCATCACGCCACCTCGCCCAGCGACTCGACCGAGCGCGCCAGCAGCGCGACCGCCTCGCGCATCACCCGCTGCTCGGCCCGACGCAGCCGGCGCCAGTCCAACTCGGACGGACCACCCTCAGCGGTCAGCACGCGGATCTCCGCGTCCACCAACGCCATCTCGGCCTCGATCAGCGACCACTCAGCCTCGACCCCTGCAAGGTCCGCGTCGGTTGGTCCGTCGTCGACTGCGGACAGATGAAGGTGCTTCCTCATCGCCTGACCTCTCTTCGAACGGGCGACCGCCCGGCGTTCGCCTGGCGGTGTGACGTATTGGCTAGACAACCCGTCACGGCTAGGACAGTGCCAGAAGAGAGGTGCTCATGTCAACCGGTTGGGCCATGTTGGCTAGACATCTGCGCGTTCGGCCTGGTAGAACTGGGTCATGAGCGTAGGAATGCCGGCATACCGGAAGATCGCCGAGGACATCCGGGCTCGGATCAAGTCCGGGGAGCTTGCACCCGGCGCACAGCTACCGACCCAGCAGGAGCTCCAGGAGCAGTACGGCGTTGCCAGGATGACGGCCCGTCAGGCTGTGGCTGAGCTTGTGAACGAAGGACTCGTCACGAGCCAGCAAGGCAAGGGCGTCATCGTCCGGAGCCGTCAGCACATGATCTATCGGCCACAGAGCGAGCACGAGCCACGGATAAGCCAAGCGATGGACCGGTTTACGGCGACTCTTACCAACGAAGGTCGACAACCGTCGCAGAGCATTGATGTGGCCGTAGTTAGCGCTCCGGTCTTGGTCGCGCAGAGGCTGAATATCGAACCCGGTTCGCGGGTGGTGGTCCGAAAGCGTGTTCGTTCACTTGACGGCGAGCCGTTCAACATCAATGACACGTACTACCCGTACGATTTGGCGCTCAGTACGGAAATCATGGACCCGGTGGACATTCCTAGGGGAAGTAACAATGTCCTCGAAGACCAGGGGTACCGGGAGGTTCGGGCCATTGATGAGTTCTACGTCAGAATGCCGGAACCCGAAGAAATCCGCCGGCTTCAACTACGTCCCGGCACACCGGTTGCGTGTCATCTCGTCACCGGGTACACAGCGACCGACCAGCCCGTACGCTGCGATGTCTTCGTCTTGCCAGGTGATCGACATGTCATCCTTTACGAGCGAGTGCATCCAAGCGAATCAGTCGACAAGCCGTGAGGTCGGCGACCATACGCCGCGCGACTGAGGCCGACATACAAACGGTCGCTGACCTCTGGAATGAGTCCTCTGAATGGCTCCGGGGAGCCGGCCTGGACCAATGGCAGTATCCCGTTCGGTTTCCCGGAATCCGCGCCGCCGTTCATAGCGAAACATGCTGGATCGTGGAAGACCCACCCGGGGAGCCCGTCGGCACGGTTACGCTCGACGACGACGCAGATCCGGAGCTGTGGACACCTCTCGACAAACCCGGGCAGGCGCTTTACCTTCATCGGCTTGTGGTGCGCAGCAAGTTGCGCGGACGAGATCTCGGATCCGCAATAGTGGATTGGGCGAGTGTCCGAGCCCAGTCGCTTGGAAAAGCGTGGCTGCGACTCGACGCCTGGACTACGAACGACCAACTACATCGGTACTACCTGGACCGAGGATTCCGGTTGGTCCGAATAGTGCCCGGCGCCAGCAGCGGGTCCGGCGCCGCGTTCGAGCGAGAGGCCGGCAAGGTGCTCGGTCGTGGTCCGTTGGTCGCCGAAGTCCGAGACGGCGGAGCGCGTGAGTGACCCTGCCGGATGCTGGACGGCGGCGCACCGGAGCCGTGTGACCGTGAGACGTACGCGGGGGGCAGATGAGATCGGGCCTGCATCATGGCGACTCCTACGCCGAATGCGCGCCCAATTCGAGGTCTCCGAACGGCGGCGGACACACGAAAGACCAGGTCAGGGCCTTGGAGAGCGCGAGTTGGGCCGCGCCCTCCGGAGGCGGTGGCGCAGGTTCGAATCCTGCCGGGGGCACACCAAAGAACTGCAACAGCGGACCGTAGCCGGAAGGCACCTGGTGGTGGAGGCGACCTTCCCGCTCGCATAGCGCTCGGCACGACGTGGCCCCGGCTCCACCGGGGCCACGTCTGTCTTGGTTTCGACCTTGCTTGACCATCTGGCTGTCCAGCGGGACGACAGACTTGGCGGTACGCGGGACGCCGCCAGGGCGGCGCCTCTGCGGCCGGTGTAGGCGGCGGAGACGTGAACCCTCAGGACGGAGTCGAGGCCGCTGCCGAACACGCGACCTGGGCTACCGTAGCCGGCGCTGCTCTACCACCCGGTTCGTAGCCTGGCTACTGATCGGGACAGGACCTGCCGGGGTGGCAAGCCGCGCCACGATGAGTTCCCAGAACTGCCGCCGCGCTTCGACCCGTGCGGCGACATCCACGAGGTGATGCACGGTGGCTGGTGATCTACCCAGCCGAGCGGCGATCGAGTGGGCAGCGCGCGAGACGATCCGGATGCACACCGAGCCCACAACCCCGACCGGGCAGCAAGCCGGCGTGCGCAGTGCTGCCCGGGACGGCTCGTGTCCTCAGTACGAGTAGCTGTAGCCGTCACGGGATCAAAGTCCAAGTAGACGATCCCGCCACTTGCCCAGTTCGCTGATCATGTCGCGGGCGTCGCCTTCGTTCTCCAGCACACCGTCGAGAACTGATGCAAGGCCACGCACCTCGTCGCCGAGCAGAGTGACGGCGCCGGTCAGGTCGCGCGTTGAATCAAGGTCTGCTTCGAGCGCTTCTACTCCGAGGTCTTCGCCGTGGTCGTCCGCACGCACTTTGGCTACCGACGTCGCAGGGTCGACGCCGGACGCGCGTGCGAGGTCCACGAGCTGGTACAGCTCGCCGTACGTCATGCCTTCGAGGTCAACGCGTACCCGGATCGCCATCGGACCATGATGGCAGCCCAGAACGATCACTGGACTGCCACCCAACGGTAGCGGCCCAGCCTCTCGGATGACTCGGCGCCGGGACGGGTGATGCGGATGCCGATGCGCCGGCGGCGATCTGCGGCTGGCGGCTCGTCGTGCACTCCCCATAGGCGACATGCGAGAGAATCGTCGTCGTGGGTGACTATCCGCTGACTCAGCTCGGCACCGCCGAGTTCGAGCACATGAGCCAGTCGCTGCTGGCCGCCCTCGTCGGGCCGTCCAACGTGAAGGTGTACGGCGCTGGGCGTGACGGCGGACGCGAGCTGACCACAGCCACCGCGTTCGAGCTTGAGGAGGGCCTGCAATGGAGCGGCTACACCGTTGCTCAGGCGAAGTTTCGGGCCCGGCCCGGGACTACCGACGCCAACGCGGCGTGGCTACGCAGCCAGATCCGCGCCGAGCTGCAGGACTGGACTGACCCAAAGAAGAACCGCCACCCCAAGCCGGACAACCTGCTGTTCATCAGCAACGTGCCCCTGTCGGCCGTGCCTGGCTACGGCCTGGACGCCGTCGAGGACGTGTTCGGCGAGTTCGCCGCCGACCTACCGCTGAAAGCCCACGCGGTCTGGCACTACGACCACGTCTGCCGGCTCCTTGACAGCCAGCCCGGCGTCCGCGCCGCCTACGCCGGGCTGCTGACGTCGGGCGACGTGCTGACCGAGCTGCGCCGGACGCTGCTTGGCGAAGCCGTCGACCTCGGCGAGGTTCTACACAGGCATGCCGCCAAGGAACTGGTCGCCGAGCAATGGGTCCGCCTCGGCGAGTCCGGATCCCGCACGAACGAGAAGCTGCAGATCGGCCAGGTCGGCGTCGATCTACGAGCCTTGCCCGCCGCAGCGGACGATGCGGCTTCAAACCCCAGGCCCATCGACGTCCTCGAACACATGATCACTATCGGGGATGGCGTGCTGCGAGGCAGCATCCACGAAGGACCGGAGCCCCATCGGGTTCTGGTCGGCGGACCGGGTCAGGGCAAGACCACGGTGGGCCAGTTGCTGTGCCAGATCTATCGCGCGAACCTGATCGGCGACCTTGACTCGATCGGGCCGCAGGCCGCCGCAGTCGTCACTACTCTGCGTCAGCACCTCGCTGCGAGCGGGCTGCCCACGCCAGTCAACAAACGCTGGCCGATACGACTCGATCTGAGCGGGTACGCCGACGTCCTCGGCGGAACCCCCACCACATCGGTACTGCGGTACATCGCCAGCCAGATCAGCGACCGTGGCGCGGAAACCATCACTGCGGGGCAGCTCAAGACCTGGCTCGGGTCGTGGCCGTGGCTGCTCGTGCTCGACGGCTTCGACGAGGTCGTCGCCCCGCAGGTCCGCGAGGCAATGATCGACCGGATCGCCGAGTTCTTCATCGACGCGGCAAGCGTCGACGCTGACCTGATGGTCATCGCCACGACCCGGCCGCAAGGTTACAGCGCCGAGTTCAGCCCCGATCAGTACCAGCACCTGCAACTGATGCCGCTGACCAGCGAGCAGGCGGAGGCATTCGCTCGCAGGCTCGCCGACGTCCGCCTCGCCGACGACCCTGACGCACACGCCAACATACTGGCCCGCATCAGCGAAGCAGCCAAGGACCCGCTCACCGCACGCCTCATGGTCACCCCGTTGCAGGTGACCATCATGTCGCTGCTGCTGGAAGGCCGCGCCCGAGTACCGCAGGACCGCTACACCCTGTTCGCGGACTACTACCGCACCATCTACAGTCGCGAGGTCACCAAAGAGACCCCTACTGCCCGACTACTCGATCAGCACCGCCGCACCGTCGACCAGCTGCACGAGCAGGTCGGACTACTGCTGCAGATCCAGGCCGAGACCAGCGGCAAAGCCGACGCTGTTCTACCACGCTCCGAGGTACAGACCTTGGCCCGGCAGATCCTTGACAAGGAAGACCACCCAGCTGACGAAGCGCAACGGCTGGCTGGGCAGATCGCCGCCGCAGCCACGACCCGGCTCGTGCTGCTGGTCGCCAAACACACCGACGATGTCGGCTTCGAGGTGCGCAGCCTGCAGGAACTCATGGCCGCCCGGGCGCTGACCACTGGCCCCGACGAGCAGATCATGGCGAGGCTGCGGGCGATCGCGCTTTCGGCGCACTGGCGCAACACGTTCCTGCTTGCAGCGGGAAGGCTCGCCACCGACCGTGAATATCTCGTCGACCCGATTCTCGGCCTGCTCGAAGACCTCGACACCAGCAACTACCTGGCAATGTACCTGCACCCGGCCGCCGGGCTGGCACTGGACCTACTCGACGACAGGTTCGCCGCGCCGTCACCCAGGGTTGAGATGAAGCTCGTGCGCAAGGCCATTGGTGTTCTGCAGAGCCCACCCACCGTCGGTGTCTTCGATGCCGCCGACGTCCTGCAGCGAGCCACCACTACCGGATCGGCTCTGCTCGGCCAGTTCATCGCCGACGCTGCCAGGACCAGCCTGGCCGCCGATCCGCCACAGCGCATCACCGCCGCCATCATGATGCGCCGGTGGACCCGGGACACCGGCACATTGGCTAGTCTTGGCCGACAGCGCACACAGAGCGACCATGCCGAACTCGGGCCGGACCATGCCGCGGTCATCGAGGAGCACTACCTCACAGCCGGATCGCGGATCAAGGGGCGGACCATGGCCTCGCAGAGACGGGCCCGGCGCGGCGGCGCTGCCACCATCGGGGCTGGCCCGTGGCAGCGCACGATCGCCGGGTACCTCAGGACCGCAGGCGAAGGCCGGGCGGGTCCTGCCACCTTCGACTCCGAGGATGGCGGGGCGTGGGACGAGGTCTTGCGCTCACTCGACCGCATCTTTGTAACCGCAGTCGGAAGTAAACCGGTGCCCGCCATCGAGCAGCTGCACTTCGAGCGCTCGACCATCGACCGGGCCCTCGCCCGTCCGGCGGTGGCAGATCACCTTGCCGAACGGCTGCTCGCCCTCGACCCTGATGACTGGGCTGTGGCCTCCACGGTGGCTGACATCATCAGAAACGTATCGCAGAGCCGTCCTGCCGGTGGCGCCCTCTAACCCTGGAGATTCACCGAGGGTGATCAACTAGCCGTTCGGCTGAGTGTGGAAATGCCAAAGTGCCCGCCATGTAAGGGAAACTGTGATTGCGACATCAACCAGTTTCTCTGAACAGGAGGGCACCTTGTTGGTGCGTGAG
>OBEQ010639359.1_pt1 | contig 12490 bp, 11 predicted proteins | sample 1670901 | NCBI WGS metagenome assembly OBEQ01 (sample SAMEA104232315, study PRJEB22302) | groundwater metagenome | biome: forest; feature: aquifer; material: groundwater | place: USA | collected 2011-08-07 | depth 5.4 m | reverse complement strand
TGACCGACGACGACAGCAATGCGATCTTCCCACCCTGCTGGCAGAGGCGGATTGTGTGTCTCTCCACGCAGGGAGAAGACCCGAGGATGGGTTTCTGATCGGCCAAAAGGAATTGGCTTGCATGAAACGAGGCAGTCGATTGGTCAATACTGCCCGAGGCTATTTAGTAGATGAGGTCGCTCTGCGAGGGGCATTAGAATCCGGACATCTGGCCGCTTTCGCTACCGATGTCTTCCAGACCGAGCCGTACCAAGGCGCCCTATTGAAATTCCCACAGGTATTGGCAACTCCCCACATTGCTTCCTTAACAAAGAGATCCCGAGTGGATATGGAGCTGCGCTGCGCTAAGAATGTGGTGGATTTCTTCACCGAGTCCCGGAAGAGTTAGTATGGCCTTAACAGTTTCGGTGGTGATCGTTACCTACAACAAGGCGGATACCATCGCCTCAGCGATTGAGAGTGTTTTGCGACAGACCTATCCCCATTTTGAGATTCTCGTGGTCGATGACGGGTCTACGGATAAGACAGCAGCACGGGTACAGGTCTTCGGCGATCGCGTTCGCTATCTGCCAAAAACGAATGGTGGAACAGGATCGGCACGAAACTTTGGAATTCAGCAAGCCAGAGGAAGGTACGTAGCGTTTCTAGATGGAGACGACCTGTGGCTTCCCCGTAAGCTGGAGATCCAGATGTCCGCTTTCGATTCAGAGCCAGACGTCATTGCCGTGCAATGCAGTGCCTATTGTGTCAATAACAAGCTCCAGGTGATTGAGAAGCGGGCCTGTGACCCGAGGCGGGATTCGTTGCTGGATTTTCTGCTCTTTCGAAATCTTCCTGCCTTCTCCTCCGCGGTGGTGGTTCGAAGGGATGTCATTCAACGCCTAGAAGGTTTTGGGACGGATCTGATCATTTTATCCGATTGGGATATGGCATGTCGTTTAGCCAAGGAAGGGGTCCTAAGGTCTGTTCCTGACTACCTTGTTCTCTATCGCCATTACCCAGGCAACCAAAGTCGTGATGTCGGAATTCACGCTGAGTCTGGCGTTCTTTCACTGAAACGGTTCTTTGCCGAATCCTCTGTACTTCCACCTATGCTTCGCAGGCAAGAGACTTGGGTCTGGGCCCGTTTCTATGCGATGCTGGCTGGCGGCTACGTCCGGAACCATCAATGGCTGGAGGGCTTGGGCTGGACATGGAAAGCCGTAAGCACTTCTCCACGGGTGATTCCTTACGTTTTAGGAATGCCGATCCGTCGAATGCATCGGGCCCTTTTCTTACAACGCACCATCTCCTTTTCTGATGAGTTTCCATTTGCCCTGAACCGATGTTAAGCGAACAACAGGATCGTCTTCGACGAATAAACCGTTGGTTGCCCGCTGTAGTTCTGGGGCTGGTAATCGGAATTATCTCTGCCTTTTCTATGGGGTCCCTTTTTATTTTATTCCTTGTTCTCCTGACCGGCTTGTTTCTCTATGGAATCACCCATCGAGAGGAAAGGAAATTTGTCCTTGTCCTATTTCTCATCGGTTTTCTGGTTCGATCGATGGTCTCCGTCGGCCTCGATCTGGGCTCTTGGATCGTGGAGGGACAAGGCCCTTCCAAGTACGCGGAGGTGCACGGATGGAATCTGGGTATTGTTGACAGGACAAGAGAGTATATAAAAATAGGGGACAGCGATTATTATTCTCAACGAGGTTACGCTATAGCCCAGTATGCAAAGGAAGTCAGGGAACCGGTTGTGTTATTCCGAGTGCAGCAGTACGGTTGGAACGGGTATGTCTACGTCATCGGGCTGTTCTACTATCTGTTTGGATACAGCCCGGTCTCGGTAAAACTGATCAACTGTCTCCTGGGGGCCTTGCTGGGCCCCATTCTTTTCTTCCTGGCCAAAAGCTGTTTCAATGCTTCTATTGGCCGATGGTCTAGCATCGCGGTGGCCTTCTTCCCCTCTCTTATTCTCTGGTCAGCGACTAATCTCAAGGAGTCGAGCTTCATCGGAATGACCCTCTTGCTTCTTTTGCTCTTTTCAAGAATCCGAGAGTCACCTGACGTTAGAAGCCGGCTTTTCTACGGGTGCCTGTTTCTGTTTGCGCTGCTCGTTCACATGACCCTCCGGTCGGCCTTTTTTTCGTTCCTCCTTGTTGGGGCCGTGTTAATTTCACAGGGAATTATTTTCTTAAAGCGGAAAAGTTGGTTTCTAGTTCTGACTCTCGGGGTAGTGGCGGGATTTACCTGTATGAGATGGGTAGACATTCGATCGGGCCTGATGATGCCCCTCTTCTATCGACACCTCGGCTATGTGGGAACGGCGGGGGTCTCCTACGAGTACCTGCCCGAAGAGTTCTATACCCATAGCAAGAGTTATCGCAATGAACCCTTAGAGGATCTCTCATCAGAGATCAAACCGGCGGTGTTGGTCTTAGCCGTTGCCAAGTCGGTTTTTCATTATCTGGTTGAGCCGCTGCCCTGGAAGATGGATAACCTGTTTCTGTTGTTTATCTCTCCCCAGATGTTATTCTGGTACCTCATCCTTCTCCTCGCCTTTCTAGGAATCGGCTGGAGCTTGAGGTGGAACTTAGACCGGTCTCTTTTTCTCTGTGTTACTCTGTTCTCATGGATAGTCCTCATGGCACCCGCCAGTGGAAACGTGGGAACCCTCTTTCGAATCCGAGACACGGTAACGCCGTTCTTCTTAATCTTCGCGTCGGTAGGAATCAGGATACTACTTCATAGTGCACGGGAGGAAAACCCGGGATGAGGTTCATCGATGAAAGAGGGCGTCTGGGGGGAAGGGTAAGCCTCATTGATGTTGCCCTTCTACTCTCTGGGCTCTTGGTTATCTCCGCCTTCACTTTTGGCTACAAGTTGGTGGGACACCAAGCCCTCAGGATTTATCAAATTCGTCCGGCTCGCGTCACAACGGGAGTAAACCAACACTTCACCATTATCGGCACTGGTTTTGACCTTGGAAGTGTCGTGTTCCTAGGTAGTCTTCCTCTTCAAAGAAGGGTTCTGAACGAGGCCTTTATCGAGGCCATCCTTCCCTCGGAAATGGATCAGGGAATGCAGGTCGTTTCTGTTAGAAACGGACGCGGTCGCTTAGTCATGAAGGAAAACGCTTTTGAGGTGATTTGGAAACCTGAAATTTTGCGGATTGAGCCAAAACAGATTAAGGTCAATCATACGGGAAAGCTTATCGTTATTGGCAGATATTTCGATAAAGATTGTAAGGTCTTTTGGGGACGTTTTCGCCTGAGGAATGTAACGCGCGTCAACTCAGGTTATTTAGAGGTTACAGCGTTTCCTCACAAGATGATCCCTAAACTTTACAGCCTCACGGTAGCAAACAGTCAGGAAAGAAAGACCACCGTAATGAACGCCGTCGAGGTCACCCCCAACAATGAGAAGCAAGGCGAAGCCCCTTTTGTCCAGGGAAAAATCGCCAAACTTTACAGCCTCACGGTAGCAAACAGTGAGGTCACCCCCAACAATGAGAAGCAAGGCGAAGCCCCTTTTGTCCAGGAAAAAATCGCCTACGCAGCTGTTCTCTGTTCTTTCAGCGGCCTCGATGAGGAAAAAAAGCGGTGCCTCAGGCCAGGGGTTGTTCACCTGGGAAGGCAGGAGTGGCCGACAGCAAAGGTCCTTGATGTTCTAGCTCGAGTTCCTGCCATTCAATGGTGGGTGAGCCCAAAGGGGTCCCCTCAGATGACTCGGTCATCCAAGGGTGTCCTGATGGTAGCTAGTCTGGGATTGGAGGGTGAACTTAAAAAGGTCGGGGAGGAAACAACGTTCTTCTTTGAAGGCAAGCCCCTCACCAGCGGCTCCCCGATTCATTTGAGCCTTCATCTGCCGCGTCGTACTTTCGGAAACGGCCGCGGTGTCACGGGGGTGCTTCTTACAGAACCCACACTTCTGTCTCCCACCATTCGAGATTTCCTTGGGGCGACCTAAGTTGCAGGACTATCTAGAGGGTAGCTGGATCATTAGCTGGGTGAGGTGTTGCCTTAGAGAGGTCGTATCGAATGGGAAGATTATCCGGTGGTGGGTAGTCCTCCAAGACAAAACCACTGAATTTGTTAGAATGTGGAAGGCCCGACCTCTTCAAATGGGGGGGACCATCCTTCTTGTTGCGCTCCTTACAAACACCGTCTTACTTTGTTTGCTCAAGAAGGAGGCGGGTCACTGGGGAATCGCCTTGAGGACGGCGTTATTGTTCCTAGGGAATGTGGGCCTAAAGAGTAAGAGCGACTGGGACACGGTAAGGAAAGGGTCTGTCCTCATGAGGATTCTCCACAAGGACAGAGGCGTATGAGGAAGGGCCTCCTCTTTTTTTTACTCGGCTACGGCTTTATCATCTTTGCCCATTCGGTATGGACTTACAATCCGATGACTCTCTCCTGGATCGGTCAACGGGCAGGGGCACACGACTGGAAGCTACCGAAGGAACCTCCCCTGAAGGAAACCGGCGTTTATTACCCTCCTCTGTATTACTTGCTGGTCTTGCCCTTTACCCATCTGGATACCCGGCAGGCCGACATCCTCTCTTATTTCTCTCAGTTCATCTTGTTTTATTTTGCGATTCTCTGGTTGGTAAAGGCCACTTCTCATGAGCGATCCCCAACCGGCCTAGATTATGGAATCGCCTTCCTCTTGGCTTTAAACTTTCAACCGTTTCGAGAGCTCTGTGCTCTTCACGCGGTGGAAGGCAAAGAGTTTTTCCTTATCTGCTTAGCCATCCTTGCTTTTAAGAAGAAGAAAGACCTGTGGGCGGGCGCCCTTTTGCTTGTGGCTACCAATCTTAAATTTCTACCGGGAATTCTGATTGCCTATTTTCTCCTCAAGAGGGAATACAGGGTCCTCTGGGGAGTCGCCGCGGCGCTCCTCGTCATGTTTCTTGTACTGATTCCCTTATGTGGAATTGAACGGCTGTGGGCCTACGCGATTCAGTACCCCCTTCACCTGATGTTTAGCCCTACCCCAGAGTCTAATTTTGTCTACGGAAACCTCGAGTGGGAGACCGTCAGCGGCACCATCAACCGTTTGTTTCCTGATATTCAGCCCCCGAATACCTTCGTTCACTATTTAAGGACCGGCGTCTTCCCAACGTCCCAACCTCACTTAGCCTATCGCCTGGCAATGGCCATCAAGCTTCCGCTCATAGGCGTATATCTCTTTTTTATTCGGAGAAGATGGCACCTCTCGCAAAGGGAAGAGAAGTGGAAGTTTCATCTTTTGGAAATTTCCATGAGTCTAGTGATGCTCATCGTGGTGGTTCAGGCCTTCCGAATCCACTATGGGATTCTGCTTCTACCGGCCTTTATCATCGTGGGTTTAATGCTCCACCAAAACGCGAAGTTGTTTCACTTGAAAGAAAAGATTTTCTTTGTCTTAGCCTTTTGCCTAAGCGGAAGGATAATTCCTGGCGCATTACTGAACCGGCTCCCTCCGCACCCCGTATGGGGGCAGGAACATTCCCTGGCCTATCTGTGGCTTTCCATACCGTTTTATGGCTACATGCTTCTCGGAGTGTCCATTCTTGTATGCTATAAACGGCTTCTTCAACCACAGACGATCGCACAAAAAAGTCTACAAGAATGAGTATTGCAGTACGAAATGACAAGAACCTGGTAACGGAACATTTTGATCGTCTCTCTTCGGCTGGAGATTGGTCGCGCCTGTATGCGGTTACCAATGGATTCACTTATCAATTTCATATTCGGAGGATGCGAGTCCTAGAGCTTCTGCCGGATCATTTAGGCCGGGTCGTTGATATTGGGTGCGGTCCTGGGGTTATGGTGGAACAGGTCTTGAGACGTGGTGGCACGTTCGAAGGTGTCGATCTCTCCTTGGAAATGGTTCAGGAAGCGACACGGATGTTTGGTCACCTGGATCACGTGAGCTTCAAACGGGGAAACATCGAGGCCCTTGACCTGCCCAGTATGGCCTACGACCAAGTGATCTGCATGGCGGTGCTCGAGTATTTAAAAACACCCGACCGCGCTCTTGCAGAGATTGCTCGAATTTTGCGCCCAGGAGGGCAGGTTGTCATTACCGTTCCCAAGAGGATCCACATCGACCAGTTTACCGTGACTGCGACAATGCCTCTGCGTGCTTTGGGCCGCGTCCTAAAGCTTGGCAAAGCGGACAGAATGGCGCGCCTCTGCCTGCAACCTACCGAACTTGACGCTGCTGCCAGACAAGCAGGGCTGCTCCCTGATGGGAGGTCCCAGTATTATTTCACCTTATTGCCCTACCCATTGACCCGCATGGCCCCGGCATTTTGCATGAGATTCAATATCCGTTTGGAAGCGTGGCATAGAACCCAAGCCGCCCTCCCGTCTTTCTTTGCTCATGGTTACGTAGGTCGATACCGAAAGGAGCAAGGACTGGTCGGATGAAGAGGCTACTCTTTGCCGTCTTTTATACTCTTGGTATTACCCGTTTTGCTGCCTGGCTGAATCGTCGGCAGGTGAGAATCCTTTGTTATCATGGTGTCACCCAGCGATCCGTGCGATCGGCTCAGGATCCATTTGGACTGCATGTTCGGCAGGATCGATTTGAGAGTCAACTTGACCACTTGAGACGTCATTATCGGATTATCTCCTTGCAAGAATACCTGACAGCCAGGCGCCAGGGAAGGCCGTTGCCCCATTACGCGATCGTTTTAACATTCGATGATGGATTCCGGAATTTTTTCACCACAGCGGCACCCCTTCTGATCAAATGGAACATGCCGGCAACGATTTTTATCATTACCGATCGAACAGGCGATGATCAGGAAGCCATCCCCTTGGATCGAGAATGGTCACCGAGTGACGATGAGAGCCACCTGTCATGGGCAGAAGTCCAGGCGCTGAAAAAGAAATCCCATTTCGCGTTTGGCTCCCATACCTGCTCTCATCCGACTCTCTCATCTCTCCCACCAAATCAGGTCGAAGAAGAATTGCATAATTCTTATTCGGTCATCACCTCCCGTATTCGGGAAAATGGAGGAATCCCGTTGGCGTATCCGAAGGGGGCGTATTCCGACTCGGTGATTGAGCAGGCTCGCTCGCTCGGCTATATCTGTGGTTTAACGACCACGGCAGGGCGCAATGACCTCAAAACCGAACCTTTTGCTCTTCGGCGTATACTCATTGGGGACGACGACCACAAAGCAGCTTTTGCGGCGCGAGTCGCAGGATGGGTGGGATGGCTTCGGCGGAGTGGGAGACCAGGATGAAAGGTGTTCAGAAGGGGATCTTGGCCTTTCTGATCTTAGTCAGTGTCCTCCATCTGGGCTATTCGGTCGCTCGGTACAATCCCATCACCCATCCAGAAGTCAGTGGAGATTTCCGCGTGACCTTTGACGGGGCTTCGGATTGGAGACGTACGGGGTCCTACGATGCCACCGGTCTAACATCCGGTGGAGTGTATTATCCTCCGTTGTATTACACGTTCCTTCTTCCCTTTACCCATTTTGAACTCAAGCGCGTTGCTTATTTCTTCTATTTTACGCAGTTCATCCTATTTTATTTTGCCATTGTCTTTCTGGTAAAAGCGGCCTCTAACAGAAGACGTCCCGCTTTGCCGGAGTACCTGATCGCCACAATACTCACCCTGAATTTTCAGCCATTCCTTGAAACACTTGCCTCGCATAAAGTGGAAGGGATCGAGTTATTTCTTATCTGTTTGGCCATTGGTTTCTATAGGGATAAAAAAGACCTATTCTGTGGAGCCCTCATCGGCTTGGCCACTCATCTGAAGTACTTACCCGGAATCCTGATCGGCTATTTTCTCTTGAAGCGGGAATCCAAGGTTCTATTGGGGATCGGGTGTGCCGGCGTGCTCCTCCTAGTTTTCCTATTTGCAGTTTTAGGATTTCAAACAGGATGGGCGTACACCATCCAACATCCCTTCCATCTTTTATTCGGCGGCACACCAGCTACCCATCTGTTTGATGCCGCCATGGAAAGGCAAACGCTCGGCAGCACCCTGTACCGCTGGTTTGCCGTCCCGGTTCCACCGGCTACGTTTCAGCATAACTTAAGGATCGGATCCATTGGGAGGGTAGCCAATCCTCGGTTAGCATTCGCTGTAATAACTTTCTTGAAAGTTCTCTTGGTGGGACTATACCTGTATTTTATCGGGATAAAAAGAGGGTCTCTTTCCCAGCGAAAGAGTCGTTGGACATTTTACCTTCTGGAGATTGCCCTCACTTTACTGATGATCTTTGTCGTTGCTCAAGGTGTCCGACCACAGTATGGGATACTGGTTCTTCCCTCTTTCGTTATTGTTGCGTTACTCTTGTACCATCGTTGGGATCTGTTTGGCCTGAGGGAGAAGGCTTTGTTTAGTGTGGCCTACAGCTTAAGCGGTATGATCATTCCGGGGGGAGTGCTTAACCAATTACCTCCCCATCCGCTGTGGGGCAGGGAGCATGCCACTATGTATCAGTATCTGTCGTTGCCTTTTTACGGCTATCTGACCCTTGGTCTGTGCATTCTTTTGTGTTACGATAGGTTACTCAAATGGGAAGGGGTTGGGTTCCCCCAGAACGATTTAGCTAAACCCTCCCAGAAAAGCCTTGGCCTATGGAGAAACAACCAGCCCTTACCGAAAGTCTAGGGCCATTATTCCCCTCTTCTCTCTGGAAGAGAGGAATAATTTTCTTTCTTATTCTCTATAGCATCTTTCATCTGGGATATTCTATCCTTCGCTACAATCCCATTGTCTACGATTCTGCAAGTGGAGATTTCCTCACGATTTATCAAGGAGTCCTAGATTGGAGACAGACCGGGGAATTCCGGTCAACCGGTTGGCAAGCAGGGCAGATGATTTTTCCAGGTGGATTGCTCAATCAGCTGCCCGCACACCCACTGTGGGGCAAACAATACTCTACGATGTATTGGTGGAGTTCATTGTTGGTTTACGGATACGGGCTTCTCGGTTTATGTATTCTTTTATGTTATAGGAGATTGTTACAAGCAAGAGGCAGGAATGAGAGCGCATAAGGATTCTCGGGTCGATGAAGAAAAGCGGGTAAGCCGCTATACAAGCGAGCTGAAAAGGATCTTTGTGAGCGCTCGATCCAAGCACCAAGCCCATGAGCGCAGCCGTCCGGTTCTAGAGGATATCTCCACGGATCCCATTTTTATCCGAGCCATCCTGCGCAGGTACCTTGCCGATCCCAAAGTACTCAACGCAAAGAACTATCCCGTGATTGGTGTCAACATCGAATTAAGTCCACACTACCATCTTGTCGCAAACTGTTGGATCCCTTTACCAAACCATGAGAAGAATATCTCGACCAAGACCATTCATCATCACGGTACCATGCTGCTGACGACGACCACCGTTTTTGGACCCGGCTACGAACATTGGCTCTTCACGCAACCGAATGAGCTAGATCCGGTTCGGGAACTGTATGAAATGGAGGTGACCGATCGGAAGCTTCATCGGCGCCATGACGTCGCGTTCGTCGATGCCTTTGAACCTCATCTTCCTTTTTATCCTGCGGGATTAACCGTTACCCTTGCCTTGTGGAGCACCAGAAACCCGACCACCTGGAAGGATCGGCTTAAGCGGATCCCGGTCCTAAAAGCCAATGAAGCCACGCTGCGGTGTTTTCTCCGACGTGCGGGGTTAGCCAAAAAATTGGAGTTGAAGCGGGCTGAGTATTTCGACTTCTATCCAACTGACGTTGGCTTTAAAGGCATGAAGGACCGCGTCGAATTTGGTCTGGGCCCCAATGAGGATTACCTGCAGAGCCTTTTCCACGTTCTTCAAGAAACTCAGAACGACGGATTAGGTCCACTGGTCGAACAGCACCTGAATTCCGGGAAGATTTCCTTTACGAACAGTCCCAAGATCAAGCGACTCATGCAGGACTTAAAGGATGGCCGGTCGATCGAAGGAAAGTTGTCCGATTGCCACCTGGGGGTTCCCCATGCGACCTTCAAGAGTCAAGATATCGACAGGACAGTGACAGCGCTGCGAGCTGTGAAGAAAGGGGTCCTTCCAAAGGGTTCGTTATGCCAGCCAATTCGTTGAGCAGACGGGTATTGAAGAAAATTTTCTTCCCGCTTCTCAATGAAAGATCCTATCGGGTGATTCAAGGGACGGCGAAAGCCTGGGATATTCTAACCGGAAGCTGGTATGAACCGGAGCTGGATCTCGTCCCCTTTACAGTTCGCCCTGGCGACACCGTTCTTGATATTGGGGCCAACTACGGGTTTTATTCATTTCACCTGTCACGCGCCGTGGGGCCTTCCGGTCGTGTCTATGCCTTTGAACCGGTGCCTTTCACCCATGCGACCCTAGCATTGGTCGCTAAGATTCTGCAGTTCAAAAATGTTGAGATTGTTTCGAAAGGCTGTAGTGACCGGAATGGAATCGTTTCCTTCACTCTTCCCGTACAACACTCCGGTCCTCTCTCGGCGGGTTTGGCTCATTTGGGACAACGGAATAACGAACGCTCCGGCAAGGGAACTCATTTCCCTTATGAGAAGACACGGGAGATTCTCTGTGATGTGATCGCATTGGACGATTTCCTTCCGAAACTTCGCATTCTTTCCTTCATCAAGTGCGATATCGAGGGAGCCGAGTTGTTGGCCTTCCGAGGGGCCGAAAGGATGATCCGTGAACATCGCCCTACCGTTTTATGTGAGATCAACCCGTGGTTTCTTGAAGGCTTTGGGATCCAACTCCAGGAACTGGTTGAGTTTTTCTTTGAAAAGGGGTATCAATTGTATCGCTATGTAGGACAAAACAAGCGAGGGAAACTGAAGGTAACTACTCCTGAAGAAGTTGTTGAGGATAACTTTCTATTTGTGCATCCCAAACGCATCGATCGTTTGACTCCGCTACTCGATTCTTCCTAATTGAACGAAAGGCCATTCTCCCATGGGTAGAGGTTCCCCTTGAACATCCTTGTTCTGATGCCCTATTTTTACGATACGGTTCCAGGCCAGCGGTTCCGGATTGAACAATGGGCGCGATTCCTTGAGCCTCAAGGAATCCACTTTCACTTTATTCCCTTTGAGTCGGATGCGCTCCGACAAGTCATGCATGTGCAAAGGTACCATGTCACCAAGGCTAAGGAACTGCTCCACTGTTTGGTGCGTCGGGTAAGGGAATTATCCGATGTCATTCAGAAGAAGCGGTGGGATGTCATTTTTCTCTACCGTGAACTTCTGCCGGTTGGCCCTCCGATTTTAGAACGGGCACTCTCCCGGAGAAATATCCCCATCATCTACGATTTCGATGATGCCATCTTCTTGCCCGACGTCAGTGAAGCGAACCGGAGGCTTCAGTGGCTCAAATGGCCTCAGAAAACGGGGGAGATTTGTCGTTACAGTACCCATGTGACCGTCGGCAACCAGTACCTGAAGGAGTTCGTCCGGCGCTATACTCAATGCGTCTCGGTGATTCCGACAACCATTGATACCGATTCCTATACCCCAAAGGGACATACGGAGATTCGCGGTTTACCGGTTATCGGTTGGAGTGGAAGTCTGACAACACTCAAGCACCTGAGAACGATTGGACCTGTCCTGAAGGCCTTACGGAAATCCATCCCCTTCCGCTTCAAGGTGATTGGAAGCAAGGAGTTCTGCATCCCCGGCCTGGAGGTAGAGTGTAAGCCGTGGAACGCATCTACTGAGATTGAGGATTTGAAGTCTTTTGATATCGGACTGATGCCACTACCCAATGACGCTTGGTCTCTTGGGAAATGCGGATTAAAGGCTCTGCAATATATGGCCGTGGGTGTACCTGCTGTCGCATCGCCAGTGGGGATCAATTCAGAAATTATCCAGAACGGAAGAAACGGCTTCATTGCCGAAAACCCCTCCGAATGGGTTGAGAAACTCTCACTCCTCATATCCGATGGCGCCTTGCGAAGCCGATTCTCACAGGAGGGACGGAAGACGGTCGAGGAACGCTATTCGGCGAAGGTTCAAGCCCCAAGGATATTGGAGATCCTCGAACAGGTACAGCTGTTACGTCCTAGGAGAGCCAAGGAGAATGTCTTATCCTCGAAGGAAAAGCAGGTCTCCGCCTCCCTATCGGTGACCGAGGCGTCCCCCATTCCGAAAGAACGGCAAGACATACTCTGCTTTTCGTCGATTGACTGGGATTTCGTGTGGCAGGGTCATCAAGAGATCATGTCCACCTTGGCCGCCCAGGGGCACCGGGTCCTATTCATGGAAAACACCGGGGTCAGAAATCCTTGCCTGCAGGATGTCGCCCGAATCCGCCGCCGCCTGGCCAAGTGGTGGAAGTCCCTTCTGGGATTCCACAAGGAAGGGGAAAACCTCTATGTCTTTTCTTCGCTCGTACTTCCTTTTCCGTATTCCGGGCTGGCCCGGTGGATCAACCGTCGGCTCATCCTTTCCTCCTTACGGCGATGGATCGACGCGATGGGGTTCCATAAGCCGATTATCTTTACTTTTTTGCCGACACCGCTGACCATGGATATCATCCATCGAATCCCGTATAAAGCCCTAAT
>OBEQ012202187.1_pt1 | contig 12491 bp, 14 predicted proteins | sample 1670901 | NCBI WGS metagenome assembly OBEQ01 (sample SAMEA104232315, study PRJEB22302) | groundwater metagenome | biome: forest; feature: aquifer; material: groundwater | place: USA | collected 2011-08-07 | depth 5.4 m | reverse complement strand
GCCTTTTGATGTCTAGGCATCCACCATGCGCCCTTAATTCTCGCCTTCAGCGAGAATCGCTGACCTACGCTGACGTGACGCTGACTGACGCAGAAAACGTTTTCCGTCTTCCGCGTTGGTCTGCGTCCGGTCCGCGCGAGTCCGCGATCTTGCCTCTGGCAAGATGTCTGCCAACCATCCCAATACTGACTTTTTGCTGACGCAACTTTCAACCACCAAAAAATAACATTCAACTGTTGTCAATTGTAAGTTAGAAGTTGAAAGTTGCGCCAGCTACCCTGCTCGCCACGAGAAATTGGGCCTTGCAAATGCGTTGCAAGGATAATGCGAATATACGAATGACGAACGAATGCCGCGAATAGTATTCGTAGCATTCGCCGTAAAATTCGTTGCATTCGCATTATATCCGCACATCAGTGCGGGAGTGGCGCAGGGCTTCTGATCTATACCCGCCCACATTTTTGGATTTGACAAATAAATTCAATGAAGATATAATGCTCTACGGAACATTACTATACTAAATAAAGGAGCGAATTATGAGTAAGAAACTGGAAATCGCTATTTCGGCATTTGGTTCGTTTCAGGAGCTCGGAAAAACATTTCGGCGCGTCCAAAGAGAGGCGAAAGCAATCGAGATGGAATTCCATGGAACGGATCTTCTCGTATATGCCACGGGTAACCCCTGTGGCATTTTTTTATCCAAAAATTTGGGCAGGTAATTTTTCAAACAACCATCGGGCAGGACGGTTTCAAGAATCAATAAAGCCGCTTACAAAGCGGCTTCTTCACACCACGAACATGGGCGAATTCAGCCGCTTAAAACGGAGAGTTTTATTTGATTCATCATTACGAGTTCCATTATAGGCATGCCGGAAATCCTGTCAATACCCCAACCGATGAGGAGTTGGGAACAACCGAAAACGCCATATATTATCTGGAGAAATAGCCCTTGTGCAACTATGGAAATCCAAATGACCAATCAATACTATAATCCTTGCCTGCCGGCAGACAGGCCGCAGAGTTTTTTGAGAGCGGCGAGGTCGGTGGCGGTTAGCCTGCCGTTTATGCCGTTGTTCAGCCGGTACATGATCGCATTCGGATCATCCACGTGCCCGAGGCCGAGGGCGTGCCCGAGCTCGTGCGCGAGGACTCTCACTAGTTTGTCCCGATTATCGAATTCATAAATATCAATGCGCTGCCCGTCCGGTCCGCTCTCGTAACTACCTTCCTCAAATTCGCCGCCGAGCGTTTTTCCGACCGTGTTGAATTGAGACACGTCCAGATTGAGCGAGACCCCTAATCGGTTCAAAACGACGGCGAGCGCATTTATAGTATCGATCTCTTCGTGAAGATGAATTTGCAATTGGTTGAGCTCCGCAATCTCCGCATGAAACGTAGCCCTATCGGCATCCAGCCGATCATATTCATCTTTCGGCGCGCCGTGACGGGCATTCCAATATGCCACTTCCTTTTCATACGCGCTTTGGCGCGCCCGATAATCCGAGATTTTTGCGTCAAACGCCGTTTTGTCCAGAACGTACCCTGCTTCGAGCGCGTCATATTTTGCCCGCAACGTATTATACGATGCTCTGTCGTCGCTCACCGAAAGTCCCAGCTTTTGCAATTTTGCGGTCGCTTGCTGCCGATAGTCATATATGAGATTGATTTTCAAATTTCCCGCCGGATCGTAGATAAAAAGCCCGCGGCCGATCGGCTTTTCCCATATCGCCTCGGCGTCGCGCAAGGCGCTCAAAAAATATTCTCTGGATATTCCGAATCTTGAGTCGAATGACTCAATTTTGTAAGCAATGGGCTTCTCGCAGGGCAAATAGACGCCCTCGAAGCGCGTGAGCAGGGTCTGGAGCGAGCCTCTATACACATACATAAAAAACCCGATGATCGTGAAACAAACGATAATGTTAAAAAATTTCTTCATCCCGTTAGAGATTTCTACGGTGCCTTAAAATTGGTTATTAACACTGCGCCATGTGCGAAACGATGTCACTGACACTTTCCTCGCAATACATCTCTAACGGGATTCATGATGGCGGTCCCTTTTGATTAAAATTCAAACCTGTTCGAGCTATTCCATTTCTTTATCGGTAAATACCACGAGCCGTTTGGAATAACTCTTGGAAACTGTATTCCAAACTCCCTCGCACGTAATGAGATTAAGGTATGATGCTCCGTCGCTTGATCTGAAAACACCCGAGGCATCCTCGTTCTTGCCATACGTCCGCAATGCGCGAACCACGAATGTAGTAGTCGCTCCTTTTTCATCTTCGATGTATAGTTTGTCTCCCTTCTGCAGTTTCAATAAATTATCAAATGCCGCTCGTATGCCATTTTTCCAGCCGAAGTGCCCGGCAATAACCGCGCTGCCTTTTTCCCCGGGACGCGGCCCGAGATTGAACCACGCTACGTCAGCAGGGCCTTTCGGCACGTCCATTGCTCCCTGAGGCGTTAACGCCACCTTCTCGATCGCCGCGTCTACATGAATGCCGGGAATCTTAATGCGCACCGGTAATCCAATGTCTTTTCCCGCAGATACTAACTCATGGGAAGATATGTGGGCATTAAGCAATCCGATGCTTTCTTGTGCAGGCCCCAACTCACTTGCACGAGAAAAATGCCGGACATATTGAAATAGCAGGATTGCGCATCCTGCTAAGACAATTGCCGATAATCCCAATTTGAGAATCTTCGTGTGCAGAGATTTTTTCAGATGACTATCGCGATGGGAATATCTGCTTCCTTTTGATCACGGCGACCGTGAGTGCGACTGCCGCGAGAATGCCTGCGGGGAGTTGCCAGGGAATGTTTTGCGAATTTGGGGCATACCCGGTATTTGGCAAAGTAGGAACCGGGGCTACGGGTGTCGGTGCGGGAGTAAGGGCTATTGGCGCAAGTACTGCAGGTGCGATGTCGTCATTCGTGATCGTGCACGTGACATTATCGCCTGCGGAGAGCATGATACCGCCGCTTGCATTACAAGCTCCGCCGAAGCTTTGTGTATACAAGGCATTTGTATCTTCGCTTACGTTGTATGTGCCCGCAGAGAGCGTATAGGATCTTCCGGGCGATATGACGCCAACCGCCGGACTTCCTACAACATCAGTTCCAGAAAGCCTTACGTGGAGATTAAAGTTAGAAGCAACTGCAGTTCCACCGCTATTATTTACCACAAGCTTCACCACATGAAGAGTTGCAGGTGCGGGCGGTGGTAGTAATGCGGCGACCGTCACGGTTGCGTTACAGGTGACCGAACCGCCGGCGCCCGTGGCGGTGCCGGTATAGGTGGTAGCGACAAGAGGGGTGACGGAGCTCGAACCGGATGCGACTGGCGTAACGGAACCGATGCCTTGATTGATGCTGAAGGCGGTGGCATTCGTGGTTGTCCACGATAAGACAGAGGACAAGTTAGTCTGCACAGCCGTCGGATTCAGAGAGAGCGTACAACTGGGCGCTGATGGAGCGGGCGGTGGCGGTGGGGGGGCGGTACACGTCGGTACGGTCATGGTGTCTGCGTTAGTCGTAACCGTTCCGCCAAATGCCAACGATCTCCCCGTCCGTGTTACGGTGCTACCAATGGTAATTCCTGCAGAATCAATGTTAGTTCCTATAAACGTGGAATTGGCGCCGAGCGTGGTGGCCGAAGTTGGAGTCCAAAATACATCGCACGCTGACGCGCCACCGGCTAAGGTGACCGCGGAGTTGGCCACGGTAGTAAGTGCGCCATTGATCCTAAAGATATATGTTCCGCTTCCAGAGAGAGTAATTCCCGCCGTTCCGATGGATGCGGCACCTGACACACAGTACACTCCGGGTGCATAAACCCCAATCGGGCCATGCGTCGTGTCAGCAGCGAGATCAATTGCTCCGGGCGCGAAAGAAAATGTGCAGGCCTGACCATTGAGATTAGTTAAAGCAGTGCCCTGATCTATCCCCGCTTGGTTATATATGGCATCGGCAACGTGTGTCGTGCCGCTTACCGTGGGCGCTACTGCGGGTCCGGTAGTATATCCAAGATCTCCATTGATCGTGGTTCCTGCCGTCGTGTTGGTGTAGGTACTACCCAAAACACCGAAAGTTGTTGCCGCTCCGAGAGATGGCGTTGTTGCCGCCAGCGCCGCAATCGGCCCGGCGAGGCTGAGCATCAAGGAAAATGCCAATGTGGTTACTATTGAATTTATATTGATTTTTTTCATATATTTTATATATTAATTTAATTCTGTTGGTTAGTTTGGTGTAATCGACCTCAATCATGGCCTCGGGAAAAAAGCCGTGAATCTCCCCTTTTTAATGTTAAATGAATAATTTATTATAACACATTCACTTTTGCCGCTGTTGTGGATAACTTTTTTATCGCGCAAGGGGACTACAAAAAAGGCTTAATATATATGCATTTTAGAAGGTTCCACGACTGCGCGATCGGCGAGGACTTACACGTAGTTGTAGTCAGATGGACTACGGCAACAAAAGACCATCCTTTCGGACGGTCTTTTGTTGTTATAAGAATTCCTGCCTATCGAAAGGCCATTTGGAATTATTGACTTGAAGAATGAATGTAGGCTCTGGTTTTCGCTCCGAAGTAGCCGCTTGCCGGCGTTATGCCGACGCTTTTCTGAAATTCCGCAAGCGCCGCGCGGGTAAGACCTCCGAAGTAAGCGTAAGAGGTCGTGCGAGGTTGAGCTAAAGCTTGAGCAAGAGCAAGAGCGGCTGAACCTTTATTTTGTTCAACCAAAAAACCTTGAAGGAGGGCTACGTTCTTATTATCGCCGCTATCTCTACTGCCTTTCGTAAGATTAATTGTAATCATTCGAACTTTCTGGTCTAAAAGACCAGGAGGTGTAGCCTGAACAGACACAGAAGAACCTAGTTGCGCGGCTTGCTGGGCTTTAAGTGACTGCAAGGCCGATAAGAGTCCGTTAAGTCGGGTCTGCACGTCAACATTCGCATCTGATGATGCTGGCGGTCCGCCTCCGCCAAAAGAGGCGGATGGCGGAGGAGTTTGTGTTTGTGTTGGAGTCGGTGTCGGTGTTGGTGTATATGTTGGCGTTGGTGTTGGTGTTGACGAGGGAGTAGGTGTTGGAGCAGAAACTGCTGCGGGAGCTACGGAAGTTGACATAGTAACCGTGTTTGAGTCGAGCGTAACTGCGGTCTGTGCGAGTGCCCGGCCGGTAAGCCGTGCGCCGGTGTTTAAAACAATCGCTGTTTGATCCAATATATTTCCATTGAAGACGGATGTCGTTCCGAGAGTCGTCTGTCCTGCGACAACCCAGAAAATATTATTCGCCTGCGCGCCGCCAGCGAGGACTATTTTTGTAGCGGAGCTTAGACTAAGATTTTGCGCTACCTGGAAGATCCAGACGTCTTGTGCGCCGCCCGAGAGAGTAACATCCGTTGGAATGGTGAGGCCGGTGCCCCATTTGTAAACACCGGATGCGAGCGTGAGTCCGCCGATATTTCCAGCGCCAAGTTCGGTAACCGTAGGCGCCCGCCCCGCGGCGTCGGTGTATGCAGTTTGCATATCGAGTACCGCGGTCGTGAGATTTGCAGGCGTTGGATCCGCATAGCCGGGCGCGTATATTTTTCCGGTCACGAGCGCTGACGTGGAAAACGCGCTCGCCGCAGGAAGCGTTAAGGCAAACCCGGTTAGGTAGCTCGCGGCTGCGGGGCTAAGTCCGATATCCCCAAGGATTGTGGTGGATCCGGTAGTTGAGATTCCCGTTTTTGCGAGAATCACAAAATTGCCCGAGGCGCCAAGATTCACGGTTGCTGGGCTAGCCGCAAGCGCAACAATTGGCCCCGTAAGACCGAACACCAAGGAAACGGCTAATGCGGTTGCTATCTTGTGGTGAGCCCGTCGAACCATTGAATTCGTATAAAAAAATTTCATATATTTTATTTATTATTAGTTAGTTTAATGACTTGAGCGAATACTGCGTACAACGCACATCTAAAATTTTATATCCGCGCACGCCACGTATACTCCGATCTCTTCAGAAGATTTGTGTACGTTTACGGCGAGGGGCAGTCCGGCCTTTAGGTCCGAGAGCGTGACATTGATTATTGTTTCCGATTTGCCGTCTACGGTGGACGCGAGCGGATATTTCACCGCGCCGAGCGCGGCACATGAACCCTGATGAATATGTGCCGGGTGCGCAGCGCCGAGCGAAATGCCCAGAAGCCCGACGACTCCCGTGGATACGCCAGCCAGTTTCAAAGTCACTTTCACTTTTCCGTCTGAATTTTCGAGAGTTGCAGTGCCGGCAATGCCGGAGTTGTTCTGTGACGACAAATTCAATTTCACTCTTTCTTCTTCGCTCTGAGTCCCCTTTTTATTCTGATCCTCTCCGTTCTGGCCTATAACGTGGATCACGTCCTCGGCATCAATCTCAATTTTCGCGTTGGCATCCAATTCAAAGTTATCTTTAGTATCGCCATGCTCGTCCATTCCGACATTCACTTCATCCTCATTTTTCCCGCCGTTGATTTTGAGCGTGTCGTCTGACCGTTCTTCCACTGAAGCGTCGCTCTTCGTCTTGAGATTCACGACGGGCGCCAGGATAAACTTGCCGTTGCCGGTTGCGTGGAGGGACTTATCCGCCTTGAAGTCCAAAACAGCGGTGGCTGTTTTCCCTTCCTCAACAACAATGCGTCCTACGATTTTTAATGTTCCCGAAGGCAGTTTCGCCTCCTGAACTGTTCCGGAAGCGGTTACTAACACCTTGCTGATAGTAAGGCGAATCTGATCGTACGTTCCCGCATGGAGATTCGCATTCGCGAGAAGCGCCACCGCTCCGGATTGCTTCAGTTGAAGCAGGTCATATTGCTTGCTACTACTCGAGATGGTAACCCATCCTTGAGCGGCGCTTTGCACTTCGACCGTATCCACCGTAAGCATGATTGAGCTCACGCCCTGGATCGCCGTAGATGCATCGGAAATTCCGACCACCACTTTCCCTTGGCCCGCCGCGGGAGCCGATGTCGTACTTTTGTTTACGGGCAAATGAAATAAAGCAACGCCTAGCGCCACAATAACAAGCGCGCCTATGATAATTGATTTTTTTGACATATTATTTTATTTCTTTAGTCATATATGACCTTTACTGATAGATGCCGTTCCAAAAACGGAGACATTACAACCCATTCGGTCTTATGCATGGAAATAGGATCCTTATTGAATCGGATTTCTGCCCTGAATAAGACGAATCAAGATGAAGATCACGGCTACGACAAGGAGGATGTGTATAAACCAGCCGATGGTATATACGCCAATAATACCGAAGAGCCAAAGAAATATAAATATGACTGCGATAGTATAGAGCATGTTTATTCTGGCAGTATCCTTATAACATGGCGGAAGATACGTTGTATAAATTGCAACATCGTGATTTTCATCCTCGTCATATGAGTGCTACGGATTCTTTTTGAGTTCGTTAATTTCTTTTTCTAATTTTCCGATATGATTCTCCAGTTTCTGTGTCCGTTCCGCGAACTTTGCTTCAAGCTGATTTGCGTGCCCGGCAAGCGTTTCGGCAACCACCATCATTTCGGTGACGTCTTCCATGGCGAGAAGAATAATGGGCGGGAATAATTCTGAGGCAGCATCCTCTTTGGAATGAATCTGACGGGCATTTAAGATCATGACCTTGCGCCCGATCACCGGAAACTCGTGAGCAACTTCAAACCCCTTAAAAAACGTATTTTTAGGCAGAATATCTTCGAGAAGTTTTCGTAAAGCAGGAATATTCCATTGGCCATTCCCGAGTTCATATATAATTTTTCCCTCGGTATCGTTTGGCTCAACCTGAAATGTCCGGTAGAAGGACTCATTGGCCGCCATCACGCGAAAATCTTTATCAAGAATTAAAATCGGCTCCCGCACGATATCTACCACAGTTTTAATGTAGGTCCAGCTTTTTTCCCATAACGGCCCGACAAAATCAGCGCCGACGGGCTTAAGAGTTGTTTCCATGCAAACAAAGCCGCTCCTGAACTCGAATTATTACAACAGGCATTCGGAAGAGAATATTTTATCCAGAAAACTTTCTGCCATATATGCGATTTTCTTATTCCCTCACAAAGTCAGCGTCAATAATCGGCTCCACTCCACCCTTAATTAATTTGCCGGTCACGGCTACTCTGTCGCCCACGTGGACGTCTGCCAAAGTTTCTTTTTCTCCTTTCGACGTCAGGAATTTTGTGAAAAACTTTGTCTGAACTTCCCACGTGAAATCAGCTGAATCCCACGTCGTGATGACGCGAATGATATCGCGAGAGACCGAAATCACTCGAGCGCCCCGTAAAAGCGTGACGCCATCATTCGCAACGTGAATTTCAAGCATAGGCGCATTCTGCGGCAAAGACACATTTCCCGTTATAAGCCCGTTGGACCTATGACCCGAAAACTGCGCATGTACCTGATACAACGAAAGACCAACCCCAAAAAGCGGTATAACTGAAATTGCCACGACTATAAGAATTCTTTTTGCATTGAAATTCCCCCATGCAACCTTTTTGCCTTTTTGCATATAGCTAGAGCCGCCGAAGAACCTGAATTATTTCAGCGGCAAATGAAATGCCGCCACTCATGTCGCGAAAGATCCCGGATTATTGCGATTCGCTATAAGGCGCGCAACGTGGTACGGATTAAAGCACGGGCATTTCCTCATCGGTGCGATATTGCGGTAATGCCAACGTAATGAACCATCGGCATATCCGGCAGGTTCGGAACGTTGGGATATAGATATATCCCTATTATTACCGTGCCGTTGTAATGCTCGTGTAATAGAGCATCGCCACGCTCGGCTTAATTTATCATGACCCTAAAACAGGAAACGCAACAACAAGGAGTATTGACCGCGGCGCACCACGACTACGAGAGAGGGCTCAATTTGCACGCATTTTTTAAGACAAACGACCGCGCGACGAGCGACGACCTGGTGCAGGACACCTTTATGAAAACATGGAATTATCTTGTGAAAGGCGGCAAGATTGACGTGATGAAGGCCTTTCTCTATCACGTCCTCAACCACCTTATCGTGGATGAATATCGAAAACATAAAACAACCTCGCTCGATGCCCTTCGGGAAAATGGATATGAGCCGAACGTGGGCCATACCGGGCGCATACTCAATATCTTGGATGGAAAGTCGGCCATTCTCTTAATTGGGCGCCTCTCCGAAAAGTATCAAAAGGTGATGCGCATGCGGTACGTGCAAGATCTGTCGCTCACAGAAATGTCTCTCATTACCGGACAATCAAAAAACGCGCTTGCCGTGCAAGTGCATCGAGGACTCGAGAAACTGAAACTGCTATACAACTTCGCGTAAGCCGCGGGTTTTACCCCCATACGCAATGGGGACATTGGAAAATTACCCGGCATTTCTTGGCCCATAACTTCCGTACCGAAACGCTCGTTTAGCGCTTCTTCCACTGCAGTGCTTTGGGACGCTGCGGGCTTTAGGGTTTATTTCCGTGAGAGTCGTCATCATTTGCTTACATTCTAAACAAAAATATCGTTTGAAGCAAATTATTTCTTTAGATTGGCTAACGATTCTCTATGTGCGCTGTTTTAATGCAGACAACATTAAAAGTTGCCTCAGTAAAAAAACCGAAGATTCTCCCCGTCCCAGAATACTGAATTTCTAAAATTTCAACATCCGGAGAAAGCCCACGATACAAAAAAGCGTATTCGCCGTTATTAGCTACCTTATCCCTAATTAAGCCGGATTGCTGGGCAGAAGATTTGGTTGATGTATTAATCTCGAAAAGTTTGTGAATCAAAGATTTAGCGGCCTCCTTTTGAATTTCTGATATCTGTGGATCATCAAGACACCGAGGCCTAAGATGCACAGCCATTGTTTTTTGCTCCGGATCATCGCCCGGAGGAACAGTCAAGGCGGGAGGAATTGCCCCGCCTTCCAATGACGCTTCAAAGCTTTTAACAGCTTTCTCTAAGAAAGGGCGTATATCCCTATCACTATGCCTTCGCTTAAAGCCATCTACTGCTCCGAAAAGTTTAGCCTTGAGCCATTTCTCGAGGTTCTTTGATTTCTTTGAGTCGTCGGCCATAATACTCTTTCATTAATTCCACGCTTATTTCATTACTCGAAGATTCATCGGCATCAATGCCGTCTCTAGCAGTCTGCCATGGGCTTTCGTTGTGTGCGAGAATTTCCAGATAATCGCCATCAAATTTTCCGTATGCTTTCCAAACATCATCTAACACAGTTTTATCCTCTGGTAGTAAGAAATCAAAATCTTTTTCATCAACTATAAGACTAATGTTCCCAGAACCAAATTTTTTAAATTCAGAATACACGGCGGGGACTGCGGGTCCATGTACCCACGCTTCAATGGGGTCATCGAAAATCTTTTTGTCATTAAAAACCAAGCTCCAAGCTTGGGCGTAGTACAATAGCTTTTGTAGTTTTTTATTGGTAACTACGCGGCTATCTAGCTGACTTTTCCTGATAAAGTATTCTGCTACAACTAAACTTTTCGGTTTTATCATTTCTTGGGGAGTCATTCGAGATTAAGTTTATACCATATCGTATCTATAGGGAACTCTTGATGTCGAACAGATTTTACTAAAATCTTTCTGTGGATCCATGTTTTTATTCCGGCAAAATAGAGCAACTTTAATTCCCTAACTTTATTCTCTCTCAAAAATTCATACTCGGTAATCCTTGGACTATACTCCCTGGCTAACCAGAGCGGCTACTGCCTGCAAGGTCTCGGCGACCGCCTTCGAAGTATTAATGATCTTTACTTTATCGGTCCCGTATTTTTCCCGTAAGGCACGGAGGAGCTCATCGGCATAGGAGGGGGTCAATACTTCAACTCCCGTAAAATCCAAGACCACATCCTCTCGCTCGGCGGATCCGTTGACAATTTGTTGGATGCGCAAAGCAGCCTCTTTCGCAGAGGGTCTGCCATTTAATACGGTATTAAATTTTGACATCTGAATAGTCATATCGATTTTTTACTTACTTGTATTTTATCACAAATGAAGCCAATGTCCCCACTATAGGAAAAACGGTTTGGGCATCCGGTCCGCCTGCGTCAATCACCACTAAACCGCTTCCTGAATGGATTCTGACTATACCAGCGAAATTTTTGATTGTCCAATTTTTCACAATTTGAAGACCCTGCCCTCGCGGTTCGCCTACTCTCCCCGTCACCCCCGTTAATCCAAGTTTGATTGCGTCTACGTCACTTTCAATGTTCGGATTCAAAGCCTTCAAAGAGCCGCTGAATCCAATCCCCGGATCGGCAACCACCACTTCAGCACTTCTTTTTTGTGGATTCATTTGCGCCAAGATTATGGCACCGCGCACGCTTGTCGGCCACTGACCGTCATTGTGGTCAAACACATTGTTGCCAAGTTCCCCGACAAGCGAGGTCGCCATCGGCTCCTCGTCTTCGTTCAAGCCGAAATGAGAGAACATGCGCCGTATTTTTGAACCCAATCGTGCCTCGAGGGCATCGCGGAAATTGCAATGTAAAATTTCACAGACGTTGTCGTTATCTTTTTCATTCACTTCCGTTTTTTCAAGCGGCGTCAAGAATGATTTATAGGTAAGCTCGCTGAACAATTCATGAAAGTGCATCCTTTTCAAATACGAGAGCATGTTCTTATCGGATGGCAGAATGAGCTGCTTGTCGGGCTGGTCTTTGAACTCAATCGCTTTGAGGCACGCCAAGCCCATGGCCCACGGGTCAAACCATGTACCCTTTTTGAGGTTAATGGTGTGACCGGGAAAAACCTCTTTCTGAATTTTATAGATGGTGTCAAAAGTTATGTCCATAAATCCGTATAAAAACTATAGCACTCTACGCTTTATTCTTACAGCTTCGCGGTCCTGGCGCGGCTGCTCCGGTCCGGTGAGGAACTCTTCTGGCGTGACCCGGCCGTTCAGAACCCTGTTTAACACTTTCTGATGAATCTCTTTTGACCGCTCTTTATTGACGGTAGCGTAATACTGGAGCGTGGTGCGCGGGCTCTTATGACGGCACAGATCCCCCACCGCCGTTATATCGGCTCCGCCTTGAATGAGCACTGTTGCGAACGTTTTTCGAAAGATATGATGCTTGATGTGCTTTTTGATTCCGAGGTTTTGTAGATGGGTGCGTATGTAATTGCGCGATGTGACTGAGAGCAACCGCCCGCGTCCGGACACGAATACGAATGGGAGATTGTCTTTACGAAATTCGAAGTATTTTTTCATCCACTCTAAACTCCTATCCGTAAAATAGATCTTCTCGCGGTCTTTGGTTTTTGCGTTCGTGATGATGGCCTCCTTTTGCTCCCAATCGATGTCGTTTTTATCAAGAGAGGTAGCTTCGGTTATCCGCATTCCAGTATCTAGAAGCACCTCGATCAGCGTCCGCGTACGAAGACCCGCGTGTGTCGTTATGTCCAACGACTCTCGAATCTTCTCAATTTCCTCATTCGTGAGATATTCTTTTTGTTTTTGGGG
>OBEQ011261321.1_pt1 | contig 12491 bp, 8 predicted proteins | sample 1670901 | NCBI WGS metagenome assembly OBEQ01 (sample SAMEA104232315, study PRJEB22302) | groundwater metagenome | biome: forest; feature: aquifer; material: groundwater | place: USA | collected 2011-08-07 | depth 5.4 m | reverse complement strand
CGTCCATGCGCGCCGTCCCTCGGAGGCTCAGCCCGCCGCCTCCGGCCACACGCGCGCTGGCCTGCACGCGTGCCGGCCCGCGCGCCGGCCACGCGGCGTCGCGAATGGCGACCTGGACGGTACTCAGGTCGACGCTCACCGGCAAGCGCACGCTGCCGTCGCGCCACGACACGGACCCGTCCTCGATCAGGAATTCGCCCAGCGTCACTTCGGGAGGGCGCGGCGCGGTGCCGGCATCGGCGCCACCGCCCCCGGCGCTGGTGCCGCCCGACGGCATCGCCTTCTTCGAGGACGTGCGCTCGCGCCACGCGGTCGAGCTGCGCCGCTACAAGCCGCGTCCGCGCTGGCGCGACAGCGCCGTGGTCAGCGTCATCCCGCTCTTCGGCCAGCTGCAGAACGGCGACAAGGCCAAGGGCTGGGCGCTCATCGCCACCGAGGGCATCCTGGCCGTGACCACGGTGACCACCTACGTCATGTTCCGCCGCCTGTGCGACAACGGCCTGGGGGGCACGTGCAGCGACGAGGGCACCGCCAAGGCGGCGCGCACGGTCAACCTGGTCTCGGGCGGCCTGTTGCTGGGCGTGGTCGTCTACGGCGTCATCGACGGCGCCTACGGCTACGGCCGGCGCAAGCAAGCCTTCGAGGCCGCCAACTTCGGCCTGGGCGTGGGCGAGGGCAGCGTCGCCCTGACCTGGTCAGGGACGTTCTGAGCGCGCGCCGCTTCGTGTATCCTGCGTGCGCTTGCGCGCCATCCTGCTCATCCTGGCCGCCTTCGCGCTGACCTGGCTCTCGCCCGTCGGTCTCCTGCTCATCGCGCCCATCGTTCTGGGAGTCCCGCACGTGGTGTCCGACTTCCGCTACCTGGTGTTCCGGCCGCTCAAGCGGCGCGCCGACGGTGTGCCAGCGCTGACCTGGGTGGCGCTGCTGCTGCCGCTGGCGGCATTCGTGGCCCTGCGCGTGGCGGTCTACCTGGGCGCCCCCGCGCACCAGCGCCTCGAGGTCATGCTCGGCTGCTCGGCGGCGGTGACCGCGGTGGTGCTGACGCCACGCGCGTCGCTGCCGCGGCAAGGCCTGGCGCTGCTGGCGCTGGGCGGCCTGGCCCTGGCCGCGTTCCGCTGGCCGTGGCAGGTGCTGCTGGTCTTCGGCCACCTGCACAACCTGGCCGCGTTCGGACTGTGGTTCGTGTGGGCGGGCGCGCCACGCCGCGCCGCGCTGGTCTACGTGGCCTGCTTCGTCGCGCTCATGCTGGGCCTGCCCGTGCTGTCGACGGCGTCGCTGGGCGGGCTCGACATGCATTCGCTGGCCGGCGGCCTGGCGCCCGGCCTGGGTGACACCTTCGCCACCCGCGTGGTCATCGCCTACGCCTTCGCGCAGATGGTGCACTACGTGGTGTGGATCGATCTCGTGCCCGCGACGCAGCGAGGCACCGGGCTGCGCGCGGATCTGGGCACCCTGGGCGTGGCCGCGGCGGTGGTCGGCACGCTCGCGCTCATGGGCTGGGGTCTGCGCGATCCATTCACGGCGCGCGTGACCTACCTGTCGCTCGCCCTCTTCCACGGCTGGCTTGAGGTCGCGGTCATCGCCCACCTCTGGGTCGGGCGCGGCTCGATCCGGCTGCCCGGGGTCGCGCCCACGGCAGCGACGGTGCCGGTCACCGCGTAGTAGTTCCCCGACGGACGGCTGCCATTGTACGATGGTCAGGCCGTGCGCCAGCCCATCCCCTTCGGCAAATACCTGCTGCTGGAGCGCATCAGCGTGGGCGGCATGGCCGAGGTCTTCAAGGCCAAGAGCTTCGGCGTCGAGGGCTTCGAGAAGATCATCGCCATCAAGCGCATCCTGCCCACGATGGTGGAGGACGCCGACTTCATCCAGATGTTCATCGACGAGGCCAAGATCGCCGGCCAGCTGTCGCACGCGAACATCTGCCAGATCTTCGAGCTGGGCAAGATCAACGAGTCGCACTTCATCGCCATGGAGTTCATCTGGGGCAAGGACCTGCTCCAGATCCAGAACCGCTTCAGGAAGCTGCGCCTGCACATGCCGGTGTCGATGGCGGCATTCGTCGCCGCCAAGATGTGCGAAGGCCTCGACTACGCGCACAAGAAGAAGGACGCACGCGGCCAGCCGCTCCTGGTCGTGCACCGCGACGTGTCGCCGCAGAACATCCTGGTCAGCTACGAGGGCGAGATCAAGCTCATCGACTTCGGCATCGCCAAGGCGGCGACGCGCTCGTCGAAGACGCAGGCGGGCGTGCTCAAGGGCAAGTTCGGCTACATGTCGCCCGAGCAGGTGCGCGGGCTGCCGCTCGACCGCAGAAGCGACCTGTTCGCGCTGGGCACGATCCTCTACGAGCTGCTCACGGGCGAGCGGCTGTTCCTGGGCGAGAGCGACTTCTCCACCCTCGAGCGGGTCAGGAACGTCGACATCTCGCCGCCCTCGCAGCACAACCGCAACGTGCCGCCGGCGCTCGAGAAGATCGTCATGAAGTCGCTGGCCAAGGAGCCCGAGGATCGCTACCAGTGGGCCAACGAGCTGCAAGAGGAGCTGTTGCAGTTCGTCATGGGCATCCAGCCGGTGTTCACCGCCAAGCAGCTGTCGGCGTGGATGAAGGAAGCCTTCAGCCCCGAGCTGGCGCGCGAGCGGCAGCTGCTCGAGCAGTACAAGCGGCTGGGCCGTGACGGCATCATTTCGGGCAAGCCGGCGGCGGAGAACAAGGTCAGCGTCGAGCAAGGCCTGGGCCGGGCCGGGCCGCCCGAGGACGGCGCCGAGCGCACCGATCTGAGCCCGCCGTCGTTCGAGGACGTGCTCCTGCAGGAGTCGCTGGCCGCGGCGCCCGAGGGGCTGACCGGGCCGACCCTGGCGGCGGTCAAGGCGGTGCCGTCCGGGGGCAAGCCGCCCGCGCCGTCGGGCGGCGCGGCGCGCGTGAGCAAGGGCGGCGCGCAGGGCTTCGGCGACGAGGGACCGACGGAGATCTTCGGCGAGGTCGAATCGCGGGTCGCCGCGGCGCCGGTGCAGATCGCCGCCGAGTCGACGATCATCCTGCCGGGCGGCTCGGCGGCGACTCCTGCGGCCGGGGTCAGCGCGGCCACGGCCGACGCGGCCAAGATGGGCCTGGCGAGCACGCCGCGCTCCACCTCGGCGGCGGCGAACGCGGCGCCTGCGCCGGCTCCACCGCCTCCGCCGTCCGCGGCTCCGCTGCTCGGGTCGGCGGCCATGCCTCCGCTCACGCAGCTGGCGCCGCCGCCGGTGCCGCGTTCGCCGTCGTCGTCGTCGTCGTCGTCGGGGCTTTCGGGCTCGGGCGCGGCGCCCGCGCTGGTCTCGGCCATGTCGACGCCGGTGCCGGGTGCCCTGCCGGCTCAGCTGGCGGGCGGATCGTCCGCGCCGGCGCCCTTCGGCGGCGCGGCCACGGGCTCGCTGCCGCGCCCGGCCAGCGTCTCGTCGGCGTTCGGCCTGCCCGCGGGCGCCAGCGCCGACGCCGAGCACGCGCGCGTGGCGACCTCACGCCCGCGCTGGTTGCCGCCGCGCGCGCTGCTGCGCGACGTCGGCATCGGTATGGGTGTGGCCGTGCTGGTGCTCGGCCTGGTCGTGGGCGGGCGCTTCGTCCTGGGCTCGACGCCGCGCGCCCCGGTGGTCGAGCCGCCCGCGCCCAGCGGCACCATCGTGGTCGCCGCCACCGATCACGGCCCGGGCGACGTGTACGTCAACGGCGCCAAGCGCGCCGAGCTGGTCGCGGGCGCCGAGCCGGTCACGCTCGAGAGCCTCGAGGACGGTGACTACGACATCACGGTCAAGCGCGCCGGCGTGCCCGACTGCGTGCACGAGGTCAGGCTCGATTCGCGCCACCCCGAGGTGGTCATCTGTCGCTTCGAGCCGCCGCCGGTGGCACACGGCAAGCTGGTGCTGCGCCTCAAGACCGAGGGCGCGACCGTGCTGGTCGACAATCAGGAGATCAGCGCCGACGCCATCCAGGCGCCGCTCGAGCTGGCGCCGCGCGTCGAGCACACCATCACCATCCAGCGCGAGGGCTACGTCACCCAGCAGCTGCAGCTCGTGCTCGCCGAGGGCGAGGCGCAGGAGCGCGAGATCGAGCTCCTGGCCCAGAAGCCCACGCCCCGGCCGGCGCCGCGCCCCAAGGCTCCGCCGCCTCCGCCGCCCCAGCCCGAGGAGTCAGCCGACGGCACCACGCAGCCGCCTCCCGACAGCGACGAGGAGCAGGTCGGCTACCTCATCGCCAACACCACGCCCTACGCCAAGGTGATCATCGACGCGCACGACACCGGCAAGATGACGCCCATCGCGCCGCGCGCCAAGATCCCGCTCAAGCCGGGCAAGCACACGGTCACGTTCGTGGTCGGGCCGGACAGCTTCAACTACCCGATCATCATCGAGGCCGGGCGCGACCACCGGCTGATCAAGACGCTGCCGGTGGAATAGCCCCGAGGCTACTCGTCGTCGCGATCGCCGCTGCGGCCGCCCGGGCTGGTGGGCGAGCCGTCGGGCGCGGTCACCGGACGCTCGACCGGCAGGCCACGCGTGAGGCGCAGCTTGACGCGCGCGCGCTGGCGCTCCTTGTACTTCTCGTGGCTGTTCTCACCCAGCTCGTTGGCCTGCGCCTGCTTGGCGTCGAGCAGCTGGAACTCGGTCAGCACGAAGACGATCTGGCCGTAGTCGCCGTCGGTGGGCGTGCCCACGCGGCAGAGGAACTCGTCCAGGCGCACGGGCATGTCGGCGACGAAGTTGACCACCCGGTAGCTGGGCCCGGAGAACTCGTTGGCGCGCTCGATGTGCTCGCCGTCCTTGGCGTCGAACTCGTTCTGCAGCTGCGGCACGAGCGTCGCCAGCGTCGCGTGGTGCTCGACGATGTGCTTGAGCGGCACCAGGTCGTTCACGGTCTCGCCCGGGACGACATAGTTGAAGGGGATGAGACGCTGCTGCATGTCGACCAGCAGCGGCAGCAGATCGTCGCGCTCCTTGACCACCAGGCGGAAGCGCAGCTTGTCGTAGACGTTGGCGGCCAGCGTCGAGCGCTTGGCCATCAGCTTGGTGATGAGCGAGTCGTGCGGCTTGCGGCTCCACTCCACCTCGGTGATGGGATGACCGGCGCCGCGCAGCTCCTCGACCACACGCACGACCTTGCGCTCGACCAGGCGGAAGACCTCCTGCTCGGAGATGGGCAGCTGGTGCAAGAGCTGCCGTCCGTACAGGTGGTGGATGATGTGCATGACCTTCAAGACGATGCAGGCGAACAGCTGCCGCTTGGTCTTGCGCGAGGCGACCAGGAAGAGATCGCGCACCGGGATGTGCTCGACGATCTCGTCGGGGATCCTGAAGTCGAAGTTGCGCTGCAGGTACTCGACCGCCTCGGCGCGCAGGTACTCGAGCCGCTCGAGGTCCTTGGGATCGCCGGGGCGGAACTCGTTGACGCGCAGGAAACGGTCGACGTCGTCGAGATCGCGCAGCGCCAGGCGGTGCCAGTCGATGACCGACCCACCTTGCAGCAGCAGACGAACGGCCTCGAGATCACCTAGCGATATATGACTGAGCCGCTCGATCGCCTGCGCGTTCGTTGCGGTGCCGGCAGAGCTGCCGCTTCCGTTCGTGTAAGGACGCTCGATGGCCACGACTCCGATGCCAGTCTATCGGAAGCATGCAACCTAGGGCAGGGGAAAGCAGCCCTTCGTCAGCCGGAGATCAGCACGCGTCAGTGCAGGTCAGCGTGCTGCAGGTCGCACCCCGCAGCCTGCACACCTGCGACGTGGTCGCTCGTCAGCGTCGGCGCGATCGAATCGTGGCGGCAAAAAGTCCGACGGCCACCATGGTGCACACGACGTTTCCGACGACGGCGATCATCCATTCGAATCTACTGATTCGCGCGGGACGGGGCAACTTTCGCGCGCATTCCGGTGCATTCGCGCCACGGGTCGCATTCGTCGCGTCGCGTCACGGCGGTGGAACCTGGGGCGGATTGCGCGCCACGCCGATGCCTTCCTGCGTCATTCCATCCGCGGAGGCGGCGCCATAGTAAAGAAACCATACCTCGCCCGAGGGATCGCGCACGACCGCGGGTGCGACCTCGGCGCGGTGATCGAGGAAGGCGACCACGCGATCGAACACGGGATTGTACGGGTACGAGATCAGCTTGCTGGGATCGGCGACCGGACCCGAGCAGTAGCCGATGGAGTCGTTGGGGGGCAGCGGCACCACCATGCCGAACTGCACCGAGTCGCCGCTCTCGGCGCCGAAGGCGTCGAACCACACCCGCACCACCGGCAGGCCCAGGTCGGAGCCGTCGTCGACCAGCGCGTAGGGCGAGCCGACCCGGGTCACGTCGCGCCACAGCTCGGGCAGGGTCGCCTGGCTGGGTCCGAAGACGTCCTCGGGCGCGCCCGAGCCGCGCCACAGCGCCAGGCCGGCGCGGTCGCCCTTGTGCACGTACACCAGCGGCTTGCCATCGGGGCCGAGCGCTGCGCCCGGGGCGTGGAAGTCGCCCGCGATGACCGTCTCGGGCGTACCGAAGTCGATGCCGTCGGGACTCTCGGCGCGGCGCACGCCCGCCGCGGTCTCGTAATACATGGTCAGCCCCGCGCCCGCGCCGCTCACGATCACCGACGGTGCGCGCGCGTCGCCCGCGTCCTCGAGCACGGCGCTGGCGGGATCCAGGCGGTAGCTCACCCCGTCCTCCGAGACGGCGCGGTAGATGGCGCGCGTGGTGCCCGCCAGGCTGGCCATCTCGAACCACATGACGAAGCGCCCCCGGCCGCGGTCGCTGCCGTGAGCGGCGTCGCCCGCCAGCACGGTGGGCTGCGCGGTCGCGCGCGGCTGGCGCTGGATCTTGCAGATCTCGCCCGCCAGGCAGTCGCCCTGGCCGGCACAGGCGGCCACGATGCAGCGGCCCGCCGAGCTGCACACCTCGGCGGTCTGGCAGTCGGCGTCGGCGGCGCAGCGACCCTTGCAGAAGCCGCTCGAGCACTGCTCGCCCTTGCCCTTGCACTCGGCGCTCGAGTTGCACTCGGCCGAGCAGCGCTTCTCGGCGAAGTTGCACGAGCTGCCCGCGCGACACTCCGAGTTGGAGCTGCAGAATGGCACCGTGCAGCGTCCGCACACGCAGCGCTCGCGCGAGTTGCACGCGGCGTCGTCGCTGCAGATGGCCTCGTTGGGCGTGCTCTGGTCGACGCAGAAGCCGCCCGCGCCCGCGCCCGGTGGACCGATGCGCTCGTTGGCCAGGCACAGCTCGAGCGCGCCCAGATCCTGCCACGACGAGATGCCGTCGGGGTCGCGCGCGCCGGTGAAGGAGTCCTGCGGCGTGTAGCCGCAGCCGGCCAGGAGCGCCGCGAGCACGACAAGCCGCGCACGCATCAGAAGGCCACCGTCATGGTCATCGCGCCGCGGACGATCTCACCGTCGGAGCGCAGGGTCACACCGGGGAACATCTGCTGATCCTTGATGGTCAGACGCGACTCGAGGTGGTGCCACTGCGCGCCCAGATCGAAGCTCACCGGCCGGGTCAAGATGGGCTGGAACGCGCGCAGCGTCAGGCCCAGCCCGAAGCCGACGACGTGCCGCGCGTTGTCGGCGAAGCTGGTCAAGCCGGTCTGCTCGGGCACCGGCGTGGGCTCGTAGGCGTAGCCAGCGCGCACGGCGAAGTCGGTGCGGCCGATGCGCGTCTGCCACTCCGCGCCCGCGCGCGGCGACCAGGTGTCCTCGAAGTGGTCCTCGGGGAAGAGCGCGGGCACGAGCGGCGGCGAGATGCCCAGCGCGACCAGGACCTTGAGATCGGGCACGCCGCCCTTGAAGCGCGACCAGGCCTGCCAGCCGATCTCTGCCGTGAGCGTCAGCTCCTCGCTGACGTCGATGGCGATGCCGGCGTTGACCCGGTGGGGGGTGAAGTAGTTGATGGCGCGCAGGCTGATGATGGCGTCGCCGGTGACCACGCCGGCCACGTCGACGTTGGCCAGGATGTCCAGCTTGAGCCCCAGGTCGAGCTCGCCGCGCCACGACGCGCCCAGGCGCACGCGCGGCGTGGGCGTGACCAGCAGGCCCACGAGCGGCGTCACGCTGGTGGGCAGGCTGACGTCGAGCGCGCTCTCGCCCACCTTCTCGCCGCCGACGATGCCGACGTTGAAGGTGATGCCGTTGCCGGCCACGTTGGTCAGCACGGAGACGCCCGCGCCGACGGAGAAGTAGGGCGACAGGCGCAGCGAGTAGACCGGCTCGGCGACCACGCGGTGGGCGTCGTTGTCGAGCCTGACGAAGTGCGGCTCGGTGGCGGGGATGAGCTGCAGGCGCGCGATGAACTGATCGGGCAGGTAGAGCGCCAGGCCGAAGGCGTGCGTGGTCGCGCCGATGCGCACCGGGATGGCCAGGCCGACGTCGGTGCCGTGGGGGTCGAGCACGCGTGCGTCGCGGCCGGACAGCGAGAGCGCCATGTGGCCGAAGCCCCAGCCGAGGGTGACCTCGGGGTCGTCGATCGAGGCCACGCCGGCAGGATTGGCGTGGGTCGCGGCCGATCCGCGCGTGGCCGCGGTGGTCGCGCCCGCCATCGACGAGGCGCGCGCGCCGAAGCCGAAGGTGTCGAGCGGCTCGGCCGCCGCGGGTGCGGCCAGCGCGGCCAGGAACGCGATCGTGAGCAGCGCTCTCACAGCTCCAGCTCCATGGTCAGCCCGCCCGAGAACACCTGGCCACCCGAGCGGATGCTGGGATAGCCGGGGTTGGACACCTGGATGCCCAGCGTCGACGGCTCGCTGGCATCGTCGACGACCTCGTCGCGCAACGCGTCGAACGAGCCCGGCGTCTCGTCCTGCGCCGCGACGGTCTTGCGCATGGGGCGCGGCCCGACCAGCTGCGCCTGCGCGTGCACATCGATGCGCAGGTGCTTCCTCGGCTTGCCCGCCTCCGGCTCGCCCACGCTGATGCGGAAGCCCACCCCCGCCGACACGGTGTGCTTGGGCCCGTCGAGCAGGTTGGTCGTGCCCGGCTGCTGCGCGGGCACGGGCGAGGTCTCGAAGCCGTAGCCGCCGCGCAGCGCCCACGAGCCGCCGCCCGCGAGCGGCATGTTCTTCTCCGCGCCCAGGCGCGCGCCGAAGGTGTCCTGCCACGGCACCACGGGCAGCACGCCGGAGAGCGGCCCGACCAGGGGCAGCTGCGAGTCGACGACCACGAAGGGCCCCGGGTACGACGACCACAAGGCCCACTGCCCATCGAGCGACAGGTCGACCACCGAGGTCCTGCAGGCGAAGCCGAGCACGAAGGTGTCGGGCGTGTACAGCCCGGTGGCCTTGATGGCCAGGTCGATGGGCTCGCCCGCCACGGTCGTCCTCGACACGGTCGTGAAGGGCACGCCGAACTCCTGCCGGTAGACGAAGGCGATGGTCAGCTCGTCGGCGAGCTGGCCCTGGAAGCCGGCGTGCAGCGCCGCGTTGGTGGGAATCTCCTCGTCGACGCGGGCGTCGAGCGCGCGCGTCGGGCCCTCGCCCGCGACCACCTGGCCGCCCAGGCCGGCGAGCAGGTCGAGGGCCACGCCCAGGTTGAAGCGCTGGTTCACGCGCACCGCCAGGCCGGGCAAGATGACCAGCCGCTGGGTTCGGTTGTCGTACCAGGGATAGAACGGCTCGGCGGGCAGGCGCGCGATCACCCGCACCATGGTGGTCGGCAGCATGTACAGCCCGACGCCCACGAACAGCCGGTCGGCGAGCACGCCGCCGAGCGGTGCCGGCGCGGTCGCGCCCAGGGTGAAGCCGAGCGGCTCGGCCAGGTCGTAGCCGCGATCGTTGATGGTCAGGTTGGAGGCCGCGCCCAGCAGGCCGAACGACACATGCTTGTGGCGCGACCCGGCCAGCCCGGCCGGGTTGTAGTAGACCGAGGAGAAGTCGTCGACGCGCGCGGCCACCGCGCCGCCCATGGCGGCCTGGCGCGAGCCGAAGCCGAACACCTCCGCGGGGTTCGCACGCGCACGTGCCGGCGCTCCGGCAGCGACGAGAATGACGACGATGAGACTGCACACACGCGCGTCGCTACGCGCCGACGGACCAGGCACGCGCGCATGCTACCATGCGCCCCCATGTGCGGAACCGGCAGGCTGGTGAGCCTCATCGCGACAGCGACGAGGGTCGCGCTCACCGTCGGCGCCGTCGTCTCCGTCGTCGTCTCCGTCGGGGCGTGCGCGGGCGGCAGCGGCGCGGGCGGCGAGCCCGACGCTGGCTCGTTCGGTCGCGTGTGCACGCCCGGACAGCCGTTCAACCTCGATGGCAGTCGCTCGGGCGTGCTGGCGGTGCTGAGCGTGCACGTGAATGCCTCTGGTCTGGTCGAGACCGACACCACCGCCGAGCTGCTGCTGCTGCTCGACTCGCAGCAGACCGGTCGCGACGTCGCCCTGACCGCCAAGGTGTGCGACATCAAGATCCCCGAGGTGCCCATCTCCGGCCAGGACCAGCCCATCCGCTTCCAGCTGGGCGCGGGTCTGCTCGACTCGGTGGCCAAGGTCACGGGCACCGGCAAGCTCGACGGCGACCAGACCTGCGCCACGTTCAAGAGCGACCCCATCACCGTGGTCATCGGCGCACGCCTCGACCCGCCCGACCAGGGCAAGCTGCCCGAGGCCAACGCGGCGGGCGAGTTCAACCAGTGTCTGCCCGCGGGCTCGCCCTGCTCCGCGGCGATCACCAACCAGTGCGTGTGCGACCAGGAGAACGACGGCAAGCCGGGCGCGACCCTGCTGGCCTCGAACGTGCCCGCGATCTCGATCAAGGAGGTCTACGTCGACCTGCGCACCAGGTTCTCCCTCACCGGGCAGGTGTTCTCGTCTGACCAGATCGAGGGCGAGATCGAGGCCACCCTCGAGCAGGGCATCCTGTCCTGCTCCAAGTCGTCGGGCGCGCCGCGCAGCTCCTCCGAGGTGGGCGCGGTCAAGAACCTGAACCCCGACATCAAGCAGAACGACGAGCCGTCCACCTTCCGCGCCGTCCGCGTGTCCGACTCGCTGAACTGCGCCGGGCTCATCGCCATGAAGGAGACGCTGTTCCCGCGCTAGCGACTCCATTACAATGGATAGACGTACTCGCGTGCGAGTGACGTGTGAGGAGCCCCGCTACCATGGCTGACCGCTGCCGCCGCCGACACTGCTTCCTCGTGATCGCCGCCGCAGCCGCCGCCTGCACCGCCCCCGACCCAGAAAAGATCAGCACCCGCGCCGCACCCGTCCTGCAGGGCGCCTACGACTCGGGCGACGGCGCCGTGGTCGCGCTGACCAACGCCGACGGTGCCGTCATCTGCACCGGCACGCTGATCTCGAGCCGCGTGGTGCTGACCGCAGGCCATTGCACCTACGGCTTCGCGCCTGCCTTCGCCTACTTCGGCACCTCGACGCCGTTCCGCCCCGGCGACCTCATCCGGGTCGATCGCGCGCTGCCGCACCCCGACTACACGCCCAATGACTTCCGCCACGCCGACGTCGGCGTGGTCATCCTGCGCGCGCGCTCGCTGGCCGAGCCGCGCCCGTGGAATGCCCAGCCGCTCGACGACACCATCGTCGGTCATGACATCCGCATCGTCGGCTTCGGCTTCCAGCAGCCCGAGGGCGTCGACGACCGTCGCATCGGCGACAAGATGTCGGTGCACCTGTCCATCCTCCAGCTGATCGAGCCCAAGGAGTACGAGTATCTGCTCGGCACCTGCAACGGCGACTCGGGCGGGCCGCAGTTTTTCACCTTCCCCGACGGGGTCGAGCGCGTCATCGGCGTGACCTCGTACGGACGGGGCGGCTGCACCGGCAACAGCGGCGCGCACCGGGTCGACTTCTACGACTCGTGGATCCGGCAGCAGATCGCCGCCTTCGACCCGCCCTCGTGCCAGCACGACTTCCGCTGCGTGAGCGGCTGCCCCACCGTCGATCCCGATTGTCCGTGCGCGCCCGACGACGGCGGCTGCTCGGCGCTGTGCAACGACCCGGCCTCGGATCCCCAGTGTCCGCTCGGCTGCGGGGGCGGCGACTTCTGCCTGCACGCGTGCCCGGCGCCCGATCCCGATTGCGGCGATCCCTGCGTCGCCGAGAGCCACTGCATCCAGGACTGCCCGACGCGCGATCCCGACTGCCCCGCGCCGGTCGGCCTGGGCGCTGCCTGCTCGAGCGACTTCGACTGTGCCGACGGCTCGCTCTGCCTCACCGCCGCGCCGGGCGAGGATTCGATCTGCACGCCCACCTGCGAGCGCGGGCGCGGCGGCTGCGGCGCCGGCCTGGAGTGCCGGCCGGTCGACCCGGGCCTGGCCGCCTGCCTGCCGCCCTTCGATCTGGTGCAGGCGGTCGGTAGCCCCTCGGGCTGCAGCGTGGCGGTCGGCGCGGCGCGTGGGCGGCCGGCGTGGGCCGGCGCACTGGTCGTGCTGTGGGCGTCGCTGATCATGGTGCGGCGGCGACGCAGAAACGGCTAGACTCGGCCCTTCATGAGCTTGCGCAGCGGAATTCCGATCGTGGTCGCGCTGCTGCTGGCCGGCGGCGGGCG
>OBEQ010716056.1_pt1 | contig 12492 bp, 12 predicted proteins | sample 1670901 | NCBI WGS metagenome assembly OBEQ01 (sample SAMEA104232315, study PRJEB22302) | groundwater metagenome | biome: forest; feature: aquifer; material: groundwater | place: USA | collected 2011-08-07 | depth 5.4 m | reverse complement strand
GCAGCTAATTCAGCGGCTTTTGACGTTGCAATTACTATTGTGTCTCCACCGAGAGTATTTTTCAACTCCGTTGGGCTGTTGAGGGTAATTATTTTTCCATTGTCAATAATTGCAACTCTGTCGCAAAGGGAATCGGCTTCTTCCATGTAATGAGTTGTCAATACTACGGTTACTCCGCGTTCGTCTTTTAGTTTTTTAACATACTCCCAAATGTGCTTGCGCGTTTGCGGGTCTAACCCAACTGTTGGCTCATCGAGAAAAAGGATTTTTGGATAGTGCAGTAACCCGCGTGCGATTTCCAGCCTGCGGCGCATTCCGCCTGAAAAAGTTTTGACTATTTCATTTTGCTTATCTTTCAGCTCAACCATTTCAATTACTTCTTCAATGCGCTTTTTAATTTCGATTTGTGCCACGCCGTACATTGCCGCATGCAACTCTAAGTTTTCGTATGCTGTAAGCTCTTCATCAAGCGAAGGGTCTTGAAAGATGATTCCAATGCTCTTGCGTACTTCGTCTGGCTGTTCAGCAATGTCAAACCCATTTACAGTTGCTTTGCCTGCGGTGGGTTTTTTCATTGTAACGAGCATTGAAATAAGGGTAGTTTTTCCCGCACCATTCGGGCCGAGCAGTCCGAAGATTTCCCCTTGCTTTACGCTAACTGAAACAGAGTCAACTGCCGTTAACTCGCCAAATTTCTTTGTTAAATTATTTATTTCAATTGCGTTCATAAGGGGGTTCATGCTAAGGTCAATATCCTAAATTTTCTTTTACTAATATTAGGGTTGTGCGGCCTTGGAACATCTCGTTAGCAATGATAACTATTTTTCCAAGCCTGCTGTTCATTCCATACGCTTTTTTAGCGCGCACGTCTTCAAGCGGAAAAGCGTATTCCTTAATTCTAGCAAGTGCAGCTTCTAAGGTTGGCACTATTTTGTTTGCCCCGCTTACTAGTATCAAGTTTTTAGCTGCAAATGGAAATGCACCTACTCTGCTTCCGCTTGCGTCGCATGCCGCTAGCTCTCCTGTTTTTGCAATTGCATTTACGCTAGCTATAAAGTATTCCGCGGTTACTGCTTTTCTTCGTAAGTCGCTTTGCTTGGCACTGTCCTTTTCAGCGAGTATTGTCTCGTGGAGGTTTTTCCACTCGTGTTTTCCACTTGAAAGAAGTTCAACGAATCCAATTTCAATTAACGTTGTTGACGAGCCGTTCATTACCTCTGCGCCTGCGGGAATCAATGCGGTTAGTTTGTGCAGAGCTTCTGCCTTGTTTTCAACAAGAACAACTTTTATTCCCCGTGCTTCAATTGCCTTTATAGTTTCAGCTATTTCTTCATCGCTTGGAGTTTTGTTCCACTCTTCCGGATTAACCTGTGCTTCTTTTGTCAGCTTAGCTGCGCTTAAATCCTCTGCCATAAAAATTCCCCCCTTATTTAAATTTTAACTCATTTCATTATTTCCCAAAAGGCCTTTCTAAAGTACTTCACAGCTTCGCGAAGCGCTGTTCTTCCTTTTGAAGTTAGGAAGTAGCTAATTTCAGTTTTTTCTGCGCTTCTTTTAATCAGTTTTTTCTTTTCCAGTGCTTTTAGCGCTGGATATAGTGTCCCTGGTTTAGGCCTTCTTCCCCTTCGCTTTTCAACTTCATCTGCCAGTTCTTGGCCGTACATTTTTCGTTTTGACAATAGCCAAAGTAAATAAAGCGAAAGAAAACCGCGCGTATCGCAACAAGCCGAAACAGCCATATTAAGATATATGACGTCCTATATTTAAATAGATTACTGCTGGTATAGGGTGTGCGTTATTCTTTATTGAAATTAGTATTCTCCCCACTTCTCCGTTTTAATTCTTTCTTTCGGCACGCCCATCTCTAGGAGGATTTGTGTCATGCCGTCGTTCATTGCATTTGAGCCGCAGATGAAGAACGTTTTGCTTTCCAATTTGCCAATGTTTTGCTTGATGAAATCCGCGTTTATCCTTCCTCGTAAGCCGTGCCATTCTTCGCCTTGTTCGCGGGTAAGCGTAAGCACTAGTTTGAAATCTTCGCGTTGGTTCATCTCTTCAAGTTCACTGCGGTAAACTAAGTCGTCTTCGGTTTTGCAGGAAAATAGCATTGTCATTTTAACGGGCAAATTTTTTCCAATTACGTAGCGCCACATGCTGCGGAACGGCGTTATGCCAACTCCGCCTGCAATGAAAACCACGTCGCGTTGTGTTTCCGGGTTAAGCACAAATAGCCCAAATGGCCCCTGGACATTTACTTTTACGCCGGTTTCAAATGAATTCATTTTCTTTGTAACTGTGCCTACGACGTTCATTGTCAAGTCTATTAGTTCTTCAGTTGGCGATGAAGCCATTGAATACGCGCGGGAATATGTTGGCCCGCCTCCAAGTTCAGTTGGGATTGCAAGCACTACGAATTGCCCTGGCTTGAAATCCATTTTCGCTCCATTTTCTAAGCGTAGGCGGTAAGTTTTAGTGTCATACGTCTCTTGAATAATTTCAACAATTTCAGCTTTGCCTTTGTACATGTGAATTCGCCTTTGTTTCCTTTTACACCAGGTTAGCGAGTTTTTCGTGATGTATTATTTTAGTTGCCACTGCGGCAAGCAGCGCGCCAATTATTGGCCCAATCCAGTAAACCAGCTGGTTCAGCCAGTAACCTGATGCTAGAGCTGGTCCAAATGCCCGCGCTGGGTTGGCAGCTGCGCCTGTTAATGGCCCGGCGAATAAAATATCTAATGCTAGAGTCATTCCAATTGCCAGCGGTGCCATCGGGATTTCTTTGACAATTGCGGTGTTAAGCACAACTAAAACCAGGAAAAACGTTATAATTGCTTCAATGAGAATTCCCTTGGCTAAGTCAATATTTATAGCGAGTGCGGGTGTTCCAAGGTTAGCTGTGTTTCCAAACAAGTAAAGCAGCACTAAGCCTGCCGCAGCTGCGCCAAGCAACTGAGCCACTACGTACTTAGCTAATTGTATGCGAGAAATTTTGCCCATTGACCTCACTCCGAGTGAAACTGCGGGGTTAAAGTGCCCGCCTGAAACGTTTCCAAACGCAGTTGCCATTGTGAATACAACTAACCCATGTGCAAGCGCTATTCCAACTAGTCCGGCGTTTAGCACAACTGAACCTGCTCCGACTAGGATTAGTGCAAATGTTCCAATGAATTCTGCAAGTAATTCACGCATATATTTTATCGCCGTTTTTGTTGAAATATTTAGTGGGCCTGATGAGATTGGTTCAAACCGTTTTCTTTTTCCATGAAGACTATTTCTTTTCTCAGCATTTTGCTGATAAGCAAAATGTCTGAGTCACAAACGCTTTGCGTTTGTGCTCATTCCCATGAAAGGCTTCTTTTCTTTCGCAAAGAAAAGAAGGGTTTCTTGAACTCATGACCGCTCGATTTCTAGAGGGAATAGTTTTTCTTTTTCCCAAAACTTCTTTCTTTTTTCATGAAAGTTTTTTCTTTCTTTAGAAAGAAAAAAGTTTCTATCAGTCGAGTGCTCCAATTGCCCAACGCCCTTTCTTTTATTAAAGGTAAACCGAAGAGTTCTTTCTTGAACCGTCAACGGCCTTCTTTCTTTAAGAAAGAAGGGGGGTTGCCAGGCTAAGCTACAGGCCCATAGTTTATGCTGATAGTTTTAAGGTAATTGAAGGTTTAAATTAAACGCGGTTTAGCAAGTTGGTTACTTATTCTTGGTGCTGTGGGTCAAAGCGGTGGTTTGGCACGAACCGCCCTCCTTGGATTACAAATGCGCCAACTACCCATTCTGGAGGTACTCTACTACGCGCAAAGATACTTTGGGTTGACGCGTGTTCGGGTATTAGTACAACTACTTTGTGCGTGTGCATTGGTTCAGTTCTAGCGTTCAAGCCATCTGCCAGCGTTTTGCTAGTGTAGCGCGTGGCCTTTCCTCTAAGTTGAGTTGTTGGAATTCCAGTTTCGTGCATTTGGTCAACTTCCCGCAGTGTAGCTGGCCTAAGTAGAAGCGTTCCGCTTCCGCCTTTATCCCTTACGAATCTATTAATGGTTTGTTCGACAGTTATCATACATTTAATTTATCTGAATAGGTTTAAATTCTTACGTATCTGCGGCGGAGTAGGGGGACATATATGTGGTTTTGTGCTGCGGGTATTAAATTGCCTTTGCCCAAACTATTCTAAGTGGATTTCATGGTCGACGTAGTTGTGCTTGGTACAGTTGGGTTGGATGACGTTGAAACGCCTTTTGGCAAGGTTGAAAGCGCTTTGGGCGGTTCAGGTAGCTACGCTTCGTTTGCCTGTTCATTTTTCGCCAAGCCTGGTCTTGTCAGTATAGTTGGCGAGGATTTTCCCAAGCATCACGTTGCAGCTTTTGAAAAACGCGGAATTAATTTAGATGGAGTTGTTCGCCGTGGCAAGACGTTCCGCTGGGGTGCGGTGTACGAATTTGACATGAACGAAGCCAAAACTCTGCGCACTGAACTTAATTGCATTACTGAATTTTCCCCTAATTTGCCGCCAGTTTACCGCGCGGCTAAATTTGTCTTCCTTGGAAATTTAGACCCCGATGTCCAAATGCAGGCGTTCAAGCAACTGCGCTCGCCTGAGTTCGTTGCCATGGACACTATGAACTTGTGGATTGAGCACAAGAAGGAGAAATTGCTGGAAATGATAAGCAAAGTTGACGTTCTACTTCTAAATGACGGCGAGGCGCGGGAGTTGTTTAAAACCGTTAATTTAGTAACCGCGGCTAAAAAAGCACTTTCTCTTGGTCCGCGTGCGGTTATAATCAAAAAAGGTGAACACGGTTCGCTACTATTTACAAAAGATTCCCACTTCTCCGCGTGTGGCTATCCGCTTGAAGTTGTGAAGGATCCAACTGGGTGTGGAGATACGTTTGGCGGCGCGTTTGTTGGCTACCTAGCTAAAACTAAGGATATAAGTGAAAAGAACATGCGACGTGCCATTGTTTACGGTTCCGTGCTTGCTTCTTTCAACGCTGAGGACTTCTCACTCCGCAGAATGGAGAAACTAACCCACGGCGAAATAGAAAAAAGATACGAAGAGATGAAAGTGATGAGGGAGTTTTAGTAGCATAGCGATTTAAATGTAATATTCCTAGGTGTTAAGATGGTAATTCAAGTTAAACTATTTATAACCGGCGGAACTTTCGACAAAGAGTATAACGAGGTAGACGGCAAACTGTTCTTCAAGGACACCCATATTGCTGAAATGTTGAAACTTGGGCGGTGCAAGGTTGAGCTAGATATACGCACTTTGATGATGGTGGACAGTCTTGAAATGACTGATAGCGATAGAAAAATAATTCTTGATAATTGTAGACTTGCTAAGGAAGATAAAATAGTTATTACTCATGGAACAGATACCATGCAGGAAACGGCTGCAGTTCTTGGCAAATCAATAAAGAACAAAACTATTGTTCTAACTGGTGCAATGGTTCCATACAAGTTTGGAAGCTCCGACGGGCTTTTCAATCTCGGTAGCGCACTTGCATTTGTACAAACGCTGCCGTATGGCGTGTACATTGCTATGAATGGAAAGGTTTTTCTTTGGAACAACTTTAGGAAAAACAAAAAAATCGGAGAGTTTGAGGAATTAGCTAAGAAATGAAGAAATTTAAAGGCTAAGACTTGCAATATTTCGTTGTGATTTTATGGTTGTAAAAAAAAGCTATGGCGCTTTTTGGAAAGCTATGCTAAGTGAACTGAAGCATAAACGGGGGCATAATGCTTGGACTTTATCATTTGACTTAGATGGGCAACGACTTGTTGAACATGAATTTAACACTCCTTTTACGCCTAAAGAATTTCATGCACGCTTATTACGTATTTTCGGAACACATTGGCCTGGAAAGTTACCTGAGCGGTTAGCAGTGCATCATGTGGAAGTGCATTCCTATGACCCATCAACGGGTAGTTTTGTTCAGCGAACTAATTCTAACCTCGGGAAGGGTTTACCTGGACGGGCTAACGTAATCATTGGCGGTGTGCCAAAAGAGGCTTTAACCGCGTTGAAAAAACTCGGAGGCGTGCGTCCACCTGAATACGAAATCCTACGCCACGTCTAAAGCTGTGCCGCCTTTTTCAACTCTTCGATTTTGTCGGTTTTCTCCCAAGTGAAGTCTGGGTCTTCTCTTCCAAAGTGGCCGTAAGCTGCGGTTTTTCTGTAAATTGGCCTCTTGAGTTTCAAGTGGTCAATTATTGCTTTAGGTGTTAAGGAGAAAACTTTTTGAACTATTTCCGCCAACTTATCATCCGCCAGTTTGCCAGTGCCAAAAGTATGGCAGTAAACCGCTACAGGTTGGGCAACGCCAATCGAATAACAGAGTTGAATTTCGCATTTATCCGCCAGTCCTGCAGCAACAATATTCTTCGCAACGTAGCGCGCCATGTAAGCCGCAGAGCGGTCAACTTTTGAAGGGTCTTTGCCAGAGTTATGGCATACGAAGCCATTTGCTGTAAAGGTATGCGCGCCTGGAACAGTGAAGTCATAAACATGACTCTGGCTTTTTTGAATGCCTTTAACTGTTGTATAGTAATGCCCCATGGCGTAGTACGTTCTTAGATATTCAAAATCTAAATCGCCTGCAAGCCTACCTTCGTAAGCATCCAAGAGTTCTGTTAATTTAGCATAAGTGAGTTCTTTGGTTCCCTTGTAACTGGGGCTTCTTAGCCATCTTGAAATATTAGCTTTGTCCTCCTGATGCTCCTTAGGGGAAAGTTTAGCCCATAGGCGTTTTATCCGCTCACGCTGGTTTGGCACTGTAAGGAAATTTCGTCCATTTATTTCAATTGAGTTTAAAATTTTTGCTTTTCTCGGCAATCCAAAACCTATTTCTTGCCTGAAAATTTGCGCGCTTACCGATCCTTTTACGCGAACATGGTAAAGCAGCCGCTTGGAGCGAACAGCTCGGTTGCCAATATAGCCTATCTTTCCAGTTGGTAAAACTTTTTGTATATTTGTTACCGTGCCAAAATTTAGCAGTAGCTGCTGTACTTCTAAGGCTAACTCCTTAGACGTTGTTGCTAGGCTTATATCAAAAGCGGTTTTATTGCGTCCAGTAAGCCTAACTGTTCCATCTGTATCAAATAATCCGCGTAGAAACGCAGCAACAACTGGTTTGGGTGCGCGAAGTATACTAGCGGGAACATGTTTTTCCCATGAGCGCCAATAGCCTAATCCTAATTGAGCAAGGTATTCGCGCAATTCAACTCCGCAGTAAAATGCCCAGTGGCCAAATATTTTGCCTTCCTTTCCAAACATGCGTTTGAGTAGCGTTTGGACGACGTTTTCCATTTGTTTTTCGCAAACGCAAACTTGAACCCCATCCCTGGTTTTGCATCTGCCATCGCCAGTAAGCAAGCCCATCAGATAAGCGTAGTCTTCAGTTACTTCTTGCGGGAAGTTAAACTCGTTTTTTCTAAAAGTGCCTTTCTGGTGTTCAAATATAAAGTCAATTTCAGCTCTTTGCCCGAATAAACGGTTCTTACGCTGGATTGCAATGGAATCAGTAGGTTTAATAGCGTCCAGCCTACGCCAGTTGTAATTTCCAGCGTTGTCAATTACGCGAATGCACTGGTTTGCTGTGCCTTCAATTTCATAGCCGTCCCTTGTTTTAATCTGCAGCGTTTCTTTAGTCCCCTGATCTATCCAGGATTCTAAGGGTGTTGGTGAAATATCTGTTTTAATTAAGGTTCCTGGTTTTATATTTCCCATAAAGCGGATTGGGGCTAGGCCTTTTTCTGTGTTTATTATCGAGTTACCAGCTACGCAGAACGCCCCTCCGCCATGGCGTGAGTAGCCGCCGTAAGTGTCAACGATTATTTTTCTGCCTGTTAATCCAGTGTCTGCTTCTGGTCCGCCGACTACGAATATGCCCGTTTCATTGATGAAAATTTTTGTTTTATCGTCGAGGTATTTTCCAATAACTGGTTTTATAACCTGTTCTTTTATCTCGCGAATAATTTGTTCTCGCTTAATTTCTGGATTGTGGTGAACTGCAATGACAACTGCCTCTGCCCTGGTTGGTTTTCCGTCGTTATATTCGACTGTAACTTGTGACTTTCCATCTGGCCGCACCCATGGTAAAATGCCTTTCTTTCGCACTTCGGCTAGTCTCATTGCTAAACCATGCGCTAACATTATCGGCAACGGCATAAGTTGCAGTGTTTCGTTGCAAGCGAAGCCAAACATAGAGTTATGTACAAGGAAGCCATTGCCGGAAAACATGTGAATTCCTTCAATTTCAAGGTCGTATACTTCGTCCTCTCCTGCTTCTTTAACTTCTTTAACTCTTTCAACTGCGAACGGTAGGCTCTTTCCTGTGCGACCTTCATCTATAAACTCGTTTTTCGTTGGGTGTGGAATTAAATATAGCCCCCTTGAATTCTGTGGCTTTGTCGTTGTTGCTTTGATAAATTCACCTAGTCTCAAAGCCTTGGCCTGGTCCTTGAAGCCTATTTCTCTAGCGAAGTTTTGGTAGCTATCAAAGCCCGAGAGGCTTAGCACATAGTTGTCATAGTTTGACTTGTATTGCGGTTGCTTTCCCACTGGTGTTCCTTTTGGCCGGTTAAATAAAATGCTAGATTTGATTTTAAATTCATTTAAAAGTAGTTGAGTTTCCCTCAGTAGTTCCAGTGAAGAAGAGCACAGCCTTATCCTTATATTTGTCTTTTTTCTTCCAGTTTTTACTACTATAGTGCCATCGCTGTCGAATAATCCACTTAGATAAGCTGCAATTTCAGTCCGCGGAGAGCCAAGAATTTGTTTTGGTGTTTTCTTTTGTGGGGATTTTTTGTATTCAATGCCAAGATTTTCGAAGTGTTTTCTCACCATTATAGAGTTAATTTTTATGTTCGTGCTATTCCCTTGGCTGTAGATGCGTGCTTGTCCTGGTATTTTTTCATCTAGTATTTGTTTTACTATTGGCACATGTCTGGTGTTATTTCCAAAAGCTATTTCAATTGAATGACTTTTCCTTGTGCTTCCATCTCCAATTAATTCGCCCATAACGTAGGCCATGCCATTATCGAGCACCATTTGCTCTGGCCCATAAACCGTATGATTGTATTTGGTAAAGAATTGTTCTCGATTTACGTTGGAAATAGCTTGCTTGCTGGTAAAGTACTCTGAAGGTTTTAGTGTGCATATGAAATCTGCTTCAGATAATTCAGCTGCAGCCTTCCAATAAGTGTTTCCATCCTTTGCATAGCATAGTATTTTGTGGTCTGGAGTGCACTCGAGCTGCATTCCGTTTGGTAGCAGTATTTTAACGATTTTTTTTATGCCAGTCATCTTGGCATTTAGAACTTTTCTCAGCCCAACTGGCGTGACGACTTGGTCCCCTGGCTTTACTTCTTCGATTAGTGCGAAGCCGCTTTCAATCCTCACTAGTGTTCCTTTTCTAAGGCAGCCTTGATCACCAGCGCCTTGCTCCTTGCCTTTATTGTCATCTACTCCTACGGCGATATTTTGGCTCTGCTCATGGATGCTTGTCCAAACAGCGCAGTCATTATAATCTAGCCCGAACTCCGGGTTAGTGTAGCCAATGTCTTTCAACGTCTTTCGCACAATGCCTTGAATGTCAACATAGCATGAGGTTGTAATTTCCCCCGCTACCATCACTGTTCCCGTGGTAGTTAGGGTTTCGCACGCTACCCTGCCGTTGGGGTCTTTTTCCAAAATTGCATCTAGAATTGCATCTGAAACTTGGTCACAGATTTTATCCGGGTGGCCTTCAGTTACAGATTCCGAGGTAAAGTAGTACTTCATAGTTTTCCATCACCAGCTTTAGTTTTTGGCTGCAAATATTTTCAATAATTTGCAATAGTAGTTGCAATAGTAATATTAAAATACTTTGCCATTCAAATTATTCTGATTGGAATATGGCTAATTTGTTGCCACTGGCTGAAATTAAAGTTATGCGCTTTAAAATTGGGTTGACGCAAACCACCCTAGCGAAGCTTGCCGGCGTGTCGCAGTCCCTGATTGCAAAAATTGAAGCTGGTAAAGTTGACCCTAGTTATTCTGCTGTGCAGCGGATTTTCTCCGCGTTTGAAAATAGAGTTGAACAAAAGGTGCAAACAGTCCGCGAAGTTATGCATAGCCCGCCTGTAACTGTTTCTGTGTCTGCTTCGTTGCACGACGCGTCGATGAAAATGAAAAAGTTAGGCATTTCGCAGATTCCGGTTGTTGAACGCGAGAAAATTGTCGGGCTTGTATCTGAAGCAGGTGTGCTAGCTTCTGTTGGCCGCGGTAAAAATACTGCTGCAGTTAAAGTTGGCGAAGTATTGGAGCCCGCGCCTCCTTTGGTAAGCGAATCAACTCCTGCTTCTGCCTTGCCTGCGATTCTCAAGCACTGTCCTTTGGTTGGCGTTGTTAAGGGAGAGAAACTGGTCGGCGTTGTAACGAGGACGGATTTGCTTAAGTGATTTTTTTACGTAGTGGATTTTTTATTCGTTATAAGCAGCGGAGTTGTATAGGGGATTTCTAAAAGTTCATTTTCAGATTCCAGCAGCTTTTCTAAGTCTTTAAAAAATTGCTTTTTTGGAATTTCGTCTAATCCATTTATCCATCCGAAGGTATTTAACAATTTTACATAGTCTTGCTTTTGGTATTTTGCATTTCCAGTCCACGCGATTTTTTTAATTTCTTCAAACGATCCGGTTTCTTCAATTCGTTTTTCAAATTCTGTTGTTGAGCCGAAGTCAAGCGGAAAATCTGTGTTGTACTTGTTGTAAAGGTTTTTTGTTCCACGCAGGAGTTTAGTTTCGTCATAACTTGTATAATTCCAGAACAATGCCATACAGCCACCTGGTTTCAAAACTCTTGCTGCTTTTTTATACCCAATTTCAGGGTCAACCCAGTGAAATGCCGTGGCTGAAACTAAGAGGTCAAAATGGTTTTTGGGCAGCGCGGCTTCTTCAAACGAAGTTGTTAAATATTTTACGTTTGGGTACTGAGCTGTTTTTTGCTTTGCAATTGCAATTAGGTTTTCGCTTATGTCTAGTGCAGTTACGTCATAGCCTCTTTCTGTAAATGGCAGCGTTGCTTTCCCGGAGCCGCAGCCAACTTCCAAGATTTTCCCATTCCACTGAATTCCTGAAATATCTATTATCTTTTGTATTACCTCGTCTGAATAGTTGAGTCTCATCTTGTCGTAGAGTTCGCTGACAGTTCCAAAAGTTGTCCGTAGCGCTCGGTTTAGCTGTGGCATGAACTAGTTACAGCCGCTTCTATTTTATAGTCTTATGCAGAATAACTTCTATGGTTCAAGTTCAAAAGAAGGTACGCCCGATTTCTCACGGCGAGATTGTAAAGTCCTTCGCCATTGGCATCGCGTTGATATTAGTGACATTGTTTCTCATTGAGCTGGTTGCTAATTTTGCCCCTTCGATTTACGGCGACGCGGAAAAAACTATTCAACAGTGGGGCGTGCCTGGAGTTTTTGCCGGCGTGCTGCTTGGCTCTACTGTTCTCCCGTTTCCAACTGATCTCTTTTACTTAACTGCAGTGCGTTTGGCTAGCAATTCAAGCCAGAAATTAGTTATGGTTGGAGTTGCAATTGTAGCGGCTTTTCTTGGCTCTCTGCTTAACTATGGTTTAGCTTTACTGCTTAGGGAAAAATTCGTGGCGCACGTAGTTTCGCAAGATCAAGTTAATGCTGCTAAAGAATGGTTTGACAAGTACGGACCTTTTCCAATACTTATCTTCGGCGTGTTGCCAGCCTCTCCAATTTTTGATCCAATAACATTCGTCGCTGGCTTAACTGGAATGGACTTCAAGCAATTTGCCCTCTACTCGCTAGTGTCAAGATTTTTGCACTTTTCCCTCATTGCGTTATTTGCTGGAGCGGTTGCGCTGGGCTAGGTACTGTGTGACATTACATATGATTTTATTTGCTTAAAGCTTAAGAGAGTTATGGCAATTAATTGTTTTAGTTATAATATTCGCGGAAGTAGTTGCAGTGCCTTTAATTTTTATGATGCTTGGGATTATCGGAAAGATTCCGTAGCAAAACTAATTTTATTGTTTGATCTGGATTTAATTTGTTTTCAGGAAGACGATTTTAAAATGTATTCTTTCTTGAAGAAAAAGTTGAAGAACTTCCAGAGTTATGGTTTTAATTCCATGGCAAAACCTCTGGGCGGTTCCGAATTTAACTCGATTTTTTTTAATTCTAGAAAATTAAGGATTTTAAGTAAAGGTGGGTTCTTTTTCAGTAATACCCCTTTCAAACCATCTAAGTTTTACGGGATGAATTATTACCGTAGCTGCACTTGGATTGGGTTTTTTAATAAGGTTAGTAAAAAACTATTTTATATTTTTAACTTGCATTTGGATAATAACGCAAGTGATCAAACTCAACTCAAATGCCTTAAAGTATTATTTGAAAAAATAAAGTCTATTGCAAAAAATGAATCTTTCGTTGTCGTTGGAGATTTTAATTTTAAGCCAGCCAGTAGAGCTTATAAGAAAATTTGCGCGGT
>OBEQ010076517.1_pt1 | contig 12492 bp, 7 predicted proteins | sample 1670901 | NCBI WGS metagenome assembly OBEQ01 (sample SAMEA104232315, study PRJEB22302) | groundwater metagenome | biome: forest; feature: aquifer; material: groundwater | place: USA | collected 2011-08-07 | depth 5.4 m | reverse complement strand
GCCAATTACACCTGGAGGCTGGATCCTTTCGATGTGATCTCCGGGGCCCGCTATGATTTTAATGAGGAATTTGGGGAACAGTTCAATCCGAGTCTTGGCGCCGTTTATCATGTCCCAAATTTGCCCGAGACGCTTTTTCGTGCGAATGTGAGCCGTTCATTCAATGCGCCGCCGATTTTATGGAAATTTTTTAAAGATGTTTCACCGGGTGTGACCGCGAATAATCCTGACTTAAGACCCGAGAGAGCATGGACTTACGAAACAGGTCTCGAAAGCCGAGTAGGGAAACCTTTGTGGCTTAAAGTGAATTTTTTTCTGTCCGACATTGACGATGCCATTAACACGGTGGCAAGGCAGGACGGTTTTTTCATCAAACGTAACTTCGAAAAATTTCGCCAAAAAGGTTTTAAATTCGAGTCCCGTTTTACATTCACTAAAACCCTCTCCCTTTTGTTTTCAGCTGATTTTAATGATGTGGAAAACCGTCTAACCAAAGTCACGGTGAGAAATCGCGGGGTCACGCGGCCTGGGTATCGCCTGGGTCTTGAAGGGGAGGCTTGTGATGGCATCCGCTTTAATATCAATGGTCGTTATCAGCATTGGGACTCTTCGCCAGGCGCGCAACCGAACGACAGGAAGTTTATTTTCGACGCAAAAATTTCAAAAAAACTAACCACGCTGGCTGGGGTCGATATTTCTTATTTTGGCAGCGTCTACAATTTGACAAATTCCAAATATTGGAGCGACCGCGATTTTCCTCTGCCTCAAAGGTATTTTGAAGGCGGCATTACGCTGGATTTTTAATCCAATTTGCACTATTTTTTGTGTAATGCCTTTAATAGTGTACTTAGAATTTTCCCCTAGCGCCGGGTGACGCGGAGGAGGGCTCCAGACTTGGCACAAAAGTTGCTTAAATAAACAGAAGGGAGTAATGTTTTCAAAACATAAAGGGGTTCTGATTCTTTTGATTGCCCTGCAATTATCCGTAAGTCCTCAAATTTCTGCGAGCCCTTCCCCTAAAATTACTCACGACATCAAACCATTTCAAAAGCTGTATGGCGGAACTTTGGTTTTTGGAAACAATAATTCACCGACAATCATCAACCCGATTCTGACAGATAGCAGTATCTCCGTAAGCGTGATGAACTTGGTTTTTAACCGCTTAGTTCAATATGATTCTTCGGGGCAGATTCAATCCAATCTAGCAGAATCCTGGGAAATTTCTCCGGATGGCCTGATTTATACCTTTCGTATCCGTCATGGAGTCAAATTTCATGATGGGATCGAATTGACAGCTGAAGACGTTTTATATACTTACGCTCAAATCATGAATCCTAAAAATCATTCTCCCTTCCTGCGAAATTTTAATTTGGTTAAAAAAATGGAAATTGTGGATTCGCATACTTTTCGCGTTTTCATTAAAAAACCCAGCGTGGCATTCATTTATGCGATGATGCGCGAAATCGTGCCAAAACATTTATATGAAAAAGAAAATTTAAGAACAGGCAGTTTTAACCGGCATCCGATAGGAACGGGTCCCTTTCGATTTAAAGAGTGGCGAAAAAATAATCAAATAATACTGGAAGCAAATCCGGATTATTTTGAAGGTAGGCCGTTCCTCGATTCTATCGTTTACAAAGTTTATCCGACCGGTGAGGAAGTTTGGAGTGCCTTGATGCGTGGTGAAGTAGATCTGGCAGAGTTCTTAAGTATTGAAAATTATGAACTTACACGCAAAGACCCTTCTTTTGAAACTTACGCGACGGCAACGGCACATTATTATTTGATCTCTTATAACTTAAATGACCCCTTAATGTCGGATAGAAGAATTCGACTTGCCATTGCGCATGCCGTGGATAGGAAAGGTCTGATACGGGACCTGGAAAAAGGTTATGGCATCGAAGCAACGGGGCCATTTAACCGGCAGTCCTGGGCGTTCAATCCCGACGTTAAGGCGCTTTCTTATGATCCATCTGCGGCAGTAGCTTTATTGAAAAAAGCGGGATGGCAAGACTTGGATCATGACGGGATTCTGAAAAATGATAACTCAAAATTAATCGTTCGGATACTTGTGAATGCGAAGGACGAAAAATTAAAACGAATGATTATGTTTATTCGGCAAAACCTTCAGGAAGTAGGGATGGAGCTTCAAGTTCAGTTATACGATAACGTGGAAGAGATGAGGCGGTTTATTTCTTCGGGTAAATTCCAAGCAGTTCTAACATTTTTTCCTGGGTCGGGCGTTGTGGATCCGAATGAAACGATCAAGTTTTGGGATTCGCTTGATCGAAGGTCTTGGGGGGCACGGGTGCATTGGATGTTCAATGAGAAGGTGGACAGGTTGATTCATTTAGCAGCGGTGACGCAAGACAAAAAAGTTCGCCAGGAAATTTATTACAACGTCCATCGTCTTATTTATGAACAACAGACAGCCTGTTTTCTTTATTCTCAATTTGATTTTCACGCTGTTTCGAAAAGGATCGGGGGCACTGAGTCGTTTCTTGGTTCTCCCTACATGCCCGACAACCTAATCAAGGATTTTTATGTGAAAAACTCAGATTTTAAAGTGGAAGGAGGTGACGCATAGTGGAAGTCATACATCAGGGAACGGACGATGTGTTTGAGCTGGAAAGTCTTACTTGTTGTTTTCCTTCAGGTACGCTTAGTAGGAGTCTTCCAGCACTAAACGAATAGAGCACTACCATCCTAGGGCCTCCGTGTTTTCCTCCGGGTGTCCTAGGATTCGTTTTTGACCATTATCTTTCTAAACAAAGGAGCCTTTGTGCAGCTTTCAAAATATACGCTTTTTGCCAACGACTATCCAAATCCTGGAGAACACCTTGTTTATCACACACGGACGCAAGCGCTTCTCAAGATTGACCAGACGTTACGTGATGTTTTGACCTCTATCGATCGCACCGGATTCACCACAGAGACCCAGTACGAGCAACACTTGAAAGATTTGTATCGCATGGGCATTCTCGTGCGGGATGAGGTGGATGACCGGGAGCGTCTAGAGCGGTTTATGGAGCAGAAGAAATGGGGTATCAACGAGTCTCTTTTTCATGCGACGATATTGACCACGTACAATTGCAACTTTGCCTGCACTTACTGTTTCGAAGAAAGCACACGAACTTCTAGTCAAAAACTTGATTTTTCGACAAGCGATTTGATCATCGACTGGTTGCAGAGGAAGATTCAAAAATTAGGTGTACGAGCGTTGGAGCTTAATTATTACGGCGGCGAACCTCTTTTGAATCAACCCGTAATGGAGTACATCTCTTCTCGCATGAAAAACTGGTGCGATTCTCGTAGGATAAAATTTAAGATGTCCCTTCAAAGTAATGGCGCTCTTTTAACTCCGGAATTTGTTGACCGTTATCGTCCGCTGGGCCTAGTCGGTGCTCAAGTTTCCATGGATGGAACAAAAGAAGTGCATGATCGAAACCGTCCGATGCGTGGCAGTGGCCGCGGCACTTTCGACATCATCATACAGAATCTTTTGGCCGTCGCGGACAAGATCAAGATCACGATTGCTTGTGGTTATGATAAAGGCGACCCAAGCGGGATTTTGGAACTTTTAGACTATTTGGAGGAGATAGGACTGTTGAAAAAGCTAAAAGGCTTTACTTATTCACCCATCCATCCGACATTGGGGTCTAAAGGCCACGCGGAGCAGATTGTTTCGCCGGGTTGTATGAGCAATTATGAGACCGAATCCCTTCTTTCAGGGCAAAAAAAAATCAAAGAAGCGATGGAAAAAAAAGGGATGTTTGTTAAGTCAGGCCTATCGGTCTCAATGTGCCCCGTCACCACGGGTGATAACTCTGTTACTATCGACACCCAGGGGCTGATTTTCAAATGTAACGCAATGCTCGGTCATCCGGACTTAGCGGTCGGAAGCATCTATGAGGAAGAATACAATGAACGTCAACGTTCTTTCATGGAAGCTGATGCTTGGAAAAAATGTGACAGTGACTGTCCCTACGTCCCGCTTTGCAACACCGGTTGTCGCCTTTTTTCATTTTTTAAAAGCGGCGATTTTTCGGCCAAAAGCTGCGAAAGAAGTTACATGGATAAATTTGTCGTGGAGGCTATCAAAAAAGAATACGAAAATCAAATTGCCCAAAAGAAAAAACAGACCCCTCGCACGCAGGAGGTGTTAGTATAAAAGCGTTATGTTCTCGCCACTTGTTTGCAACGATCGCGAGGCGATCAGCCGTCAAACAAGTGGTGGGATCACTTTTTTTGCACTATTAAAAAAGTACCGGCTCAAATTTTCTCTGGCTTTTATCTGTATCGTTCTTGCCAATTTTTCCTCTTTGGTTTTCCCCTGGTCTATGAAACTCCTGCTGGATGAGGTGTTGACCCAAAAACGCCACTCTTTGCTTACGCCCATCTTGGGAGCTCTCGCCTTGGCGGTTTTTCTCAAAGCGATTTTTACTCATGTAGGCTCCTGTTTGAGTCTGGAAATCGGAGAAAAAGCTGTCGTGGATCTCCGACAACAACTTTATCACCATCTTTTGAAACTGCCTGTGGTAGACATAGAAAATTTTTCTACTGGCAGCCTTATTTCACGCGTGATCGAAGACACCGAATCCGTGAAACGATTTTTATTGAGTGGTCTCGCCGATTTTTTGTACTCCGCTTTGAATGCTTTTTTTGTTCTTGGAATTCTTTTTTGGATGGATGCAAAAGCGGCCTTATTTTCGGCAATTTTTCTGCCAATTTTTTTGATCGTTTATGGAGGTATGGGGAAAAAATTAAAACAAGGCTACGAAATTCTGCGACAACAGCAATCCGAGCTTTCGGGACATTTAGGGGAAACTTTCCGGGGCATTCGGACCATTCATGCATTTGTGCAAACGGAACGCGAAACCCATAAATTTTTAGCCAAACAGAGACAGATTCTTGAGGCGGCATTTAAAAGCCATACAGACGATATATGGTTTTTTGTGACAGCAGAATTTTTCAGCTCCGTTGGGTTGGTCTTACTTTTGGGGTATGGCCTAAACCATATCCTTCAGGAAAAAATGACTCTTGGGACGTTGATGGCTTTTTACACGTGCCTTGGATTTTTATTTTTACCCTTGTTGAAAATGACTGCTGCCGGAGCGGTTTATCACGAAGCACAGGCCTCTTGGCAAAGGATACAAGATTTATTGCGTCGCGAACCAGGACCTAAAGAATTTGAAAGACCATTGATTGTTCAAAAAATTCGAGGACACATCCGATTTGAGAACGTGAGTTTTTCTTATCCTGATTCGAGAAAAGCTCTTTCAGGAATCAATTTTGAAGTTTCATTAGGAGAATCGGTGGCTGTGATAGGCGCCAGCGGTTCCGGAAAAACGACACTGGTGTGTCTTTTAGCGAGATTATTCGATCCTCTTTCGGGACGGATTCTCGTTGACGGTCAAGATATCCGAAAATTTTCTTTAAAAGATTACCGGCGCCAAGTGCTCGTCGTTCATCAAAATGATTTTTTGTTTTCGGATACGTTTAAAGCAAACATTCAGTATGGAAATTTGGAAACCGAAGATGAAGCGGTGTTTGCCGCAGCTGAAGCGGCTAACATTCATTCGTTTATCCAAAAACTGCCCCAAAGTTATGAAACCGCCGTCGGGGAAAACGGAGTCAAATTATCCGGCGGCCAAAGACAGCGGGTCGCGATCGCGAGAGCTCTTTTGAGAGACCCAGCGATCCTTGTTTTGGACGAAGCGCTGTCGGCCGTGGATGCGGAGAATTCGCAGGAAATCACCGAAGCGATCCTGAAAATCCGCGCGGGCAGGACCACGATCATGATCACGCATCGGCCCTCGGCAATCCAAAACGCCGATAAAATAATCGTGCTGAACGAGGGAAAAATCAAGGATCAGGGAAAACATCGGGAGCTCAAGTCCTACGTTGTTTGAATCGTTGACAAAAAATTCCAATGCTTTTATTCCGCGACGCATGCGGACGCAAATGCTTGTGGTGCTGGCTTGGTTTGTGGCGGTGCCGCTGATGTTGCTTGGTTGGCTGCTCGTCAACGAAAGCCAAGTGGCGGTGAAAACGTCGGTGTTGCGCGACCAACAGCAGTTGGTGATCCGCGCCGCCAGCGAATTGCGTGAATTTATCCAACGGCCGCAGGATCTTTTGAAATCGACTGCGGCTATTTTGGGAACGATTCACGCGGATCGCTGGAAACAAGAAACCGCGTTGGTGGAGCTGGCTTTAAATCAGGAAATTTTTGGGCGGATTTCCTCATTGGATTTGGCCGGAAAGGAGCGAGTGACTTCTGAATTAGGCACTCCGCTAAGAAATTTCTCTTCCGATCCGGCATTCCAGGCCGCGTCGCGTGGTAATTTTTACATGTCGAATATTTATTTTTCCGCCGACTATATGCCTTACGTGATGATGGCGGTTCCCATCAACCGTTTAGGAAAAAGAGCCGGGGTTTTGGAAGCGGAGGTGCGTCTTCGTGGCTTTTGGAATATTGTGGATGCGATTCGTATTGGAAAAACCGGCAGAGCGTACGTGGTTTCAAAAGAGGGAATTTTAGTTGCGGACGAAGACAAGAAAAAGGTGCTTGTTCATGAGGATTTGTCGAAAGAGGAGGTGGTGAAGGCGGTCTTGGCCGGAAAGACCGGTACTACCGAATCAAAGGACAGCGCCGACCGTGAATGGCTCAAGGCTTATGCCCCGATCGAAGGTTTGGGATGGGGTATGATTGTGAAGCAATCGAGTGATGAGGCTTTTTCTTTTTTGCATCGCATGAAAGTCGAATCCTGGATCCTGATTGTTTTGGGTCTCGGCATTGCGGTTTTTATCAGCGTTGTTTTAGCAAGAATGCTTGTGAACCCAATCCAGATTTTGGCCTCCAAAATGGGTCGCGTCGCGCAAGGGGATTTAGATCAACATATTCTGTCAGTGCGCAAAGACGAAATCGGTAACTTGATGACAGCCTTTAACCAGATGACCGAACAATTGAAAAAAGCCCGCGAATCCGAAAAACTGGCCGTGATTGGCAAAGCGGCTGCGGCGATCACGCATGAACTCAAAAATTCTTTGGTCATGGTCAGCACTTTCATCGGACTTTTGCCGAAACGGCATGACGATCAGGAATTCTTAAAAAAGTTTTCAGCTGTGTTGCCGCAAGAACTGGAGAATTGGAAAAATATGTTGAATGAAATTTCCGATTTTTCACGCAAATCGGGCTTTGAATTGTCAGAGATCCGGATGGAGGAGTTTATTTCGGATTTTATTTTTTTGGTCGAGCAAAAACTGCTGCAGCACCGGATTGAGCTTGAGCTTGAGATCCAGACCCTAAAGGATTTTCCGGTATTGCGGGCCAATGCTCAAAAACTGAAACAAGCGCTGATCAATCTTGTCATGAATGCGATCGAAGCCATGCCCTCCGGCGGAAAAATAAAACTTTCTATGCGCGAACAATCCGGCAGGTTTGAAATCGTTTTCTCGGATACGGGTCAAGGGATCCCGACGAGTCGTTTGAAAACTATTTTCGAGCCTTTTTACAGCACAAAAACCAATGGTTTAGGTTTGGGGCTGGCGGTTTGCCGCGAAATCATAGAGCAGCACGGAGGAAGTCTTTCGGCGGAAAGCCGTGAAGGCGCCGGCGCGACATTTCGTGTGCGTTTGCCTTTGCTTTCCGGTGAACGCCTGACAGAAAGTTCGATTAAATCCCGATGGAATTAAACCTTTCTCCGCGCCTCTCGCAAAAAATAAAACTTTCTCTTCAAATGCGCCAGGCACTTCAGGTTTTACAGATGCCGCAGTTAGAACTGAAAACTTTTTTACAACAGGAACTGTCGGCCAATCCTTTTCTTGAAGAAACCGAAATGAGTCGCGAAGAAATTTTTATCGATCGACGGATGACGGAAGAAACTTTTTCTGTTTCGCGGCAAGATTTGGGAGAAGAGGATGAGGACTCCACAAAACAACCGTTTCTTAAGCAAGAAGTTTCGTTGATGGATCATCTTTTGGCCCAGTGGAATTTGCTTCCTTTGCCCGATGAGCAAAGCCGACTCGGTCAAAAAATTATCGAAAGCCTCGACTCCAACGGTTATTTTCTTTCTCCTCTGACTGAAATTGCCAGGGATTGCGACACACAAATTTTAGAAGTTGAGAAAGTTTTGTCGAGGGTCCAAAAATTAGATCCTCCGGGCGTCGCTTGTCGCAATCTGAGCGAATGCCTTCACTTACAAATTTGCCGAATGAACCGGTCGGACGATCCTCTGGTGAATTTTGCCGACAAAATTGTTGAAACTCACCTCCGAGATCTTCAAGAAAAAAAATACCGTTTGATCGCTCAAAATTTAAAAACAGATCTTTCGACGATCCAAGCGGCCGTTCGTTTGATTCGTACTTTAAATCCAAAACCCGGTGCTGCTTTTGGGCAGTCGAACCCTTCTTATGTCATTCCGGAGGTGGTTTTTCGCCGTAAACGCGGAGGATACGAAATTATTTACAATAAACAAGATCTGCCGAATTTTAAAATGCATTCTTCGTACAAAAAACTCTTGAGGGATCCTCACGTGACTTTGGAAGTTCGCGAATATCTCAAGAACAAACTCAACTCTGCGCTAAGCTTGATCAAAGCGCTTGAAAAAAGAGAGCATACGATCGAGCGCGTGGCCAAACACCTTGCGCGGGAACAAGCCGATTTTCTTGCCAAAGGCGCACCTTATTTAAAACCTCTTTCGATGGCGTATTTGGCTCGGCGTTTGGGACTTCACAAATCGACGGTCTCCCGTGCGGTCGCGCACAAATATGCGCAAACCCCTCACGGCGTCGTTGCTCTGAAGGCCTTTTTTGACAATGCCGTCGGCGAAAATATAAAACCTATTTCTTCCACTGCGATCCAAAGCAAAATAGAGATTTTAATTAAAAAAGAATCCATGTGCCGTCCCCTCAGCGACAAGCATCTGATGCAACTTCTCAAGTCGCAAGCCATTGACGTTTCACGGCGTACGATCGCGAAATACCGCCAAAAACTTCGTATTCCCTGTTCGTACGCCAGGTAGAATTAAGACAGTAAAAAGCAGAAAAAAACCATTCAAATCCAAGAGAGTTCCCTTTATTCTTATACTGAGGACTTATTAAATAAGCTTATGACCCCACCCACCACCTCTTTCTATGTCTGAAAGACATTGGAATCCGCCCAAAGCGGATTCGCCCGCTATGTCTTTCGGTTTTATACATGTTCCTCTTGGCGGGCAGAAAGAGGTGGTGGGGTGAATATCATAGTTTATATTTTCTTGCTTATTTTAGTGGCTGTGCTTTTTTTTATGGTAGGGCGCAGTTCCAGCGACTTGTTTAATTTTAAGGACACTGCTTCGAGAGAAAATCATGAACAATACGGAGATTTGATTCAACTGGCTCCGGACCCTATCATTATTTTGGATCATTTGGGCTTTTTGAAATCAGCCAATCTTGCGTTGGAACAAGCGTCGCTCTATCGTGCCAATGAATTGGTTGGAAAGCATTTTATGCGAATAGGCGTAATCGCTGAGTCTTCATTGCCCAAGGCGGTCAAAGAATTTGAGCTGACCCTATTGGGAGAAAAGCGTTCCCCATTTGAGCTCGAAATAATCCGTAAAGACAAAACCCCCGTCGATTTTGAAGTGAACACGCGGCCTATTAAACAGGGGGGAAAGATCACGGGCGTTCAGGTCATTTTTCGGGACATTTCGGAACGCAAGCGCTTGGAAGAACAAGTCCGTCAGTCCCAAAAAATGGAAGCGGTGGGACAATTGGCCGGCGGCATCTCGCATGACTTTAATAACCTTTTGACTGCCATCAATGGCTATTCGGAAATGGTTCTGCAAACGTTGACAACTGACAGCCCTCTTTATGCCGATGTTGAGGAAATTTTGAAGGCAGGGAAGATGGCGCAGGTTTTAACCGGTCAGCTCTCGGCTTTTTCCCGCCGTCAGGTGTTTGAACCGACTGTTATTAACTTAAATGATCTGATCCTGCACATGGATAAACTGTTCCGTCGCCTCATTCGCGAAGATATCGAGCTAATTGTGCTTCCAGGGAAAGATCTCGGATCGGTCAAGACAGACTCGGGATCCATTCAGCAGGTTCTCACCAATCTTGTGGTGAATGCCCGCGATGCGATGCCGAAGGGGGGAAAACTTCTCATTGAAACGCAAAATGTGGAATTAGATCCGGAATATACTCATCTATATCCGGAAGTGCAGCCCGGGGAATATGTATTGTTGGCTGTCAGCGACACCGGAGTCGGAATCAGCGAAGAAGTCCAAAAACGTCTTTTCGAACCTTTTTTTACGACCAAAGAAATCGGCAAAGGAACGGGCTTGGGGCTCGCGACTTGTTACGGCATTGTCCGGCAAAGCGGAGGGCATATCAACGTTTACAGTGAAGTAGGTCACGGCACGACGTTTAAAGTTTATCTGCCGCTTGTCAACGCGCCCGGGAAACCTTTTTTGATGCCGGAAAAATCAACGGACTTGCCTTGCGGATCCGAAACAGTGCTCGTTGTGGAGGACGAAGCCTTGGTCCGAAATTTCACAGTTCGCGTGCTGCGTGACCAGGGGTACAAAGACCTGATCGCTTCGAATGGAGAAGAAGCGTTGCACTTGGTTCAAAAACATCAAGACCAGCCGATTGATTTATTGATTACCGACATGATCATGCCGCAGGTTGGCGGCAGGGAATTGGCAAGTCATTTAAAAAAACTTTGGCCGGAAATGCATGTTATATTTACCTCTGGTTATACGGAAAACATTAGCACTTATCGTGAGTTTCTTGACCCCAATGAAGGTTTTTTGCAAAAGCCTTTTTCACCGCAGGCGCTTGCAGTCAAGGTCAGAGAAGTGCTGGACAGCGGCTGATTTTTTTGTGTTACAATGCTCTCATGGGATTCAAATCAAAATTTGCTTTAATCTTAGTTGTTCCACTCCTTTTGGGGGCTTCTATGAAAACCGCTGAAAAAATCGAAATATACAATGCTGCTTCCGGCCAAGTCGAAAAAGTAGATCCGGTGATCAAATCCGACGCTGAATGGAAAAAAATCCTGACGCCGGAACAATATCAAGTGACGCGTGAAAAAGGCACCGAGCGGCCTTTCAGCAAACAGTGTTCCATTCCGCCTTCCGGCAAGGGAATTTACCAATGCGTTGGTTGCGGAACAGATTTGTTTGCCTATGAAAAAAAATTTGAATCCGGCACGGGTTGGCCTAGTTTTTGGAATCCTATTTCACCTTTGAATGTCAAAATAGAAACAGATGACAGCTTTGGCATGCATCGTGAAGAAGTGCTTTGCGCGCGTTGTGGCGCGCATTTGGGGCATGTGTTCGATGATGGCCCTCCGCCGACCGGCAAGCGTTACTGCATCAATACGGTTGCGCTTAAACTGCACGAAAAAAAATAAAAAACTTCCTCTTTTTTGGATTTCTCCATTAAAATAATTAAACTTGTAATTAAATAAGTAATTTTATATAATTTTAATCGCATTTATGTTAATCTGATTCTTTAATAGTTTTTAGCTTAAGACTATTGTTTAACAATGAGTGAAATTATATGAAAAAGATGCATGCCAATGGTTTATTCCTGGTGTCAATTTTTGTTGCAGTTTTACTGCCTTCGATGGCATGGGCCGATGCCACGGACGATCTTCGTGCCGAAGTTGCAGCTTTAAAACAGCGTCTTGCTCAAGTGGAGCAAAAACTTGCCTCGCAAACGTCTCAGCCAGTGTCAAGCGTGACAAACCAAACCATCCCTTCAATCACAGTGCCAAGCCTAGTTCAGGGGATAGGAATTTCAGGTTATGTGGATTCCACTTATAGCTACAATTTCAATAGCCCTGACACGTTGAATAATGTGGGCCGTGTGTTTGATCGTCATCCAAACAGTTACAATATCAATGCGGCTGAATTTATTTTCCAAAAACCAGTTTCTCAAGACAGTCGCATCGGTTTTCGTACGGATCTTTTATACGGCAATGATGCGGAAGTCCTCGGCTCGGCAGGATTGGGCAGCACCACGGATGAGTTTGATCTCACTCAAGCCTATGTGGAAGTATTAGTGCCGACTAAGAACGTTATTTCAAGCTTGAATGATATTGATTTAAAGATCGGTAAATTTGGAACCTTGATCGGTCTTGAAGTGGCGGCGTCTAAAGATAATTGGAATACTTCACGCGGCTATCTTTATGGTTTTGCGGAACCTGCCACCCATACGGGCGTGATGGGAACTTATACTTTTGACAATGGATGGGACGTTTCGATTGCGGGTGTCAACGGCTGGGACGTGGTGGATGACAACAATAATGGCAAATCCATTCTCGGCCATTTTGGTTTCAATAACATCTCTTTAGGCGGTGAATCTTCCCTCACTGTGTCGCTCAATGGCATCGCCGGACCCGAAGCGGCAAGCGATGATCATTCTTACCGTTACGTCGGCAATGTCATCATCATCTACAAAACTCCCATCAAACCGTTGTCCTTGATGTACAGTTTTGACTAT
>OBEQ011795539.1_pt1 | contig 12493 bp, 11 predicted proteins | sample 1670901 | NCBI WGS metagenome assembly OBEQ01 (sample SAMEA104232315, study PRJEB22302) | groundwater metagenome | biome: forest; feature: aquifer; material: groundwater | place: USA | collected 2011-08-07 | depth 5.4 m | reverse complement strand
TTATCCTTTAAACAAAGATCTCGTTGAAATCAGGTTCTGGAATAAGGAGAAGCTCGTGGACATTCAAAAGATCAAGAACCAGGATTTACAGCTGTCCACTTTTAATCTTTAAATGGTTCACTTTTAAAATTTAGGTAACATAATTTTTTGAGGTTCTGAGGCTAAGATAAGGAGTTTTGGATTTTCATCTGGCTAGGCATAGCTTGGCAATACTTCTTGATACTCACCTTTCACGGCTGTGATACGGATACAAATCATGTTTGACAATAGCACAAACGGGGCCGAACCCGGATACGGCTTTTACCTGAAAAAATTCCTGTCCCTGAATATTCGATTACAAACCTTTATAAGTCCGTTCGCTTCGACGAACAACGCGAAAAATCACAACACGTTTTTCTTGATCAAAAATAGCAAAGATAACTCGCCACTCACCTACACGAATTCTGTGCAAATCGTCCTCGAGCTTCTTTACTCCATGCGGACGAGGATTGTGTCTGAGTTTCCAAATTTCTGAATCGATCTTAGGGAAAATTTGAGATGGAATCTTGTCCAATTCACGCTTGGCATGAGGATGAAGAACGATCGCGTATTGAGTGCTCACTTAATGTTTCAAACGTTTTTCACGATAGCTTGAGTAATCAGTGCTTTGTTCCGGGTAAGCAAGGTAATCTTTAAGCCGCTCATGGCCAACTTTAAAATCATCCATGTCTTCTTGATAAAGCACTTCCACCGCTTCTTGAATCAGTTTTGCCATCGACGTTCCGCGCTCAACAGCCAAATGCTTAAGCCCCTTATGTACTCTCTCTGGTAGATAAACCATCGTTCGGGTCATTTTTAAGCCTCCTTAACTGATGGAATAATAGCATATTGGCATAAATATGTCAAATTCGAAAGAACTTCGAAGACGTTACTCGCAGTGCCAGGCTAATTTGACTTCAGCGCGGCACTACCGGTAATACCTTAGGATTTTTTTGTTGGCTCGTAATTTTAAAAATTGAAAATGCTAGTAGAATCGATTTACTCTTGCTTCCACTAATAGCTATGATCACTCCCTCGGGAAGTAAACGGCCCGTCGTCTCCTACTTCTATCCAATCAACCATCTTGCCCATCAATTCCAATCAATAAAGTCGGGCAATGAATAACTCCGTCGAGTTGAGTTAAGAGATCTTTACATTCACCAAACTCCGGAAATCTCTGGGTCGGTACCGGTAGGGTCAACGTGTCTTCTATTAAGGCACACAAGAAGTACCGCAAGCGCCGTTCGATTGTGTTTGTAACCCAATTCAAAGTGCAAGTAATCCTTGTATTGTCCGTAAGGCCGGAATTCAACTTCAACAAAAAGACCACACTTTTGTGAAGAATCTAACCAAACTACGACATCTGCATTAAAATCGAAATGCGCAGCATATCGTCTATATGACTCGCGATCCTGCGCGAAAAGATTTTTTTCTTTAAAAAAAACCCAAAATAGTCGTTGAAGTTGGTTATTCAAATAAGAATGGAACCCGCTTGCCTGACTTCCGATCAAAGATATGTTGCTTGATTCGTTCTTCAAGTTCGGAAGTGTTTGTTTGAAAAAGCGCTAATCGTTCATCAACAACAGGGTCACGGAGTGGCCACTTAAAAAATTCTACTGTTGTAATATTAAATGGCATGCAATCGCACCCTTTTTGAAGCAATTCTCTTGCTGTGTTGACCGTTCCCAGCGACGCATTTCAATCTTCAACTCAGGTTTTTGACCTGTCAGAAATCACTTAATTCCGAAATATTCGTGCAAAAATAAGATGGTTTGTTGCCCCCAACGTCCCAAAATCGTCATCGCGCTGTGGGAGTCCAAACTGGCTGCCCAAAGCTGACGCCTGCCAAATATTTATGGAAGACGAGTTCCTCTTTAAAATTGAGTTAGCCGCTAAAGGTGAAAAGAAGCTGGTCTTTTGTGAAGTTTGAAAAATAACTGTCCTTTCATTAAGTTACAACCGACTCAAAAAGCGATGTTATTGACTAAATAACAAAAACAAATCTATCCTATTGCATGCCCGCGAACCATTCAATTTCAAATTTAAGAGGGTATTACAAAAGAAAGCTCGATTAAAATCCAATCTTAGGGGAGAATTTGTTCAAATCTTCGCCATATTTTGTAATATGGGGCGTGTGTAAAATACTAAAAAGAATGATTAGCTACCCGCAGCGTGAAACCAAAATTGGAACAACTCAAGGACAAGAAGAACTACTTCAAGCACCAACAGAAAAATGACCCAACCTTCTAAAATACATTCTTCCCGAAAATACCGAAATTCCGTCAGGCGATCATTTGCCAATTCGTAAAGATCTTCTAACACTTCTAGCTGATCGTCTATGATTTCGAGTCGCGAAAAAACTTCTGCTTGGACTGCTAATTCTGAAGCAACCCGACGGGCCAAGCCCGGAAGAGAAATATCCGGATGTTCAAGGTGAGGTTGTAACTCAACAAATTCCATCCGGGCCAGTGTAGCTTGGTAAGTTCTTTCGTTGACGTGACCCTGCCGTTTTAAGTCTGAGACTTTAACAGCGTGTGTTAAAGCAATATCATTTTGGGCAGTCGCGGAATCGGCTAAAATTTGAGTTTCCATTTTGCGCAACCTGCCTTCATAAAAAGAAAATTCCACAAGACCACGCATTATTTCGTCTCGACGCTCAGCACTTGCCATCACTACGGCTTTTCTTGGACGCCAGAAGATTTTATTGCCCATGATATTTAATTCGATGGTTGGTCGCGCATCAGCGTGCGAAGCTTGAGCCATCCATTTTTCTGCCTGTTTGGCCCATTTGATATCTGATGAATTAAATGGAAGAAATAAAAAATACACTTCTTCGATTGAACCGCCTTTGTTTTCAGGAGCTAATAGATATTCCGGAGAACTTATTTCCGCGAGTGCATAATAAGTTTTTTTACCAACAAACTTTGCCAAAATTTTTATGCCGGGCAATGTCTCAGGTGCAAAATGAATCTTCTGAGCAATTGTATTCTCAGAAATTGTCAACGTAGTCGCATCCATATCTATCCCTTTGGTAAAATCGGAAATTGAGCGAAAGGAGGCTCAATGTCTTCGATGTTGGGCGGTGGCACAAATTCAACTCCATCTTCTAAAATAGGACCTGGCTGTGAAAGCAAGAAATTGGTTTCTTTGCTGAAACTAAAAGTGCTTTTTAAATAATCACCTGTAACGTGATCAAGCCATTCTAATCCCAACCGATGTTGAATGGTCTGGTCAATTTCTTGAGAACGCCATTCGGTTGGCCGGAACCAATCTGAAGCAATCAAAAATCCCCAAGAGGATAAAAAAGAAGGAATATCAGTACGATAGCTATGAACTTCCGGAAAGACAGTTCTTAAAGTCCGAGCTAAAGCAGCGTGCGATTTATCGTCAAGAAAAGAAAACTCTAACCCTTGAATCACTACAATTGCGTTTTGGCGCATCCGGGAGCGAAGAAGTTTGTAGAATTGTCGTGTGTAAAGAGATTGGGCTGGGCCGTTATCAAGCATGTCTACGACATCTATAATAATAACGTCATAAAGAGCGTCGTCATTTTCAACAAATTTTCGGCCATCGTCATAAATCAAACGGACACGAGGATCGTTAAAAGCGCCGCGATGCCACGCGACTAAATGCTCTCGGCTAAGTTCTACGACTTCGCGATCCAAATCAACCATAACGGCCGATTTTACCGAGCGGTGTACTAAAACCTCGCGAAGCGTTGCACCTTCTCCGCCGCCAATGATCAAAACATCGCGCGGCTCCGGATGTCGGAGCATCGCCGGTTGGACCAACATCTCATGATAAAGAGCCTCATCATCTTCTGAGCTTTGGATCGCGCCATCGAGCACTAATATTCGTCCCCAATTATAAGTATCGGCGATCAATACATCTTGATACTTCGTGCGCCCTTGATACAACACCCGAGATAAACAATAGACATATTGATCGAAGGAATCGGAATTTTCTATAAAAACTATTTTGTTATCTCCAATTAAGGCAGCGCTCGGCGAATCTTCATAGTAATTGCTGGGTGAGAGTTGGGGTAATGGATATGGCCGTGTAACGTTTGGTATCTGTTCAGAATTTTTCATTTTGCTATCCTATTTTCAATTTCGGACTAAAAGTTGTCGGTAAATTTTTTTTGGATGAAGATAACGTTCCATTAAAACTTCAAATTTTTTGGCATCGCAGGAATGACCACAAGTAAAAAGATCAATAAAACAGGCGCTATTTTCTGGATAGGTATGAATGCTGGCATGACTTTCTGCGAGAAGAATGAGTGCTGTAAAACCGCCGGATGCAAAAACATGCTCAGTGACATTAAGCACGGTTGCACCAGACAGTTGTACAGCTTCTATCATGGTCGCAACTAACGCTGTTTTGTTATGCAAAGCTTCGTTGTTACATTCCAAATAACTGGCAATCAGATGATAACCAACAAACTCATAAGTTTGTTTTTGATCGTTCTCTTCGGGTAATGGATCTTGCGCTAGCACTGAGCTATATATATTTTTTAATGGTTTTTCCACTTTCGCCTTTTGACTCGTTTTGTGAGTATACAATATACACCGTCTCACCCAAATTTCATCGGACTAAAGTCTGCCTTGATCCTAATTCCTCTTTTAAACGGCTAAGTAATTTAGGCTTTCTCGGGTTTAGCACTTTTTATATAAGAAGTGAAATCTGCCACAGCGCAACTTTAAAACGAAAAACCGGAAGCGCTGGGACTGTCATAACTTCCAATAAATTTTTATCCGGTAGTCATGGCTGCCCGAAACACACTTTGGAACGAAAATTCTTTGAGATCGAATATCTGATTACTCTTTATCGTATCGCCAAAGGACAATGGAAAATGCGAGAAATAACCCTGCCAGAGGAACCTCTCGAGAATTAATACTATAGGAAGGTCACCTGAATTGCACGAATTTTGATCGACGCCTCGCAGGGGGTAGAGGCTAAGAATCTACACTGTTTTGACTTCATGCTCTACACCATCATCAATCAACGGATTTCATTAATAGGGTCACGAAAACGTTTCGTGATGCTATTAATAGTGTCCTGATCTTATTTTTCATTCTCTTATTTGCGCAACAGGTCGTTGCACAGTTTAAGAATCCGAAGACAACTGATGCTCAATATCGGTAACGTGGGTCATTGGATAGAAGATTTATTGAATCAGGATTTTATTTGGAATTCCCTTCAGGAGCAAGAAACGCATCGATATCCAGTATCTTATGGAAATATCCACTTTGCTGTAAGTCTCTGGTGATGGATCCTGCGCAAACAAGCATTTTTTCTATGGTATAAATTTTCTTAGGTTTGAGGAAAGCAATTTTTCTTTCAACTTCTTGGACAACAGAAAGACCAACCGGGGACGTCTGGAATTTGCATTCAATGATTGTCAGAATATGTCCTTGCCTGTGCACAAGAATATCAATCTGCAACCCGGCGTCATTCGGACTCTTTCGAGCAGGCTGCCTGAAAAAAGGCCCATAACCCAGGATTTCATTAAGCGAAATACCGGCAGCGGATAACAATCCCGGAAGGTTCTTCATGCACAATCTTTCAAACGCCAATCCAAAATAAGTATCAATACTTTTACCAGCCAACTGCTGGAATAGACCCGGCTTAGCGTTTATTTCAATCACACGCTTATTCGGTTTAATGTAAGAGAAATAAAACCGAAGCCATTCGTCCCAAAGCACTATTTTTTTAGTTTTTTCACCCAGCCCCGCAACGGATAAAGGAGAAAACACCTTCACAAAATCAGCCTGCTCAAGCGCCTGAATGTATCCGGATAGGCCGCCCCCCGGTTTCATGTGGATACGTTCCGCCAGGCCCTCTTTCGAGTCGCTGCGTTTCGCCAAAGCTTCCGCAATGGATTCATAGGTCTTAATGACTTTGAACTGCTCTTTAAATAAAGTCTCAAACTCGGTCATAAAGAATGAATTTTTTGTAAAGCAGAGCCGGTCCATATTGGCAGCAAAAGATTTGGTAGGATCGATTTGTTCTAGATATTTTGGAATGCCACCAAAGACCATCAGGAATTTGACCATCTCAAAGTTAGAACGATATTTTTTAAAGAATAACACTGCTTCATTAGCCGGAAGAGAGTCCAGCTTGATCTCAAAAGTCTTTCGATTGTGCAAAGCTTGAGAATGAATCAGATGCTTCAGCATGAAACTTGTCACAGAACCGCACAAGACAAGGGCAAGTTTGGGATTCTTCTTCCAAATCGTATCCCAATAAAACTTCAAAATGGAGACAAGCTCGGTACGGCCTGACGCCATCCAGGGGAATTCATCAAAAATGACATAATGCTTTCCCTTTTGGATATGAAGGGTTAATCCATCAAAAGCTTCTTTCCAGTTACGGGCAAGAATTTTAGGGGTGTTGGTTTGTCTTGCCAGCTGGTCAGTGAAATGATCAATCTGCTTGAGGGTAGAAGCTTTTTGTAAAGCCTCAAAACATAAGTCGCCCTTATGCTTTTTAAACTGCATCAAAAGCGAACTCTTTCCAATGCGGCGTCTTCCGTACACAATGCCAAGCTCCGAGCGGTTTGAGTCTACCGCGTCCTGAATGATTTTAAGTTCGTTTTCTCGTCCGACAAACATAAGCGAAGTATAGATCGGCAAAGATCGCTTGTCAATCAATGTTTGCCGATCCATCTCGTTATTGGGTAGATCGGCAAAGAATTTATAGTTGGAGATTCTTGCCGATCTATTACTCCCGTCGCCTAAAAGGTCGTATTCCATCATATTATTCCTCCTCACGGCTTTTTCACTTCCCGATCAGATCCTGCAAAATAATACTCCCCGGAGCGCTGCCGAGCACTTCTGCTTTTTCTTTGTTTTTTATTAAGTCGTCATAAACCATGAAGAGGAAGGTTTTCTTGAACCTTGGGTCCACTTCTTCAATTTGTACCGCAGAGCTGTAGACCCGCAAACGTAGAGAATGTAGTCGTATATATCAGTGAATTGATATTTGCTGATGTGATAAAAAAAATAAAAGACTGGAGTCAATCTTGGGAATATTTGTTTGGGCTAAAGATTCCGGAACCCATGTGTCCGGTATGAACCAAAATAAAAAAACTGCCCCAGCGCAACTCTGAAACGAAAAATAGGAAGCGCTGGGACTGTCATGACTTCCAATGAATTTTTATCGGTTAGTCATGGCTGCCCGAAACACACTTTGGAACGAAAGTTTTTCGAGATCGAATACCAGATTACCCTTTATCGAATAGCTAAGGGACAATGGAAAATCCGGGAAGTAACCCAGTCACAGGAACCTACCGTTGAGTGAATTCTAGCGGCAGAGCAATTCAATTGCACGAATTTTCTGAATATGCGCTACAAAGTGTAGGAGTTCAAGCTCCTACCCCAACTAGATCATTGTCCTCTATACTCCTTTTTCAATTTTCATCTGCCCAGGCAATTCAAATGGTATCGTGATCACTTAACTATTTTTGAGCAAGCTTAATTTTTCCAATAGGACTAAAGCGGTTTTCATGCAAAATGCTATAAAAGATTGGCATAAAAACAAGCGAAAAAATCATTGAACCGATAAGTCCGCTGATCATTGCAATAGAAAAAGGGCGAAGAACTTCGCCACCATGTCCAATATTTAAAGCCATCGGGATGAAGCCAGCCATGGCAGCCAGATTGGTAATCATAACGGGACGAAATCTGATAGCTCCTGCTTCTCGGATCGATTCATGCAAGCTCTTCCCCTCTCGCCTGAACCGTTCGACAAATTCGATCACGAGAATACCATTATTGACAACAATTCCGATCACCGTAATCATGCCAGTAAAAGAGGAAACATCGAACTCAGTTCTAGTAAGAAAAAGCCCAAAGATAACAAAAGTTGCAGAGCATAAGGTGCCTAGAAAAACAGCAAGCGAAGTTTTGTAAGATTCAAAGATAAAAAGAAGAGCGGCCAAAATAAGAACAACTGAAAAAAATAAAACGAACAAGAGCTCGGCAAATGAGGTCTGCTGATTTTTGTAATTCCCAGTCAGTTCGGTTGTAAAAGTGTCGCTTTTTATAGTTTCAAGCACTCCTTTAATATCTTTCACCACCGCGCCCAAGGAGCGGCCTGATATTTCCGCATTGACACTGATCACAATAGAACCGTTTTGATGGTGAATTTCAGGTATTTGATCCATCATGACAAAAGAAGCTAATTTGCCAAGAGAAAGAATGCCGCCATTAGCCGTAAAGATGGGAATTTGAGCAATGCTATCTAAATTTTTTCGGAAGTCACCTTCATAGAACTGGCGGATCGAAATCGTTTGAAGGCCTCTTTGTAAATTAGAGACCTCTTGGCCGTAAAGCGCAAGCTGGGCATGATTATAAATATCGGTCAGCGAAACACCCAAAAGCGAGGCATTTTCCTTGTTCGCTGTCACTTTAATTTCTTTTTGTTCTGGAGGCATGTCAATTAAAACACCGTTCAATCCTTTGATTTGACTCAGTTTTTCTTTAACCGTCTGCGCAGCTTTCCATAATTCATCCATATTATTCCCGATGAGATTAACCACAATCGGCTTAGCCACACCCGTTAAATCGCCTAAGCGGTCGGAAATGATTTGATGAAAGTCGGTTTCAAGACTTGGCAGTTTTTCTGAAACAAGTTCGCGCAACTCATTCATCACCCTAAAAGTGGATTTTTTTCTGTTCTTCTTCAGAAGAATTACTATCTCACCCTGAGTTGTAGCTGCAAAAGAAGTTCCCATATGCGTGCCGGTTTTGCGGATGTAGGTTTGAACATCAGAAAATATTTGGATCATTTTCTCAACTTGATCCATCATAGCGTCCGTGGCCTGAATTGAAGTGCCTGAAGGAGCACGGTAATCTATGACAATGTCCCCTTCATCCCACTCTGGAAGAAATCCATTTGGCAGCTTCAAGAAAGCTAGGAGACTTAACACGATCAGGCCGATTGTGACGCCGATAACAAAGCGTTTGGACCTCAAAGCACGGTCTAAAATCTTGAAATAGCGTTTTTTTAGGATAATAAAGATAGTCTTTTCCTCGTTTTCAGCATGAACACGGTCTTCTCTTTCAACAAAATATTTGATTAAAAGTGGGATAATAAGAATGGCTGAAATCAGGGAAATGACGAGAGTTGTGGCGAGAGTTACTGCCAGAGGTCGAAAAAAAAGGCCGGAAACACCACTCAGAATACTCAACGGAATAAAGACTACAATGCTCACCACAGTAGCCCATACCGTTATCGGGACGATGGAACTCAGCGAAGCGACGAGTGGCGAAGTAATCTGATGATCCGACTTAAAACGGACATAATTCTCGGTAACTACAATGGCATTATCTGCAATAATGCCAATGGCAGCTGACAAGCCCCCAAGAGTCATGATGTTTATGGTCTGACCGACTAATTTCAACACCAGGAATTCTATGATGACGACAACGGGCAAAACAAGAATGATGGGAAGCGCGTAGCGGATCTTCGTCATCACATAATAGACAATGAACAGAATAATGATGAGAGCGATAAAGATGTCAAACAGAATCCCATGGATGGAACTCGAAACGAAATCTGAAAGGTCCCATTTTGTAATGTGTAATTTTCCCATGAATGATTTTTCGATTTCACTCATTTTCTCATCCAGTCGTTTGGAGACATTCAGACTATCTGCATCGGGCTGTTTTTGAACGTCAATGAAAAGGCCTTTATGGCCATTGACACTGACGATTCGGCGAACATCGGAATGAAAATCTTCAATACGAGATACATCTTTAAGATAAACCGGCTCATTCATGCGCGTCGCTACAACAATATCGCCAATAGATTTTAAGTCGCTCACCCGTTCTCCGCCAACGGCAAAAAAATCTTGATGATCTTTAGTTACCTTGCCCAAAAAAGAGACTTTGTTTGCATTATCGAGTGTCAAACCGATTTCAGTAGCATTAAGGTTGTATTGAATTAATTTTTGGGGATCGAGCTTGACCCAAATCTCGGGCTCTTCGCCACCAACCACGGTCAAACCATATACACCGTCCGTGCCAATGAGTTTCGGGATCACACTATAGCGGACGAGTGTATAAAGCTGCTTCAAATCGTATATCTCAGACCACATCCCATATTCAGACATAGGAAATGTGCTCGTATTCATACGTACCACTTCAACGCTGGCATTGGCGGGAAGAAGCGAGCGAGTTTGATCTAACTTACTTTGAACATATTGAAAAGCCTGATTTAAATTAGAACCCCATCGCAGATAAATATCAATGGTCGAAGTTCCCCTCTCTGTAACAGAGCGAACCTCCAACACATTTGGGACAGTTTTAAGAGCTGCCTCGATAGGGCGAGTGACATTGTTTTCAGTTGCGTTCAAAGAAGCAAAACCAATATCTGTGATAATTTGAAAACGTGGAAATTCTCCGTATGGAAAAACGTCTTTCGGTAAGTTGAAATAAGAAAAGATACTTGCTACAATCAGGACAGTCGTTGCAAAGACAATGGCCACGTGGTTACGATCCAGCCATTCTACAAACCTTTTCAAATCTCGGCTCCCTTCAAAATAAAATCGAGTTCCGCCTTTTTAGATAAATAGTCATAGAGCGCCTCGTAGACTTGTTCCTTGGCAGCCAGATATTCGGAAAATACATTAAGCAAATCGGTTTCTTTGATCTTACCTTGTTGATAATAGATCTTTGCAGTCTTGGTATTTTCCTCAGAACTTTTAAGGTTCTCCACGGCATTTTTATAAATTGTCTGGATGCTTTCTATATTGGTTATTAACTGGTTGATCTGTACTTTTAGTTTCCTTTGGCTGTCATTAAAAATATATTGTTGATATTCATAGTCATGCTTCAAACGCCTCCCTTCAATTATCTTGTCGGGAAAATCTAGGAGGCTGAGGCTCACAGAAAAAAACATCCTGTCCTTTTCTGTCGCGGGATCCAACGAATGAATATTGTGATCTTCACCGAACTGTACGGGGGGCAAAAAAGAAAACCAGTTTTGGCGGTAGGCTTCACGAGCAACTTTCAAATCCGATTCATTTAATTTTGTTTGATAGAGATGAGGCATTTCTTTTGCATAATTGGCTTCAGCATTTTCAACCCAGGAATTGGAGGTTTCTTCTGTTGGGTTATTCTCGTCAAATACAGATTGATTCGTTTTAACGTCAGCAAGAATGGGTTCTGTCATCGAATCAAAATCAGCTTCCTTAAAATTTGATTTTGTAAGGGAATTAAGAGAAATGAGTTCATTACTGGCTTCCGCATTGATGCTGCTTAAAGAAATATGCAATGATTTCTGTTGTACTCTTGCCCGGCCCAAATCAAGCGTCACGTCAACGCCGGAAGAATGCTGTTTCTCAATATCCGCAATGTGATCGCTAAAATATTGGTCTACTTCTCCATAATCACGTTTCTTTTTTAGCAGCACATAGAGACGGTAATATTCGTTTGTAACTTCCTTTTCTACTTCGTTTCTGGCAATGATGGCAAGCAGACGACTTTTTTCAATTTCCAGATGCGCCAATCGCGGATAGTACCCCATCAATTTCGCCAAGTCCCAAGAAACATTAGTACTCCAACGCTGCATATAAGCGTGAAGCCGAGGGAAACCAGATTCAGGCCCATACCAGAAACGATTGCTCTCCGAAGTCACTGCCGGCTGAGGTAACAGATCAATCTGCCCTTTGTGATAAGTCAGAATATTAGCCTGAACCTGATTTTCATACGCTTTGATGAGATCACTATTTTCAAGCGCTCGCGAGATGCAATTCTCTAAAGTGATAGCATAAAGAGAAGGGCTACATAAAAAGATGAGGCAGAAAACAGTAAGTGTCTTTTTCATTCTTCAAAAATTATCCTATCATCTGAATCATGGCTATTATTTCCACTCACCTATATAAGATCTAAATTTGATTATCTGACAAAGCAATCAGTTTTTATTCTAGTCCTTTTTAAATTTTTATGCCTACGACTTTGGTCGTATTGTTAAACAGGCCTAAATTACCCGACATTGACGAGTTCAGAACTTCGTTCATTACCGGTAATGCTAAATTTTTTTGATAGCTTTTTGAGCCCAGTAAACCCTGAGATATAAATAAAGACATACGGCCAAAAACAATAAGGCGAGCGAATATTTAACCTGCAAAGGTTTTTGATTGATGAGTGTGGCATAACAAAACGCAATGATGTTTGCAACAAACGAAATTAAAAGAAGACGAAAACTTAAGCCCTCAACTGTTTTTGTACGATAAGTCTTCAAAATTTGCGGTATGTAGCAAATGGTAAAAAGTGCTGTTGCTGTCCAACCTAAAATATCTGAAAGTTGCATATTTTTCTCCCAAAATCTGCCCGAAATACACTTTTGAACGAAAATATTTCGAGGTTGAATATCAGATTACCCTTTATCGCATAACCAAAGGACAATGGAAAATACGGGAGGTAACCTTTCTAGAGGATCAACCGTCTGATTGATTTTATCGGAAAGC
>OBEQ010520598.1_pt1 | contig 12495 bp, 8 predicted proteins | sample 1670901 | NCBI WGS metagenome assembly OBEQ01 (sample SAMEA104232315, study PRJEB22302) | groundwater metagenome | biome: forest; feature: aquifer; material: groundwater | place: USA | collected 2011-08-07 | depth 5.4 m | reverse complement strand
GGTATCCCTGCGCGACTTGCTGCACTGGCCGGATACTCGCTGGCATCCCGCGCAAGAAAACCCCAATTTCGCAGGCATCTATCGCCTCGCGTTTCTTTCAGCTTGAATTTTCTGCCTGCAATCAAATGAGAACCCCAATGAAGATTTCTCGATTCCTCGCCATCATCGTTGTTGCGCTGGCCTCGTTCACGGTGGCGCTGCCGGTATCCGCCCAGGAGGGTGCACGCGGTGCGCCGTTCTTTCTGCTCAGCGATGCTTCCTACGGATCTGGCGAGACTGCCATGGTGCGTCTCGAAGCGCAGAGCATGAGTGCCGTCAGCGAATACGGCGGCGTCGATGTCTATGTCTATCGTGTCAAGCAACCGCTGGAGTTTCTCAAGGCACAGAAAAACCTGCATCGCATCAAAGCCGACGGCAATTACACCGGGCCCGGCCTGTCCAACGCGTTGGCGCATACCTGGGATCACTGGTGGACTGAATCACGCAGTGCGTGGCGCGGATTGTTTTCGCCCGAGGCACGGCAGGCGGTAACAGCGCAAGTGCCTGAAGTGCGCTCTCATCCACTGGTCAAGCAGAGTGCGCCTGAGAATTTGAACCCGCTCTACCAGCCACTGAAAGCGCACATGCTGGTCGATAGCTTTCGCTATCCGGTGCATCTCGCCAAACCGATCCAGCCGCCAGCAGGTGTGGCACTGGCAGGCAGCAGCAGCGATTTCATCCAGTCCGCCCAAGGCAACGTGCTGATTCCGCTCGGACAACGCCCGCCCGGTTTGTATCTGGTCGAAGCCATGGTTGGCGATCATCGCGCCGTGACACTGGTGTTCGTTTCGGACGCAATCGCCGTCACCAAGGTCTCTACCAACCAGATGTTGGTGTGGGTGGCTGATCGCCGCAACAGTAAAGCGGTCAGCGGCGCACAAGCCGTATGGAGCGATGGCGTCGGCATCCTTGCCAGCGGCAAAACCGACCAGCGCGGTGTCGCGACATTCCAGCGCCCCGCCCCGGAAAAGACCTATGTGTTCGGTGAAGACCCGCAAGGCGGCGTGTATGTCACGGAGAATTATTACTACGACAGCGAGATCTACAACACCAAGTTGTATGCCGTGACTGATCGTCCGCTCTATCGTCCCGGCGAGACCGTGTTCGTCAAGTTTCTGGGGCGTCATTTTCGTTCTGCACGCGAATCGACAGCGATTGCTGCGGCCGATCTGAAACTGCAGGTGTTCGACGCCAATGGCTTTCCAATCGCCGGTCAGACCTTGCGCATGTCACCCGACCGTGGTGGAGATACCAGCTTCCAGTTGCCTGACAATGCGGTTGCCGGTGGCTATGAACTGCGTTTCGTCTATCAGGGCGATACCTATGGTGCGGCATTCCGAGTGGCGGAATACCAGAAGCCGCATTTTGAAATCAATGTCCTGCCGGAGAAACGCGATTTCAAGACCAATGAAGAAATCAAGGGCCGTTTGCAATTGGTGTATCCAGATGGCAAGCCGGTTGCCAATGCACAGGCAGAACTCTCCGTGCGTGCGCAACGTCTGACCATGATCGAAGGGGATCTTGGCTACGCCGGTCAGTTTCCGGTGCAGTTGAGCACCGCAACGCTGGCCACTGACAGTAAAGGGATGGCGAGCTTTTCATTGCCTGCCGCCAAGGAACCGAGTCGCTATGTCCTCAGCGTGCTGGCCACCGACGGTGCCGCCTATCGGGTGCGTGTGACCAAAGAGATTCTGGTCGAGCGGGGTGTCAGTACCTATTCGATCAAGAGCGAACGCACTTTTTCCGCGGCGGGTGACAGTATTGCATTCACCACATTCGCCCTCCAGGCTGTGCCCGATGGGCGCGCCAGCGTGGCCAACAATCTCTCGACCCCAACCACCTGGGAGTGGGTGCGTCTGGAGAACCGTAAAAGAGAGTCCGGCATCCTGAGCAGTGCCGAGAAATTCTCGTTGACCTTTGCTGAGCCCGGCACCTATACGATTTCCTTGCGCGATGCGGCTGGCAATATCGTCGGCGCAACTTCGCACTATGTGAGTGGCGCTGGCGTTGGCGCACCCCAGGGGTCGATCGAAATGGTGTTCGACAAAACCAGCTACAAGCCGGGCGAGACCGCCAGCGCGCTCATCACCTTCCCGCAGAAAGTCGATCAGGCACTGTTCACGCTGGAGCGTGATCGGGTCGAGCAAGCCTCGCTGATGACCAGCGCCAGCGGCTGGGTGCGTGCCAAGCGCCTGTCGCCGACCCAATGGCGCGCCGAGATTTCGGTGCGCGAAAACTACGGCCCCAACATTACATTCTCGGTGGTGTATGTGAAGGGCGGCGAGTATGTATTCCAGAACCTCGGCCTGAAAGTCGAGCAACCACGCATCGCAGTTACCGTGCAAGCCGACAAGACGGTCTATGCGCCGGGCGATGTCGTGACGTTGAACCTCACCGCAACCACCGGTGGCAAGCCCGCTAGCGGCGCTCAGCTCACCATCGGCGTGGTGGATGAAATGGTGTATGTCCTGCAACCTGAAATTGCCCCCGATATTTTTGATTTCTTTTACCATCCGCGACGCAATAATGTGCGTACCTCGGCCAGCCTGAGTTTCATCGCCTACGATCTGGCCAGGCCACCGTCCACACTGACGCTGCCGTCGCGTCGTCAGACCCATGAGCGGGCCATCAAACTCCTCGAACGGCCTCGTCGCGAAGACAAGGACACCGCACTCTGGCAGCCGACCGTCACGGTTGATGGCGACGGCCACGCGCAGGTCACCTTTGTCATGCCGGACTCGCTCACGCGTTGGCGTATCACCGTGCGTGCTGCGGCACCCTCCGGCCTGGTGGGGCAGAACGTGTCTTACGTCCGGTCGGACAAGGATTTCTATGTGAAGTGGACCAGCCCGAACTGGATGCGCACGCAGGACGCGCCTAACGCCAGTGTTGCCATCTTCAACCAGGGCAACAAGGAAGCGACCGTCGAACTTGGCGCAGTGGGTGCCGGGCTGAAACGCCGTGACACGATCAAGGTGAAACCGGGTGCCAACTTCGTGGCCCTTCCGCTCAACGCCACGGCCGACGATATGCAGATCAATCTGACCTTGACGGCCGAGGGCAAGCCAGTAGATGCACTGACCGTGCCGCTCAAGGTCATCCCCTTGCATTGGCAAAGCCAACGCTCGGTGAACATTCCAGTCACAGCTAAGGAAACGCTGCTCAAGCTGCCGGCCGATGCCAGCAATCTGCGGCTGCAATTTGCCGATAGCGCGAGCGCCCAGTTTCACCGCCTGATGGATGATCTGATCGACTATCCCTACGGTTGTGTGGAGCAAACCTCCAGCCGCCTGATTCCCTACAGCCTGGCATTGCAATCGGTGTTGCCCACCGAAGAACGTCTGGCCGCGCAGTTAACCCAGCGCTTGCACAGCTATCGTTTTCGCCTCGCACAGATGGCCGGACCGCAAGCCACGTTTGGTTGGTGGAGTCCACCGGACCGCGATGCCGATGCACTGATGACCGCCTACGCCTATTACGCCGATTGGCATGCCAGTCGCGCACTCAAGCTGACGTTACCGGCCGGGCACTTTGATCGCCTGATCGAGGTGTATCGCAAGAATGGTGTCCAGCGTTCGCCATGGCACCGCGCATTGATGCTCTCCTGGATGCAGGAGATGGGATTGCCGGTACGCTCATTGGCCGAATCACTGGCCGAAGAGCTCGCACGCGCAGCCACCTCCGCATCTACTTCCCTACCCGCCAACAGCAGAACAAATGCAAGAGCATCATTGACCAGCATGGTGCTGGCACAGGAAGCGGGTGACGATCTGCAAGTTTCGATGAGTCGGCTGTTGACCGCCTTTGTGGTGCAGCAGACTCAGGGCACGCTTGCGCCCGAAACTACGGCGACCTTGAATGCCGATGTCCAACGTGTGCGTCAGGACGGCCGCCCGCTGGGGGAGGCCTTGCTGTTGCTGTCCGGCAAGCGTCCGCTCCAGGACGCTGTCAGCGTGCTGGAGAAAGTACGCGCCGAAGACGCCACCATCGATCGTTCTTTGACCTTGTTGTGGACCTTCCGTGCATTGAGTGGCACGCAGTCAGGTGCGGCCAACAATGTTCTGCGCGGTGCCATTCAGCGCATCGATCTGGAGGCACCATGGCAGCCGATCGAGACAGCAACGGGGCAGCGAGTATTTCGCTGGCCCACCGGCAGCAAGCTGCCCACCGCGATCAAGCTGGACACTGCGCCGACGGCAGGATTGACCGCAATTGCACAATTTGAAAGCCGCGCGCCGGAAGCCTCGAGTCTGCCGGTACAGGTGGAACGTCGCATCTATCGGTTGATTCGCAGCGACACTGCGCAAGCCGGAACGTCGGGCAACCGCCGTAAAAGAAGTCAAGCTGAGGCCGTCGAAACCACCACCGACACAGCAAGTTACACCCTTGAGTTGCTTCCGGCCAACGCACCCTTGAAGACCGGCGAGGTCTATCTCGACGAAGTGGTGCTCAAGCGAACCGCCGGCACGTCGGGAGGAGCATTGCGCTTCGGGATTGTCGAAGTGCCCCTGCCACCTGGTACCACGGCGGATCGCTCCACCTGGGGCATGACCGTGCGCTTTCCCGGCAGCACCACAGCCGAAGCACTGGAGCACGCGCGCTATGAACAGACGCCACGCGGGTACGCGGTACCGATCGACACACTGGACGGCACCGTCGTGATCCGCCATCTGGTGCGCGCCGCGCAGACCGGTAAATTCATGTTGCCCCCGGCGCGCTACTACCGCATGTATCAGCCAGAGCAAAAGGCATTTGAGGAGAAAGCGCGTGCGCAGATCGAGATTCGCTAGCCTGCTGGCTGCCTGGCTGATGTTCAGTGGGCAGGCATGGGCCACCGATGAAGCTGCGGTGGCCTGGCTGCGCGATGGCCGGGTAGAAATGCGCGCACTGGACGGCAACAGTTCGATCAACCATGGCGCCGCCACCAAAGTGCCGCTAGGCAGCGTATGGAAACTGTTCGTGTTTTCCTACCTTGCCGAGACGCACGCCGAGGAGCCTGCCTACCAATGCGCGCCCAGTGCATCGCAGACCAGTGAAGAGCGTTATTGCTGCCGTGCCGGTGAAGGTGTAGGTCGCGCGGCGGCGTTGGCGCGCTCGTGCGCGCCTTACTTTTTGCCAGCTCGTCTGGGAATCATGCAGAACCGCTGGCAGACGCACTGGAAATCGCGTACCACGGCACCCTGGTTGCTTGACCTCAAGCGTTTGCAACCAGAAACGGAAGTGACGGTTGGTGAGTTGCTTGAGGCGCTCGCGCAGATACCTCCACCCGCCCGTTCAGAAGCCCGCAGCGCTCTGCTGGAAACCGGTGTGGAAGGTTACGGACGCGAGGCCTGGAGCCGTCTCGGTACCGGCATCCGCTACAAGACATACTCCTGGCATCGGGCTGACGGCAGTGCCTTCGGCGGGGCTGCGGGATGGCTCGCCGACGGCACGCCGTTCTGGTTCGGCGCACGCGGATCGAGTCGTTCAACATTGACGGCGTGGGCAACGCAACTGACGGCCATTCTGCCGGAACCGCGCTGGCGCGATACCGCGCAGGCCATGGGTGATCCCAGTTGCGTGGATGTCGATTTCTTTGCCCGTTATCCGATCCGTGCGGTATGGCAGGCAAGCGCATCGGAGCGTGCAAAACCAGGCGACTTGAAAGGCCGTTATCGCATCGAATTTGCGAATGGAAACTGGCTGAGCATCAACGCGCATGGCGAGTTGATACTGGCCAGCGATGAGAACAGCCACCCCATCATCACGGGCCGCTTTGCCATCAACGATTACATTGCCCGCGTGATTGACCGCGAGGGCAGCGCGCATCCCGCGCAAGCAGCGCGTGCGCTGGCAATTGCTGCGCGCAGCTATCTGGTACAGAACGCACACTTCGAGGCTGGCTGTTGGCACATTGCCGATAGCAGCCGCAGCCAGCGTGTCAGTGCAAATCCACCCAGTAACGCCGCGCTGGCGGCCGCGTGGTTTACCGACGAAATTGTGTTGGGCGGCACAGTAGTGCGCTATCACAAGGATGCGCCCGGCAGCAACCGTCTGGTATGGCGCGATGCCGTTGCACGTGCCGGTGAAGGCTGGGATTTCGAACGGATTCTGGCCCAGGCCTATCCGCAGGCGAGCCTGACCACGCTGACCGGACGCGAAGATTGCACGCGGCTTGAAGCGGCGGAAAACTGGCTGGCGAGTGCTGCCAGCGGCTGGCACGCACGTCTGCGCAAGGAGCCCGGATTCGAAACGCTCGATGGTTCGCCCAAGGTCTGCGCATTGGCTGACGGCCATCCGTATTCCGACCAGCAACGCCAGCGCATTTACGTGCGTGGCTGGCGCAGTTTCGATGAGCGCATCACGCTGACGCACGAGTATCTGCATCTGGTTTTCCGTTTTCATCCCAATGGTGCCAACGAAGATTACGTTGAGCGCCTCGCGCGTCGATTGATTGAGGGTTAAACATGTACACGCTCATCCGTTTTTCCATTCCGGTATTGCTGCTCGTTACCGCGATCGAACCCGTAGCGGCGCAGGTCGCCATTGATGCACCACGCGGAGGCTGGCGCACGAGTCAAGGAGATGCCGCCGGATTTCGCCAACAAGTAAATTATCCGGCGGCATCGGTCAACGCTGCTGGCCACGCAGCCCAGGCGCTCATCAAGGGCCAGATCGCCAACGCAGCAAAAGGACGTCCCGCCACACTGGTCGTGAATGGCGTTGCGATGCCGCTGGCGCTGGATGAAAACGGCAACTTCATGCGTCCCTATTCGTTTGGTGCCGGATCCAACAACGTTGAAGTGCGCAGTGCCGATGGCAGGCAACGCAAACGCGTGCAGTTCTATGACGCCTATGCGGGCAAGCCGCAAGCGCGGCTGCGGGTGGTTCTTTCCTGGGACAGTGATGGCACCGACCTTGATTTGCACGTGGTGTCGCCGGATGGCGTTCATGTGTTTTACGGCAACCGCGCGGGTGCCAACGGCAGCGCTCTTGATATTGATGTCACGACCGGATTTGGTCCGGAGATCTATGCCAGCCCCACCCCTCTCAAGGGCATTTATCACATCTTCGTCAACTACTACGGCAGTGGCGCAGACCAGCAACAAGTCACCACGGCACAGGTCGCGATCGTGACTCAGGAAGGCACGATCTCGGAAAAACGCCAGATTGTGCAAGTACCCCTGCGCAACCCGGGTGAACTCACGTTGATCAAATCCTTCAGCTATCCATGAAAATCACAACACTTGCAGTGTTATTGCTCGGGTACAGCCTCTCTGCGGCCAGTGCCGACCCCGCCGTGACCATGGACAATCCGCGCGGCGGATGGAACTACTCGGGCCTGACTGATCATTCGGCTGACACGCGCGTTGCCTATCCCACGCCGCCCATCAATCGGGGCGCGCAGAAAAATCGCACCCTGATTCAAGGGCACATCCGTGCCGTTGGAAAAACGCGCACGCCAACCTTGGTGGTGAACGGTAATTCCATGGTGTTGAACGCCGGCGACAACGGACGTTATGAACGGCACTATGCGTTTGGTGGCGGTTCAAATAGCGTTGAGATCAAAACCGCCGAGGGGAAGAGCGCGAAACGCGTGCAGTTTTATGAGGCCAATCCAAACCAGATCTCCGCACAGTTGCGCATCGTTTGCTCCTGGGATGCGCCCGAGGCCGAAGTCGATCTGCATATCATCACACCGGATGGACAGCACGCCTTCTTCGCCAGCCCTATCCTCAACGGGGGTGGCGGGCTTGATGTTGATAGTGTGGACGGTCCTGGGCCGGAGATGTTCACAACCACTGCGCCCTTGCATGGTGCGTACCACGTCTATGTAAATTACTGGGGCAATTTTGGCGCCGGTGGATATCACTTCGATGAGTCCACCCGTGAGCAGCCCATCATCACCACCCGCGTGACACTGATTTTTTACGAAAACACGGTACGGGAAAAGCGCGAAAGTTTCGTCATCCCCCTGCGCAAGATCGGCGATCTAACGCTGGTCAAATCATTCATGTTTTAAACCTGGTCAAAGCCAGCGTGCAGGGAGGGCCTGTGCAGTGGGTGGATTGACCCCACCGAAACCGACGCTGAAAACAATTTAACCGCCAAGAGCGCCAAGAATACCTTTGGGGGTTTTTGGCGCTCTTGGTGTCTTGGCGGTTAAATTATTACAACTCCAGTTTCTCCCACAGCGCGCCGTTATTCCTTGACGGCCACCCGGTCTGGGTGGTGTTCATGATGAGGAAACGATGGCGCGGCTGGAGAAGGTTCGACTCGGTGATTTGCTGGTGCAGCAGGGGCTGATTACGCAAGATCAGCTGATGGCGGCGCTGGCGGAGCAGAAGCGCAGCGGTCGCAAGCTGGGGCGGATTTTCGTGGATAGCAGTTTTGTCACGGAAGAGGGCCTGTCGCAGGCGCTGGCCAAGCAGTTGCGCATTCCCTTCATTGATCTCAAATCCTATAACGTGGACGCGGCTTTGGCGCAGATGCTGCCGGAAGGGCAGGCGCGGCGGTTTCGTGCGGTGGTGCTGGAGAACCGGGGATCGACGCTGCTGGTGGCGCTGGCCGACCCGACCGATCTGCTGGTGTATGACGAGCTGACGCGGATTCTGAAACACGAGATCGACCAGGCGGTGGTGACCGAGTCGCAACTGCTGGCGACGATCGACCGTATTTATCGGCGCACCGAGGAAATCTCCGGCCTGGCGAAAGAGTTGACCGCCGAGATGGGCGATGCGCCGGTGGATTTTGGCGATTTGATGGGGGGCGTCAGCAGCACGCCGGGGCTGGAAGAAGCGCCGGTGGTCAAGCTGTTGCAAACGATGTTTGAAGATGCGGTAGCGGTGCGGGCGTCCGACGTGCATATCGAGCCGCAGGAGAGTCGTCTGCGGATTCGTTTCCGTATCGACGGCATGATGCATATCCAGACCGAGACCGATCCAAAAATCGCTTCTGCACTGGTGTTGCGCATGAAGCTGATGTCAGGCCTGGATATTTCCGAGAAGCGTTTGCCGCAGGATGGGCGCTTCGCCATTCGCGTGCGCAACAATCCGATCGACGTGCGGATTTCTACCCTGCCGACGCAGTATGGCGAATCGGTGGTGATGCGGCTGCTGAACCAGAATACCGGCTTGCTCGGGCTGAACAGCATCGGCATGCCGCCGCATGTGCTGGAGCGCGTCAAGCATGCGATTCATCGTCCGCACGGCATGGTGCTGGTGACCGGGCCGACCGGTAGCGGCAAGACCACCACGCTGTATTCGGCGCTGAAGGACATCAACACCCCCGACAAGAAAATCATTACCGTCGAAGACCCGGTCGAATATCGGCTGCCCGGTTTGAATCAGGTGCAGATCAACGACAAGATTGATCTATCGTTTGCACGCGTACTGCGTTCCGCGCTGCGGCAAGACCCGGATGTGGTGCTGGTGGGTGAGATGCGCGACCAGACCACCGCCGAGATTGGGCTGCGCGCCGCGCTCACCGGCCACATGGTGCTATCCACCCTGCATACCAACGATGCGCTTTCTACCCCGATGCGTCTGCTCGATATGGGTGTGCCGCGTTTCATGGTCGCGCTGGCCCTGCAACTGGTGCTGGCGCAGCGGCTGGTGCGGGTGATCTGCGCCTCCTGCATTCAGCCCTATACGCCGTTGCCGAACGAACGTGAATGGCTGCGCTATGAGTTGGGTGAGCGCGTCGATCAGCATCACTACATGCACGGCGCCGGTTGCCAGCAATGCAATAACACCGGTTACAGCGGCCGCATCGCGGTGTATGAAATGCTGGAAATGACTGATGCAGTGGTCCAGGCGGTGCATCAAGGTGACCCAGTGGTGTTGACGCGCGTGGGGCGTGAACAGATGGGTGGCAACACGCTGCGCCGCGATGCCGTGCGGCTGGTGCTGGCCAAATCCACCACCATCGCAGAAGCGATGCGGATTGCCAGCGAAGGGAGCGACTGATGCCCAACTTTGCCTACAAGGGACGCAACAGCAACAGCGGCGCCCTGGTTCAGGGCGAACTGGACGGCGCGAGCATGGAAGCGGTGGCCGATGCGTTGGTTGGGCGCGGTGTGATTCCGCTTGAAATCATTGCGCGGCAGGCGGCGGGCGCCCCCCTGCAAATCAAATTCAGCCGCGAAAAAATACTGCCGGAAGAGATCATGCTGTTTTCGCGCCAGATGTACACCCTGCTCAAGGCAGGAGTACCGATCATGCGCGCGCTCGGCGGTTTGCAGGAATCCACTGTTAATCCTGCGATGACGCGAGTGCTGCGCGAGATCCGCGAAAGCCTTGATTCCGGGCGCGAATTGTCGGCGTCGCTGGCACGCCATCCCAAGGTGTTCACACAGTTTTACATTTCGATGCTGCGGGTCGGCGAGCTGACTGGTCGATTGGATGAGATTTTTCTACGTCTGTTCGAACATTTAACTTTTGAAAAATTCATGCACGATCAGGTCAAGTCTGCGCTGCGTTATCCGATATTCGTTAGTGCGGTGATGCTGGCTGCCCTGGTGGTGATCAATATTTTCGTGATTCCGGCGTTTTCCAAGGTCTATAAGCTGGCTGGCGCCGAATTACCGCTGGTGACGCGGTTTTTGGTCGCCTGCTCGGATTTGATGGTGTCGTGGTGGCCGGTTTTGCTGGTGTTGACGGTGGCAGCAGCCTGGTCGTTTCGCGCCTGGACGCAGACGACCGGCGGGCAATTGAAGTGGGATGAAATCAAGTTGCGCATCCCAATCGCCGGCAAGATTGTGCTCAAGGCCACATTGGCGCGGTTTTCGCGCAGCCTCGCGCTGGCGCTGCGCAGCGGCGTGCCGATCGTGCAGGCGCTCAATGTCACGGCGCAGACGGTCGGCAATTACCACGTCGCGCGTTGCGTGGACAAGATGCGCGAAGGCGTGGAGCGCGGCGAAAGCGTGCTGCGTACCGCGCATGGCGCGCAGGTGTTTACGCCGGTGGTGTTGCAGATGATTGCGGTGGGCGAAGAGTCCGGTGCGCTGGATGACCTGCTGCAGGAAATCGCCGAGATGTATCAGCGCGAAGTGGAATACGAGCTCAAGACACTGTCCGCGCAGATCGAACCGATTCTGGTGGTGTTCCTCGGCATATTGGTATTGATCGTTGCACTGGGTGTGTTCTTGCCGATCTGGGATCTGGGCAAGACCATGATCAAGTGAATTAAATGAGGTCAAATTAAATGGGGTCAGACTCCATTTAATTTCAGAAGTCAGTCATTTGGACAACATGATTTCTTGCCACGACCGTCCGTCACCCGGCGCTTTGCGCCACCCTCTCCCGGTGGGAGAGGGTTGTTCTAAGGCCCTCTCCCACCGGGAGAGGGGTTGGGGTGAGGGACGGTCTTGGCAAAAAGAGTGTCAAATTAAATGGAGTCTGACCCCATTTAATTTGAGAGGTGCGAGCCTGCTGGAGTTTGCGTTGGCGATTCTGGTGATTGCGGTGGTGGCGGTGTTTTTTGCCGAGCGCCTGCTGTACTACCAGGAGCGCAACGAGCAGGCGCAGATGCGGCTGGCGGTGCGTTTGCTGGATGCGGCGCTGCGCATCCAGATGGCGGAGTTGCTGATCGCTGGCGCACCGGATGCGGCGCAGCAGTTGCAGCGCAATCCGTTCGAGCGGGTGCTGTTACCCAACTATGCCGGTGAACGTGACGCGCCTTTGCCGCCGTCGCTGGCGGCGGGGCAATGGTATTACGACCGCACGCACCGTCATGCGGTGTATGTGGTGGCCAGTGGCCGGTATTTGATCAACGCACGCCCGCATCGGCAGATTCGCTATCGTGTGCAGGTGAATGTGCGGCCCGGAACGGCGCAACTGGTCGAAGGTGTACGGATGATGGCGCTGGACGACTATCGCTGGTTTTGATTTCTAGTGGAAGGAAGGGTCATGTACAACAGTAGCAAGAGCAGGGTACCCGGCACCGCTCGCGGTTTTACCCTGATTGAATTGATCGTGGTGATCATCATCCTCGGGATCCTGGCGGCGGTGGCGCTGCCGCGTTTCATCAATCTGCAAGTGCAGGCGCGTCAGGCCAAGTTGCAAGGCATGGTGGCCGCCTTGCGTTCCGGCGGCGCGCTGGCGCATGCGGCTTGCCTGTTGCAAGCCGCACCGGTGTGTTCGCAGACGGTGGCATCCACCGTGACGATGGAAGGTCTCGCGGTGGCCACGATTGCCGCCTATCCGCAAGCCTTGACGGCTACCACTGACGGCATTCTGGCCGCATCCGGTATCAATACCGGCGGCGCCACCGACTACACGATTACCGGGCCCGGCGGCCCGGCGCTGGGCGACACCATCACGCTGGATGTGCCGGGGGCGACGGCGGGCAACTGCCGCGTCACCTATCAAGCGCCCACTGTGGCGGGCAATCAGCCGGTGATTACGATTGTCAGTAATGTCTGTACTTAAAGCAGGTTCAATGAAGGAGAAGTGTGATGAAAGCGATGCGTAGAAG
>OBEQ010786681.1_pt1 | contig 12498 bp, 7 predicted proteins | sample 1670901 | NCBI WGS metagenome assembly OBEQ01 (sample SAMEA104232315, study PRJEB22302) | groundwater metagenome | biome: forest; feature: aquifer; material: groundwater | place: USA | collected 2011-08-07 | depth 5.4 m | reverse complement strand
CCTGAATTCGGGGCCAGATTTATACACTACATACCAACGGTAGCCACATCCCGCCAAAATCCCGCCTGAGCATTGGGCAAAGCCGTCATCTGGTCATCCGGGGGCGTATTGACGTCTTCCTCTGTAGTGTATATAATATACAGTACGATGAGCTTCATCAGAAAGATCCGCAAGGGGGATCGCATCTACCTCGCCGAGGTGGAAAGTCAGAGGATTGGCGGCAAGGTGATTCAGCGGCATATCCGATACGTCGGTAAGGAGGCGGACGGAAAGACGATCCTCTCAGCGTCCATCTCGGACGTCACGGTCGACCAGGTCAAACTGCACGGCCCGCTCTTGGTGTTGCATCACTTGGCTCAGGGGATTCACCTGCCCTCGCTATTGGGGGAATACGGGAATGAGATCTTGAGCCTGGTCTACGCCCACTGCGTCGACTACCAGAGCATCAACCAGATGTCCCGGTGGTTTGAGCGGACGGACTTGAATATGATGCTGGATCTCGATGAGTTGACAGAAGCCAGGCTCCTGGCCGCGTTGGATTCGCTGGAGTCGCAGGACGCCGCCTTGTTGCAGAGAAGGATCTTTGAGCGCGTGAAGGCGACCTATGACGTGGATGAGAAGGGGATTGTCTACGATGTCACCAATACCTACCTCTATGGCCGGAAGTGCCCGCTCGGCAAACTGGGCCATGACAAAGAGGCCGTGAAGGGACGACCGTTGATCCAGATTGGACTCGCGACCACACAAAAAGAAGGGGTGCCGCTGTTCCACAAAGTCTTTGAGGGCAACATCCACGATGCCAGGACTCTCCAGGATTGCCTCACGGAGTTCCGGAGATATGGCATCCGGGAGGGATTGTTGGTCTTCGATCGGGGGATCGGTTCAGAGAAAAACTATAAGGATATTAAGGATTTATCGTGGGAGGTGTTGTGTGGCTTGCCCATCCGAGGGCATCTCCCGCATGTGTTGCGCAGGGCGATTCGGAAGAAGGCGTTTCTTCAGTATCAGCATCGTGTCCGCCTCCACCGGAGCGTCTTCTATGTGGTCGCTCAATCCCACACGATCGCAGGCATCCGGGGGAAGCTGGCCCTGTGTTTTAACGAACGGCTGGGCCGCGAGATCAAGGAATCCCGATATGACGAGATCGCGCAGGCCCAAACCCTGCTGAAGCACCACAAGGCGATCAAGCCGGGCCTGGAGCAGTTCCTGGACCACAACGGCCAGCTCCTGGTCCGCCCTCTGCGGAACGTGGAAGCCCTGGACGGCTACTCCTGTGTCTTTACGACGGCGGCCTTATCGAAGGAAGAGATGGTCCGCATGTATTTCGACAAGGACCTGATCGAGAAAGCCTTTCAAAGCCTCAAGGGCGTCGTTCGTCTACGACCTCTGCGCCATTGGCTCTACAATCGCGTGGTGGCGCACGTCTTCATCTGCTACTTGTCCTATCTGCTACTGACGCTTCTAAAAATAAAGCTCAAGAAAACCGGCATCTCTCCTGTCGAAGCTTTGCGAGAACTCGACTCTCTGTACAAGGTTTACATGCGAGACAGTCGAAAGGGGTTCCGGGTTTCCCGCGTGGTCGCCCTCAACAAGAAGCAAGAAGCCATCGTGAAGGCTGTCGACAAAAAGCTCCTCAAGCTCGTGTAGTGTATAAATCTGGCCCCGAATTCAGGGTATGAAGCAACTACAAAAGTGGTATGGAGCAAAAACTACAGAGGTATGAAGAAAATACTAAAGAGGTATGGAGAAAATACAAAAGTGGCATGGACCAAGATCAAAAGAGGTAGTGGGACGGGCAAGATAGGAAGGCAACTAGCCACTTTAGGTTTCGTTCTATACCCCTTTAGGTTTCGTTCTATACCTCTTTTGTCTTTGTTTCATACCTCTTTGGTTGTTGCTTCATACCTCTTTTGTTCTTGTTTCATACCTCTGTCTTCCTCGTGGGTGGCGTGGGGAGGAGATCTGGAAGAAGTCATCCCGCACGATGATTTGGTCATTGCCAAGAGCGTGAAGCTCAAACCCGGCGTGTACGAGCTGGTTGACGGCGGGGCGCCGGGCGTGTTGCAGATCAAAGGAGACGGAATCACCGTGGAGGCCACCGGCGTGACGCTCCGGGGAACACCCGTCGGCACCTTGCCGGATCAACGCAAGGGGATCGGCATGCTGATCCAGGGAAGCAAGGGCGTGACTATCACCGGCGGGCGCTTTCAGGGCTTTTTCATGGGCGTGAAGGCGATCCAGTGCGAAGATCTCACCCTGGAAGGATGCGACGTCTCGGACAACTACACCCTTCGGCTAAAATTAGCGGGGGACCCCTGGCTCGATATCCGGAATGGGGAAGCCTGGCGAAGGTACGGGGCCGGGATCTGGCTGGAGGGATGCCGCCACGCGCGGGTCAAAGGATGCAAGGGGCGGCGCCAGCAAAACGGCCTTCTCCTCATGGATTCCACGCAGTGCGAGGCGTTCGCCAACGACTTCAGTTTCAATAGCGGCTGGGGCATTGGACTCTATGGGTCTTCGGAGAATCACATTGCCCGGAATACCCTCGACTTCGTACTCGCGGGGGGAGATGCGGCGGGGATCTCGATTGTGAATGGGAGCCACCGCAACAAGATCGAGCACAACTCCTTCACGCACTGCGGGGTCGGGCTGTTTCTGACCAACCGTCGGGATGTGGGGAAGGTGGAGGAGGGTAGCTGCTTCGAGAACCTGATCGCCTTCAACGACGGATCCTATGCCGGGTCCAACGGGTTTGAAGTCACCTTCTCGCGGGGCACTACCCTCATCGGCAATTATTCCTACGGCAGTAACTACGGCTTGTGGGGAGGTTACTCGTCCAGCCTGACCGTGTCCGACAACATGTTCTCCTTCAACCGCACGGATGGCATCGCCATCGAGCACGGTCAGGGATCCGTGATAGACGGCAATACTATTATTCGAAACGGCCAGGCGGGCATTCGCCTGTGGATGGATCCGGAGCGCGTCCGCAGACAACGTCATCCGGCCTCTCAAGACTACGTCATCCGGGGGAACCAACTCGGGGGCAACGGAGCCGGGGCGGTGGTGGACAGCCACACGGTCGGCCTGAAGAAAGAGGCCAATGACGAGCCCCCTCGCGCAGACGAGAAGCCGCTCCCGCTTCCTCCGTCGGTGCCGCGCCTGGGTGGGTTTGCTGAGGAGGGATGGGCTCTTATGAAGATGGGACCCTGGGGGCCGCTGGATTTTGTGGAGCGTTGGATCTATGCCGTGACCCCGTGGACGGATTGGAATGCGTTGCGCCTGCCGCTCACTCAGGCCAGCGGCGTGGTTCATCTGGATGGCCTGGAGATTCAGCCGGGAAACCCGATGACGTTGAATGTGGTGGGTCCCCCCGGAACCCTTGTGGAAATACCCTCCGTGGAGGGCGTGATGGTTTCTCCCGCAAGCGGTCGTCTTCCTTTCACGGTGACTCTTTCCGCCCAGCCTGAGGCCAAAGGCTTGATGATGCCTTTTTCCCTCAGCCTCACGGTGTCGGGGGAAGTCGTGAGTCCCGCCGAGGGGGCGGCCCAACCCTTCCTGAGCGGTATGGTGGGTGGGGTCAGTTGGAAAGTCAGCTATTATCCCTGGCCCACCAAGTTGAAGGAGGCAGGAAGGGCCGCCATGGGCGATACCAAGGCGTGGAGGATCCTCTTTGACGAAGGCGAGGCGGCGGCGGTCGTCGGCGTTCCGGCATTACACTTCAGGTGGGGTCTCTCCGCGCCGCATCCCAAGGCGCCCGCTGATTTCTTTGCGACTCGCGCCGAAACCACTGTGGAAGTGGCTCAGGATGGCCGCTACGAGCTGAGGACGATTTCGGATGACGGCGTGCGGGTCTTCTTGGATGGAAAGGACGTGTTGGCCGATTGGACGTGGCATGGGTCCAAAGAACATCGCGTCACGCTGGCGCTTACCAAGGGCCGTCATGACCTGGTGGTGGAGCATTGCGATATTGACGGGCCGGCGGAGCTTCAGGTGAGATTCAGTGCAAGCCGCTGAGAAACTGTAGAGGGGATGATTTTTAAGATTCTCGGTGCCGGAGTGATGCTCGCGGCTCGCCTCTGCCTCGCCGCCGGGGACGTCGTTCCTGTGGAGATGGCGCCGCTTCATGGGATCGGTAAAGGGGGGAAGTCCACCCAGCGCCCTTACATATTAGTGATGGCCACCTTCACGACGGAAAAGACCTCGTCCATCGGGTGGGTTGCGCTCGACACGGGCACGCCGCATCCCTTGCCCATGGTGCTGGCTTCGGAGGCGTTTGCCAAGCGTCTCAGTCAGGGCAAGATGGGAGACGTGACGATGGCCATCGGCCCCGCGAGCTGGAAAGGGGTCGGTCTGCTCCCGTTCCCCGTCCTGGCGATCGAGGATATCAATCGGGATTATCGCAAGGAGCTGGGGGCCACACCCGCGGTGGGGGTGGTGAGTAACTATTTTTTATCCCAGTATCTGCTCACGGTGGATTACCCGAACCATCAAGTGTACTTCCGCCCGTTGGATGCTGTCCGGCGCACGTTTTACGAGACCAAGCCCTTGGCCGACGTTCCTTATCGAAATGAGGGTGGGGCCATTCGTATACCCATCACGCTCAATCACAAGATCCAAGGCGAGGCCTATGTGGATACGGGCACCCCGTTTAGCTGGGTGGACCCCGCCAAAATCACCAAGCCCCTCACCTCCTGGCTCATCGGCGATTACGAGGCCACGCCACACGTCCGTCGCCCCCCCTGGAAGGTGCCCATTCAGCCGGGCACGATCGCCCATCTGGGCAACGACGTGTTAGGGAGCGCGGTGCTCACCATTGATCCCAGGGAGAAGCGGCTGTATTTGGAGAGCCCTCGTGAACCGTAAACACATTCAGTGGAGAGGGATCGGTGTCGTGGGGATGGTGCTGAGTTTGTCATGCGTGGCGGCGGCTCCGCCGCCCGCTTGGGACCGCCACGTCGAGGCCACGGGGGGCGCCGCCCTCAAACATCTCAAGACGCTTGTCATTCAGGCGCGTGTCACGGGGGCGCTGGAAGGGACTTTGACCTATGGAATGACGCCGACGCAGTCCTGGTGGGAGCTCAAGACCGCGGTGGGTCGCCGCCGCGGATACGCTGAGGGAGACCGGACCTGGACCGTGGATGAAAACGGGTTCACGCGCGGGTTGGACGTAGCCGAGCAAGGCGGTACCTCCTGCACCTACGATGCGCTCATCAATTGGTGCTGGTTCTTGGCCCACCCCGGGGGAATGAACGGAAGGTCACGTGCCATGACCGTGACGGCGGCTGGAGGGGAACCTGACGGGGAATTTCCCACCCACCAGTTAGAGCTATCCTTGGCCGGGGGCGACCTCACCTACCTCACCTTGGATCCCACCACGTCGTTGCTGACCCAGGCGCACATCCCCTATGTCTCCTTCTATGGAGAGACGTGGAAAGCCGCCTACAAAGACTATCGCAAAATCGAAAGCCTCATGGTGCCGTTCTCCACCACCATTTCCTCGTCCGACGGCATCTACACCCTCGAGGTGGTGAGTCTGGCCGTCAACCCGACGCTCCCCCCTGACGCGATGGCCCAAGTGGAGCTCCCGAGGAGCTCAATGCAGGTGCAGGGTCCGGCCTCTTCCCCGTGGGAGATCCCCTTCCAGGTCGTGGGCCAAGGGGTTTTTGTGAAAGGCGCGGTAGGAGACATTCCCTCTCGCTTCCTGGTGGATTCAGGGTCCGGCGCGACCACGCTGGAGTATGCCCTCGTGAAACGGTTGGGCCTCACGCGCGCGCAAGTCGCTCAGGCATCCGGGGTCGGGGGGGATCCGACGCCGCAGTACCTGGTGAAGGCGCCGATCCTCCAGGTGGGGGACGTACGCTTTGAGGAGTTCGTGGCGACGTCGGCCCCCATGATGCGGGCGGGGAACATCCTCGGGTATAGCTTTTTCGCTCCGCACGCGGTGGAACTGGATTTCCGGGCTTCGCGGATACGGATATATCGGGAGGAGTACAAACCCCTGCCCTCGGCCCTTGCTTTAGACCTCCAGCTCGCGAAAAATCTCCCCGTAATTACGGTGGAAATCCCTGGCGTGGGCCCGGCCCATTTCCTCATTGATTCGGCGTTCGGGGGGACCTGGGGGTTGTTCAGGTCGTTTGTCAAGCGCCACGGCTTGAAGGAGAAGCAGTCAGGCTCAACGGGTTCCGGAGTGACGGGGGTGGAACAACTTGGAATGGTCCAATTGACGGAAATCAGGTTGGGCTCCACCGTCATCCCCAGTGTGCAGGCCTTGGTGATCGGAGGGTTCGGGGCGTATCCGGATGGGCTTCTGGGCTTGGGCTACCTGCGGAGTCAGGCTGGCGTGGTGTTTGACTACCCGCATAAGAAAGTTTACTTCCTCCCGAAGCCCCGACTGGGCGTTGGCTGGGCGGCGGGGGCCAAAGGGGCCCTGACCGTGGGGCAGGTGATGGAGCCGAGCGCGGCCCAACGGGCCGGCCTCCAAGTGGGGGATAAGATTCTCGCGTTTGGGGGGCAGGCGGTCGCGTCCCAAACTGAGGTCGTTGAGCGCCTCAATCACCAACAAGCCGGGGACGTTATCCAACTTACCGTGCAACGCCCCAAAAACCAAGAGCTGAAGCTAAGCCTGACCCTCGGCTCGTCGCTTGAGTAGCGGGTGACTGACAAATGAACGGTTCAGTGTGTGACAAGGTCTTCCTCCCCCCTTGGTGGGGGAGGACGGAGGTGGGGGGGGTGAAAGGCCTCAAGCGCTTTGCCAACGGATTGCCCTGGCCAGGGCTCAGGTTTTCCTGCTTCGTGATTTCTCCCCCCATCCCAACCTTCCCCCACAAGGGGGGAAGGGATCCACGGAAATCCCGGAAGCCAAGTGAACCGTTCATTTGTCAGTCACCCAGTAGTGACCATCTGGAAATTGGTAATTTGGAAATCTGGTAATTTAATAATTGACGTGCGCTTGCCCTTCAAATTACTAAATCTCCAGATTATTAAATTAATAAATTCAGTGTTGCTGTTGGCCTTCGTCGTGTGGGGGATCGGAGGGGCTCCTTCAGCCTGGAGCCATCCCTTGGGCGTCCATGAATTCGCTGAGCCGCCGGCCCTCGCCACGCTCGCGGAGCGGTTGGCGTCGGAGAAAAGAGTGGTGGATGGGCCCTGCACCATTAAAGCCGCTTGCGACCCCACGACCTTCTATCTGGCTGTCCACGTCACTCTGGCGGGTCCGCCCCTTTCCCCCCATCGTCTCCTTGATGGGGATGTCCTCATCGTGTCCTTTCGCACCAGCCCCTCCTCGCCTCTTATACACCTCGTCGTAAACGCTTCAGGGACTATGATGGTCACCGATGGGTTCGGCAAAGCTCTGGGAGGAGCCTTCGGGGTGACCGTCTCGACCTTGGCCGGAGTGGACTTGGAGCTCGCCCTCCCGCTTTCCCTGGTGGGTTTGATCCTTCATCAGCCGGCCGAAGTCCACATCGTCTGGCGGCGGCCACTGGATCTTGAGGAATCTCCCGCGAGCTGGCAAACCCTGTCCTGGGGAGCTATCGGACTCTCCCTCCAAGGAGAAGTGGTCCAGGACGGAAGATGCGTCTCCCTCGACGGCCAACCCTTTACCGGAACCAAGTTTCTCTACGTTCCCTGGCGGAAGGACATTCGGGAGGTGACCTATCGTGAGGGGTTCAAGACCCGAGAACAGAGCGGGAATCGAGAGATCGAGTACGAGCACGGCCGGCGGGTGCGCGTCTGGATCCGTGACCGTCCCTTCCGCCCCACGCCGAATCCGGATATCCTCCCGTTCAAACAGGAGATGGTGTACCGGGACGACGGTCTCGTGGTGCGGGAGGTCAATTATTTTGGTGACGACGAGCGGCAACCCGGTGAAGTCATTGAAGGGGAGTATGATTTGGCGAAGCTCCCTCCGGCCTTCATAAAAAGTGAGGCGGTGGCGAGGCGCGGGTTTTGGACCAATGGGCACTGGTGGAAAGGGCCCGGCTCGACCCGTCGGACCATCCTGTATTATCCGGATGGGACCAAGTTCAATGAGGAGGAAGAGCACGATGGGCGCACGGTCCGCACCACCCGGTTTCATTCCAACGGACAAAAGGCCCATGAGACCACCGAAGGGACTCAGGGTGAGAAGGGCCGTCAAATCTTTTGGTGGAATGAACGCGGACGCCTCCTGTTCGAGCAACGCCAGGGACGACTCTATGATCAGCAGGGAACGCCCTACACCGGGGTCAGGATCGAGGACACATCTCCTCCCGACGAGGAGGGTGACTGGACCTCTCGCAAGCTGGAGTATCAAGAAGGCCAGCTGATTCGAAGCACCACTCAGTTTCATCACGGTGGAGCCCGTCCCGATCCTCGATGAAAACAGAGAAGACATGGGTCACATTGTTCACATTACTCACATTTTTCACTTTGTTCACAAATGTGGCATGGGCGGACGAGACGCTTCCCCCCATCACCTCCATCGAAGAAGCCCTCCAGGGGATCGACCATGCCGACGCCCGTCAACGAACGGCCGCCGTTCAATTTTTAGGAACCCATCCCGACCCACGGCGTGTGCCCGCGCTCATCCGGACGTTGAAGGATACCGACCCCGGTGTCCAGCAGAAGGCTCTCCTGGCACTCTTCCACCTCCGCGATCCCCAGGTGGTGGTTCCCGCGTTGATGCAGGCGTTGAAGGATAAGGATACCGCCCCCTTTGTCCGGCAGACGGCTCGCCAAGCGCTCGGTGAGCTCCGCACAGAAGCCCTTCCCGCCTTAACACTGGCGTTGAAAGATACCGACCCCTATGTCCGGCAGTTGGCTATCCAAACACTCAGTCAACTCAGTGATCCAAAGGCCCTTCCCGCCTTAACACTGGTGGCGTTGAGGGATACCCACCCCTCGGTCCGGCAGTGGGCTATCCAGGCACTTGGTCAACTCTACGATCCCCAGGCGATCCCGGCGTTGAAGGACATCCTCAAGGATACGGACTCGGAGATTCGACTGGCGGCTCGTCGAGCGCTTGAAACGTTGGGAATTTTTGAGACGCGACCCGCCCTCACTTCCGTGGAAGAAGCCCTCCAGAAACTCCAGCATCAAGACGCCAGTCAACGAAGGGCCGCCGTGCAATTCCTGGGGGCCCACTCAGACCCACGGAGTGTGCCCGCGCTCATACGGGCGCTGAAAGATTCTGTCTCGGCGATCCGCCTGGAGGTGGTGGAGGCCCTGAGTCAGTTTCATGATCCCCAGGTGTTCCCCGTGTTGGTCCAGGCGATTCAGGATCCCGACCCCTCGGTCCGTCTAAGGGCGGTGAGGGCCCTCGGTCAATCCGGCGATCCCCAGGTCATTCCCATCCTGGTCCAGGCCATGAAAGATTCAAAGGTCCGCGAGGAGGCGGCCCAAGTCCTCATCACGTTCAATCATCCTCAATTGATTCCCGCTCTGGCTCAGGCGCTGAAAGATATGGACTCGCAAGCTTACATTTTGGCTATGAATGTCTTTGGTGAAATTAAAGATCCCGAGTCGATACCCGCGTTGCTCCAGGTCATGAAGGATGAGGACCTGGGCCTTCGCCAGAAGGCGGTGGCGGCCCTGTGTCAAATTAAAGATCCCCAGGTGATTCCCGCGTTGGTCCAAGTGTTGAAGGATACGGACACCTATGTCCGCCAGCAGGCGGTGAAGGCCCTTGGTCAGTTTCGTGATCCCCAGGTCATTCCCATCTTGTTACAGGCGATGAAGGATGCCCATCCCCTGGTCCGTCTGGAGGCCGTGGAGGCTCTGGGTTCGCACCCCGATCCCCAGGTCATCTTGGCGGGGAAGGAGGTGTTGAAAGATACCGCCCCCGGGGCCCAGCAAGCGCACCAGAACGCGCTTGAGCTCCTGGGGGAGCTGGAGTCTGATCGCCTCAAGCGCCGCCGGCCATGAGAATTTCGACGTTGGCTCTGGGGATCGTGACCGTTTGACCGTCCTCCAAACGCGCGACCATGACCCGGCTCAAACTTCCCGTGGCGATGCGCTGGGGTTCTTCAGGCAGTTCCGTGATCACGGCCGACCGGCCAAAATAGGGGGTGCGGATGAGGCGAATTTTCGTGCCGATCTCAAGCTTCCACGACGGGGCCTGATTTTTTGAAGACGGTGCTCCTTGTGTTCCTGCAGGCGAAACATTCGGAACGATCACCTCCGGCCGAAGGGCTCCCGCCCGAATCTGGGTAGTGCCGTTCACCGAAGCGGTCTTCCCCTCCAAGCTCTTCAACAGCTCAAATGTTCTCGGCGCCATAGCCATTTTTCCGAAACCCTCAGTCACCACCACCGTGAGGGGAACCTGTTCGTGCCCCGTGACCGCCACCCCGATTTCCCGCCCCACGAAAGACGCCAGGTCGCGATCAAGAATTCCGCCGACGATCACGCCCACGGCCCCGCGTTCCCCGGCCGACTTCAAGAATCTCTCGCTGACGAGCGATCCCCCCACGAGAATGGCTCCACGCACGTCCCCGTCTACTTCTGAGGTCAGTTCTTCTTCCGGCGATAGCACCAGGCATTTCAGCACGCCGCTCCGTTCCCCCCCCACGCCAAAAATTCCCTGCACCAGTGCGCCTTGCGTTTCAACGGTGACCGCTTCACCTTCCACCAGATCCACCACAATGCCTTGAAGATACGCGTTCACCTCAACCGGGTGCGGGGGGCGACGGAGGCCCAGGTGTCCGGTCACGGCGGAAATAAATTCAACGGCGCCGTCCACAGGCGCTGAACATTTTGAGGTGAGCAGCCCAAAAAGCGCCTTCACTTCACCCAACAGTTGCCCTTTGGTAACCGTGTCTTTCTCTTGCACGCGAAGGGCCGCCGAAACCTCCGACGGCTCCAGACCCAGCGCATCGTTGAGGGCGATGGTAACGAGGTCGCCCGGCAACCAAGCCCTAGCCACAATCGTCTCCGGCATCACCGACTGTCCTTTGGACACCACCACCTCGCCTTTGAGAGGAAGGCGGCGAACTTTTTGCACCACCGTCTGGGAGGTGACTAACAAACCGGGATTAAACGCGCTACCCATTAAATTGAAATTCCCATGGCTTGGTACCATTGCCTGATGAGGACCCGGCGCTGAGAAAATTCTTCGGGAAGCTTCAAGGGACGCCCGCGCCCATCCAGGATCACCCCCACCACGCCTCCGCGAACCATGGTCTCCAGCGTTTTCCCCGGGCCTCGTCCCACGTCAAACCGCTTGGCGGGCGCCACGGTGAGACGGCGGCGTTCTTCAACGCCCAAGGGCAAGACCTTGAGTTCCCCCGCATGCAACACCACCCCGCCGGACACGCCTTCCAGGGTGATCTTCGCGATTTCCTCGCCCTCCGGCTTCGATGGGCCCACGGGGGCCAGAGCCGTCCCCAGAAAGACCATACAATCCCGCTCAAACACTTCCGTCGCCGCCTGGGGGTGCAACGTGGATAACACGCCGAGGTGGGGCATCATAAAAATACTGTCCACGGCCAATTGGGTCACGCCCAAGGGTTGGTACGCGTCGAGCATCATCAACGCGGCTTGGGCTCGTTGCGGCGCATGGGAGAGGATCCCTCCGCTTCCCACGATGAGATCCAACGTCATGAGATCAATGAGCGTTTGTCCCGTGGCGGTCTGGGCGAACATTTCCCCGATCGTGCGTTGTTGCATCACGCCCCGTAATCCCACCGCGAGCGATTTATGATGATCAAAAGCCAGGCGGAGCGCTTCCCGCGCCACGGCCTGCTCAATGAATAAATCTTCCATGGTTTGGGGAATCGTGGTCGGACGGATCATTTTATTGCGGAGCCGGTTCTTCACGTCGCCGGCGTCCAACTCGTGCGGGAGCCAGCGTAGGATTTTCTCGAGGCCCGCCTCCAAGACCACGTTCCCAATGCTGTAGCTCATGCCGAGATTCGCGCTCACCGTTCTATTGAATACCGGATCAGCGCCTCCGGCGCCCCAGGTGCCAGGAGCTCTGCGAGTGGCCGGTTCGGCGGACTCGGAGGGTCGGATCACAGAAAATACGTCGGTGGTGGCTCCCCCGATATCCACGGCCAGCACATTTAAGTTTTCTTGCTTGGCCACCCTTTGAATGATGAGTCCCATGGCATGGGGCGTGGCCATGACATCGGCGTCCGCCCAACTCATGAGCTTGTCGTATCCGGGAGCATGCGCCATGACGTGCTCGAGAAAGACCTCGTGAATGGCGTCTCGAGCAGGGCCCAGATTCTCCCGTTCGAGCGTGGGTCGAATATTCTCGACGATCTTTAAGGCGGTGTGTACTCCCAAGAGGCGCTCCACTTCAGGACGCGTGGTCGTGTTCCCGGCGTAGATCACCGGCAGTGAAAAGCCGCTCCCAAACCGTGGGTGAGGGTCCGCGGCGAGCAGGAGCTCGACCAGCTCGATGACATGCGTGGTGGCGCCGCCATCCGTTCCGCCGGCCAACAACACAATATCCGGTTTCAGTTCCCGAATCCGGCGAACGCGTTCGTGAGATTTCCGGCCATCATCAATGGCCACGGT
>OBEQ010046576.1_pt1 | contig 12498 bp, 12 predicted proteins | sample 1670901 | NCBI WGS metagenome assembly OBEQ01 (sample SAMEA104232315, study PRJEB22302) | groundwater metagenome | biome: forest; feature: aquifer; material: groundwater | place: USA | collected 2011-08-07 | depth 5.4 m | reverse complement strand
GCAAATAGATACTACTGGAGAAACAAAATTAAATCCGATACTTTTTATAAAATCAGAAAGATTATTTATGCCAATTCTATCAATACCCATAGAAGATATTATGGCTCCCGATATCCACTCCATTATGATTTCAAAAAACATCACAGAGGAAGAAATGAAAGATCATCTATCTATTAAAATAATGGAATTGTTGGACTTTTAATTGAAGTAGTCCACTTTCCCTCTTGCGGGGGGGGGACGTAAGTGATACAATTGAAATAGTTGTGGAAAACTAAAACCGCAACAAGATTTTTATAAAGTTATGGACCAAAATAACGAACCACCGAAAATAGTGTTTGAGGGCGAAGAATTTCAACGACCTAGCCAATCTTTTCAAGCGCCAACACCGAAAATCGTAGAGTGGGTTATTAAGTATTCGGGCGGATATGTTAAAGACGGGCAACAGGCGAATTATGTGTTGCTGGGGATGGCGGCGCTGGCGATTATCGTTTCACTGTTTTTGGTTTTTAGCGGGAGTAAAGGGCCAAATATCTCGCTCCCTCCTGGGGTAAAAATCATTTATCCGCCGGGTGAACCTCCACGGCTTGAAGAACCACTTACCCCACTTCGCTAACTATGAACGCAACCGGCAAAAAAGGTTTTACCCTGATTGAGCTCTTGGTGGTCATAGCCATCATCGGGATTTTATCGAGTGTAGTATTGGCAAGTTTGAATAGCGCGCGCGGCAAGGCGCGGGACGCCCAGCGGAAGGTCGAGTTGAAGCAATTACAAACCGCTCTGGAGTTTTATTTTGACAGTAACGGCAGCTACCCAGTCGGCGGGTGGTTTTCATCTGAACCGGGTGATGTCGTATCAAACAATGGGGGGAATTGGATCCCAGGTCTTGCCCCAACATATATCTCCGTTCTTCCCCGAGATCCGCGGGGAGACACTTCGTCAATTCAACCGACCTGCGGTCCTTGGAAGTCTGCGTATCTCTACATGTCAGCCGATAATGGTAAAAATTATAAACTGCTTGCCCACTGCGCACCCGAAAATCCATGGACCTCCAGCGATACATTTTACGATCCAGTACGCCCTACTTGGGCATGGATGCTATGTAGCGGTCCTCCCGCCTGCAGTAGTTGGTGACTTTTTAAGATGATATTTTGCCCTTCGGTAACCTTCATTTTTTCTTCGACGCCCTCAGAAGAAATAAAAAAGTGTTGATTCTCTATCCACACTCGTTAGCCGAAATAAGCTTCTCGGTCGGTCTCACATGCCTGTGCTCTCGCCAAGAATCGAACTTGGATCGCCAGCTTCGCAGGCCAGCATTCTATCCGTTGAACTACGAGAGCAATATTTTTAGATTAGCAGTTTTTGACTAAAAATCAAAATTAGATTAAAAAATTGACTTTTAATGCATAAAGTGTTATAATGGGCAGATGCTAAATAAAATAATTAAATTGTCCAAAATAATCTTGACGGGAGCTATTATATTCGCTGTTTCCCCTGTTTTTAGTTATGCGCAATATTATTATGACAACTCTAATTACAGTCCACTGACTGTCACGACAACAAATGCAACTAATATAACTAGTTCAAGCGTTACATTAAATGGTTTAGTTAATGGGAACAATCTCTACAATACTTATAACTTAAACACTTGGTTTGAGTATGGGACAAATACTAATTTCGGATATTCTACAATACAAAGTAATTCTAATTCCGGATATGCCAATTACAGTTCTAATGTTTCCAATCTAAATTCAAATACTGTTTATTATTTCCGCGCTGTCGCGCAAAATCCGCAAGGAGTTGTTTACGGAAGCGCCAATTCATTCAAAACTAATTTCTCAAGTGTAATAAATACAAATACAGAAAATAACAACTTTTTAAATCCTAATGTTACCACAAACCCCGCAACATCGGTATTAAGCAGGAGCGTAAAACTAAACTCTTTTATAATAAATTCTATAAATAATCCTTTAACTACTTGGTTTGAATGGGGGACAATTCCAACCTTGGGAAATATGACCCCAATGGTAGCTCTTGGAACGTTGCCTTCCGCTAAGCATATAAATACAATCACAGAACTTGCGCCGGCAACGACCTATTATTTTCGCGCTGTGGTACAAAATTCATTTTCAAGAATTAATGGCGCTACTTTAAGCTTTACTACGGATAATGCCGTAAGCCAAAGTAATGCCGTTAATACCGTAGAGAAGACAGAAGACAGTACTGCTAAGACAAATAAGGACAAAGAAAATATAACTAATGCAAGTATCCTAGAATCCGTAGGGTCTGCGCTTGGAGCAAATTTAATTGGAGCTGGTTCTTTCTTTCCAGTTAATATTTTTGGCTGGCTTCTTTTAATTATTCTTATACTTGTTCTAATAACTCTCAGTCAATATCTGTATCGCGATTTATTGGGTAAGAAATCCAAACAGACGCAAGAACACGCATAAATAAAAATTATGCTTGATAAAATAGATTCTTCTGTGATATACTCTCCATACAAAGTAGGTACGAAAAGAGTCGATCTCGAGTATATCTATTTGTATTTAACAATTTAACTAAAAAAATCAATGACTGGTACAATAAAAAGACTCACTGAAAAAGGTTTCGGTTTCATTACTGGAGAAGGACTTGCGAAAGATTTATTCTTTCACAGCAACTCTCTTGTAGGCGTAACCTTTGACGAGCTCAAAGAAGGCGATACTGTTTCTTTTGAAGTAGAAACAGTAATGAAAAATGGCGAAGAGAAAACGAATGCTACGAATGTGCAACGCGCATAGTTTTCTCTCCAAATAAAAACCATCCCTAGGGGTGGTTTTTATTTTATTTAGTTAATCTTGCTAAGCGAGATTTCTTACGAGCGGCATTATTTTTTTTGATGACATTTTTTTTGGCTGCTTTGTCTATTATGGCAAAAGCGGAACTTAACATTCGCATGGCTGACTCCTTATCTGTTTTGGAAATTTTCTCAATCTTCTTGATTATATCCTTCATTGCGCGCTTGCGACTGTTATTAAAGGCCCTCTTGCGCAGAGAACCTCGAATTGCTTTTTTGGCTGATTGTGTTATTGGCATAGATATAATCTAGCAGAAAACCCAAAAAAATGCAATTATGGTATGATTAATTCATGATCGGAAGCTTAAAAGGAAAAATACTATTAAAAACAGAGAAATTTTTGATATTGGAAACGACTGGAGTTGGATACAAAGTAAATGTCTCCTCTGACACACTGTCTAAAGTAAAAAAAACAGGTGATGAAATAATGCTTTGGATTCATACTCATGTGCGTGAGGATGTATTGGATTTGTATGGATTTTTAGAGAGACAAGAATTGGAATTTTTTGAGATGCTTATCAGCGTCTCCGGCATTGGGCCAAAAGGAGCATTAACTATTTTAGGAATTACTTCAATTGAAACATTACGTAAGGCCATAGGCACAGGTGATACATCGTATCTCACAAAAATATCTGGTATCGGTAAAAAAACTGCTGAGAAAATTGTCATAGAACTGCGAGATAAGATAAGTGAAGAAAAAAGTGGTACTTCTTTACAAGGAGAATTGGATGCGCTTGAGGCATTAAAATCTCTGGGTTACTCACAAAACGAAGCGCGTGAAGCGCTAAAAAAAGTTTTCCCCAACACAGACACAAATGCAAAAATCCGTGAAGCGCTAAAAATTTTAGGTGGCCATGCCAAAGGCAGGTAAAAAAATAAATGCCTGAACTTCCAGAAGTAGAAACCACCGCAAAAGGCTTAAGAAAAACAATCTTGGGTCTTGTCATAAAAGATGTTTGGACTGATTTACACACAAAGGATAAACGTCAGCAGGGCGCAATTGCTAACCCAAAATATTTTATAATTTTCAAAAAAGATATTTTAAATAAAAAAGTCTTATCGATTAAAAGACGAGGAAAAAATATTTTGATAAATCTGGACGAAGGTCCCGCCAAGGACGAGGTAAAAAAAACTATTTTAATCCATCTAAAAATGACTGGGCATTTGCTGTACGGAAAATACAAATTTCATCCTTCCCCAACCCTCCCCTTGGCAAGGAGAGGGCGAAAGGTGGGGTTATGGGTACCGGCTGAAGATGGTCCGCTCAATGACCCTTATAATAGATTTGTGCATGTTGTTTTTACTTTCTCAAACAATAAACATCTCGCTTTTTCGGATGCGCGTAAATTCGGGAAAATTACTTTATTGAACAGGGCTACTATGCGTGACAGTAAGCATTTAAGTAATATCGGACCTGAACCACTGGAAAAAAATTTTAATCTGGAAAAATTCAAAGAATGTTTAAACAAAAAATTAAACGGTAAAATTAAGACAGTTTTAATGGATCAAAGCATTATTGCTGGCGCAGGTAATATTTATTCTGATGAAATTCTATGGCGAGCAGGCATCAATCCAGAACGAAGGGTGTTAAAAATAAAAGAAAAAGAAATAAAATTGATGTTTCGGGCGATGAAAAAAATCTTATTAAAAGGCATAGATTTTGGCGGAGATTCAATGTCGGATTATCGGAACATTCACGGTCTGCCGGGTAAATTCCAAATGCATCATGAGGCCTATAGACGCACAGGAAAAAAATGCAGAAAGAAAAACTGTAAAGGCATTATAAAAAGAAAAGTAATCAACGGTCGCAGCGCCCATTTTTGTTTTGTGCATCAAAAATAAAAAAGAGAAATATAAAATTTAGAAAGCCTTGCGCAGGAGCTTAGAAAATAAAAATGGTATTCCATTTATTATTTTCTTGAGCGACGAGCAGTTCGCTGGCGAAGCTTCGCCAGATAGATTGCTTTAAAAATTTTTATATTTCTCTTTTTTATAAATTAAGCATCCTAAATAAAGCTACACCCAACGTTACAGAGACATTCAGCGACTCTTTTCTGCCTCGCATTGGAATCTCGGCAATTATGTCGCATTTTTTTAAAATACTTTTGGGTATGCCCCCTACTTCACTACCTACTATAAAAACCAACCCGCCTTTTTGGTAGGTCGCCGAAAAGGCGACTTTTTTATAATCAACAGAATTTTTAGCTTGTTCTATGCCAATAATTTGAAAACCTTCCTTTTTTAACTTCGAAAGTAGCAGTAAAACACCTTTTCTATGTTCCCAAACTACAAATTCCTCCGCACCCAGAGCTGATTTAGCTAAATCTTCTCTTTTCCGACCAAAACGATCCAGTGGTGTCGGCGTATAACCCGTCAAATAAATTTTATTCACACCAGCCGCATCGGCCGTGCGAAACATCGCGCCGACATTCTGCGCGCTTCTGATATTATGAAATATTAAAACATTCTCTTTACGCATTTGTTTTTATAGGGTCAAAAAAGTTTTTTTTGTACGTCTTCAAATTTTTGTTGTTTCCTCGTACCTTCATCTTGTTTCACTTCCTCAAATCCTCCCGTATTTATTTTATCAAGCGCCGCCGGCAGTTTTTGGAAACTTTCTTCAAACATTCTCATTGCTTCATTGCCGCGCAACGCCGCGGCCGGATGGAGCATCGGCAAAATGAAACACTTTCCGGTATTAAATAGCTTGCCCTGGTCCCAAGTAATCCTGGCCGCCGGCAAAAAATAATTCATCGCAAACCGGCCGAGCGGTACGATAATTTTCGGACTGATAATATCTATTTGCCGCGCCAGATACGGTTTATAGCTCTCAATTTCCTCCGGGCTCGGATCGCGGTTTTCCGGCGGTCGACGTTTAACGATATTAGTAATATAAACGTCTTTTTCCCGCCATCCTATATCTCGAATACATTTTCGAAGAAGCTGTCCGGCTCGTCCAACAAACGGCCGTTGCTCGCGATCTTCGTTGAAACCCGGCGCCTCTCCGATAAAAAGCACTTGGCAATCTAGATTGCCTTCGCCAAAAACGAGGTTAGATTCCTGCAACGGCAAGCTTTTGTCTTCCGTCATTTCCATTTTAAGTTTCTCCAATTCTGTAACTTTATCCATAAAAACATTGTACTATTTTAGAAAATTCCTTGCACGCATGTTTTTGTGGTAAGCAATAGCAAAGCGGTGCGCCTCACTGTTTGCGAGTAAAATTTCTTTTTCATACATTTGCGCTCTTTCCTTGTTCCCCAAGATATCTTTCGGCTTATGCCGTTCGTCTTTCAGTACTGCAACGACTGGAATCTGAATTCCAGATTGGGATAACACTTTTTTGGCTACGTTAAGCTGAGCAATTCCCCCATCGAGCACAATAAGTTTTGGGTATATCCATTCTGGATGCGCCAGCCTGCGCTCCAGAATTTCCCTGAGCGCTCCTGTGTCATTCGCGCCAGATTGAGTTCGAATTCTAAATTTTTTATATTCATTTTTTTGTACCTCGCCATTCTCTACTACGACCATAACCCCGACCATATTTTTGCCAGACATATGAGCGATGTCGTAGGCTTCAATTCTATTTGAATTCCCCCTCTCCTTTGCGGGGAGAGGGTCGGGGTGAGGTGAATTTTTTATGAGTGCCACATCATTTATGTGCTTCAGCGCAAAAAGCTGTCGTTTGGTTTCTCCCGCTTTTTCGAATTCGTGCGCTCTTGCATATTCCTTCATCTCTTTTTTTAGGTTTTTAAAAATCTGTGGTTTTTTACCTGAAAAAAATAATTTTATATTTCGAATGTTTTTTTTATATTGTTTCAAAGCATTACCACCCAGAGCCCCCTCCTCCGTAAAGAAGGGAACTAAATTCATTTGCTTGTAGAATTCTATATAATTTTTACTTTTTTCATCCAGAAACGGAAAAATTCGGCGAATGATCTTCAGTGCTTCGCGAAGTTGTGAGCTGCCGGTATATGGCCCAAAAGTGTTCAAAGTCGAACTTTGCATACTTTTGAGATTGCTGCCACGAATAATAATTACCTTCGGCAATTTTTCTTTTGTGATACAAACGTAGTTGAAACTTTTACCGTCCTTTTCTCGAGTGTTATAGTACGGCTGATGTTTTTTTATCAGATTCGCCTCCAATATTAATGCTTCTAACACAGAATCGGCAACTTGCCAGTCCACTTTGTCTGCCTTGAAAACCATATCGACAATCAGTGGGCCACGTGTATTTATCAAATCTTTTGAAAAATAACTTTTGGTTCGATCGCGGAGAGATGTCGCTTTGCCGATGTATAAAATTTCTCGGCCATTTCGGCCTCCTTCGTTTTGCTTCGGCGGGCCAAGAAAAAAATATACTCCGGGTTTGTCGGGAAGTTTAAATTTTTTTATAAATATTGAATCGGCCATCTTTTTATTTTCTTAGTGCCTTTTTTAAATATTTTCCTGTGTATGACTTGCTGTTGTTGGCCACTTCTTCGGGCGTACCTTTAGCTACTAGATTACCGCCATGCACCCCGCCCTCGGGACCAAAATCAATTATATAATCTGAACTTTTCACAATGTCCAAATTGTGCTCAATCAAAACTACAGTATTCCCTTTGTTTACAAGCTTATTTAATACTTCGAGTAATTTATGAACATCATCATAATGAAGTCCGACAGTAGGCTCATCAAGAAGATAAATTGTTTTTTCTAGATGTGGACGGTAAAGTTCGCTCGAAATTTTCACGCGTTGCGCTTCCCCACCGGAGAGCGTCGTTGCCGATTGCCCGAGCTCTAAATATCCCAGCCCCACATCCATAAGCGTCTGTAGCCTATCCGATATCGCTGGAATATCTTTGAAAAATAGCAGTCCTTCTTCCACGGTCATTCGCAGGACTTCGTAAATATTTTTCTTTTTATATTTCACCGTGAGCGTTTCTTTGTCGAAACGTTTGCCTAAGCAGACATCGCAAGTAACATAAACCGTCGGCAAGAAATGCATCTCAACAGCGATTTCACCATTGCCTTCGCAAGCCTCACAACGCCCACCCCCGGAGAGAGATTTGACATTGAAAGAAAAACGGTTCGCTTTCCATCCGCGTAAGCGGGCTTCTTCGGTCAAAGCGAAAATATCGCGGATGTGAGTAAACGTTCCGGTGTAAGTGGCAATGTTTGAGCGTGGGGTCCGGCCGATCGGCGACTGATCTATGAGAATCGCTCGAGTTAGGTATTCTGTACCGGAAAAAGACGAACAATTGAAAACTTTTGCGGTGCGATATTTGCGTTCATAGCGCGCTTGAAAATTTTTATGGAGAATCTCATACATAAAAGAGCTCTTACCGGAACCAGACACCCCTGTAATCGTCGTCATGACTCCTAGAGGTATTTCAATATTTAAATTATTAATATTAAAAATTTTTCCGCCGACTATTCGAAGTACTCCCTTTGCCTTACGACGCTTTTTAGGAATTTCAATTTTTTCTTCTCCGCGGAGATATGCGAGTGTTCGAGAATTATTAGTGTTTCGCTTGGCAGTCAAGAGTTCTTCGAGAAAACCCGAAACAATAATTTTCCCGCCGTGAACTCCAGCTTTCGGTCCGATATCGACAATATAGTCCGAAGCATAAATTGTATCTTCATCATGTTCCACTATTAGGATAGTATTTCCTAAATCACGTAGATTCTGCAAGGTTTTTATGAGTCTATCATTGTCTCGCTGGTGCAGACCGATAGTTGGCTCATCGAGAACATACAGTGCCCCTACGAGCCTAGAGCCGAGCTGGGAAGCCAAACGGATACGCTGCGCTTCCCCACCGGAGAGAGTATTAGCCTTACGGGAGAGTTGAAGATAGTCGAGCCCCACATCTAGCATAAATTGCAAGCGCGCTTCAATTTCTCTGACAACAGGTAAGGATATCTCCCTTTCATTTTCAGAAAGTTTAAGATTTTTGAAAAAGTCATGTGCGTCTTTGATTGAAAGAGATGAAAGATCTAAAATATTTATTTTTTTCTTCCCGTCTTCCAAAAACACATTCAGCGCTTCCGTCCGCAATCGTGCTCCGTGGCAAACATCGCCCGGTTCGTCGCCCATGAAATATTTCGAGCCGAGACCATTGCAGGCAGGGCAAGCTCCATAAGGAGAATTAAAAGAAAACAGCCGCGGTTCAATCTCTGGGAAAGAAAATCCATCGTTCTTACAGGCAAACTTGGCGGACATTATAAATTCATCCACACCCCCTAAATCCCCCTTCGTAGAGGGGCCTGAAAACTTAATCGTCACCAAACCATCTGACTCAATCAAAGCTCGTTCGATAGCTTCAGAGAGCCGCATGAGCAAATCTTCCTTTTTTAACCCATCAACCGCAAAACTATCTACTAAAACATCAATATTGTGAGCTTTGGTTTTAGAAAGAACAATTTTCTCGCGCAATTTTTTCATTGCGCCATCGAGACGAATTTCTGAGAATCCTTTTCCGAGCAGATCGTAAAGCAACTGATAATATTCTCCTTTGCGTCCGCGGACCACTGGAGAGAAAATACTTATACCACCCCCTGCCTCCTCCTTATCAAGGCGGGTGTTCTTCCCTTCTCTCCTTGTACTCAAGGGGGCAGGGGTGGTGATTTTCTCCAAAACAAAATTCAGAATTTCTTCATTGGAAAGTTTTTTTATTTCTTCGCCGCATTGCGGGCAGTGCGGATGCCCGATGCGGGCGTACATCACACGCAGATAATCGTAAATCTCAGTGATTGTCGCTACTGTGGAGCGCGGATTGTTGGAGCGGGACTTCTGGTCGATAGAAATTGCCGGAGATAACCCTGTGATTTCATCCACGTCGGGCTTAGGCATCTGGTTTAAAAATTGCCGGGCGTAAGAAGAGAGCGACTCCACATATCGCCTTTGCCCTTCGGCGAAAATAGTATCAAAAGCAAGCGAACTCTTGCCCGACCCAGAAACCCCAGTAATGGCAATCATTTTATTCCGCGGCATTTCCACATCAATATTTTTGAGATTGTGCGTCCTTGCCCCTTTTACTATTATTTTGCCTGTATTTTCTTCTGATTTTTTCATACACAACGCAATCACACCCCGCCATGTTCATAGGGGGTGTATATCAATATATTATTAAATTACAATTTAACACATTATTGTTTATTTTCCAAACGTTTCTTTAAAACTATTATTTCATCGCGCAGTATGGCCGCAGTTTCGAAATCCAATTCTTTCACCGCTTTATTCATTTCTTTTTCTTTGAGTTTGATTATTTTCTCATACGTGAGTTTCCCTTTGCCAAAAACTTGGAGATCCAGAGAGAGCTCTGCATTCACTGCTTTGCCATGTTCGCTTTCAAGTTCCTCAGTAATGTCTTTGATCTTTTTCATAATAGTTTTCGGAGTAATGCCATACTTTTTATTGTAAGCAAGTTGAATATCTCTCCTGCGTTTGGTTTCTTTGAGCGCATATTCCATCGCGCCAGTGACAACATCCGCATAAAGAATAACTTTTCCTTCGCTATTGCGCGCAGCGCGACCGATGGTTTGAATGAGCGACGTTTCCGAACGCAAAAATCCTGCTTTGTCGGCATCCAGAATCCCAATCAAGGCGACTTCCGGCAGATCTAGCCCTTCACGCAGAAGATTCACTCCCACTAATACATCAAAAGTGCCTCTTCGAAATTCTGTGAGAATTTTTATTCGCTCCATCGTTTTGATATCGCTATGCAAATATTCTGCTTTGATTTTTTTTCCTGCCTGTGCAGGCAGGTCCTTGAGATACGTAGAAAGATCTTCCGCCATCTTTTTTGTCAGTGTAGTCGCTAGAACTCGAAAACCTTTTTTAATCGTTTTTTCTATCTCAAGTATAAAATCCTGAATCTGCCCCTTGTAATTTCCTTTTTCGCTTACTCCCCGAACTACTGTCTCTGGATCTACTAAGCCAGTCGGGCGAATTATTTGCTCCACGATTTGCTCGCTTTGACTGCGTTCTTGCTCACTTGGAGTCGCGCTTGTATAAATTACGGGTCCGATACTTTCTCTGAATTCTTCATACTTGAGGGGCCGATTGTCCTTGGCCGAAGGCAGACGAAAGCCATATTCCACAAGGGTATTTTTACGCGAAGCATCGCCGGCATACATGCTTTGAAGTTGGGGCAAGGTGACGTGAGATTCATCGATAATAGTGAGAAAATCGTTTTTAAAATATGATAAAAGTGTTTCTGGTGGTTCGCCTTCAAGCTTTCCAGATAAATGCCTAGAATAATTTTCAATCCCACTACAATAGCCGACTTCTTTTATCATCGCCAAATCATAATTAGTCCGGCGTTTAATTCTCTCGGCCTCTAAAGGTTTTTTCTCTTTCTTAAATTTTTTCAGCTGTGTTTCCAGTTCTTTTTTAATCTCTGTCAGCGCTCGTTTCTTTTTTACATCTTCAGTAATGAAATGTTTGGCCGGAAAAATAAAAATACCTGACCGTCCTTTGGCGGGTTTTATTTCTTCAATAATCTGCGCAGAAATCGGGTCTATTTTTGTTATTTTTTCTATTACACCACCAGAAAATTCTATTTGATACATTATGGTTTCAGATACGGGCATAAACTCCACCCGCGAGCCAATCGAGCGAAAAGTTCCCGGAGTCAAATCTGCATTTGTACGTTCGAAATGTATCTCAATTAATTTTTTCATCAACGCCAATCTGTCAATTTTCATTCCAACTTCGAGTTTGAGATTAACTTTCTCATATTCTTCCGGAGAACCTAATCCATAAATACAAGACACCGACGCGACGATAATCACATCCGGCCTGGTGAGCAAGGCTTGTGTCGAAGCATGGCGAAGCATATCTATCTCTTTATTTATTGAAGCATCTTTTTCTATATATGTATCCGATATGGGCATATACGCCTCGGGCTGATAGTAGTCGTAATAAGAAACAAAATAATGCACCGCGGCATCGGGAAAAAATAATCTAAATTCTTGGGCAAGCTGAGCGGCGAGAGTCTTGTTGTGCGCTATGACTAATGTCGGCTTACCGTACTGCGCGATAACATTCGCCATAGTAAAAGTTTTGCCTGTCCCCGTAGCGCCGAGCAATGTCTGCTTTCTCATCCCCTTATTGAGACCCTTTACTAGCTCTAAAATAGCCTTCGGCTGATCACCTGAAGGCTTGAATGGAAGATTTAATTTAAAGACTCCGTACATGGATTCATCCTAGCATAAAAACAAAGAAGAAATAAAACTACTCAAATTTCCTTGATTTTTAAGCATCTTTTTTGTATTATTAAAAAATGCGCCCATAGCTCAGCTGGTAGAGCAGATCCCTTTTAAGGATAAGGTCGTTGGTTCGATTCCAACTGGGCGCACACGCATGTGAGACCGACCGAGAGGCCTCAAGTAGGTTATATAAGCAAGCATGGAAATAGATCCACAAAAATGGTTAAGTTCGATAGCTAAACTCTGGATAGGCGAAAGTCTTTTAATTTTTGGTATTGGAACTGCAGCATTTTTATCAGGATTAATTGCGCTAGTTCTAAAAAATACAGCAGTAGCTTCCTGGTTATTCGTAATAAGTGTTTTCTTTCTTGTACTTGGATTTTTTAAAAAATATCAAGAACTTAATAAAAAAACTTGTATTTTTGTTCCCGACGAGATTAGAAGTTTTTGGAGTCATGTTCCACAACCAGATG
>OBEQ012860501.1_pt1 | contig 12499 bp, 11 predicted proteins | sample 1670901 | NCBI WGS metagenome assembly OBEQ01 (sample SAMEA104232315, study PRJEB22302) | groundwater metagenome | biome: forest; feature: aquifer; material: groundwater | place: USA | collected 2011-08-07 | depth 5.4 m | reverse complement strand
TCTCATCCTTGGTCACGATCGCATCCGAATGCGACGAGCCATAGCGGCTGATATGCTCAATCGCTTCCTCCAGCGAAGCAACCACTTTCACTGAGAGGATGAGATCAAGGTACTCAGTCGACCAATCCTCTTCTGTCGCTGCCTTGATCCCGGGCACGATCGCCTGGGTCTGTGCATCACCGCGCACTTCGACCTTCGCAACCTGTAGCTGCTTAATCATGTCGGGAAGGAACCGGGCAGCCACGCGCTCGTGGACAAGCAGCGTCTCCATCGCGTTGCACGTCGCCGGGCGCTGGCATTTCGCATTGAGCGTAATCTGTTGCGCCATCGATAGGTCAGCCGCCTCATCGACGAAAACATGGCAGACGCCCTTGGCATGCTTGATGACCGGAATGCGCGATTCCTCGGAAATCTTGCGAATCAGCGCCTCCCCACCGCGCGGGATAATCACATCAATGTCCTGATCCAGCTGCAGCATCACATCGACACCGATCCGATCGGCGGTGGGAATCATGCTAATCGCCACCTCAGGAAGCTTACTGGCACACAGCGCTGATTTCATCGCTGTGCCAATCGCTTGATTTGAGCGGTACGACTCTGATCCACCGCGCAAAACGACCGCGTTGCCGCTCTTCAGACACAGCGCAGCACAATCGCTCGTCACATTCGGACGCGATTCATAAATAATGCCAATCACGCCAAGCGGCACGCGCACTTTTTGGATCTGCAGCCCATTGGGCTGCTGCCATTGCCGCAAGACCTGACCGACCGGATCAGGCAGCGCAATCACCGCCTCCACAGACTGCACCATCTCTTCAAGCCGCTTCTCGGTCAGCATCAGCCGCTCAACCAGTGCTGCAGAAAGCCCTGCCGCCTTCGCCGATGTCACATCCTCAGCATTCGCCGCGAGGATCTCCTGGCGCGCCTGTCGCAGCGCGCCAGCCATCGCCCGCAGCGCTGTATTCTTCTGCTCGGTCGATGCCCGCGCCAATGGACGACTCGCCTCCTTCGCCTCGCGGACAACATACATGATCTGTTCCTGAATGTCAGAACTCTTCTTGTCGGAGGTGACGCGTGTCGTAGGTACGGTCATGTATGAATCTCTTTCGCTAAGACCAAGTGGTCTCGATGGATCACTGCTCGCGGGCGCTGCTGACCAAGCGTTCGAGCCGCCTCAGCGCTCTTCATCACTTGAATGCGCCGCAGCTCTCCAGAAGAAAAGTTCGAAAGCCCACGCGCCACTTCACTTCCCTGCTCATTGCAAACGGCAAGACACTCGCCGACTTCAAACTGACCCTTCACCTCTTGAATCCCTGAAGCCAACAAACTTTTTCCTCGCTCTAGGAGCGCCTCAGCCGCTCCGGCATCAATCGTGACCACGCCCTTCGGCTGCCGAAGCGAGAACGCGATCCACCACTTTTTTGGAGTCAACCGGCTCCGCGGAGGCACAAATAAGGTGCCCACCGACTCGCCGGCGAGGAGCTGGCCCAGCACCGTAGGCCGGGTCCCATTGGCAATCACCGTTGCAATGCCGCTATGGCCAGCAATCCGTGCGGCCTCAAGCTTCGACGTCATGCCGCCCTTCGTCGTTGAGCGGCCCCCACGGTCGAGCACTGATGCACGAAGATGGCTGAGCGTTTCCACCTGTGCCACCACATGGCCATTATGCAGAAACCCATCAACATCAGAAAGAATGATGAGGAGTTGCGCATCGACCGCAGCCGCGACGAGTGCCGCTAATCGGTCGTTGTCGCCAAAGGTGATCTCCTCAACCGCGACCGTGTCGTTCTCATTGATGATCGGCACCACTCGTTGATGGAGCAACGTGAGGATTGTTTGCTTGGCATTATGGTAGCGTCGCTGATTCGAAAGATCTTCTTGGGTCAGCAAGACCTGCGCTGTCACGATGCGGTGCTTCGCAAACGCGAGATTGTAGAGGTGCATGAGCTCGCTTTGCCCAATCGCCGCGCAGGCTTGTAGCTGTGCCAGTGAGTTCGGACGTCGGGTCAACCCTAACCTCGCCATCCCGCAGGCAATCGCCCCTGAGGAGATCAGTAGTGGCTGGCGATGCTCCGCAGCGCACGCCGCAATCCCTGCGGCGAGCTGCTCAATGCGCTCCGGCAATAGCCGGCCGCTGGCATCGGTGAGCACACTGCTGCCCACCTTAATGACAACGCGATTGATGGCATGCGTTTGCTCAGCCATGACAGAATCTCGCTCCTATGCGCTGGGTGCCACTGGCTGCAAGACTTCCAGCTCGTGCCACATCTTCTGGATCAACACAGGAATCCCCCGCCCGGTCGCGCACGAGATGGGTACCACGCGCTGATGAGTCGCCTGCTCAAAGCGCTGAATATTCGCCTGGGCCTCAGGGAGGTCTAACTTATTGGCGACCACGAGCTGTGGCTTGGCTTGTAGCGCTTTGCTATACGCCGCCAACTCCTGGTTCACCTGATGGAAGGTATCGACCGGGTCGCGCCCATCCACTCCTGCCATATCGATGAGATGAACGAGCAGTCGAGTGCGTTCAATGTGTCGCAAGAATTGAATCCCCAGACCTCGCCCGTCATGCGCTCCTTCGATCAGCCCAGGAATATCGCAGGCCACAAACGCTCCACGCCCCTCCACATGGACCACCCCAAGCACTGGATAACGGGTCGTAAAGGGATACGCGGCAATCTTCGGGTGCGCCGTTGAGAGGCGGGAGAGCAGCGACGACTTTCCTGCGTTGGGAAATCCGATGAGTCCCACATCCGCGATAAGCTTCAGCTCAAGGGTCAGGACTCGTCGCTCGCCCGGTGCTCCTAGGGTCGCTTCGGTGGCGGTGGAATTCCCCAGCCCTCCGCGGCCGCCCTTGGCTGCGACCACCTGCCCCCCAACGCTAGTGAGATCCCGGAGGAGCTGCTCGGTCTCTGTCTCACGGATCACCGTGCCCACAGGCACGCGGATCGTCAGATCGTCTCCGCGCTTGCCGGTCTTCGCATTGCTCCCGCCATGCCCTCCGCGGCCGGCTTTGAACTCATGACGGAAATGGAAATCGAGGAGGGTCGCGATGTTCGGATCGGCCACGATCGTGATCGAGCCGCCATCACCACCGTCACCGCCATCCGCATAGGGATAGCGGATGTACGGCGGCTGCGTAAACGCCGTGCAGCCACGGCCGCCGTCTCCGGCAATGACGGTAATCTTGGCGTGATCGACAAACCACATGGGTCATAACACAGTCGTGGAGGATAAAACGCGGAAGGACAAACCGAACGACACGAGCCCCGAACTACCGGGCACCTGCCGACTCAGCGGGTTGCGGCTGCGGCTCGATACTAATCATGCGGGATTTGGATTTGGTAAACCGGACAACGCCATCCCGCTTGGCAAACAGCGTCCAGTCGCTTCCAATCCCGACAAACCAACCGGCCTTAAAGGTTGTGCCCCGCTGGCGCACTAGGATGGATCCGGCTGACACCCATTCGCCCGCGTAGCGCTTGATGCCAAGCCGCTTTCCACTACTATCGCGACCGTTTTTTGTGGATCCTGCACCGGCTTTATGTGCCATTTATTCGCTCCTCACGTGTCTTAGGTGGCTTCTTTTGTGGGTCGCGTGATGCTCTTCGCAACTTGCGTCGATGTCTTGGCCACACGCTTGATCGTTGGCTTTTTAATAACTTGGGTTTCTGCCGTTGGGGGCTTGATCACACTCGCTTTTGCTGCAGTAGCAGGCGCGCTGGCACTCTGACCATTCCAGAGGATCTCTTTCACGATCAGCTTGGTCAATCGCTGCCGATGGCCGACGGTTTTTCGCCAATTCTCTCGGCGCCGGAATTTATAGGTGATCACCTTTGGCCCCTGCGACTTCGCAACCACCTCACAGACGACTTTGGCCCCTGCGACATACGGATGGCCGATCTGGAGGGCGCTGCCATCATGCGCTAAGAGCACACGCTCCACCGTGTGCTGAGCGCCCGCATCGCCGGTAACACGGTTAATCTCCAGCCGTGTTCCCGGCTCAACTTTCCACTGCCGACCCCCCGCTTCAATAATGGCGTACATCAGCTCATCCTCTCTTCTTAAGTCTTAAGCGCACCAGACGGATTGCCTGCTACTACCCTTTACCGAACCCAGCTGAGCTCGTCGTGAGAGCCCCTAGCATAGCGAAAATTTGTCATGGGGTCAACTCCCCTATCTCGCCGATACTCTATTTCTTCGATGGCTTCCAACTAGTGAGGGCTCGCCCTGTACCGGGGCGGTTACAACTGTCTATACTCCAATAACTACTAGTAGAGAAGCGGTGGGAGAACATCGCCTGTCTAACCATACGTACGTATCAACGTAGATGCCCCCGGGCAAGCCCGGGGAACTCAGAGCTGGTGTTTAGATGAGTTTGTCCTGCTGTCGGTTCCAATTAATTCGCCACACACTAATTGCACCATATGCAGGGTCATCGAACACCGCAATCCGCTGTGCACGATGTGCCAAGAATTGCTCCAACTCCGTTTGGGGCAGGCGCAGATAGAGCGAATAAGGATGAGTGCCTCCGCTATCAGAGATAAAGATCCGCATGTGGTCATCGATAATGAAGAGATCGGGGTGGAACGCTTGCAGCGCTTGATTGAGCGTGCTGCCAGGAGCGTAGCGTCGATAGAAGACCAATTGCTCCCACGAGTAATACGAGTGCTCATGTAAACCAAACCAGAACGTCTGCGAAGCCATAATGGAATCTTGGGGTTGAATGACCGCGTGAAGCTTCTGCTGCACACGTTGGTAGGATACGCGAGCGTCCTCTTGCACGGCAAAAATCCACCACGCCGAGAGCGGTCTGGTAAGTGGACACAAGTACAGCACGATGAGCCCACCACACACGGCACCTCTTAGGAGGTTATGGCGGATACGCTGGGCGCGCCGCTTGGCTCCTTGTGAGGTGCTGGGAGCGTATTGTTGGACTAGCCCAACTAGCCATGCTGCTACGATCAGATCAATCGCTGGGCTCAACAGAATAGTGTAAAAGAGAAGCTTGTTCCGAACCAGCAGTGTAAATCCAACAATCAGACTGCCTATTAGAGTCAATAGGATCTTAGCCGAACGCGAGTAACTCCTCAATAAATGGAACACCGCCCAGAGGACGACAAGAATAGGTATCCCATATAGATTGATGAGCATGTCGCTCATCTCTCGAATCTCCTTAAGGAGTAATCCCGGATGGAGTATGGGGGGCATATGTGTCGGACCGAATGCTATTCGAGCAAGCGTAAAGTAGGTGTGGGGATATCGCACGAGGTGCATGACGGCATAAAAAATAAGGCCAATGACCACCCCACCAGCAAAACCCCAGACGGAACGCCGATGCAGGCAAGAGCCGTGTGACGTCATCCAAAGCAATGACAACACCGTAGGTCCGTAGAGCGCGCCGTAAGGGTGAACCTCGAACGCCAACCCAACACAGAGACCTGAGAGCGCATTCAGCAACACAGGCGCCGACTGGCTGTTCAAACACAGCGCCACTGCTAGAAACCCTAAGGTCGCCGTCATAATATCGAGGCGGGCTGAATGGGACGCCACGAGGAAAGCTGGTGAGAGCGAAACGAGGAGTACGCTCAAGAAACCCAGTCGTCGTCCGCCAAGACGATGCGCAATCGCGTAGATGGCGCTCAAGAGCACGAGGCCAAACCCGAGCGATAGGAGCCGTAACGGGAGAAGTGCTGGCACAGCGCAGGCATGCAGACTAAGCGATTGCAGCCAGCTTGGCAACCAGGGAAAAAATATCCAGTACCCCTCAAACCGATCGAAGACCCCAGCATCTAATGGACCGAACGGGTGCCCGGTGTGGAGGAAAGCCCAGGCTCGGCTCCCAAGCCATGCCTCATCCTCCGAAGGGAGTGGAAAGCGCATGAGTGACCAGAGATGAACGGCCATCATTACCACAAACAGCGCTAGAAGCCCTAATCGGCTCTTCGTTGTCGCTCCGTTACATGCGGTCGCTGAGCGCATCCTGAACCTCTGACCCCCTCACTCTCCTTGAGTCAATTACTGAACATACAGGGCATACACGGTCGTCCACAGATTCCTCCAAATAGAGACACTCAATGGGCGCGTCTCAGCCAATCAGTATCTTCACACCACCGAGTCAGCATACCTCAACCTCACGAGGAGAACGCCGAGTTAGGTCGTCCTAACAACCTCTTTGACGACCCGAATGACACGCTCGACTTCTCGGTGTGTAAGTTGCGGATAGAGCGGCAGGCTGATGGTGCTCCGTCCGATCTCCTCAGCGATTGGAAAAGCCCCTTGGCGATAGGCCAACTCGCGCCGATAATAGCTGAGCTGATGGATCGGACGAAAGTTGACAGCCACACCGATTCCTCGCGTTTGAAGTCGCCAAAGAATGCGATCGCGCCGCGCTGGTTTAACCCAGATAGTAAAGAGATGCCGCCCACTTTTGGAGCCAGGCAAAATTCTTGGGAACCCGATCTCTGGGACCCCTGCAAACGCTTTCTCATAGCGTTGGCAAATGGCCTCCCGAAGGCGCCAACGCTCTTCACAGCGAGCCAATTGCGGGAGCAGGAGAGCCGCTTGGATGTTACTCATGTTATATTTCCATCCGCAATACTCCACATCCCAGTGCTGGTACCGCTTGGTATAGCGATCGATGGCGCCCAAATCCATGCCATGGAGCCGGAGCTGCTTCAATTTCTTGGCTATCCGAGCGGTGCTGGTAACAGCAGCCCCCCCCTCCCCTGACGTGATGCTCTTCGTCGCGTAAAAACTAAAGCACGCGACCTGCCCGAGCTGTCCCGGACGCACCCCCTCACGCTCAGCCTCCAACGCGTGCGCGGCATCCTCGATCACAACCAGTCCGTGGCGGTCAGCAAGGCTTCGGACCTGCTTCATATCACACATCTGACCATAGAGATGCACTGGAAGGATGGCTTTGGTTCTTTTCGTGATTGCCCGCTCGATGAGATGCGTATTGATGATCCCTGTTTCATGCTCTACATCGACAAAAACAGGCTTTGCACCAGCATGTAAGATGGCATGCGCCGTTGCCACAAAAGAGAGTGGACTGGTAATGACTTCATCGCCTGGGCCAATGTCGTATGCTAGGAGTGCGAGGTGGAGGGCGGCCGTGCAACTTGTCAGCCCAATGGCGTATCGACACGCAAGATACGCCGCGAATTGTTCTTCGAAATCAGCCACCACATCCCCTGTCGTCAAAAACAGTGAACGGAGGACCTTGGTCACGCGCGCGATCTCTGCTGTTCCGATGTTATGTCTGAAAAACTCGATCTTCTGCATTCAAGCCGCTCCTCGCTCTTGCTTGCGAGCAACAACCAGCAACGACACACCCCATGGTAAATCTATGTAGCGCATCAGCCATCGCTCAAATCGCAGAATGTGGAGACATGCTCCATTGATGAGGGGGGGTATCCGCAGCTCCGTGGCGAGCTGCTCCAAAACACTTCCTCGGGAAGGGATTATCCAGCGTTTGACCACTCGTGCGCAATAGACAACCGGAAAGAGAACGCACATGAAGTATGAGAGCCGGTCAATAATAAATCCTGCGTCCGCCAATTTCTTAACCAGCTCCGGACGTGTGTAACGACGCTTATGGCAGGAGAGCTCATCAAAGGGGCTCCAGAGCGCTCGAAATGCCGGCACGGTCAACATCAGTCTTCCCTGCGTCCCGAGCGCCTTCCAACATTCTCGTAGTACCTGCCCATCATCATCGGCATGCTCTAACATATCGAAAAGCCCAATGACATCAAAACAGTTTCGAAAGGGTAGCTGGGTCGCGTTGACTTGGTAGAGCGGAACCTGCAGGCGCTGACGGGAGAGCCGCAGCCCTTCGAGAAACATATCGGCTCCTGCCAGCATTAATGGCGTCTCCTGACCGAGGTAGTCCAAAAGGCTCCCATGCCCGCAGCCAATTTCTAACATGCACCGGCCTGCTAACTGAGGAATCTGGCGCTTCAGCGTCTCGACGATGATCTCCCGTCTGCCGATGAACCAGAAATACGACGCCTCAGCCCGGCTCAATAGCTCGAATACTTCCGGATGAAACCCATCCTGATTGCCCTCCTCGGTCATCAAGGAGACGATGCCATCGACCACAGGGAACAGATACTGGCAGTTTTCACAGTGGAAACCTTGCTCAGTAGCTGAGAGTGTACGCGAGCAATGAGGACAGTAGAGCGTATCAACGCAGCCTGCTATCACGTTTTTCTCCCCAGATAGTAGTACGTTGCGGCGATTTTCCAGGCCATGCCATAGTGGTTAAGTATGATATCTAGCACTTTGAGTGGGAATGTCATCAGCATAAAGAGGAGGAGGAGGACTTGATACAAGAACGTAATATTGAACGACAGGCTCATCGCGAACCACTCCTGGAGGACCCACAACAGTGCTGAGGTGGGCCCACTCCGAACCCCGATCTCAATGGGGTCGATGCCGTGCAGATCTGCGAGGAGTCCTTGACGTGTCCATCGATAATAATCGTCAGGAGATGCATGGTAGCCCACGAGGAAGGGGACGATGATATAGAGATACCCGCCAGGTTTCAGAACACGACGCATCTCATCAATGGCGCACTGCCGATCGCGCACATGTTCTAGCGTCGCCTCGCTAATCACTCCGTCAACAGAGCAATCCGGAAACGGAAGATGCGCCACATCAGCCACCACATCGACTCCCGCGAGGGGCAAATAATCGACCTGGATCACTGAAGAGGAGATCCGCCGTGTGCCTGAACCAAGATTGAGAATAACCGCGGTGGGGGGGAGCCGATTGAGCAGGATGGCGCGACTCTTTCCGGCCATGAGGACGGGACTGCAAATATCCGTTAAAAACTCGTAGAGCTTTGGAAAAGCTTTGAGCTGATTTTTTAACTGGACGAGCCAGCGTTCTGTGCTGACGATCCTGGGGGGGATGGACGACTCGACAAACTGCGGGACGCCATCAACAACAGGATACCTCGCCTGACACCCTGCACAGTGCAGGTATGCTGCATTCTGTTGCAATCTCGCATGGCACGTCGGACAACAGAGCAAGTCCTGCAGGAGTTCAGGATTAGTGATACTCAATCTCCCCCGTCTTCGTCCGGATCTTGACCGTTTCCATCCACACCTGCTCTTTCCACCAATCGTGATTCTTGCTGTACCAGTCGATGGTGCGCTCAAGCCCTTCCTCGAACGATGTGGTCGCCTTCCAGTCGAGGAGTTCCTGGGCCTTGTGAGTCGATGCGTGGTGGCATTGCACGGGGCCAGGTCGTTCCCCCATGAATGTAATTAATGCCTCGGGCTTTTCGAGTCTCTTCAGCACGCGCTTTGCGATCTCCAGCACGCTAATTTCACGGCCAGTCCCCACATTAATCACCTGCCCACAGATTTTACTGAGTTGAACGTGCATGGCTCGATCAATCGCTTTGCAGGTATCCTCGGCATAGAGCCAATCACGCGTATTCGCCCCCTGCCCGTGTACGGTGAGAGGCTCACCCCGCAAGGTCCGTGTAATGAATCGAGGAACCATTTTCTCTAAGTGTTGTTTGGGCCCATAGTTATTAAACGGGCGCAGGATCACCGCAGGAACGTTATACGTAATCCAGTATGAGGCTACTAACCGATCAGCCCCTGCCTTCGCGCTGGCGTATGGGGTTGTAGGAATCAAGGGGTGTTCTTCTGTCATGGGAACTTGCCTAGCCGTCCCGTAGACCTCGGACGTTGAGATATGGATAAAACGCTCAACGGTCTTGTAGTGCTTCAGAACCGCATTGGCAACCGTCTGCGTCCCCAGCACATCTGTTTCGAAAAAGATTCGATTATCAAAAATTGATCGGGCGACGTGGGATTCTGCAGCTAAGTGCGCCACAATATCCACATGTCCGATGAGTGTGTCCACTAAATCGCTATTACAAATATTCCCGTGCCAGAACTCAAACCGTTCGCTGCGTTTAATCTCATCAGGAATATTGCTGAGCTTTCCAGCATACGTCAGAGCGTCAAGGACCACCAGCTGATAGGTCGGGTACTTTCTAAAGAGGTGTTCGACGAGATGACTCCCAATAAATCCCGCCCCACCCGTGATCAGGATTCTCCTCATACTCGACGCCCTCTCCATTGATGGAAGATGTAGTCAGAGCTCCCAAGGTGACCACGCAGGTTACACCACGCACGGTGAATACCCACTGTGTGGATCTGAGTTCTGATTTCCACATACTCAGCCCCCTGCCGCTGAAACCATTTCAGCGCCCTGATGACCAGTTGCGTGTAGATCCCCTGTTGCCGATACTTCGGGGCCACGGCATTCAAGGGGATAGAGCCAATGCGCACACCTAAGTGACGCGTCACGTCATGAGATGCTCGCCGGCAGGCAATGAACCCGCTGGGGCGATGGTCCACTTCCGCAACCCACACGATGTCGCCCTGCTCCCCTTGAGAGGAATTCTTGAACCATGCGGCGTACAGAGCACTTGCTCTGGGTGCAAGAACCGGATCACCGGTGAACCGAGTAAGAATGTCCTTCTTGTTCGTGAAGGCTGTTCGTGAGAGCGCCATGAGCGATGGGAGGTCATCGCTACGCATCCGTCGGATGTGAATATCCCCCTTCGTGATATCCGTGTAAGGAGGAGTTCCCTGGAGCCGTACGAATAACACAGTAATCGTATCCGCAATCCGAAACCCGCACTGTTCGAGCGCCTGCGCCGTAGAGAGCTCCCGGGTATTGACCCTGCACATCACGTGCTGAATCTTCCTTTTCACACAAACCTGGTCTGCCTTCGCAAGGAGTTGGACGGCAATCCTGCGCGCCTGCGAGCCATCATACTCATGAAGATATAGCGCGACCCTAGCCATCGGCATACCAAACAGCTGACTGTCCCAGGGCAGATGCTCAAACACAAGCACCCCCTGGAGTTGGTTAGCCACGATATAGCCATACACATTCTCCTGGGAAAGTTTTGTATAGAGCTGATGGTGAAAATATCTTGTGAGTCGCTTCGGACTAGCGCCATCGTAGTAATAATAGGGTTTGAAGCGATACCGCGCGGCGAAGCACCGTAGCTTGTCCCGATCGGTTGGCGTGAGCCGCCGAATTGTGCCAGGCTGGCTCCGGAGTCTACTCATGTCACTGTTACCGCTACGAAAGCGTCTCTCGCACGATATACAGAGGCCGGCCTTGAGTTTCCGTGTAGATTCTGCCAATGTACTCACCAATCAGTCCAAGCATAATCAATTGAATGCCGCCAAGGAAAAGGACCGCGACTAGGAACGACGCGTAGCCAGCCACCGGAATGCCATAGATCAGCTTGAGGAGAATAATCGAGGTCCCCACCAATACGCTGAGCAGAGCTGTGAAAAAACCAAGGTAAGTCGCAAGTTGCAAGGGAAAATAGGAAAATGATGTGAAAGTGTTCAGGGCGAGTTTCATGAGTTTCCAGATCGTGTACTTTGATTCTCCGGCAAAGCGGGCACCATGTTCAACATCGACGCCAGCCTGCTTAAAACCAAGCCAGCTCACGAGACCGGTAATAAATCGGGAGACCTCGCGACACCGCTTTAGCTCATCAATCACCTGCCGATTCATCACTCGGAAGATCTCACTGTTAATTGGTTGCCCTGAACCGATAACGCGATTCACAACGGCGACAAACATCCGCGAAGCCACGCGTTTCGCGACACCATCCTTACGATTCTTCCTGTTACCGTGCACGACGTCATAACCTTCATGCAGCTTTGCGAGGAGTTTCGGAATTTCCTCTGGCTGATCTTGTAGATCGCCATCCATCAGAATAACCACCTCCCCCCTCGCAGCATCAATTCCAGCAGTCAACGCCACGTGGTGTCCAAAGTTGCGGGAGAAAATTAAGGCTTTCACTCGAGCATCCTGTTGATGCAATTCTTTCAGCCTGGCGACAGAGCGATCTTTGCTGCCATCATCGACAAAGATAATCTCGTAGGTACCGCCAAGCCTCTCCATCACTACAGTCAAACGCCGGTGCAGTTCAAGTAGATTCTCCTCTTCGTTGAAGAGCGGTATAACGACGGAGTACTGCACCGCTTCTCCTGTCCCCCTCAGCTCTCTAACTCCGCTGAGCATGTTTAGATATACCCTCTCCTCTCAACCATTCATCAACGACCATCCCCACACGTGAGAACCCTCTACACTGAGCCAGGACCTGCCTTGGGACCGCCTCTGCTCTCTTTACCTGACAAAGTATAACATAACCACCAATTTTCCTGACAACCTGCTCGACCCGGCTCTCTGTCCTGGCATGCTAGGGAAATAGCAGACCAAGATGACTCGGACGCCTACTCGGAGAACCGAAATACCATGAGTGCCCAGAGCGCGAGCACTCCGTCTCGCCACGTGAGCTTCTTCCCTTCCGCGTACGAACGTCCAGAGTAAGAAATGGGTACCTCGTACACGCGAAAGTGGTGCCGGAGCAGCTTTGCGGTCAGCTCTACTTCAATTCGAAAATCTTTTGACCGCAGCGTGAACTGATTGAGCACGCCTT
>OBEQ010594346.1_pt1 | contig 12499 bp, 14 predicted proteins | sample 1670901 | NCBI WGS metagenome assembly OBEQ01 (sample SAMEA104232315, study PRJEB22302) | groundwater metagenome | biome: forest; feature: aquifer; material: groundwater | place: USA | collected 2011-08-07 | depth 5.4 m | reverse complement strand
GCACTTACTTGTTGAACCTAAGGCCTTTCAGGATACATTGCTGAATGTAGCCGTCCACCCATTCGTCAATCTTCTGATTATTAGGACGGAGTCCTTTATTGCGGAGCCTTAGAACCTCCATAATTTTTGTAACTTGTGGTAATCGCATTCGACCCTCCTTTTGGAAAAGAGCTCTTGCCTTCTTGATAAAAGCAAGTTTAACTAGCCCAAGCTTGTATTTGAGCTGGTTAAATTTACCTTTCTGTAATTTTTTCTTTTTATAACTCATGGGTCCTCGACGGGACTTGCACCCGCAACCACTTGTTTCACAAACAAGCGCTCTTCTGTTGAGCTACGAGGACCATATTATAGGTGGTGCGGGCCCGCACCACCAAGGCTGAAGCCGATGTGATTCATGGCCACTCCTTTCTACGGAAGCAAAAAACTCCCGTTCCTTAGTAACTATTCGTGTGAATAGCAAAAAAGGAACGAGAGTCTAAATTCAAAGAATCCCGCGGTTCCATCCTCATTCTTAGCTCCTTGATGGAAACTAAGCACTTAATTGTCTGGTTCACGATAGAGTGACTACCGTTTAGCTTGTGCCTTAATGGCATTCTCGCTAACCGCTCCAAAGACGTGTTCAACTACTTTTCAGGTCCTAGCTTTCACTGCCCCAGGCTCGCTTTTACCTTAGATTATGTAATCTACTAGTCCCTTGTAATAATGCGTTTGAATGATATTTATTTGTTAATGATTTAAGTATACTCCTATATAATCACAAAGTCAAGTCCAATAGTAAACTATTTATGAATTAGATCCCGCAACGTAACCGGTGGTCCAACACAACTGCAACGAATATCCTCCTGATGGACGGCTGATGTGGAGTAAATCTCCTGTTACGTAAAGATTGGAATATTTTTTAGAGCGCATGGTGCGGGTATCGACTTCATCGAGTGCCAGGCCTCCATCTGCGACTACTGCACGGTCATAACCCATTAGTCCGGTGATGGTGACTGGTAGGGCTTTCAGAAGGTCCACAATCTGTCGACGTTCCACTTTGGTGATGCTATGAACTTTGATGTCGGGTTCAATCCCGTTCAACAATGGTAATAGAGCATTGCCAGTGCCAACTGGAGCTATCTCATTCCAAACACTCTTCAATGCTTTATTTTTATTATTGTCAAAAACAGTGGTTATCTTCTTATCGAGCGCGCCAATATCATCTTGTGGCGAAGCGTCTATCTGCGCGGTTACCTCTCCAGCATGGAGAAGGTCTGCGACATCACCGGCGGAGTTGAGAATGAGTGGTCCAGACAATCCGAAATGGGTGCAGAGGATGTCCCCTTTCAGAACTATTTTTCGTTTACCATCAAGGAAGAAAATAATCCGCACATCATGAAGCGTGACTCCCGCAAGTTTCTTGACCCATTCATCCTCCGCTGCCAAGGGAACGATAGTTGGTGTCGGTTCTTTGACCGTATGTCCAATGTCAGACAACCACGAAAAGCCATCTCCAGTTGAACCGGTCTCCGGATGTGACTTGCCTCCTGTAGCTAGAATGTAAGATTCGGCTGTGAGTTCCTTACCATCGACGATTACAGAAATAACTTTGCCATCACTGACATTAATCTTCTCCACGCTCGCCTTGGTACGAACTTCGACTCCACCCATCAAAATGTATTTCTCTAATATTTTGAAAACATCGAGTGCCTTCTCGGTCTTTGGAAATGCTCGTTTACGTGCTTGAACAACTAGAGGTAGTCCTCGAGATTCAAAAAAATTGAATGTATCCGCAACACCAAACTGGGAGAATGGTGAATGGAGAAATGGCTTGGCGTCACCGTAATGTGCCAGAAGCACCTGCTCATCCTCTTCGGCATTGGTGATGTTGCAGCGACCACCTCCAGTAATCTTGAGTTTTGCACCAAGTACGGCATTTTTCTCCAACAACAAAACCTGCCTGCCGGCAGGCAGGCGCGTCTTTCCGCGCTCACCAGCCCGTCCGGCTGCCATCAGTCCCGACGCTCCCCCACCTATTATGATTACGTCATAATTCATCTCCCCATAGTAGCGGTTTTACTCAGAGATGAAAATACTTGGCTACTTTAGATTACGGCTTCACTAGCAACATTCTGTGCAGAGTTGATTCTCCATCGTTGAAGAAGCGCCAGGCGACTGGAAAAAATGTGAGGTACTCATTGTAGATGTTGATACCAGAGGTCGCAATGGCTTGGTCGTGATTTGCAACTAAGTTATCGTACCACGCACGCAAGGTTTTCTTGTATGAATCAGTGGCATCCTCCTGAATAACAAATCCCGCCTTCACTGCGGCTTGGCGATGTAGCTCATGCAGAGCCAGTACGGAGCCAGGGAAGAACAGCTGACCTAATGTCATCGAGTAAGGATTCGATTCATGATCTAGTGAGAAGAACTGGTTCACCATCCTTCCTCCCGGACGCAAAGCTTTAAAAATTTGGGCGTAGAACATCACGAGTTCATCCGGACGTACATGCTCCAGTGAGCCGACCGAGATGACACGGTCCAATGACTCAGATGCATAGTCAGTCTCGATGAAATCTTTCAGCTCGGCCTTGTATCCAAGGTCGTTCACATATGCCAGCTGCTGCTTAGAAAGTGTGTAGCCTCGCAGTCCCTCCCGACTTCCAGTTTTCTCAGCAATACAGCGCATCATCCCTCCCCAGCCACATCCTAAATCCAGAATCTGTTGACCCGCATCTGGTGCTAATAACTCCAACAGAAAATCTGCCTTATTCTTCTGTGCCTGTTCCAGTGTTTCATCATCTGATAGAAAACGTGCACACGTATAAAACATGTACTGCTTATCCAGAAAGAGTCGGTAGAAATCGTTCGAAACATCGTAATGGAACTCGATACCTTCCGCGTGTCCTTGGCTCAACATCTTGTCTAAGAGTTTACGACGCTGATTGCGGCCGGGGTAACTGCGTATTAGGCGCTCAAAGACGCTGTTCCTCGGCTTGGTCCAGAAATCCCAATTTGCCTCAGAATCATATTCCTTAGCGGAGGTCATGCGAGCCAGGGCAATCGCATAGAGTAGTCCATGAGTAAAAGCAATTTTAAGTAGGCGAAAAAAACGAGCGAGGAAGTATTCTCGCCGAGGTAGAACTGAATCGGTCACAACAGCCTCACGATGAGCTATAAGTTCTGCAGGATTTTGGGTAGCCATGATGTTTTTCATTATACTTAATACTCAAAAGATACTCTTCCCTAATCATGATTTCAGATATTCGCTTTTTGAGTTGGGTTGAAGAGATTCTTGTTTTTCGATATAGCTGACTGGACGATTTGCTTCACTCTTTTGTCGCGAGTCGGAGGCAACTTGGCTCGGAGAATCCAGCGATAGTAGCCCCGTTTCACTGATGGAGAGAATGCCTCGAAGTTTACCTTGGCCTGCGTGTTTTTTGCCAAAGCTTTATTCAATTCTTCAGGCATGTCAGGATTTTTAGGAATACCGTGGTCGTGAGTTGGCTTGGCCAGTCCTAGTTTATAATACTTCATCCCCTCCTCTAGCATTCTTTCCTGTTTGATGAGTTCCTGCGCGTATCTTATTGTATTGTCACTCCATCTACTATTGAGGGTACGCTTTGCCCAGTTACGAACATAGGTATCATCATCAATTCGCTTCAAAGTCGTATCAATCCAACCAAAACAAATCGCCTCTTCAATGAGTTCTCGATGAGTCGGTGCAGGCTTGCCCGTATGTCGTTTATGCAAAATCACCGCCACACGAGTTTCTTTTTTATGGTACTTACGCAACCACTTCCGAAAGTCATTTCTGTCGTAAGCCGTAATGGTTATTATTTCTGTGGTCATTGATTTTGCGAAATCACGCCGCGCAATTGATTCTGTAGAATCATGTCACATTATATCCATTGAAATGTGACCTTAAGGCGCGGCGATTACTCGAGTTTCCCCAGCCTTCAAGTTTCCGAGCTTAATGTTGCCAATCCTAACTCGCTTCAGAGAAGAAATAGTGTACTTCAGTTCACTAAGCATAACTCTAATTTGATGGCGCTTACCCTCAACGAGAATCACTGTTAATGTGTGCGGGTTCACAATCGATGCTTTGGCTGAAAGTAGTTGACCAAGACTCTTAGTACTCATACCTGAATTAAAAATCTTCGGAATCCCGACACGGAGATTCTCTTTTACTTTAACTACATACTCCTTCTCCCATTTCGAATCTTGGCCCAAGACCTCTCGTGCAAATCGTCCGTCATTGGTTAGAAGCAGTAGACCTTCTGATTCTTTGTCGAGACGCCCGATAGGATAGATGCCTTTGTCTGCCCAATCAGTAATCACACTTTTCTTGCCGGCCAAATCCTGTGTCGCTAGTCCACGTGGTTTGTAGTAAGCCAGATATTGGAATTTCTTCTGCTGACCCTTCAATTCAACCTTATCCCCTTCCTTGACCATCATACCACTGGTAGCCCTTTGGCCATTCAAAAAAACCTTCCCATCCTCAACGAGTTTATCCGCCTCCCTCCGAGATGCCAATCCCATGTCTCTTATGTATTTATTAACTCGGATTGGATAGTTCATTGATTTAGCGAAATCATACCGCGCAATCGTCCACTAAGGCGCGGTGAATATTTAATAATTCTTGGAAGATTCTGGGTCATAGTTGAAGTGAAAATACTCCCGCTTAGTTCCTAGACGAAACCCATGGTCTAACATGGTGTTAATCATAAAGTCTTGTAGCTCCTGAAAATGCTTTGCTGATTCAGTTTTTTTATCTCTATAAAAGTTAATGAAATAGGCATCATCTCCATCCTTGCCATCTCTTAAATAGATTCCCTGTCTTCTTTTGGATCCCATGGTGCTGTATCAACGGTTTTTCCATTTGCATGAGGCATGTCCTTCATATTCAGCAAACGATCTGTGGCTTCTTTGCCAAATCGTTCTACTCGTTTTTCATAGACAAGTTCATATAGTGTTTTTGGTCGATAACCTTCTTTTATATATAGGCGAAATCTTTTTTGTTGAAATACTTCATCAATCTTAAGAAGAATGGGGATAATATCTTTGTGAACTTGAACACGATCGTCAACGAGACCAACAGCAGCTAAGTCTTCATTGGTAGCACCAGTTTTGCCTCGATTGTTCCAATAAAAATTACTCCCGAGAAGTCCATATTCATCAATGTACACAAAATTCTTCATGTTTTTATTTCAAATATCCTAATCGTTTAAAAATATCGCCCACTCTAGATTCTGCACCGAGGTCTTTTATTCTTTGGGTGGGATAAATTGAATCTAACTTATGGGTTTTGGCAAATTTTTCTAGATTTTCTGTGTTTATCATACTTTACTTAAAATATTATTCAGTTTCTTTATCGGCAAACACTACCAATCGCTCAGAATACTGCTGAGCTTTATCATCCCACGCTCCTTCGCAGGTAATGAGGTTAAGATGTGACTTACCATCAGTTGAGCCAAAGATGTACGTAGCATCAGTTTTTATTAATTTCGGATTATACCTTCGGTTTTCGCGCACCACAAAAGAAATAGTCACTCCCTTGTTATCCTCTACATATAATTTATCCCCCTTACGCAACTTATATAAATTATCAAAAACGGCTGCTTTCCCACCATAATGTCCGTCAATAACAGCACTGCCATTCTCTCCTGGACGCGGACCGAGGTTTAGCCAACCAACATTGGCACGTTCTTTTGGTACATCCATGGCTCCGTCAGAAGTAAGACCTACATACTCTACTGTGGAATCAACATCAATCTTTGGGATTTTAAGTCGCATGGGCAAACCAAAAGTTACGTTGTCTGCTAGTGGAGTTGTTTCCTGTTGTGTTGGGAAAGTATTGGTATTTTTAACAAACAGCGCCGAGTTGCTTTGAACTGAATTCGCTGGAACAAAATAAAAGAGAATAGTCGTAAAGAGTGCAAATCCGGTGATTACAACCACAAACAGCGCCAATCTTGATGAGGTTTTTAGTTGCATAAACTTTCAAAGAGCCAGGCAAATTCTTGTCTGGCTCTTATTATAGTAGTCTTCTCAACAATTGATTACACGATTTGTTTTTTTCTACTAATGTAGTAGAGGAGAAGCGAACTTACAAACACAGCGGAAAGTATGATGATATTCCAAGGAATACTTTTTTCATCAGGGGCAACTCCCGTACTAGGCAAAACCTTAACCGGTACTGGCGTGGGGGTCGGGGTAACACTAGAAATAGGAGTGGCTGTTGGAATGGGAGTCAATGTTGGCGTTGGAGTTAGGGTCGAGGTCGGAGTGGGAGTTGGAGTCGGAGTTGGAGTTGGAGTCGGAGTCGGAGTTGGAGTGGCAACTGTGCATGTTGGTTTAGTAATAGGACTAGTATCTAATGTTACGGCACCATTGCGCGCCAAAACCCTACCATTAATCGAAGCTCCGGTAGTCGCGGTCACAGACGTCAAAGCAAGAATATTTCCAACAAAACGAGAATTCGTGCCAAGAGTGGCAGATGATGTCACTTGCCAAAAAACATTGCAGGCCTGGGCGCCATTGATAAGATTTATAGTACTTCCTGATGCTGTGGTTAGAGCAGATCCAACCTGAAAAATAAAGACTGCGTTTGGATTCCCTTGTCCGTCCAGTGTTAGTGTGCCTGTAATTCCGAGTGATGATGTAGAGTTGTATACGCCAGGGGCCAAGGTCTGACCGCCAAGATCACCAGATACAGTCACAGCACCAGTTTGTGCACTAGCTGCATTGTAGGCAGTGACTAAGTCTGTTTGAGCTTGAGCCGCTGTTGTGTTAGTCACATGTTGAGTTCCATTGATTACACCTGGTGGAAACCCAGTAACTGAAGTGCCAGGACTTAGGCCTAAATCTCCATTAATAACTGTGGAACCGATATTAGTAATCGTGGAACCACCTAGGACTGCAAAGTTACCAGCGGACCCGAGGTTTATTGTGGTTGCGGCTTCAACTCTAAGTAGGCCAACCAAACCGAGAGCAACGGCCACAATTAACACGGCCACTGAACCTTTATTAACTATCCTCATATGTTTATTCCTACAAGTAACTACCAAAATAGACCACAAAAACCATCTATTTCTTGTAATTAACTGTATGTTAAGCTCTTTCTTATATCTTACTCTCTTATAGCCAGCCCCATCAACACAATTATCCACAGATGCATATAGTTCAAGGGGGGAATAAACAACCATAGGTGTAGGACTATGGTTGTTTATTATGGAATCTTTTTCCAACCGATAACCGGATGCAGTTCCCACCAACGGTGTTCGAGATCATAGCGAGTAACGCCCCAGATTTTTATTTTGGTACCAATCGTAGGAGCTGGTACTGGTAATTCTGGAATAATTTCAGTAACCAAAACATTGCCCTTGTTATCTTTAACATTAATATGCCAATCGCCATCCTCACTATTGTGCACCTCTTGAGTAACAACGCCCTCCACCGAGGCACGAGGAGAAAAAAATAAGTTGCTTTGGAGAGTGCTTATTGAGATTAGAGGATAGAGATCATATCCGCCATTAGGATTTATAAAATGCTCTACAACGGCATAAGTTACAACTAGGTGGTGGTCGGTCAACCACTGGTAGAGACCAACAGCAACGGCCGGATTGTAGATAGTAGAATTCAAAGCAAAATTAAGAATCACCAGTAAGATGATGACCGCTACAATTATCCCGAGTTTTTTAAGAAGTTTCATATTTTTATTTTCTCTTAAAACAGTCAACCATGTGGTCGTTAACCATGCCGACGGCTTGCATGTGCGCATACAGAGTGGTTGGCCCGAGAAACTTAAAACCCCGCCGCTTCAGATCTTTGGCCCAAACTTCCGCTTCCCTGCTTAACGGCCTGTAGTCACTTGGGTGCCTTAGGGTATTTCGCATCGGCTTATTATTCACAAACTGCCACATATATTTTGAGAACGTGCCGAATTCTTTTTTTACCTCCAAAAACTTTTGAGCGTTATTAATAGCGGCTTCGATTTTAGCCCGATTGCGAACGATACCTTTATCACTCATCAGACGGTTGAAGTCTTTTTTGGAGAATCGCGCAATCTTGGTCGGATTAAAATTCATAAATGCCTTTTCAAAATTGTTCCTCTTATTTAAGATGGTGCGCCAGCTTAGGCCAGCCTGAAAACTCTCAAGGGTTAAAAATTCAAAGATTTTGTTGTCAGCATAGAGCGGAGTCCCCCATTCGTCATCATGGTAGACCTGCATCAACTTGTCATCCCCACTCGCCCACACGCATCTTTTGACCTGTTTCATATTTAAACTGATTTTCTTTCGGAACGCATGATTTTTCAGTTCACCTCGAGCGTTACTTATTTTCTAGTTTATTTAAAATAAATTCTGCAACTTCATTGGGAGTTCTATTCGCATCGACTTCAGTAAAATTCTTGATCTTACTCATAAATTCTTCTTTCCAACTAAGTATAATCTCTTGTTCATCTTCCTTTTTACCAAAATGGTTATTCGTGCGCTTAGAAAGTCGTTCCTTGGTCACATCGTCGGAAGCAACCAAGAAGAATACTTTTTGGAATTCTCGGACAACATCTTCTATGTTGTCTACAAATCCTGCCACAAAGACATCCTTATCTTCTCGTATGCAAGAAAGGAGTTTTTTGAGAGTATCCACATCGCAATACCATCCGTGTTCATTGAGCCATTTCTGATCCCGACCATTAAGTCCGTATTCAGTAGCCTCATCCGTGGCTATATTCTTCCATGTGCAAATCCCGGTTGCGTCTAGATCAATGGTGGCATATCCACGTTTCTGTAATTCTGCCAAAACAGTTGTCTTACCGCTTCCAGCTATTCCTGTAATAAATATCCTCATAAAATTATGACTCAGCGTATCTCAAGCGAAATAATCTATATCTACTTGGAATTTAATCAATTCCGATTTGGGCTACGGGACCTGGACTCGAACCAGGATTCACGGCTTTCCCGCACATAGCTGGGAGGTCTGGACTCGAACCAGAATTCATGGCTTCAAAGGCCACTGTCCTACCATTAGACGACCTCCCAGCTATAAGCGGGAACCGGCAAAATTTATTTTCCCGCCCTTCGTTGCTACTTCGGGCACTTCCTCACTCACGTTCGGTCGCTTCTTGTAATTCCTGCTTCAGAAGATTTTTCTCATAATGTCGATACAACAACCAACCGATGGGCATAGGTAGCCAGAAGATTAAAGCACGAAATAGTAGTGCCAGAGTCAGGGCAGAACCACGATCCACTCCGTAAGCAATCAATAGAATCGCCATGCCGCCCTCATAGATGACTAGCGAGCCCGGAATGAATGAAATCATAGAGATAAATTGAGTGAATGCAAAGATTATGAAAACTAAAGCAAGACTAATTTGGATGTCGAAAGCAAAGGTCAGGGCGTAGAGAGTCAGAATATCCAGAAAAAAAACGATGCCCTGCCACATAATGGCAAGATTGAAGGAACTGGCATTGGTTTTGAGTGCGGATGTGCTCATATTGGTCCTCAACTCCTCAACAAATACAGACCAGTAACTCCTAATCCTACTGGGTTCTTGGTTAGTTTTCTTCTTCCGTTCTGAACGGTTTTTAAAGTAATTGATGATTTTACTTATCCAATTCTGATTCCTATGGCGCTGAATGACCAGAAATACCGTTAAAGAAACGGCAGCCAAAACCCAAAAAATATAAACAAGATAAATTAAATTGGGGTGGTGGTGAAACGCCCCGCTGGCAAAGTACAGAACACCAGCAATAATGAACATCGCCCCGAAACCGCAGAACAGGCTGGCAATCTCTAAGATGGACCGACCCACTCCGTCAGCAATCGTTGCGCCACGCATCCGCAGATAATCAACTAGGAAAATCTGTCCAGAGATACCGGCCGAAGGAAAAACTTGGTTGATAAATTGAACAATAAAAGCCATCGGGTACAACTCCCACGAAGAAACGGTATGGCCTTTCATTCGAAAGATGTAGTGATAATTGAGCGCCATGAAAACGTAGGTCAGAGCTTGTAAGAATATGGCGACCAAAAACCATGAGACGTGGGACTTCAAAAATATTTCCCGAAGATCGTCGACTTCACCCCATCGCAAATACACCACCAATATGAAAACGATACTGACGAAATAAAAAATGAGTTTGCGAAAATCAAACTTCAAAAAAAATGCTGACGGATTTTCTGGTTCTGCGGTATTCATTTAGTTAACTCGATGACCGCTAATTCGAGGGGTAGCTGTGGAATTGGAGATGATTTCAGCTCTTGCTTGAGCATAATCATGGTATTCATTATTTTTATCAGTTTATCATTATCGGTGTTGGCGATAAGCTGGGCCACTGCTTTTTCCGCTTCTGCAGTTAATTGTGAGATCTCCAACGCTACGTTCGGACTGACTTTCAAAAGCAGAGCAAATCTCAAGTAAGCCACGAACTGTTTGACGAAAATATCGAGACTGATGCCGGAATCGTAGAGACCCTCGACTGCCTTGATACTGCCAGCGGTGTCTTTCTTGAGCAACGACGCAAGGAAGATGAAACTGACTTCAGTTGGGACAATCCCTAGAATCTGCCTGACGTGATCGAGGGTGACGGTTTCTCCCGCAAAAGCGATGAGTTTGGTCAGAGAACTTTCAGCATCACGCAGTCCTCCCTCGGCACTGGCAGCAATGGCCTCAACGGCATCTTTGTCTATTTTAATTTTCTCGAGACCAGCAATCATTGTCAGTCGGGTGCTAATCTGTTCGGGTGTTAGTTTCTTGTATTCAAATCTCTGCACCCGTGAAAGAATGGTGGCTGTAATCTTATGCGGCTCGGTCGTCGCTAGAATAAAGACTACATGCGACGGCGGCTCTTCAAGGGTTTTCAGTAGCGCGCTGAACGCCGGCGGTGTCAGCATGTGCACTTCATCGATAATAAAAACTTTATAGTTGCCGGAGGAAGCAGCCACCCGAGCTGATTCTTTGATATTGCGAATCTCATCGATGCCCCGATTGGACGCAGCGTCAATCTCAATCACATCAAGGGAATTGTTATTATTGACGGCCAAACAATATTGGCACTTATTGCACGGCTCTGATTTGTCTTTTGCTGTTTGCCGTTTCTCACAATTCAACGCCTTGGCCAGTAGTCGCGCCATGGTTGTCTTACCGACTCCTCGCGGACCGCTGAATAAGTAGGCGTGACCAATCCTATTATTCAAAAGCGCCCCCCGGAGGGTGCGTACAACATGCTCCTGACCGGTCACCTCTGCAAAAGTCTTGGGACGGTATTTACGATATAAAACTTGCGACATGTTAAAACTTTTGTGCTCGGGCTATCAATAATAATTGAATAGCCATTGAGCCCTTCGGGTTTGTCCAATTCCTTCGTTAAAATCTCCGCTTAATCTTCGACGTAACATGAGTACGTCTTCAGTTTAATGCTCGATTTTGCCTCGGACTCGAAACAAACACAGAAAGTTTTGAAGAATACCTATTTATTTTTTCTGAATACGACCCGGAAACCAACAAAACTGAAAATTAATGAAAAGGCACTGCTGATAATCGCCGCAACATTGGCCCAAACTTTAGCATTGAGGCCGAATACTGGATGGACGAAATTGACTAACAGAGAGGCAAAAGCAATATTGATTAGCGCCGCAATAATTGTAACGGTAAAAAATCCGGTGGCTTCCGAGCTTTGGTTCTTAGAGTCACCTGCCTCAAAAGTCCAATACTTATTCCAAAAATAACTATGGAGGGTAGCAATCGCAAAGGATGTGGCCTTAAATACAGAATAATAAATTCCGGCTACAATTCCGGTCCAAGCAATGAGAAGATTTAAGATGCCAAAATCTACCGCCGCGTTAGTAAAGCCAATCGCAGCGAATCTGCCAAATTGATTGAAGAAGTTGAACCAGCGACCAAGAAAATAACCCAGATTCACGCCGATAATCCAAGCCACCGGCACAATTACCACAAACCAGACAAAAGAAACCCCGTGGAATTCCGGCACACGTAAGAAATCAAAAATCTGCCAAGCAATAAAACCGGTGGTAAAACCAGTAATTATTGAATAGACTAGGTCTTTCTTAGAAAATTTCATGAATTATATTTTGATCTTAACTCCGCCTCAATCTCTTCACGCGGACGACCATACTTCAATTGAGACACTTCTTTGAGATACGTCATCATCTCCTTAGAGCCGGCGTCAAAAACTCGCTCGGTCTCAATTTTGATATTGAACGGCCTAGCCGTCTGGCCATTGATAATCAGACTAACATAGGCATTGAGATTGTCTATATTCATTAGGTCTTGCGGGGTAAACACCGGCTCAAATTTGTTTTTCATAAATTCAGCGTCGTCAGGACTGATCCGGAAAGCGACAATCGAGCCTACGTTGCCAAACACCGCATCTCGAATCCCTTCCTTGAGCTGTTTGATAAACTGATGGGCCATGATCAAACTCAAACGGTACTTACGTGCCTCGGACAAGATAGTAGAAATGCTGTCGGTAGTAAAATTCTGAAATTCATCGAT
>OBEQ011420586.1_pt1 | contig 12500 bp, 7 predicted proteins | sample 1670901 | NCBI WGS metagenome assembly OBEQ01 (sample SAMEA104232315, study PRJEB22302) | groundwater metagenome | biome: forest; feature: aquifer; material: groundwater | place: USA | collected 2011-08-07 | depth 5.4 m | reverse complement strand
TAGGCTTCAAGTAGTCGGTTTCTCTCCTACTTGCTATCCAAGCTACGGGGCTTCTGATTCTTGCCCCGGCGGGACTGTCTCCCGCTTAACAAGCCAGCCTTCGCTGGACGCACGTTCCTTCTTCTTCGTGTCCACCGATATCACCGGCTGACCGCGTTGCTGAAGCCGCTTGACCATCGTGTTGATGTGCTCGAACTGAGCATTGCGATCCGGATGCGCGGCTCCCTCCTTGGTCTTGCGGTTGCTCTGCAAGCTATAGCCCTCCGCTCTCAGCAACGCACCCACCGTCCACGCCCCGATGGGATGCGCCTGCTGCGTCAATTCCTCTGCCAAGCGAGCGGTGCTCTTGCAGGTCCAACGCAATGCCGACATCGGATCTCCACGCGTCGTCGGCTCCACCAAGAATTTCAGCGCCTCCAGCAACCCCGGGTCAGTCTCGGTCAGGCATTTGCGGCCGCCACCTTCCCTGCGCAGGCGAGTCTCCACCACAGCTTTCGGTCTCTTCTTGCGCACCTCCAATTCGGCCAAGCCCTTGCGAATCGTGTTGCGCGACATGCCGGTCGCATCGCTCACTGCACTCAAGCCGCCCCAGCCATAGGTCTGTGCTTCCGTCGCAGCCCATTGCCGGCGCATCCGTTCATCCATCAACGGAGCGAGAGAACGGTATCGTGATTTGATCTGCCGTATTGCCGACGCGACATCCATATCCGCTTTAGACCACAGTACAGAAAAGTGGTCAAGTTATTTTCACGTGACACCTTAGCCTCGATGACAATGCGAGCTCCGGCCGCGAGCTTCTCCGGGCCGATGGTGATCACGTGATCGCCAACCTTGCAGTTCGGCTTCAAGCCCGTCGTCGATCCCGTGTCTTGCACGATGTCGCCGCTGGCTTGCACGAGTCCACGCAGGTGGTCTCCGAGCGTAGATTCGAACTCCAATCCATGGCGGGTGCTCTTGGCCGACTCTTCGCGACGAGCGTTCATGCTCTGGATCGCGGTGTCGAGCCGGGACGCGAGCTCCATCTGCTGTCGGAGTATCGTGCCCTGGTTCTCCTGCAGCATGCGGTGCAGTCGCTGCAGCGCGGAGTCTTGGTTGTCGAGCGAGAACTCCGCCGTCAGACTCCTTTGTGCGGTCTCGACGCGCGAGACCAGCCTGGACAGAGCCGAGTCTTCCTTGTCGAGGCTGAACTCGGCGACGATGGCCTGCATGTCGCGTGACAGCGCATGGTTCAGATCGCCATGCTTGGTGGTCAGCTCGCCTAGGAACCGAACCAACGCACCACTCTTGTTGTCCAGGCTGAACTGGCCGAGGATCGCCTCGTTCTGTGTCTGGATCACAGCGTCGAGTGAGCGCCGCAAGGCCGCCACTAGCTGGTTGTCACCCGCCGGATCGAGCATCCGAAAGAGCTGACTGTTCTCGCCGATGAACTTCTCGAAAACGTTAGAGAGCGTTGATTGCGCTTCGTTCACCTGCTGGCGCACGACAGTAGCAAGTTCGCCATCGGCCTTGGTGAGCCGATGAACTCGTTCTGTGAACGTGCCTTGCTGCGGATCGAAGTAGTGTTCCAGTGAACCGGTGACGCGCTCCTCGAACTTGCTGCGCCACGTATTGAGCCGCGTGCCCAGTTCCTCCATGACGCGATCGCCTTCGCGCCGTAACGTATCGCTGTCGAGCGTGCCGCGCGCCGCTTTCAGCGCCAGCACTCCAACCTTCAGTGAGGTCACGAGAAAGTTCGTGCGAGCCGGCCCGTCCGGGTACTCGGAAAGCGCGAGCAACACCTCGGGATCGGACACAGCGAACGTAACGATGGTTGGCTCGATTGTCCCGGACTTGGAAAGGCTCTCGACTCTGGTCGTATCCATGAACACTCCACGCTGTGGCTGCGATTCTACGGACGAGAGCTTTGCTCCTTTGCAACCAACTTGGCTCTGGCGCAGCTCCTGTAAACCTGCCCCAGCTGACCGGTGCTCATAAGAGCATCGGCAACTTCAATGTCGCGATGCCGGTCATTCCTAGTGCACGAAGCAGTCACGCGCCAACGTCGGCAGTTGGACGAGCCCGGCTCGATAGGCCCTGAGTGGACCTGTCGTTCGACATGACGGGCGGGCCCTCCCAGCCCACCCCGATCAATCACACCTCGGTCTGTTCTGCGATCTCCAGCGCGTCGTGGACCTCAATGCCAAGGTACCACTCCAATTTCGTATGCCCGAGCGACAACTGCACAGCTCTAAGCGCACTCGGCGGTCGCCGACATCGGCCAGCTAACCGTCGCGACGATCGCGCCGCGGCGCAATTCGATGCGCAGCTCGCGAGGCTCCGCGCATGCCGGCGGCGTCGGCGCGATCGGCGCCGGAGGTGCGCGCGATGTGATCGCCAGCGGGATGAACGTCTGGGCCGGGATCGGGGTTGGCGCCGCCGCGACGACCTTGCCTTGTTCGCGACGCCGCCATTTGTGCACGAGATTGGCGTTGAGTCCGTGCGCCATCGCCACGCTCGCCACCGAGGCCCCCGCTCGGCACTCGTCCAGTACCGCCTTCTTCAGTTCCGGCGCGCGATACCGCCGCGCGCTCCGACTCTTGTCTTCCATGGTGTCCACCTCGTTCGTTGGTGGACACCATCGTCGGCGTCAGCGCTCCCATTCTCAAGATGCCGTCGCTGGACGCTTACGCTCTAGGGTTCTTCGTGCGACGGTAGATCAGCGTCGCGGACACTCCCGTCCAGGTCGGAAGCGAGGCCAAGGGCAACGAGACGGTCCACCGCAGCACTGACCCTTGCCTCGGACTCTGCGGGCGTCCTCGCCATCCCGAGCAAGCGGCAAACCGAGCGTGCAATGTCCGGACGTGGCGACGCGCCCGCGTGCTTGATCGCATGCAGAGCTAGTCCTGATAGTTCTTCAAGGCACACGTCGTCTGTATGGCGGCGAGACGCCTCGTTGTGGTCACAAACGCGACAGTCACCCCAGGTGTCTGGCTTCGAGTCCTTGGGCCAATAGAACGCGTTGCCCCCTTCGCTGGTTCGTTTGATGTCGCGCGGAATCAGGTTTCTGAGGCGCTCCACTATCCGTGAGCCGGTTCGTTCCAAGCCCCACGCGCGGGCCACACGTCGGAACAGAACCATCTCGGGAATCGGCCCCTCTGCTTCCACGGCGAGGACGAGATGCTGCGTGAGCGTCGTGGTCGAGCGGAACTCGTAGAACTGGATCGGGTCGCCAGTGGGCAGGGATGCCGGAGCAAAGACCCGCAATGGCTGCACACCGGTCGCTGCAGGCGTTCCGTCAAGCTCCGCTGAATCCGCCGCAGCTTCGCCAGCGATCGATGCCTCTTCCGGCTCTTCGGGACGAGCCAGTGGCGCATCCACAGGTGCATCAGGCCGCGTGGAGTCGGGTGCATCTTCTTCCAGGAGGGCGTGCAGCCACGTGGTCAACGACTCAATCTCACCCTCGGCATTCATCCACCAATCGGTCGACCAGATGCGGTGGATGCGCCACCCCAGACTCTCCAAGACGTGCTGTCGGAGCCGGTCGCGGTCTCTCGCAGTGGCTCCTGAGTGATATGAAGCACCATCGCACTCAATGCCAACAAGGTACCGGCCTGGCGCGCGCGGGTCGACCACGCCGATGTCAATTCGGTAGCCGGAGCATCCGACCTGCGGATGGACAGTCCAGCCCCGGTCTCTCAGCATCTTGATGACGGCTACCTCGAATGGGCTGTCCGGTTCGAGCCCCGTCGGAGAGCTTTGCTCAACAAGAGCGCGGGGGCCCTTGAGAGCGAACTGCAGGTAGCGCTTCAGGTCTCGCGCGCCGGCTGCTCGGACCTTTGCCGGGTCGATTTGCTCCGGCATCAACGTGGAGTAGATGACGACGGCTTCCCGGGCTCGCGAGATGGCGACGTTCAACCTGCGGTGGCCACCCTGTCCGTTCAGGGGGCCGAAGTTCATCGTTGTATTGCCCGCGGCGTCCGGTCCGAAGGTGATGGAGAAGAGTATGACGTCTCGTTCGTCGCCTTGTACGTTTTCGAGGTTCTTGATGAAGAGTGGCTCGTGCGAGCTTGCAGAGATGGCGCGGTCCAGCGCTTGATTCGTCCTGCGTCGCGCGTCGACCAGCGTCTCGATGAGCGCCTGCTGCGGCTGATTGAAGGTGACGACGCCAAGAGTCAGCAGCTTCTTGGTTGCATCAAGGTAGTGGCTTTCGATGCCGCCGACCACGGCCTCGGCCTCGATGCGATTGGTGCGGCTGGCTCCACGGTCGTATACGCCGTGGACCCTCTCGAACCGCACTGCGACGTCGTCAGTGACGGGTGAGGGGAAGGTGACTAGCTTGGAATCGTAGTAGTTGATGTTGGAGAAGGTGATGAGGCTCTCGTGCCGGCTCCGGTAGTGCCACTGCAAGCTCAAGCGATTCATCCCTGCGCCCAAGCACTCGTCGAGAATGCTCTCGAGATCCTCAACCTGCTCTTCCGAACTGTCCGCGCCGTCCGAGTCAGTGGACTTGTGGAAGAAGTTCGTCGGCGGTAGTTGCTTCGGGTCTCCGACGACCACCAACTGTTTGCCGCGGGCAATGGCGCCGACGGCATCCCACACGGGAATCTGCGATGCCTCATCAAACACGACTAGGTCGAATTGTGCGTGGCCCGCGTCAAGATACTGAGCCACTGAGAGCGGCGACATTAGCAGGCAAGGCTTGAGCTTGGGCAGGAGCGTTGGCAATCCACGCACCAACTGGCGGACCGGCATGTGTCCCCGTTGCCTTTGCAGTTCTCTGCGAAGGCGTCCCAGCTCGGTGTCAGCTCCAACGACGACACCCGACGGCGCGGGGACCTTGCCTGAGAGCTTGGCAGCGATGTACTTCTCGGTCAGTCGCTGGAACTTCTCATCGGCCTGTCTGAATTCATGAATCTTCCGCTCATGGTCAGCGCTTGAGAAGCCGCGAAGGACGGGGTCGTTGTCGATGGTCTTCTTTACCCACCAGTTGCGATAGCTGAACTCAAAGTGCGAAGGACCGTCTGCCAACGAGACGGCGCCACTCTCAAGGCTCGCGACCAGTCCTTGCAGGCCCTGCGCGATGGCCTGGTCACGGACGTTGCGCCAGAGGCACCAAGGTTGCAGCAGTCGCCTGGCACCTTGCCAACCAGCAACGATGCCGTGAATGCGCTCCAACGCACCGTCCGACCCGGGTGGGCCGGCGAGCGGCGCTATAGGCCTTGCCGCAGCGGCGATAGCGTCGAGCTTCTGCCTGGCCGCTCGCCAGGCATCGCGGTAGGTGAGCAAGGCGCGCCCGACCTGGCCACTTGGCGCCAGCAGCGCTCTGTTCTCGGCCACCAATGGCTGAAGACGCGTACGCAGGGCAGCGGCGCGCTCAGCGTCCGGGCCGGCGACAACGGTGGCGGCCTCGGCGAACCGTGCCGCCCACTGCTGATGTTCCGCAAGTTCCGTCCAATTGGTCTTGATGCCCGAGTAGCTCTCCTGCAGGAGCAACTCAGCATCGGCGTGCATGGACCGAAGGAACTGGTCCTCTTCGTTGACATCGGCCAAGGAGACAAGCATGCCTTGAAGGGCGGAGTCGGTAGGAGGTTTTCCGTCCGCTCGGAAGCTGGCAAGGCGTCCCTTGACGCCGCGCTTGGCGAGGAGGGACTTTGGCCACCAAGTGGATACACCGCGTGACCACTCGGCTCTCAGCTCCGTCCCGTTGAGCTTGGCCAGTTCATGCTTCCAGCCTGGGCCAACCTTGTCCCAATGCGCTGTGCGGAGCTTGCCATGCTTAACCAGAGAATGAATGCGAGCGCGAACATTTGCGTCGTGCGCCTGCCGGGCCAAGCCCACAGGCACCTTCGGGGCACCTAGCAGGACGTCGGCGAGTTCGTCAATGGCGGCGTAGCCGTCGAGGCTCAAGCCTGTGGTCGGATAGTCGAGGACCTTGCCAACGTCCTGTGCGCGCTCCCGTAGAGCGCTGATTGCGGTGGCGAGCGCTTGGGATTCAGCGAGGAGCTCATCTTGCCATGTGGGGGACCAATCGCCCTTGCCGATGAGCGACAGAGGGTGCGCCTGAAGCGCACCGACTGAACCCGCGAGTGCCGACATCCGGCGCGAAGTCTCTCGAAGTTTGTCGAGCTGCGCTTCGGAATGGGTGAGTGCATCGGCCCAGGGCATAGGCGACGGCACCTGCCCGGAGTGCTCGATGCAGGTTCCGAGGGCGTCGTAGACCGTGAGTCCGCTTGTGTGCGAGCGGTGGAGGCAGGCAACGAGAGCGTTGAGCTCCTGCCGGAGTTGAGCCAACCGCTCCGCCTCGCGCTCCCAGTCTTGCGCGGTGCGTTGGCCGACGATGTCGAGGGCCTTGCCAAGCTGCTGCAAGACTTCGGTCTTCTTGGCTTTCGACGAGTGCAACTCCAGACAGAAAGGCCCCAGGTTGATCTTGACGAGCCGTCGGTGCACCACCTCCAACGCCGCCAGCTTCTCCGACACGAATAGCACCGTCTTGCCTTTGGCCAGAGTGTGCGCAATCAAGTTGGTGATGGTCTGGCTCTTGCCGGTGCCCGGAGGGCCTTCCAAGACAAGGTCTCGCTCTGCATCGACCACGCAAATCGCTTTGAGCTGCGATGAGTCGGACAGGAGAGGGGTCAGGATGTCCTGCGGCCGATGTGAGTCGTCCAGGTGCTCAAAGTCACCGTCCCCCTCTTCTCGGGCAAACGCCTGACCGGGGTTGTCGATGAGATGCTTGACGACGCGGTTTGCCTTCAACTGTTCGGTTCGGTCCTGAAGGTCCTTCCACATCAAGTACTTCGTGAACGAGAAGATGCCCAGGTGTGGTTGCTCAAGCACTTCCCACTTGGGAATCTCACGGACTGCAAGGCGGAAAGACTGCAGAACTCTTTCTACATCCACGCCCTTTTCGTCGGTCGCAATGACTTCCAGGCCAGTGGTTCGGATCTCAAACGAGTGCCTTAAGAGTTGAAGCAACGTCGGATTGACGATGGCCTCGTCGTCATGACGAGTGAGCCGAAAGCCACTGCGAACAGACTGCCGTTGCAGCGAGACCGGTATCAACAGAATCGGCGCCAGGTGCACAGACTCTGCCTTCTCGGCCTCGGTCCAGCGGAGGAATCCGATGGCAAGGTAGAGCGTGTTGGCTCCCCCTTCTTCAAGTCCCGTTCGCGCGGCGCTGAAGATGGTCAGCAGATTGCCATCAAGCGCCTCCTGCGGGACCTTCGCCAGGAGCTCCTTGTTTGCAAGCGCCTCGATGGCCATGTCGTCGAGGGGTGTCCTGCCGCTGCGGTCCGCATGGACCTGCGCCATGCGCGGGTCCTTGCCTTCCATGATGGGTGGCAAGGGGCGAATCCGGAACTCGGCGCCTTCCGCCAAGGCATCTTCCAGGCTGGCCAGGTCAGGTGCCACGAACTGCAGGGTCGACTTGGTGGGCTTGAAATTGAGGAGGCGATTCCTGAGGGTCAAGTCCAGCAGCTTGGACTTCCACTTTGACAGGCGGCCTTCGGGAGTGTCTTCAGCGGGCAGGTCAAGCGGCGTCAAGAACTCCGGGTCAAGCGCCGGCAAGCGGGGTGTCGGCTCAATCGCGACCGGAGTTTCTTCTGCCTCGGTCTCAGCGCGCTTTGCCGTACTCGTTCGGGACGGCAGCGGCTTGATTTGCAGCTCGCGCGCACGGTGGATGTCGATGGCATAGCGGAAGGTATCCTCTTCCAGCAGGTGCGCGTGCCCCTGTTCAAGCGCGATTCGCAGCGATGGCCGGCGGCTGTGGTGCTGAGCAACTCCAGTTGTCTCGAAGGTCAGGAACTCACCGCTGTCGACGCGTTTGCGAACGGCCTGAACGTCGTCGGTCAGCGGGTCGGGAAAGCAGGCTGAGTGCAGCCAGACGCCCACCCAGGCGTGTCCTTCCTTCATCAGGACAACGGCGCGTAGCCCCGCTTGCTCCAGGCACGACGCAAAGAGCATGGCCAAGTCGAGGCAAGTTGCGACATGCGTCTCCAGGACTCGCTCCGGTGTACGTATCTTCTGGCCGTCAGTGCCGAACGATGCAGGAGGCTCTGCGTATTGCAGTGAGTGGGAGCAAATCGTGCTGTACAGCGCGGAGACCTGCTTCCAAACGACATCCCGGCTCTTGGACTGATAGCCGTTCATCGAAAGCTCGGTGTGCTCCGAGCGCAACAGCTTGGATGCGGCGGCGATGAGCACATCAACAGCGGGGTTGTTTGGCATGCAAAACGCCGCCAAGAGCTCCGGCAGTGCGCGTGTGCCAGCCCACTGGTCGTAGGCCAGGACTTCTATAGGCTGCGCCGTATGTGCAAGCTCTTCAGTTCCTGTAAGGACGGAGACCCTGACTGCCGCGTTGACGGACTCCTGTAGTTCCGCGAGGAATGCGTGATCAGGATGTAGGTCGATGGGCGAGATGCGACGGGTCTCGCTAGGACCTAGGCGGTCGAAGCGCACCTTGATGCCTTGTGCGAACCGTGGGTTGCAGGTGATGAGCACCTGCAGGTTCTCGACTGCCTCAGGACCGTGGTTAGTCAGGCGTAGTGACCGGACGACGGGAACGGAGTTCTGGATGGACGCATAGCCGAGGGTCGCATCCGACTCGATTTCGATGGCAATGCCGATTGGCTGCTCGACGGCAACAACTTCGGCCTCTTCGTCGCGGGTTCCCATATAGCGGCCTCCCTGCCAGCATCGCTATGTTTCGATGCTTGTCTGGTTGTATCACGCTGACCTGATGCGTGCTATTGCCGAGATGGAGGATGGAGCCACTCTCCTTGACGAGGTCGCTTTCTGTTAAGGGTTGTCCGACATTTGCCCGTCGCAGGACACGGAGCCGCGCATCGCGCCGGTCTGAGGGCAGGTGTCGGACAAGCCTTAACAAAAGCTCGCAACCGTCCCGATGATCCCGTCTTGAGAACGCCAGGGGTGCCCTGGCGAACTTCGAGATACTCGTAGTCTGCCGAGTCCACGTGTCGTGACCAGTCGAAGTGCTCTCGCGCTGGCGGACTGGGCGGCCACGGCGACGCATGCGCGGCCGGGTATGCGATCGGGTCCCTTCGGACGCACGCGCGCCTATTTCGGATCCAGGCCCTCATGCTGCAGGGCCAGCTTCACTGCCGGCCTTGCCTCCATGCGCGCCTTGTAGGCCGGCAGCGGCTCAGGCATCGGGCGTCCCTTCCCGCTCGCCCAGCGCAGCATGACGTACAGGTAGGCATCCGCCACCGTCATGTCCGAGCCGAACAGGTAGTCGCTCTTCAGCCGCTCGGCGATGTACGCCAGGCGCTTGTCGATCTTCTGGAACGCTGCTTCCTTCTCGGCATCGCTGGTCGGGAAGAAGGTGCGGCCGAACTGCTTGTGGATCTCGGTGGAGATGAAGGCCAGCATCTCCAGCATGCGGCTGTGCGCATGCTCGCCCTTCGGGGCGAGGCGTGGGCAATGGTCGGCGACCCAGTCGAGGATGGCCACGTTCTCGGTGAGCATCTGGCCGTCGTCGAGCACCAGGGCCGGCACGTAGCCCTTCGGATTGATCTGGTTGTAGTCGCCGCCGTCGACCGTCCGCTTGGTGCGCAGATCGACGGTGACGCGGTCGAAGGAGAGTCCGGCTTCGTGCAAGGCGATGTGTACGGACAAGCTGCAGGCACCGGGGGCGAGGTAAAGCTTCATCGAGATTCCCGTTTTCAAATCGCATGGCAACCGGTCGAGCGTAGAAGGTGCAGTGCGGCGATGCAAGCAAAGCCCCACACGTCCGCATCGCTCTGTCAATCGTCGGTCATGTCCAGCATGCCGGTCGTATTCCAGGTGTCTATAGATACCGACATCGAATTCATTATTCAGGCATGGATCGGCCGACTACATTGCCCCACAAGTCGCAGCCGAGATTCCAGATGCCACACTCGTTCGCCCTGCCTCCATCGTTAGCCTCAGCTCGCAACTACGTCGATGGCGAGTTCGTCGGTACGGCCAAGCAATTCGACAACATCTGCCCGCTCAACGGCAAGGTGATCGCGCGCGTCCATGAGGCTGACGCGGCCCTGGTGGACAGAGCAGTCAAGGCAGCGCGCCGAGCCCTCGACGGCCCATGGGGGCGGACCACCCCCGACGAGCGCGCCGAGATGTTGTGCCGGGTCGCGGACATCATCGAACGCCGCTTCGACGACTTCGTGGCTGCTGAGGTGGCCGACACCGGTAGAACGGTAGACCAAGCCAGGAAGCTCGACGTCCACCGCGGAATCGTCAACCTGCGTACTTTTGCGAAGCTCGGTTCGGTCGCGCACGGCGACTTCTTCGAATCGAAACTTGCCGACGGTCAGAACCTGATGAACTACACCGTGCGCAAGCCGCTCGGTGTCGTTGCCAGCATCTGCCCGTGGAACCTGCCCCTGCTGTCGATGACGTGGAAGGCGGGCCCGGCGCTGATCTGCGGCAACACGATGGTGGTCAAGCCATCCGAAGAAACGCCGTCGTCCGCGACCTTGCTGTCAGAGGCGTTCCACGAGGCCGGTGTGCCGCCCGGCGTCTTCAATCTGGTGCACGGCTTCGGCCCCGGATCGGCCGGCGAGGCGCTGACCCGGCACCCCGGCATCGACGCGGTCACCTTCACCGGCGAAACGCGGACGGGCGCTGCCATCATGAAGGCTGTGGCCGACGGCGTGAAGGAAGTGTCGTTCGAGCTCGGTGGCAAGAACGCGGCGGTGGTGTTTGCAGACGCCGACTTCGACGCTGCCGTCGCCGGCATCGTGCGCTCGAGCTTCTCGAATGCGGGCCAGGTCTGTCTTTGCTCCGAACGGGTCTATGTCGAGCGGCCGATCTTCGAGCGCTTCGTTGCCGCCCTGAAAGCCAAGACCGAAGCGCTGCAAGTCGGCTGGCCCGACGAACCGGGTGTCTTCATGGGCTCGCTGATCTCGCGTGAACACCGCGACAAGGTGCTGTCGTACTACAGCCTGGCCGTGGAGGAAGGCGCAACCGTGGTCACCGGCGGCGGCGTGCCGACCTTCGGTGACGAGCGCGACGAGGGTGCCTTCGTTCAGCCGACGATCTGGACCGGCCTGTCCGACGACGCGCGCTGCATGCGCGAAGAAGTCTTCGGGCCGGTGTGCCACATCGCTCCCTTCGATACCGAAGAAGAGGTGATCCGCCGCGTCAACGACACCCCGTACGGACTCGCGGGCTGTGTATGGACGACCAACCTGTCGCGCGCGCACCGCGTGTCGCGCCGATTCCATGTCGGCATCGTCTGGGTCAACACCTGGTTCTCGCGCGACTTGCGCACGCCGTTTGGCGGCTCCAAGCTGTCGGGCATCGGACGCGAAGGCGGACGGTTCTCGCTCGACTTCTATTCCGAGACGACCAACATTTGCGTGTCGATCTGAGGCCAGCGATGCGAGATTTGCTCACCTCCGCGCGCATCCCCGCGCCGCGCTTTCGCTACACGCCGTGCGTGAAGAGCGGATCGTTCGGCTTCGTTTCGGGGATGGTGGGGCTCGACCCCACCACCGGCGCGTTGGTCGGGGGCGGTGTCGGCGCGCAGACGCAGCGCATCTTCGACAACCTCCACCTCGCCTTGCCCGACTACGGCTTCACGCTGCAGCAGTTGTGCGTAGCGCGTGTGTTCGTAACGCGCTTCCAAGACTTCGCTGAGTTCAACGAAGTCTGGGAGCGCCAGTTCGCCGAGGTCGATCCGCCGGCCCGTACCTCGGCCGGTGTGGCCGCGCTGCCACTGGGCGCACGGGTCGAGATCGAGTTCACTTTTCATCGCGGCTGAGGCCGATTGCAATGATCAACGGGAGAGAGCTAGTGAGCCAACGTGTACAAGCGATCGCCGAACAGTTGTGGCAGGGGAGCGCGACCGGCCAGCCCGTGGCGCCGGTGCGTCAGCAGATCGAGCAGGCCGCCAACGGCGGTGACATGCTGGCAACGGCCTACCAAGTGCAGTTGCTGATCACCCAGCGACGCCTGGCCGCGGGTGGGCGACTGGTCGGGCGCAAGATCGGCCTCACCTCGAAAGCGGTGCAGAAGCAGCTGGGTGTCGATTCGCCCGATTTCGGCGCACTCTTCGCCGACATGGCGGTGGGCGACGGTGAAGAGATCGCCTGGTCGCGCGTGATGCAGCCCAAGGCCGAGGCCGAGATCGCCCTGGTGCTGGCGCGTGATCTGACACACGAAAAACATACCGTGGCCGACCTCATCTCGGCCACCGCCTACGCACTCCCGGCAATCGAAGTGGTCGGCAGCCGCATCGCGAATTGGGACATCAAGCTCGCCGACACGGTGGCCGACAACGCGTCGTCGAGTCTGTTCGTGCTGGCCACCCGCCCGGTCGCACTCAAGCGACTCGACCTTGCCGGCTGCGGCATGGTGATGGAGCGCGGCGGCGAGCAGGTCTCGGTCGGGGCGGGTGCGGCGTGTCTCGGCAACCCCTTGAACGCTGCCGTCTGGCTGGCCGACGTGCTGGTGCGAATGGGCACTCCGCTGCGAGCGGGAGACGTGCTGCTGACCGGTGCCCTCGGACCGATGGTGCCGGT
>OBEQ012121069.1_pt1 | contig 12505 bp, 17 predicted proteins | sample 1670901 | NCBI WGS metagenome assembly OBEQ01 (sample SAMEA104232315, study PRJEB22302) | groundwater metagenome | biome: forest; feature: aquifer; material: groundwater | place: USA | collected 2011-08-07 | depth 5.4 m | reverse complement strand
TTTAACTCCAAGTGGCAATATAAGATGAAAATTGAATTTAATGGCGCATAAAAATTGGTTCAGATCTCTGATGTTTTTGATAGTTCTGCTTTCAAGTTTCTCCGCCGGTAGCTGAATCAAATCATTTGCCAATATGATTTTGCTTTTGCCCACTGAGGACTTTTTTATTCTTGTACTAAAATTTGTCATAGCTTGACTAGTGGATGTTTGTCTTTTAGTTTTATTACTTTCAGATAAGAATAACCATGTTCACTTACGGAACCAGTAAAGGAGGGTTCCATTCCCTTCTTACTTGAATATTTCAAGAAAGGCTTTGAAGGTTCGTCGTTTAGTGTCACATGGCAGAAATATGAAACCTCGTCTGACTCATTAAAGTTCATAAAGATACCCACTACCCATTTGCCAGAGTTTGAAAAAGCAAATAGTGGAAATGGCGATTCTTCAAATCCGTAGCTTAACTTTACCAAGCTTGCTAGATCCTCCAGCTCAAGCGGCTCATACATGCATTCAGAATCTTTCTTTGTTTCTTCTTTAAGAGAAGGTGGGAGTGTCTTTATTTTTACAATTGGTGAGTAAAGGTAGGTTGAGTTAGTTACAGCATCAACAATATCAGCGTCTTCTTTTCCTCCCTTAAATCCATAAGAAATATAGTGACCATTCTTGTCTGCTGACGTATAATAGATTACAGGTCTTTCTTTGAGAAGATCCATTTGCACAGATAGAACATATTGACCGTTGTGTTCAAATGAAAAGGACGTACGAGGAACTCTTTCTAAGGCGCATACAAGCCTTGAAAATTCAAATTTGTCTGCGACTTGAACATAGTGAGGTAATTTTATCACATGTTTCCTGAAAAAAATACCCAATTAAAAGGTAGCCAGTTGTTAATCCTAATTTTACACGGAACGTCTATCAACGATATCGTTGACGTCAGGACCAGTTCCTATCAGAGTCACAGGGATTTTTAGTTGTTCCTCCATTGATTTAATAAAGTGTTTTGCTGGCGAACTTAGATCATTAAAGGATTGCATGTGTTCACATTCAGGAAATAGCAAATCAAGCTTGGTGATTGCAATTTGTGTAGCGCTGTTAATCATAACAGCCCTCTTTGCCAGATCAAAATCAAACTCGGCTGCTCTTCTTGGACGACCTGTTACTGTTCCCACTTCCTGCCATCCCCTTGCTAGAGTTTGTTCTGGAGAAAGTTCATTTTTAAGCAGCCCCGTTCCAACTCGAGTCACATAAGATTTGAAAACTACGATTACTTCGTTTACCTTCTTTGGTCCAAGTCCAATATCAGAACATATGCCAGATGCTGTAACATCCTTTGACGTTACATATGGATAGGTTCCATGCCAAAGAGAGAGAAAGGTACCCTGCGTTCCTTCTACCAAGACCTTTTCATCTTGTTGCAAAGCAAAGTCTACTGCATGTGGTATGTCATCTAGATAAAGTGCAAGAGAGTCTATTTCCTTTGCGAGTTTTAGTTTTCTTAGAGCTCTGTCTGCATTGGCAGGGCCAGTTCCCGACCCAGTAGTACCAATTAATTCTTTAAGCCTGCCTTGTGAATCTTGGGCTTTATGAGATTCTTCAATAATTCCACATTGAAAATCTATAAAAGTCCTATCTGAAACCCCAAATTCTTCTATCTCATGTAAGAGAATTTCGGGACTGATGACAACTCCCGGTCCTATCATTAGTCTTGTTTCTTTGTTCAAAAATGCACTTGGAAGCATTCGTACTTTGTATGTTTTATTATTGAATTCTATGGTGTGTCCAGCATTTGGACCTGCTCCACCGCGAACTGCAATGGATGGATTATCTTTTATTGCCAAATAGGAAATTATCTTTCCTTTTCCTTCATCACCGAAAAATCCACCTACAACAACAGTTGATGACACAATTGAGGAGCACAGAGGGCATATTTAAGCGAAAGCATGACAATACAATTTTAATAAAGAAAATCTGTGCAAGTTTGATGTCAGAACCAAACTATGCTGGAAACATAATAGCAGTGCTTGCGGATCTTCCAGAATTTTTAAGGAAACCTATTTTGCAGAAAAGATTGATGGAATTTTTTTCAATGTCAATATCTGAAAAAAAAGAACTCATTAACAACGCACTTGCGGCAGGTCCTATAATTCCTTTTGACAAATTCTCAAAGCTGTTCAAGACTTGGCTTGAAATTTTAACTAGTGTATCTGAAGAACACCGAGCAACTATGTTTTCAAATTATATTATGGAGATAGTAGAAAATCCGCAAAAAATTGTGTTGTTTAATCTTGATGGAATTTTAGAAGTCTTTTTATCTTTGTCAAAATCTCAGAAGGAAATAATTTCTGGTTCGGTAAAGAGAATCGTAGGTAACCTAAACGAAAGCAAGAAAAAGATATTGTTTTTCATAGTGCCAGATAAGGCAAGAAAAGAGCTTGGAATTTAAACTGGATGATCTGGCTTTCGCTGGTTTTCATCAGCAAAATTAACCACGTCTCCTTCTGGGGTCATAACACCTGCGAATACCTTCTCGTATTTTTTAAGAACCTTCCTATGATCAGGCATAGACATGTCAAGCCTCATCTCGTTCATCACCATAACACTGTATTTTTTCCACTCTTCCCAGCACTCATTACAACACGGATAGTTTGCAGCTGATGGGGCAAGTTCAATGTTATCTGGAATCTCCTTTTTACACTTAGTACAAACCCTTACCATAGAAAGAACAGCCAAATGCTAGTAATTTATCTTTTTTTGGTGAAAAGCGTTATTACTCTAAACCAAGTATAATACTCATGAAGATAAAGTGCCCAAAGTGTAAGGGTGTTGCAGAACTTGGAGATGACTTTTCTTATGTCAGATGTTCTAATTGCTCACTTGATATGACATATGGGGAATATGTAAAGTACCTTACATACAGTGATTCTACTTATGCCGATATTTTAGGTGACTATACTGGAAGTACAGAGGGAACCACTGCTGGAAGTCTTGACGAATGGTAGAAAAAAGCTACGTGTAAGATTTAATTAATTTCGGATCTTATTGCGTTTAGTTGGAATTTGTACTTGAAATAATTCTTAATTTAATAGGTTTTGTAGTAGGCCTTTCCATTGGTATTTTTGCTCATATTGGTTTTAAGAACACGGGAAGTCCAACCCTTTTTAGACTAACAATAGCATTCCTTTCAATCAGCATTGGTTTTGGAGTAGTATGGATTGGATACATGGCAGAGTCGTTTATTATACATGAAGGGAAAATAGTTCCCTGGGTTCAGACTCTAGGAATAGGAATTACAACGGTGGGGTACTTTTTCATTGCTTTTTCTCACAGCATAAAGTCATTTTTTCCAAAATCAAGATACTTCAAATCCATAATTGTACCACTTTTTGTTATTCCGGGTAATTCAATTGAGCATATTATAAGGTCAATTTCTTTTATCCTATTGATATATGGGACGATAGAGACCATAATGTCCTATATGGAAAATAGGAAAGGTAGTACGATTTTCGTAGCCTCAGGACTAGGATTACTTGCATTAGGTGAATTTCTTGGATGGTACTCTGTTGTGTTTCCAGGCTCCCTACTCTACTTTATCTCAATCTCGACCAAAATTGTAGGACTCGGTGCACTGGCAGTACCCATCTCAAAAGTACCATTGATGGGGATGAAGTTTGGCGGCAGTCTATAGAACACATATGAGTATAATAGGCGACATACTCGCCACTACGAGAGATGATGCTCCTGACGAGACAGGAGCTAGTGTAACATACTTAATTCGCAAGGCAAACGTCTCTCATAACAGAATCTCGAAGATTTTGGAAACCTTAGTACAGCAGGGCCTATTAGAACAAATGACCTCAGAGAGAGCCTGTAAATATAAGATAAGTGAAAAAGGCAGGGAATTTTTGCAGGCCTACAGAGGATTTAGAGAATTTGCTGACACTTTTGGATTGAGAATTTAGCTAACTTTCATCATCTTCTATATCATCTTCAGTCTCATCATCAAAATCGTCTTCAAAATCGTTTTCTAATTCGCTGGACATCGGCTGTAGGAAAAAGGTAATTTCCTATTAAGGATTTGGATTGTTACGGCTTTTTATCACCATTAGGATAGAATTTGTGGCAAGATTTGTAAAATGACTTTTGTGTACACCTTCTAATACAATCTTCTTAGTAGAGAGCGTTTTCAGCCTAGTCTTTTCGTGACAGACAGATTATACAGGTGCTACCCAACCACCACAGGAAACGCAAATGTCCATTCCATCTTCATTGACATACGTCTTTGTGCCAGGCGGACACTGACATTGGCGAATTTCTTCATCCATACTTATTATACATAAACCAAACTTATATTGTTTTTAATAACAAGACATAATTGTAAAAAATCCTTTGAAAAATTGTGATACTAGACTGCGATAAGAAAGGAATCAAACTGGCTACAAAAATGGTAAAGGATGGCTGCCTTGTAGTATTTCCTACCGATACTGTGTATGGCCTTGGCTGTGATCCTCATAATCCAAAGGCTGTTAAATCCATTTTTAAACTAAAAAAAAGGAAAGAGCCCAAACATCTTCCAATATTAGCATACTCAAAGAATGAAATTTCAAAGATAGCTATCATTGATAAAGCCTCAAGCAAGTTGGCTGATAAATTCTGGCCAGGTCAGCTTACCCTTGTATTAAAACTCAAGGATGAAAAGTTAAGAAAGTCTATGAACCTTGGAGATAAAGTTGCTGTACGTGTTCCAGATCATCCTTGTGCACTGGCACTTTTAAAAGAATGTAAGCTTCTTGTTGGAACCAGTGCAAATTTCTCTGGTCAACCTGCCTTTTCTGACTCGAAAAAGGTTCTGGAAAATTTTTGTGGTTATGATGTATTTCTTGACGGTGGGAAAATTCCAAACTCAGTGGAATCTACCATAGTAGAGGTTATTGACGGTAATTTGAGGATATTAAGAGAGGGAAAAATTGCAAGAAAGGAGATAACAGCTTTACTTTGAACCTCATCATAACGTGTAGCAGACATTTTGAAGAAGAAGCTGCATCTGAGATATCAAATATCCTAGGATATTTGGGCGAGCAAAGCGCCACTGTAACCATTTCCGACTTTTCAGGAATAGTTACTGTCCAGACTGCGCTTGATCCCTTTCTTGTAGTAAAAAAAATACAAGAAAAAATACTGGATGAGCCATGGAGTATGAGATACTGTCTGAGATTCATACCAATTCAGGAAACTGTACTTACTCAAAAAGACAGCATTGTAAAAGCAGTTCTTAACCATATCGGATTGATAAAACCAGAAGACGCCTATAGAATAACAATCGAGAAGAGGCATTCTGCCATTTCAACAATGGAGATAATTGATGCCATTGCTAGTGAAATTCCAAATAAAGTGTCACTTGAAAAATTTGACTGGATCATACTTGTTGAAATACTTGGCAATAAAACAGGAGTCTCTATTTTAAGGGATGACAATATAGTAAGTACGCAAAAGCTGAAACGAAGTTTATCTGAATAATACAGCTGCCTTTTCTGTAAGCAAATCTTCAAGTGGAGTAGGAGACATAACTGCTTGTAATTGTCTTTTTGATATTGAAAATTTCTTTATTAAAAAGCTTGAATCATTTTTCGAAACCGGTTTTGGCTCTAGGTGACTTAGTTCGGAAAACAATCTTTGTAGAGATAATGCTTTACCAATTGCAATTATGACAAAATCTTTTCCTCTTTGGAGGCCTGCTTTTTTGATTGCTTCGCCTATCTGCTTTGTGCATGCGAATCTCATCAGGATATCAGTTTCAAGTTTGTTTGAGAGCATTGTACCGCTTGCTTTTGCGGCTAAAGAAATGGAGATTATCTTTTTTGCATGATCTGTGTTAAGAACGTAGCATGAATCTATAGCCTGAATAGCTAAATCTTGATGCTTTTGACGAAGATCATCAAGAAACGCTACAGGATCTTCGACACCCTTCATTTTCATCAATTCTACCATTGAGTTTAGGATACGAATCCTAGTCATTCTTTTGTCACCTCCATGTATAACGGGAATTATACTTACCACATCTCCTGCCTTGAGTTTAGTTTCGAATCCTTGCAAAGTTGACGAATCTATTCCGTTTATGGCTACAAGTATATTTTTGGCGTCTAGTTTTGGTTTGTCTTTTGTAATGCTCTGTTGAAGAAAATCTATAATCTCTGCAACGGTAGAGCTATCCTTTTGAATTTCTAACTTGTCGGTTGATAAAGATTTTTTTGCACCGCCTAAAAGCTTTACAGTTATCATATACCAAAATTAGTTTTTTACCTATATTGAATTTCTGCTTGTGTATTCATTAAATTGATGTGTGGTATGGACATTAAACCTAATTTAGTATCTGTTCCTCGCGGAGTTCCGCCTTTTCATCAGATTGAGCTGATTCAGCTGCCTTAGCTTCTTTCTCTCTTTCTTCTTCTAGCTCACGCTTCAAGTATTTTGTAATGTAGCCAGCAAGCTCGTTCTTCAATCCCTTGGACCTGATTATAGCTACTTCCACTAAAACTTCTTTATTATGAACAAAATTAGTATTGAACTTATCTTTATAAAGTGCTAATACCTCCATCGAAATTCGTTTGATTCTGTTCACGTCTTCGATTGGGATAAGGGTTTTTTATACCTATACACCGAGATAGCGTCTACAGTTTTGTTCTATCTCAGCTGACATATCATCATATGACTTACGGAAAACCTTGGCAGCACAAAATATAACGCTTGTCAAAAAAGTTATCTGAGCTGATTTTAATCCAAAACAACGGCCAAACTTGACTGGACCGTCAGTCTCAACAAGTATTCTATCATTATTTGTTTGAGCTAACAAAACTTGCTTATCCTTTGCATAGACCATAGAAGGACCATATGATACAAAACAACCAAATTCCATAGCGGTTTTTAGTTGTTTTTTGCTGCCTGCAAACCAATGCAACAGTACTCCTGAAATTGAATAAGAGGATAAGATTTCCATAATATTATCTAGAGTAGCTCTTGAATGAATAGATACAGGCTTGCGCAGTTTTTCCGCAATAGATAACATATCACGAAATACCTTTTCTTGTCTTTGAAGCCCTTCCGAGTCTGAAACATACGTCTTGTCCATTCCAATCTCTCCAATACCAGTAATTCGTTCCAAATTTTTATCTATCAAAGTGATAACCGGTTCAAGATCATCATTGGCATTTTGAGGGTGAATGCCCACAAATGGCAATACAAGTCTGCTTCTTAGACCAAGATCAAGGGATCTTTGTGAACTCTCGTAATCTTCCGACACACAACATGCCCGCAATTTGATTCTCTCCATGCTTTTAAGAATAAACGGCATTTCCTTCGAATATTCCGGATCAGAAAGATGGATGTGAGCATCTGTAATCCAACTCATAGGAAAACATTACTTTCCTCATTAAAATAGTCTGTATAAATCGATTTCAGCGTGGGTTTTTTTCCACTTGTAATCTTTTATCAAGGTTATGGAAAATCTTACGTATATGACATCATCAGAATTTGGACTTTCAGCGATGTATCGCATTTTGAAAAAATCCGGTGCAGAACGTGTAAGTGATGAATCCGCAGAAGAATTGAGAAGAATTCTAGAAGAGATTGGCAGCTCGATTGCAAAAAGTGCAGTAGAAATGTCAACTCATGCTGGAAGAAAGACAGTAAAGGCAGAAGATGTTAGGCTTGCAGCTAAACCCTTTGCAAAATTCTAGCCTAAAACATTTAATTGTTCAGTGGGACCTTTTTTCATGACGGTGAGGTGGCAGAGCGGCTATGCGTTCGCCTGCAGAGCGAATCTATAGGGGTTCGAATCCCTTCCTCACCTTCCTTTAAATTATATCATAATAACCAACTCCTCTAAATAGATGAATTTCTAATCAACACAATTTGACAGACAAGCCCAATGGTCTATTAGAATACATTCCCGGTGCCCGCCCCCTCCTGCTTCAATCAACAAATGGACAGCCTTTAGAAGGGTTTGCACAAAACATACAGGATAGCATAAGAGAGTATGCTGAAAGTAGCAAGAGTGAAGTAGAAAAGGGAAACAATTTTCTTCAATGGGTTCTAACGAGGGTTTTTGAAGCAACGGAAGATGATGCTACTGATGCCATAGTAGATGGGCCAAACGATTTAGGAATAGACGCATATCTGCCGGTTGATTTTTCTGAAGGAACCATACGTCTCTTTCAGTCAAAATATGGCACCTCTCATTCAATGGAAGCAATTGCCAAATTTAAGGAGGATGTTAGGAACTTGCAAAACCGCGATATCACAAAGATGCGACCAGAGCTTGCTCACCTGGTAACCCAAATACGTGAAAAAAATTTGAAAATAGAATGTGTCTATGTCACAGACCAAAAGGTCGAATATCAAAATCAGGAATACTTTGAAGTCTACGATATCGATACGATAATTCAAAGACTTTGGGATAGAATAAAAAAACCCGCCGCTGGCAAAAAGGCAACAATTAGACTTGAATCTAAATTAAGATACCAAAATACCATTCTAGGCATTCTAAAACTAAGAGAGTTAACTAATTTTGTAACAAAAAACCGAGATTACGTCTTTGAGTCAAATATAAGACAATGGATGCAATTTAAAACAACTGTAAACAAAGGAATAAGAGAAACACTTCAAGAATCACCTAACAAATTTTTTTACTATAATAATGGAATTACAATTGTAGTAAGCGAGTTTGAGGAACTAGAAGACAATAGTTTACTCCTTCATGCGCCTCAGATAGTCAACGGCGCACAAACATCAAATTCTATTTTGGATCATGCAAAACGTACTCATAACTTGGATGGAAGTATAACAGTCACCATAATCAGAGCTGCCGACGAACAGGATCAAAACAACATCACAAAATATCGAAATTCTCAGAATTCAGTGAGAGGAAAGGATCTAGTTTCTCTTATGGATTTCCACAAGTCAATAAAATCTCAGATGGAAAACCTCGGATATTTTTACGAAATTCAAGCTGGTTCTTTTGATGCCAAGACAAAATCACAACAAAGTGAATTCAGGGGAGATCAAACATACGACCATTATCTTCCCGACAACCACAAAAAAGTAATTGTCGCCAAGGATGCCATTCAGGCACTCGTAGCCGGAATTGAACAGAGACCTGCAGAAGCATACAGTTCTCCTGCTCAGTTTTTGCCCCGTGGTAGTAAGTATGATGAAGTATTTAATGAAAAATTAAAAGACGACTGTAAATTGCTTCTTTATCCTTACCTCGTAAAAGAATATGTTAAAAAAGAATTGAACTACGGAAAAAAGGGTGGTCACAAGACAAAGAGATATGCAACTCTCTTTTATGTAGCAATCTACTTTAAGATTTTACATGGAAAAATTCTTGCAACGAAAGGCGATTTTAAGGAAGATATAGCAAAGCTTGAACCTATTTTCAAGAGTTTTAAACTTAATCAAAGAATTTTGAAGCTTACAGATGTCATAGTTACAAAGTTCTTAGAAGATACAGTAGTTTGTGATGAAATGGATGAAGCAAACACCTACCATAATTTCTTCTCTCATAATGTATGGCAGGATTCTATGAAGCGTGTTATTGAGAAAAAACTTGGGCAGGAAGAAGATGAGATAATTAGCATAAAGAAGATAGTTCAAAATCTTTTCTGAGTTTTTTATACACAAAGCGGCAGATGGGTGACAGATAGGTCTCTTGCAGGAGGTCCGCATCTAGCCATCCATTCTACCGCAGCTAATGCTATCAAATAGTCCTATTTAACATGATTTTTATAGCGAAAAATTAGATTTTTATCGATTTGGAAGACGACGAAAGATGTTCTAATTGTGGTGGACATTTAGAGCAAAGGTATTGTCCGATGGATATTTGGAATATGAAAGGATTTTTGTGCGGTAAATGTTACTCGCAGAAAATTGCAGAACATTATCCTGGAACACATGAAAGAGTGAACAAGTCTTAATCTTCTAAAAACCAACCAACTTTCATTTTGTCTGCATCAGATATTTCTCCGATGCCAGTAGCATATCTCCAAACATATGGCGCCTCCGTTGTCATCTTACTTTTTATTTTAATCAAGGCTTCTATTTCTTGATTCACATTTCCCGCTGTAGTTCCACAGCTTTCACAGAATTTACATTTTGAGTCCAAGATGACTGGTGATGATTCAATCAAAGGATATGCCCTGCACGCCAAAGGTCTGTTTTCGTATATTTTGCATTTATAGCCACCATGAGGAGCTCTTTCCTGATTTTCCGCATCTAAGAATGGACAGGTATTTCCATTTGGTTCCTTGCCCATGAGTTGGTAGGCAATAATTTCACTAGGCTTATCAGATTTTTCGTATGAGATGCCTATGCGAGGAAGTATAGAGATCTTAATACCAAGATTTTTTGCAGTTGATTCTATCCTTTCTTTCTCCTGCGGTAAAACCAGTACTCCTACTTTGCCAAACTTTACTGTTGGATAGTATTCTCTTTCTATACAACACTTTGAACAATTTTCGACGCATTGAAAATCCATATCCTAGTTTTGCTAGCAATAGATAAAACTCATTCCATTTTTCTTGTGTTTCCACAAGAACAGTTTCAGGTCGGCAAGAAGGTCCCATTTCATTTTGTTTGAAATATTTTATTTTTACTGACAAATTTAAGAAATACTTACAATTTTCGGCATTAATCTACTATGCAATATGTTGACTGCTTGTTTATTTGTAGAAATATGTTTATTTTATAGACCAAGCTATCCGCAATACCCAAAAAATATCTTCAAATTGATGTTAGAGATTCCTGAGAACGATACAAAAGTTGTCTATTTTATTATCTGATCTGAGTAATACCCTTATATCACGGTAAAACATATTCGCATCATAATGGCGACGTATAGAACGAGTATACAGATAGTAAGTGATCTTCTTACGGTAACAGAACAAAGCGGTGCTACTGGTATTAATGTAACCTCACTTTTGACCAAGGCAAATCTTTCGCATTCAAGACTTGGTAAATTTCTGGAAAACCTGACTGGAGCGGGGCTTATAAACAAAATCGAATTTGACGGAAAACAAGCGTATGTTATAACCCCAAAAGGCAAACAATATCTGGAATCCTACAACAGATTTCAGACTTTAGCGGATTCTTTTGGTCTAGACCTTTAAGATTTTAATATTAAGATTCTCTCTACTGATGTTTCTTTCTCTTACGCCTAGCGTCAAGATAGATAGCTACTAAGGCCCCTCCAACAATTACGTAAAACAGAGGCCATTCGTGAGCATAAACTGTAATTGTCATCCCAATTACCAGAATTATAAGAATAGAAAAAAGTCTCTTGTCCATCTAGAATGTAAATTTTCAAAACAATATATCCTTTGAGCGCAAGTTTCGATCAGATTTTTAAAAATTTATACAAAAAAAACTGTTGACCTTAAAGTTATGTTCAACTTAGAAATAATTTATGCCATTTTTTAATTTATCAGAAATAATTTAAAATCAATCCATTAGAAAAGACCGACAGATCTATAAAGGTGTACTTCGATGTAAGCAGAAGGGAAGGCGTGGGAGACATTTTAATGTGGTGGAAGGGTTTGGGAAAGGAACTTGAAGTTGATCTTGAAAATCTAGAAGAATCCGAAAAGGACACGACTACCTTATAGATATTAAGCGATAAACCTTTTCGATATCCTTAAATTCTTTAATGCTTTCGTTTTTCAGAGGAACCTAAATGACTGAAAAACTAAATGTGGTTGGAGTAAATATAGTAAAACAAAATGGAGTAAATGTAGATGAGCTCATAAAACAATTGATATACAACGCGTCGGTTGAATTCACTGCATATTATTATTTTACTAACTTGAGAGCTCACTGTACTGGTGAACAAGGTGAGAGTATCAAAGGAGTTATTGAGGATGCAAGATTGGAAGATCTTAGCCACTTTGAATCATGTCTATCAAGAATTTATGAATTGGGAGGAAGTTTACCAAATGATGCCCAGCAGTTTATCAAAATGTCTGGCTGTGAATTTCTACAGTTACCGAAAAAAAAGACCGATGTAAAAGAAATAATGAAAAAGTGTCTGCTTGCTGAGCAGGGAGCTATTGTGAACTGGAATAAAGTATGCAAGATGACTTATGGAAAGGATCCCGCAACATATGACGTTGCAAAAGACGTGTTAAGAGAGGAAATTGAGCACGAAGCATGGTTTTTAGAGTTGCTTTATGGAAGGCCATCAGGCCATATGAGAAGGAAATACTCGGGAGAAAGGCCACATACGCACAAACATTCCAGATCACTTGGATAATCAAAATAATTTCGTTTGAGGTTTTTGGTAGCAATTTAATATCATAATTTCTGAATCTCAAATTATTGGAGCCTCGAGTGGGATTCGATCCCACGACCTAACGCTTACGAGGCGTTCGCTCTACCAGGCTGAGCTATCGAGGCAATGGTTCGCAATGTCATCAGAGTTTATAAAAAGCCTTTGTGCTTTGGATTCATTGAAAGTATCCAT
>OBEQ011449113.1_pt1 | contig 12505 bp, 9 predicted proteins | sample 1670901 | NCBI WGS metagenome assembly OBEQ01 (sample SAMEA104232315, study PRJEB22302) | groundwater metagenome | biome: forest; feature: aquifer; material: groundwater | place: USA | collected 2011-08-07 | depth 5.4 m | reverse complement strand
CTTTCGCTTTCATTTTCGCGCGTGCAATTCCCCCCCGCCCTGATGCCCGCCGACATTCTCGGCACCACCGTCATCGACGAGACGCAGCAAGGGCACAAGGCCTTCGAGTTTCGCAAAGGCCCGGTGTTCACGAACATCCTGCTCGCCGACGAGATCAACCGCGCCACGCCGAAAACGCAGAGCGCGCTGCTCGAGGCCATGCAGGAGCATCGGGTGAGCGTCGGGAAAAAGACCTTCATCCTGGAGGAGCCGTTCGTCGTGCTCGCGACGCAGAACCCGCTCGAAATGGAGGGCACCTATCCGCTCCCCGAAGCGCAGCTCGACCGCTTTTTCTTCAAGCTGCAGGTGCCGTTCCCGTCGCGCGACGAGCTGCACGAAATCTTGGATCGCACGACCGGCGAGGCGATGGGCGAACGCGAGGCGGTGCTTCGACGCGAAGACATCCTCGCCATGCAAAAGCTCGTGCGACAGGTTCCGGTCGCGCGCCACGTACAGGACTACGCCATTCGGGTCCTTCAGGCCGCGCATCCCGACGGGCCGGACGCGCCGGATTTGGCCAAGCGCTTCGTACGTTTCGGTCCGAGCCCTCGCGGCGCACAAGCGGTGCTCTTGGCCGCCAAGATTCGCGCTCTTTTCGAGGGGCGATTCGCCGCGAGCATCGACGACGTTCGCGCGTCGGCCCTCCCCGCGCTTCGGCATCGCGTGCTCCTCAATTTCGAGGGCGAAGCGGAGGGGATCAAGACCGATCAGGTCTTGGAGTCGATTCTGAAAGCGATCCCCGAAACCAAGGGGGGAAGCGCGCGGAAAGAGGAACGAGCCATTGGGGTGGCTTGACGCGCTCCGAAGATCGTCCCTCCCGCCGCGCTCCGCGTCGGACGACGATCTCTTCGACGACGAGTTCCAGCGAAAGCTCGACTACCTGGCGCTCGTGAGCCGCCGTGTGTTCGCGGGGCGCATGCGCGCCGAGCGGCGTACGAAAAAGAGCGGCTCGGGCGTCGAGTTTGCCGACCACCGCGAGTACCAGCCCGGCGACGACTTCCGGTATCTCGACTGGAACATCTACCAGCGCTTCGACCGGCTGCTTTTGCGCCTCTTCGAAGAAGAAGAAGACTTGGCGATCTACTTCATCGTCGACGCGTCGGGCTCGATGGCCTTCGGTGACGGCAAGAAGCTCCGCTACGCCAAGCGCATTGCCGCGGCGCTGGCCTACGTCGGCCTCGCCAACCTCGACCGCGTGAGCATCGTCGGCACCAGCGACAAGGTGATGGACAGGATGCAGCAGACGCGCGGCAAGGCGCGCATTTTCAAGGTGTTCCGCTTCTTGAAGGAGCTCGAACCCGCGGGCACGACCGATCTCGAAGCGGGCCTCAAGGCCTTCGTCGCGCAGAACAAGAGACGTGGCCTCGCCGTCCTCATCAGCGATTTGTACGATCCCGCCGGTTTCGAGCGCGGGATCAACGTGCTCCGGTACAACAAGTTCGATCCCTTCGTCGTTCACGTGACCGATCCCGACGAAGCGCGCCCGCGCCTCAACGGCGACGTGCTCCTTTACGACTGCGAGACCGGCGACGAGCGCGAAGTGACCGTGACCGCGAAAGTGCTCGAGCGCTTCCAGGCGATCCACCACGAGTACACCGAAGAAATCGCCCGTTTTTGCACGGCCCGCCAGGTTCCGTACATTCGAGCGGACATCGCCGTCCCCTTCGATGAGCTTATTTTGCGCGTGTTTCGGCGCGGAGGCTTCTTGCGATGATCCTCGCGGGTCTGCCGTTCGCGACGCTGCTCACCATCTTCGGGGTGGTGGGGGCGCTGGTGGTCGGGCTCTACATTTTAAAGCTCCGGCGACGCGCGGTAGCGATCCCATTTTCGCCGCTCTGGCAGCGCATCTTGAAGGACAAAGAGGCCACGAGCCTTTTCTCGAAGCTGAAGCGGCTTCTGTCGCTTCTGTTGCAGCTGGCGCTTCTGCTTCTGCTCGTTCTAGCGCTCGGCGATCCGCGCGCAGCGGCGACCCTCATCAAGGGAAGAAATCTGGTCGTTCTCGTCGATGCGAGCGCCTCGATGCAAGCCACCGACGTCTCGCCCACCCGTCTGGACGCGGCGAAAGAAAAGGTAAAAAAGATGATCCGCGGTCTGGGGGGCGCGGATCGCATGCTCGTCGCGCAAATGGACGCGATGGTGACCCCAATGGGCCCCATGAGCGGCGACACGGGCGAGCTCGAGCGCGCGCTCGACCAAGTGAAGCCGACCGACGCGCGCGCAGACTTTCCGCGTGCGCTGCGATTCGCCTCCGACGCTCTACGCGGCGTGGACAATGCGGAGATCGTGATCGTCTCCGACGGCGTGCTCGGGCAGGCGCTCGACTCGGCGGGGACCGTGCACACGGGGGACGCGAAGCTCTCGTTCGTGGGCGTGGGCTCCGGCAAGAAGAACGTCGGAATCACGCAATTTTCGGTGCGCCGCTACCCGCTCGACAAGAGCCGCTACGAGGTGATGCTCGAGGTGACGAACACCGGGCCCGAGCAAGAAGACATCGAGCTGACGCTCCTCGGCGACAAGCAAGCGGTGGACATCCTGAAGCTTCGCCTTCAGCCGGGCGAGCGTCTGCCGCGTTTTTACCCGCAGCTTTCAGGAGCTAGCCGCACGCTCGAAGCGAGGATTAAACCGCTCGACCGGCCCCACGACGATCTGCCGGCGGACGATCACGCTTACGCGCTGTTGCCCGAGCGCCGGCGGGCGAAGGTGCTGGTCGTGTCCACCGGAAATACGTACCTCGAAGCGGCGCTCCTGCTCGACGAGTACCTCGATGTCGAGGTGGTCGCGCCCGCCGACTACGCGAAAAAGGCGAACGGCAAGTACGACGTCGTCGTTTTCGACGGCGTCACGCCCGCGCAGCCTCCTCGCGCGCATGCATTTTACATCGATCCGCGAGGGCCCGGTGCGCCGGTCAAAGTCGGCGAGGAGCTGAAACAGGCCGGGTTCGACAAGCTCGATCGCAAGCACCCGACGATTCGCTTCACCGCGTTGGACGACGTGAACATCGCGCGCGCGCACAAGCTCTCGCCGGAAGCTGGAGATAAGGTCGTTGGCGCCTCGACGGAAGGACCGATTTTCGTGGCGGGGACCCGCGCGGGCTTCAAGTTCGCGGTTCTGGCCTTCGACTTGCGCGAGAGCGACTTGCCTCTGCGCGTCGCCTGGCCGTTGATGCTCACCGACGCCATCAACTGGTTCACCGAAGAGGACGCGCAGTACCTCTCGAGCTTCCGAACAGGCGACGTGTGGCGCATTCCCGTCGCGACGCCGGCGCCTCAGGCGACGCTCAAGAGGCCAGATGGGCAGACAGAGCTCATTCCGGTGCACGAGGGGCGCGCAGTCTACATGGGGCAGCGCGCGGGATTTTACGAGCTGAGCGCGCCCCAGGCGGATCCTACGGCCGCTCCGGTGGTGACGTCGTTTGCGGCGAACCTGCTCGACGAAGCGGAGAGCGCGATCACGCCGGTCGAGAAAATCGAGGTCGGTGGCAAAGCCGCCGGCGAGCTGGCGAGCTTCCATGTCGGGGTACGGCGCGAAATCTGGATTTACCTGCTCCTCATTGCGGCGATTCTCACGGCCGTCGAGTGGGCGACGTACCACCGGAGGCTCACGGTATGAATCGCGACGCTGCGAAGAAGCTCGCGTTCGGCGCGTTGGTCGTCCTCGTGGGCGCAGTGGGGCTCTACCTGTATCTCCGCTACGTCTGGTACGCCGGGCCCACCATTGCCAGGAAGATCGACGGCAAAGACTACGAGCTGGTCGCCCCCCGCATGCTGGGGATCGCTCTTCTCGCGCCGTACTTTCTCTGGATGATCGGTCGAAGTCTGGCCGATTTGCCGGTGATTCAGCGGGTCTTGTCGGTCCTTCTGCGCGTGGCCTTCGTCGTCTTGCTCGCGCTCGGCCTGTCGCGGCTTGCTCGCACCGCGACGACGCAGAAGGTCTGCACGGTGTACTTGGTGGACGTATCGGAGTCGGTGCCGGACGAGGCCATCGTCGACGCCAAGGCCGAGATCCAGAAGGGGCTGGACGGAAAGCCCAAGGACGATCTGGTTCGCGTCTTGACGTTCGCGCGAAGACCCCATGTGGTGCCGTTGGCCGACGACGCGACAAAAGCGCCCGATTTGGCCCGTCACGATGCGAAGCAGGGCCTTGGCGCGGCGACCGACATCGCGAGCGCGCTGCAGCTTGCCTATGGTCTGTACCCGGCCGGCTACTTGCGGCGTGCCGTCATCATCTCCGACGGAGTGCAGACAGATGGGGACTTGCTCGCGGAGGTAAATCGCGCGCGCGGCTTCAACGTGAAGGTGTTCACTGTCGCCTATCACCGGCCGGTGCCCGGAGAAGTGGCCGTCCGCGAGCTGCGCACGCCGGACAAGATTCGAGTGGGCGAGCCGTTCGAGCTCCACGCGAACATTTTCTCCAGCCGCCCGCAGAAGGCCATGGCCGTCCTCAAGCAGGGCGAGGCCATCAACGGCTTGGACGGCGTGCGGACGCTGGAGCTCAAAGCGGGGGACAACGACATCACGTGGAAGAGCGTGGTTCGCATCGCCGGCGAGGTGACGTACGCGCTGGATCTGGCGGAAATTGCGGAAGATCGCTTCAAAGAGAACAACCGGTATGCGGTCACGGCCGCGGTGCCGGGGCGGCCGAGCGTTCTGTACGTCGAGGGGAACACCTCGCGCGCGAATTACCTTGCGACCGCGCTCTCCGCCCAACAGTTCGATGTCGACGTGCGCGCGCCGCGCGAGCTGCCGTCGAGTCTGCGCGAGCTCGAGCGCTACGACTTCGTCATCCTCTCCGACGCGCCGGCCGAAGCCGTTTCTCTCACGCAGCAAGATGCCATCGAAGGTTACGTGCGCGACCTGGGCGGCGGCTTTCTCTTCGCGGGTGGAGAGAGCGGCTACGGCTTGGGTGGCTGGTATCACACCACCATCGAGCGAATTTTGCCGGTCCGCATGGATGCCGAGAAGCGCCGTGACGAGCCAGGCGTGGCGATGGTGCTCGTCATCGATCGCTCGGGATCGATGTCGGGCCTTCCGCTCGAGATGGCGAAAGCCGCGGCCAAGGCAACTGCGGACACGCTTTCGGGCGAAGATCTGCTCGAGGTCATCGCGTTCGACACGCAACCCACGCGGGTCGTGAAGATGACCGCGGCCAAGCATCGTGCGCGCATTCAGAACGACATCGCGCGCATCCAGCCGGGCGGCGGCACGGAAATCTTCGCTGCGCTAGACGCAGCGTATCAGGCGCTGACCGTGACGCGCGCCCGCAAAAAACACGTGATCTTGCTGACCGATGGACAAGCACCGCAGAACGGGATTCGCGATCTGGTGCAGGCGATGGCCGCCGAGTCGATCACCGTTTCGTCGGTCGGCTTGGGAGCGGGAGTCGACGAAAACCTGCTGCGAATGATCAGCGACCTGGGCGGCGGGCGCTTCTACAAGGTGATCGATCCCCAGTCTCTCCCTCGCGTCTTCACGCGCGAGACCGAGATGGTGAGCCGCTCGGCCGCAGTCGAGGAGTACTTCCAGCCCAAGCTGGTCACGCCCGCTGATTTTCTGCGCGGGATCGACGTGAACGCCGCCCCGTTTTTGCACGGTTACGTCGCAACGAAGATGAAGCCAACGCCCGCGCAGGAGATTCTGACCAGCGAGCTGGGCGAACCGATTCTCGCCCGATGGCACGTGGGGCTCGGCTGGTCGCTGGCCTGGACGAGCGACGTGAAAAACCTCTGGGCAGTCGAGTGGCTGCGCTGGCCAGGGTACGGGCAGTTCTGGGGTCAGCTCGTGCGCGAGCACATGCGGCAAAAACGCCGTCAGCAGCTCGACATGCGCGCCGAGATCGATACCGCTACGGGTCACGTGAAAGCCCACGTCGACGCTGTCGGTGCCGACGACAAGTTTCAAAACGGCCTCGACGCCAAATTCCAAGTCACAGGTCCCATGGGCCTCACCCCCGGCGCCGGAGAGACCAAGACGCTGCCCATGCGGCAGACCGCACCCGGGCGCTACGAGGCGGATTTTCCGCTGGATCGCTATGGCTCATTCCTCTTGCACGCCAGTCTGGAAAAGCAGGTCGACGACGGCAAAGGGGGCACGCGCAGCGCTGCCGTGGCCGAGAGCTTCGGCCAAGTGACCAATCCTTACCCGCGCGAGTACCTCGCCTTGGCCGCCGACATCACGACGCTCTCACGAGCCGCGCAGCTGACCGGCGGCAGGATGGATCCTGACGCGAAGACAGTGTTCGATCCGGCAGGCGAGAGCATCGCCTACCACGAGGACCTCTGGCCGCGTTTCATCTCGGCAGCCATCGTCGTCTTCTTGCTCGACTTGATCATGCGCCGCGTGCGGATGTTCGACCGGAAGAAGACCGTTCGTCCGAGCCTCGCACGCGCGTAGACTTCGGAATCAAGCGAAGGGCATGTCGTCGAGACGGCAATCAACGATGCGCCCGGTCACGAATGGCTGGCGGAGCACCGGAGGCGGTGACAGGGTGGTTCAACGCGCATCCATGAGCCGAGGTCCCATGATGTGCTAGAAGGTCCCCCCCGCAACCCTCGCCGAGATTCATCATCTAGGAAGAGGATGAGAACTGCCGCCGTGCCGACGATCCCCCCCTCCAACGACGCGCCGATTCGGAGCTACGACGATCTCTTCGGCATTTTCCGTGAAACGGAGAAGCCGGCTGCCCAGCACCGGATTGGGGCCGAGATGGAAAAGTTTGGCGTCGATGCCGTGACAGGTAGGCCCATCTCCTACGACGGTACACGCGGCGTTCTGCACATTTTGGAGGAGCTCGCGCGGCGCTATGGCTGGGAGCCCGAGCGCGAGAAGCCGGGCGGACCCATCATCGCGCTCTACCGCGACGGCGCGTCGGTCACCTTGGAACCTGGCAGCCAGCTGGAGCTTTCGGGAGCACCCCTCGGAACCATCCACGAGATCTGCGCGGAGCTGCGCGCCCATTTGAACGAGCTCAAAGAGATCTCCAAGGACATGAACCTTCGGTGGCTGGGGCTGGGATTTCAGCCGTTCGCCAAGCGGAGCGATTTGTCGTTCGTGCCGAAGCAACGCTACGCCATCATGCGCGAGTACCTGCCGACGCGAGGGAGTCTCGCCCTCGACATGATGCTTCGCACCTGCACGGTGCAAGCCAACTTCGACTACGCGTCCGAAAAGGACGCCATGAGAAAGCTCAAGGTCGCGCTGCGCCTTGCCCCGCTCACCACCGCCATGTTCGCGAACAGTCCGTGGTACGAAGGCAAGCGCTTCGGCGGAGTGTCGTTCCGTGGCAAGGTCTGGCTGGACGTTGATCCCGATCGAAGCGGCCTGGTGCCCGGCGTGTGGAAGAACGACGCAGGCTACGCCGACTACATCGAGTGGGCTCTCGACGTGCCGATGTTTCTCATCAAGCGTGGCGGCGAGCCCATCGCCAACACCGGGCAAACGTTCCGGAGCTTCTGGAAGAACGGGTTCTCCAGTCACGTTGCGCTCCTGAGCGATTGGCAGATGCACCTCAATACGCTTTTCCCCGAGGTGCGCCTGAAGAAGACGCTCGAGGTGCGTGGTGCCGACGCGCAAACACAGGCCATGGCGTGTGCCCTGCCTGCGCTCTGGACGGGCATTCTCTACGATGACCGTGCCCTCGCAGAGGCCGACGCTCTCACGAGCGACTGGACGCACGCAGAAGTCCACCAGAGTCGCTCGCACGTGTGGGAGCAGGGCATCCGCGGGCCGTTCCGCGGCGGCACCTTGGTGAAAATCGCCGAGCGCGTGCTTGAAATCGCGGAGGGAGGGCTGGAGCGGCGCGGCATCAAGACGAAAGACGGGAAGAACGACGAGCGGGTGCACCTCGCGCGTCTTCGGGAGCTCGTGACGCACGGCGAGTGCCCAGCCGATCGCCTGCTTTCGCAAATCAAAGGGGACCCGAGGAAGGAAATCCTCGAGCGCGCGGATTTGACGCCGACGCGTTGAGCCCGTGCAGCCCCTTCAGGCGCTGGATGGGCCGTTGCAGGTAGGATGTCCCACACCGTCGCCGATGCAGGTCGGAGGCATGCCTCTCGCTTTTCGCAGGGAGAGAGTGAATTCGGCCGGCGTCGAGCCCGTCTAACCATCCGCTCTTCGCTTTGCCCAAGGGCTCGCCTATTCTGCCGCACACCACGCTTTTAGAGGAGGACACATGAAGGTTTCCAAAACGTTCCGGCGCGTAGCGCTCGGTTCGATGCTCGGTACGACCGCCATCATGGTGTCGTCGCAGGCGCTCGCCGCGTTTCAGTTTCACGTGGCGGTCAAAGGGAAGAAACAGGGACAGTTTAAGGGGGAGAGCGTTCACGACAAACGCAAAGACAAGTGGATGCCGGGCGTCTCGTTCAGCTGGGGGGGAACGGCGCCGCGCGACACGGTCACTGGCCAGGCCACGGGGAGGCGGCAGTACCAGCCTCTGTGTTTCGTAAGGCAGGCGGGCCAGGCGTCGCCGCAGCTTCTTCAGGCGTGGGCTACGAGCGAAGTGCTCGCGGAGGTCAACTTCGAGTTCACCAGGACGAACGCGAACGGCGAGGAGTACGTTTATCAGACGATCAAGATCACGGACGCGACCGTCTCGAAGTTCGCCCATTTCACCTCGGGATCGGTGAACGACACGGCAAAGCGCACGGCGTCCGACTCAGCGTCCCCCCTCGAAGAAATGTGTTTCACGTTCCGGAAGATCGATTTCGAGAACAAAGACGGCAAGACGGCCTTCTCGGATGACTGGAGTTCGTCCATCTGAATTCACGGCGGGGGGTCATTCAGGCAACGACCTCGACGACCCCGTGCGCCAGCGCTTGCTCTACGGCGCTCATGATTTTTTCGCGCGGCGCACGCGTGCGGGCGTGAACGGCGTCGACCGCGGTCTGTACGTCCGGTGACTCGTCCAGCGCTCCGACCAGGGTGTACGTCGCGGCGTTGATGTCGAGCGGCGCCCACGGCGAGTCGTAGTCGAAGCGCACGTGGACCTGGCCTGCGGCGTCCTCCGTGAAGGTCGCTGTTGGCGGCGCGCGCAGCTTTGCCGCGAGGAGTGCCTGGCTTGGACCGGCCATGAGCCTGCGCGCGGCGAGCGCTGCGTCGATGTGGACGTGGCCGAGGCGCGACATCATCGCCAGCGGCACCGTCGACGTCCAGCCGCAGCCGTGCGCGGGGCGCTCGACGACCGTTGCCGACATGCTGAGCGCGCGTATTTTTGCCCGTTCGAGGTGCTCGCGCCGCGAAATCGTCGTTCGATCGAACTCTGGCCCGAGGGTCGGGTGCTCGCGCGCGGAGTACATCGTGCACCAGTCGTCGAGATCGAGCGGCGTGCTGACGAACAGCGTGATGCCGAGCGAGCTGTCGGACACGGCCTGGCGCACGCGCGCCTCGAGGCTCTCGCCCTCGAATTGCGGCCACATGATCAGCATCACCGCGCGCCCGCCCGGCGCGAGATACGGTGGAAGCTCTCGGAGAACGCGGAGGGGGAGCTCGTCGCCCCGTGCACCGCCGAAAAGGTACGTCGCGTCGGCCGATCCCTCGTGACGTGGAATGAAAGGCGGTTGCGATACGATGAGCTCGAAGGTCTCGCCAACGACCGGTGCGAACAGATCGCCTTGCCGCCACTCGATGGTTCGGATGCCGTTGAGCGCCGCGTTGATTCGCGAGAGGGCGACGGCGCGCGGGTTTATGTCCGTCCCCACGACGCGCGGCGCGAGCCGAGAAAGGAGCAGCGCGAACGTCCCAGCGCCGCAGCCGAGATCCAGCGCGGATGAGCGCTTGTCGGCTGGATACGCCATGCGCGCCAGCTCCCCCGTGGTCTCTCCGGCGCCCATCACGGCGTCCCCGCCGTGAATCAGATCGTCGGACAAAAGTAGGATGTCGTTCGCGTAGTGCAATCGAAGAGGGCTAAAAATCCCTGCTTCCCCGCGCACGATGAGCCCGCCCAGGAACAACCGATCGAGCAAGAGCCCGAGCGCTTCGGTCGCCTCCTCCAGTGTGACGGGATCGTGCATGAAGAGCATGCGCATCGCGAAGAGTGCAGGGTCTTTCGTCTTTCGCGCTCGCCAGACTTTCAAGGGCTGACGGGGCAGCGAGCTCGATTCCCGACCGCTGCTCGAGACCTCCAGAGCGCGTGCGGGCGACAGGCCGATGCTGCGCAGTCGCTCTGAGAGTGCAGCCCAGCCATCTTCCCCGATGGCGAGCAAGCGGGAGGCGTCGGGGAGAGCCATGTCCCCTTACTAACTCATCTCGTGCCGCAGCGCGCTTCCTCGATGAAGGCTCTGATCTTCGCCGCGTCTTTCGCGCGAGGGTTCTCTTCTCGTTCGACCCCACTTGCGACGTCCACACCGAACGGCTGCACGAGCCGCACCGCCGACGCGACATTCTCGGCGGTGAGTCCGCCGGCAACCACGATGCTGCGCCTTTGCGCGAGCGTTGCAACGAGCTTCCAATCGAACGTCATACCCGTTCCGCCGATCGCGCCGCGCACGCGCGCGTCTACGAGGAGCATGTTTCCCGGGTAGCGTGCGGCGAGGTCGACGTCTTTGGCGTCGCCGATTCGTGCCGCTTTGAATGCGTGCGGCAGAAGATGCGCCAGGGCCTCCGGCGGCTCGTCTCCGTGGAGCTGCAGAAGATCGAGCTCGAGACGCGCGCGAAGTGTGACGAGCTCCTCCGCTGTGCGGTTCGCCACCACCCCGACCGTGCGCACGCGCCCTCGCACCGCGCGCGCAATCTCTACCGCTCGCGCCTCGTTCACGAAGCGTTTGCTTTGCGGCACGAGGTTGATTCCGACGGCGTCCGCGCCCAGGTCTGCCGCAAGGGAAGCATCCTCCGCGCTCGTCACGCCGCAGATTTTCACCCACGTCATCGCTACGAGCTTTCGATGCGAAGAAGCTCCCTTACCTTCGCGATCACCTGCGGCGCTTGAATGGGTTTGGTGATGTACGCGTTCGCGCCGAGCTGCATGGCGCGCTGGCGGTCCTCGTCCGATCCCTCCGTCGTGATGATCACGATCGGCGTGTCCTTGTGCATGGGATCGCTTCGCACCCGTTTGACGAGCTTCAACCCATCCATGATCGGCATGTTGATGTCGGTCAGGATGATGTCGAACTTGCCCCCAGCGAGCTTGCGCAAGCCGTCGACACCGTCGTCGGCTTCGGTCACTTTCAGATTTTTTACCCGGGATAGGGCAAAGACCAACAGCTGCCGCATCATCGGCGAGTCTTCGACCACCAGGACGTTGTACTCGTCAGTCATTCTCGAATCTTTTAAGGCTATCGAAGCCGCACGGTTTTTCACAGGGGTGTCATGGGGATGGGAGCTTGTGGTGCACACTCCGCCAAAGGAGGGCACCGGTAATCGCGGTCGCGGCGTGTGCGCCCAGCATACGAAAAAGCTCGTGATCGAGCTGAGTGAATGCCGCTTTTTGTGCAAGAAGCGCGTATACGGCGACGACCCCGACCGCGCGGGTCCCCGGCTGCCCTGGACCGCGCTCGGCCGAAAGCGGCGCCGCGCCGTGAAGGAGGAGCGGCATGCAGGCGACGGGGTAGTCCGGGCCGGCCGTGGGAATGTCCTCGACCACCAGAAGACCGGTCAGGAACGCGCGCTCGATGGAGCGGGTCGAGCTGGGAGGCGAGTCGTCGGCGACGCGAATGGGCGCCAGGGGAAGGCGATCGCGGTCGATGCCGTGCGATGCGATGGGCGCGAGCACGCCGCGCGATTCGTCCAAAAAGTAGACGGCCTGTGCGCGGGCTCCAACGAGCTGCTCGAGCAGCTCTTTGACGTGCGTGAGCACGCGCCCCAGCTCGAGCGTCGAGTGCAGCTGATCGCTCGCAACGTAGAGGTTTGCCAGATCGGCCAGATCGTTTTCCACTTCCTGGTAGCGGGCAAGCGAGCGCGTCGATACCGCGGCGACCTCACTGACGTGCGACAAGAGCTCATGCTTCTCGCGCTCGAGCTGTTCGATCTTGCGGAGCGCGTCGCGAATGGCTTCGTCGCTCGCCAGTTGCGTTCGCAACGAGGTGTTCTCTTCCTCGATCTCCAGTACGCGATGACGGAGCTGGTCGTTCTCCTTCAGCAGGTCCTCCGTGAGCTGCGCCCCTTTTTTGAAGAACGTGTGCAGGAAGGAATCTCGCTGCATCGGGCCTCCCTCCTCCGGTGCTGGGCGCGCGCGGTCGCGGCTCGTCTTGTCCGTCATCGCTCCAAATCTACCACGCCCGAAAGTTGGCCGAGCCATTCGCGAAGCTGGCCGGTTACGACACGCGGTGCGGTGCGAAGTGCGCTCACGTTCGCACACCGTGTGAGTAGCATGACGGCCCGAAGCTCGGCTTCCACGGCGTCGTCGCCTCGGACAGCCTGGGCGCGACCGCGGTCAAGTCGATCGCGCCGGCGGCGCGGGCGCTCGACTTCCTCGACGCCGGCGGCGACCTCATCGTGGTCAACGAGCTGAGCGTCGCCGACCCAATGGCGAAAGCGAT
>OBEQ011520240.1_pt1 | contig 12507 bp, 12 predicted proteins | sample 1670901 | NCBI WGS metagenome assembly OBEQ01 (sample SAMEA104232315, study PRJEB22302) | groundwater metagenome | biome: forest; feature: aquifer; material: groundwater | place: USA | collected 2011-08-07 | depth 5.4 m | reverse complement strand
GGAAGCGGCAGCCGCAACTGAGCGATGCCGAGATTATTCAAGTGCTGGCTCAACAGGCCAAGCAGCGCCGAGAGACGATGGAGTCGGCGAAGCAAACCAACCGGCAGGATGTGCTCACGCAATCGATGGAAGAGCTCGCCATTTTGAATGGCTATCTGCCGCAACAGCTGTCTGAGGCCGCACTCCAACAGCTCATCGAAGAGGCGATTGCCGCAGTCGGCCCAAACCAGGGGCAGATTATAAAGCATGTGATGGCCAAAGCCTCTGGGGCTGCGGATGGGAAGACGGTCAGCCGGCTCGTTGGGGAACGACTCAACAAAGCGTAGCGTCACGGACGACATTCACCATGGCCGCAGTAGCTCCAGCACCGAGAAAAGGGCGCCCAAAAGCCTTGATCAATCCGGATAGCTGCACCGGGTGTGAAGTGTGTGTGGCCGTCTGTCCAGTGGACTGTATCGATAAGCTGCCAGGGCCTGAGTATCCGGGGCTGAATCCCACCTGCATCATCGACCAGCCAAAGTGTATCGGGTGTTTTCTCTGCGAAAAAATTTGTCCCTGGGACGCCATCACGATGGTGCCCCCACAGGAGGCGCCAGCAATGGCTACAGCACCAGCGGCATGAGCGAAGCAGCGAAAGTCCCAGCACCTGAGACGCCAGCAGCAACCCCTCCGCCGGCTCCAGCGCCAATCATCGTCTCCATTGAAGAGTTCGGTCGATTGGCACTGCGCGTTGGGGTGATCACAGCGGCCCAAGACCATCCGAATGCGGATCGGCTCCTCGTGCTCACGGTGGATATCGGCGAAGGCGCCCCACGGCAGGTCGTGGCAGGCATTAAAGGCTCGTACCAGGCGACAGACCTCATCGGCAAGCGGGTCGTTGTTGTGACAAACCTAAAACCCGCCACGCTGCGAGGAGTGGAGAGTCAGGGGATGGTCTTGGCGGCTTCCGATGGCACGTCCTTCGTGCTCATCAGCCCAGAGCAGCTCATTCCGGCTGGCAGCCGGGTGAAGTAATCGCGCCGTTCGTTATTAGCTAGTTCTGTACTACTATATATAGAGTAGGCCTCTCACGTGAGCCCTCTTGAGCTCGTCTTCCTGATCTTCTTCTGGTTATGGGTGTTCTCTCTCGCCCTCTTTCTTCGCAATACAATGCTGCCGCGTCTTCCGCTCCTTCAGACACCAGCACAACTCGGGCTTCCTGCAGAGACGGTCACGTTCCACGCCACGGATGGGATGCCACTGGAAGGTTGGAAGATTCCTGGAGAGCCTCAGCAGCCTTGGATTATTCTCTGCCATGGGCTTGGGAGTAACCGTGCCGATCTCTTGGATCTTGCTGCCGGCTTGCATCAAGCAGGATTCAATCTGCTCCTCTTCGATTTTCGTGGTCATGGGGGGAGTGCCGGGAAGGTGACCTCGTTTGGCTGGCGTGAGCGCTACGATCTTGAGGGCGCGCTAGCGTTCCTTGGGCGGCAGTCCGACATTCCTCCGCAACCGTATGGGGTGTATGGGATTTCCATGGGAGGTGTCGTAGCGCTGATGGTGGCTGGGAGCGATGAGCGCATCGCTGCCATCGTGGCGGATAGTCCGTATGCGAATCTTGATGGTTCGCTGCGGCGTCACCTCAGGCTGCTGTATCCTTGGCTCCCTACGATCCCGTTTCATTGGTACATTCGTTCCGCGTACCGGATACGCTTCGGTGTGTGGCCTCGTGTCGTTGCTCCTGAAGCCGCGATTCACGATCTTGGGCAGCGGTCGGTTCTCTTGATCAACGGGACAGCGGATCGCCGGGTTCCCTCAGAGGAGACGGCGCAGATGCTCGCACAGGCAAGCGGGTCACACGAGTTCTGGTCCATTGAGGGTGCGGGCCATCTGCAAGGCTTTGCGCTCGAGCCCCCAACCTATCTCGCCCGCCTGATTCGGTTTTTCAACGCGAATCTTCTTCCCTCATAGTGCTCCGTCGATTCTCGACGGAGATGAGGGGTGATGTGAAGCGGCGACGCACTCCCCGAAGCCCCTATACTTTAACAGCAAAAAATACCGCTTGACTTGTTTACCCTTGACTTATAAGCTCTACGGGCTCAGTTTAGTAGAAGTAAATGGTCTGTTTAGGAGAGATAAACAATGCGACTGCCTACCGTAGTGATTCGCCGTGAGATTTTAACATCGTGGCTCAACGTCTCAGCCTATAGTCAATCGCGGCTCGCGTTAGAGTTGGGGATTTCTCGCGGGCGAATCAGCCAACTCTTAACGTCGCGTGAAGAGCCTTCAGCCCACCTGATTGCGAAACTCATGACGCTCACCAGTCTGCCGTTTGATCGGCTCTTTAAAGTGATGCGCGAGGCGTCAGCCGCTTCATCATCCGCTCATCCTTCATCCCGTGTTGTATCTGCACGACCTCGAACGCCAGCGCTAGCCATCGCAGCGCGTACGCCGCACCGCTAACGCAACCGACAATCAGGAACGTGCACGGAGGCCGTGCACACGTGATACCGTGGAAACCAAAGGAGCCAGATGAGCCGTCTTCCGTTGCGGGGAATATGTGTCCTGATGCTTGGGGTGGGGGTGGTGGCTGCAGGCGCGGTGTTTGTGGCAGCGAGCAGAACGAGTGCGGCGCCCGAAGTGAAGAAGATTGATCCTGAGAAAGCGCGCGTCACGATTGATGTGAAGGATACGGATATCAGCCGCGTCCTCGATGCGTTTTCCCAGCAGACCGGGCTGAGCGTGGTGATTGGTAAAGAGGTGAACGGGGTGGTCTCGGTGCGGCTCTTTGATGTGCCCTGGGATCAGGCGCTAATCGCGATCCTCAAGCCCTATGGGTTCGGGTATGAACGGACCGGGAATGTCCTCATCATTCTCCCGCTTGCCAAACTCCAAGAGTTAACCGAAGCCTCGCAGTTGAGCTCTCGCGTGTTTAAGCTCCGGTATATCGATGCCGGCGATGCCAAACCCATGGTGGAGGCTCAGCTTTCTGCGCGTGGAAAAGTCCAGGTGCTGGAAGAAACCGGCCAGAAGGGGTGGGATTTCGGCGCGTTTGGGGCCGCTGGGTCAGGTGCTCAGGCATCTCGGAGTTCCACGGGTGGAACCGCGTCTCCTCAGCGCACCTACCGAGGGAGCACAGAACGCCGATCCAGAGCAAAGACGCTGGTTGTGACCGACTCCCCAGCGATCATCGATCGTATTGCCGGTGTCTTGGCGGAAATCGATGTGTTGCCACAGCAGGTCTTGATCGAGTCACGCTTCATGGAAGTGAATCGCGATTTCTTGCGCGATCTTGGCGTGGACTATGGGACCGGGGCGACGGGAGCTAGTTCATCAACACTGCAATTTACCCCATTGGATAAGTCACGGGGCAATGAACGAGTCGGGTTGGCGAGCAATCTGCTGGGATCGCTGGCAGCGCCGGCAGCGTTCGGGGCGCGGTCATCCGGCATTACGAAAGTTGAACCATTTAATACAGGACTCAACCTGGCCTTCCGCAAGCTCACTGGGACGCAATTTGAAGTCCTCCTCCACGCGTTGGATGAAGATGTGCATACCAATACCTTGTCAGCACCTTCCATTATGACGCTGGATAATCAAGAGGCGAACATCCTTGTGGGCACCCAATTTCCGATTCTCACCAGCAGCGTGGCTGGAACCACGTCCACGACGACCGTCTCCTCGCTTGATTACTATCAGGACATCGGGATTCAGCTGCGCGTGGTGCCGCAGATCTCCGGCGATGACCACATCAACATGATCGTGCACCCGGCGGTCAGCTCAATCGCCGACACGCTAACTACGCAAGGCACTGGCGGCACCACCGCGGCCCAGTACCCGATTCTGACGACGCGCGAGGCGGAAACGCAGGTCCTCATGCGAAACGGCGAGACGATCATGATCGGCGGCATGCTCCAGGATGTGAAGACCAGGGGCCTGCACAAGGTGCCGATCCTCGGGGATATCCCGCTCATCGGCCTGGCATTCCAGCGGCGCACGGATGATACGGCGAAGATCAACCTGCTGATCTTCATCACCGCACAGATCGCCAACGAGGCGCAGGTGGCGACCCAAACACCAGTCTTCGTCCCGTCGAAGCCAGACCCTTCCGCCACGATTCAGTGGAAGAAGGAATCGCAGACACCTCAGCCACAGGGAGCCGGAGCGAGCTAACCCGCTGAGTGAGTCGATGCTGATCTACTGAACGTGAACGTTCAAGACAAGGACCGCGCATGCAAGCACAATCGACGATGAGCCCAAAACTCATAGGGGAGGCGCTGCTCGAGCGCGGACTGCTCAGCCAAGAGCAGTTGCGCCAGATTCTTCTGGAGCAGCCGACTCAACGGCAACGGGTCGGGGAGGCGGCGGTCAGCCTCGGGCTCGTCAGTGAAGTGGCCCTCGCGAAGTTTCTCGGAGAGTTTTTCGAGCTCCCCTACGTGGCGCTTGAAGAGCAAGAGCTCGATCTCGCGGCGGTTGAGCTGGTCCCTGAGTCGCTGGCGCGTCGGTACCAGCTGATCGTGACGCAGAAGGCGGGGGATGTCGTCACCGTGGCGATGGCTGACCCGCTGGATGTCCGCGCGATCGACGCCGTGCGGCTTGAAACCGGCTGCCGGGGGCGCAAGGTGGTCAGCAGTCGAAGCGCCATCCTTCGGATCATTGATCGTTCCTACCACGCGTCCTCGCGTTTGGCCAAAACGATGGATAAGCTTGTCGCCGGCGAGGCCACACAGGAAGAGTCGCTCAACTTCTCGAGCGCAACCGATGGCACCCAGCAGGCCGACCAGCTGCGCCATGAAGCGTCGGATGCGCCGGTCGTGCAGTTTGTGAACCTCCTCCTCATGCGGGCCATCCAGGAGCGGGCAAGCGACATCCATATCGAGCCAGAAGAACACACCGTGACGATCCGCCTGCGCGTCGATGGGCAGTTACGCGAAGTCACGGCACCGCCGAAGTCCATGCTCCAGCCGACCGTCACCCGTATTAAGCTGCTTGGCAATCTGGATATTACCGAACGGCGACTGCCGCAGGATGGCCGGTTTAAGTTCAAGGCGTTCGATAAGACGATTGATGTCCGGCTGTCCTGTCTTCCCACCGTCTACGGCGAAAAACTCGTCCTGCGGATTTTGGATCGCGACAACCTCATTCTCGACATGGCCACGTTGGGATTTGAACCGGCCATGTTGCACATCTTTAACCAGACGCTGCAGCTGCCTCACGGGCTCGTCATTCTCACCGGCCCCACCGGGTCAGGGAAGACGACAACCCTCTACGCTGCGCTCAACTCGATTAGAACACCGACCAAGAACATCGTGACGATTGAAGATCCGGTCGAATACCAGCTCGCCAAGGTCAATCAGGTCCACACCAAGGCAGAGATCGGCTTAACATTCGCGGCGGGCTTACGCTCGATCCTCCGCCAGGACCCGGACATCATCATGGTCGGAGAAATCCGCGATCGAGAAACTGCGGAAATCTGCATTCGCTCAGCGCTGACTGGACACCTCGTGCTCTCTACACTCCACACGAACGACGCCGTCTCTGCGATTAGCCGCCTCACCGATATGGGCATTGAGCCCTACCTGCTGACCGCCTCGCTCTCCTTGATCATGGCGCAGCGGCTGGTTCGTCGTGTGTGCCAGGAGTGTGCTAAGCCCTCCAACCCACCCCAAGAGCTGCTCAATCGCTTAACGCACACCACCGCCGGCAACAAGAGCAGTACCTGGAAGTTTGTGAAAGGAACAGGCTGCAAGCGATGCGGTGACAGCGGCTATTATGGTCGGATCGCGATCTATGAACAGTTTGTCTTAAGCGATGCGGTCAAGACCTTGATGGCTGAAGGGGTTCCAATCGGGCAGATCAAGAAGCAAGCACGCCAAGAAGGGTTACAAACACTGTGGGAGAGCGCGCTCAATAAAGTCCGTGCAGGCATGACCACGCTGGAAGAGGCCTTCAGCGTGGCCGCCACCCAGTCAGAATTGGGGTAACCAAGGAGTTCCAATGACCATTCAAGACTCACTGCGCAAATTGATTACGGTGATGCTCGAGAAAAACGCCTCAGATTTAATCCTCACTGAAGACCAGCCACCCATCATCAGGGTGGTCGGCGATCTGGCCCCCATTCAAGGCCAGCCGGTACTGCAAGCGGCTGATGTGATTGCGTTTGCAAAAGGGCTACTGAGCGAGGACCAATGGAGAACCTTCCAGCAGACCAATGAAATGGACTCGTCCTTTGGGCTAGAAGGCGTCGCCCGGTTCCGTGTCAACGTGTTCCAGCAGCAAGGCGCGACCGGAGTGGTGATCCGCATGCTGCCGCACGAGATCCCGACGCTAGAATCGTTGGGCGTGCCGGAGATCGTGAAAAAGTGGCTGCTCGTGCCTCATGGGATCATCGTCACCACCGGGCCCACCGGTAGCGGGAAATCAACATCCCAGGCAGGGATGATCCGTTTTCTCAACGAAAGAAAGCGCTACCATATCATTACGATTGAAGATCCCATCGAATACACCCGTCGGCACGGTTTGTGCACTATTGAACAGCGTGAAGTGGGTCGTGACACCAGTTCATCTCCCGAGGCACTGAAGCGTGTGTTCCGGCAGTCGCCGGACGTCATCATGATCGGGGAAATGCGCGATCGGGAAACCTTTGAGACAGCACTTCAGCTGGCCGAGACCGGCCATCTCGTACTCGCGACCCTGCACACCGGAGATGCCACGCAATCAATCAGCCGTATTGTTGATGTGTTCCCGCCAGAGCAGCACCAGCAAGTCCGTGTGCAGCTTTCCCTCACCCTCATCGGGGTGCTGGCCCAGCAGTTGGTGCCGAAGCTCGATGGCACAGGCCGGGTGCTCTCAACCGAGGTGCTCGAAGCGACACCTGCCATTCGGAACCTGATCCGCAAGAATGAGATTCAGCAGATCTACTCCGTGATTCAGACCAGCACGCAAGAGCAGATGCAAACGATGAACGCCGCCCTGGTGCGACTCTTCAAGGCCGGCACGATTTCACTTGAGCAAGCGTTGCTCTCTACGACACGGCAAAAGGAGCTGGAACAATTGGTGTCGCGCGAAGCACACGTGTCGCTAAGCTCTCTTCAGGCAGAGCACGCAGAGAAATTGGTTGGAGCGTCTCGCTAAACTACCATGCCGCGCTTTACATACGTCTCACGAGATGCCAGAGGCCAGCGGGTGACCGCGGTGGCTGAGGCCGAGTCACGCCAGAGCTTGCTCGGTCAGCTCAAGGATCGTGGCCTCGTGGCCGTTGAGGTCAAAGAGCTGAATGGCCGGATGCAGGAGTCAGGCTCGACCAAGCGCAAACTGCCGGCCATTCAATGGTCACTGGGGAGCGGAGTCGACACCGGAGAGCTCTCGGTCTTCTGGCGCGAGCTCGCCACGATGATCGCGGCAGGGTTGCCGGTCGTCGATGCGCTGGAATCGATCACGCAGGAGCTGGAGCACGTGAAATTGCACAAAGTGCTCACCGATGTAATCGCCTGTATGTGGGAAGGCTTTAACTTCTCGCAGAGCATTAAGCGGCACCCCAACGTCTTCTCACCCATGGTCGTAGCGCTCATTGCGGCGGCTGAAGAGAGCGGAAGCCTCGCCGAGGTGTCAAACCAGCTCGCGACCTTTCTTGAGAACCGCGATCGGCTCATCCGAAAGGTGCGCGCGGCACTGACCTATCCAATCTTTCTCTGTGGATTCTTTTTGATCGTCATGGCAATCGCCACCTTTCTCATTATCCCGAAGTTCCGGGACATCTATTCAGGCTTCAATGCCAAGCTGCCCTGGCTGACCGATGTGGTGTTTGCCATCAACGCGTTTATCCTCGCCAAGCTGGTCTGGATCGCCGCAGGAACGGCCGCGCTGATTCTAGCACTTGTGCTCTGGTCGCGCCGTCCAGAAGGGAAAGAGACGATCGACCGCGTTAGCTTGAAGCTCCCGATTTTTGGGAAGCTGTTGCAGCGCGCGGCGGTGGCCAAGTTCTGCCGCAGCATGGCGATCTTACTCGCCGGAGGCATTCCCATCAACCGAGCGCTTGAGATGGCGCAAGACACCTCAGGCAACCGGGTGGTTTCCAAGGCAATTCAGAAGTCACGCGAAGAGATCATGAGGGGAAGCAAGGTAGCACCGTCGCTTAAGCAGCACAAGATCTTTCCACAGATGGCAATTCGGATGATTTCAGCCGGTGAAGAGACCGGCAGCTTGAGTAGTTTGCTTGAGAAGGTGGCGGATTTCTATGAGCTGCGCGTCGATGCCGCGCTGACCACGATTAACACGCTGATTGAGCCGGTCATGATTGTGGTGGTCGGGGCGTTTGTGCTGGTGTTCGTGCTCTCGATGTACATGCCGATCTTCTCGCTCGCAGCAACCATGCACGGATGAGTCAGCAGAGAAGGATGAAGAAGAGAGTTCGGAGTGCGGAATTCGGAGTTCGGAATGAAAGCCACTCCGCACTCAAAACTTCGAATTCCGAATTGCGTTCATCTTGGAATCTTAAACTAGCCAGTGTCAAGAGTGTCGCTTCAAGCGTGGTGCTTGCAAGCAGAGAAACAACAGGCTGTGGGAGCCTGGATAGGACAACAAGGAGGGCAGTACAATGGTGAAGTTACTAAAGAGGCGATCAGCGTTCACCCTGATCGAACTGTTGGTGGTGGTGATCATCGTCGCCGTGTTGGCGGGGGTGGGGGTACCGTTGCTGAGCGCGAACATCGTCAGGGCAAAGGCCTCAGAGGCTGATGCAGGTCTCGGAACGATCAGAACGGGGATGCGAGCCCAATTTGCTGAGAACAGCGCGTATTCAGTTCCGGCCAAACTGGATGACATTGGGATCAAGCAAGCGGTTGCTGCTACTGGGACTCCACCGGTTGGAGGAACTCCAGGGGATTTAGACGGTCGGTACTTTCTCACGTCACAATATACTATTCCGACAGCAAGCGGCAATTTATTCTGCGCACAGGTAGTGGGTAGCAGTACCGGTGCTCCGGGAGCCGATAAGGACACGGCAAGCGTAAGTCATTCCATAAATCAAGATGGAAAGATCTGCAAGAATACGTGCCCTTGCTCGTAAGTAGTGTGTTATGACCAAATGGATATGGAGAGAATTCGGAGGCGTTCCTGATTGTGTCTACTGCTATTAGGCTGACACATTTAAGGAACGCCTCCTACGAGTTATATAAGGGAGAAATGATTGGTCGTAAAGGCGTGAGCCTGATTGAAGTGTTGCTCGGTCTGCTTATTGTGACTATTGCATCCATCGCCACACTCACCTACTTCAGCGCTGGATTTGGGTCGGTCAACAAAACCGGCAATCGGCGGGCAGCGCTCGAACAAGCCCGGCAACGGCTTGAAGAGCTCATGCAGACGAACCCGGATGCGCTGCCAGCATCCAATCCGTTACTCCCGCAGAACGCTCAGCCGCAACTATGGCTTACCTGCACAGGCGCGCCGTGCACATGGGCTTCCTCAACGGCCATCACGCCAGAGACGTTCACTCTAAACGGCGTGGCAAATCTTCGGGAGGAAACCACACTCCAATGGACTGATGATCCTAGCGCTGGCACTACCACACCGGATGTGCTGGCGCTCGGGGTCAAGGTGTGGTTTATTCCCAACTCGAGCGTTGATGATGACTTCAACCGCGTCTACGTCAGGACCCTAAGGACCACGCCATGACCCGCCGTGGCGTGACACTGATTGAACTGCTCATGGCGATCGTCATCGGAGCGATTGCGATGTTTGCGCTGGTGCCGCCGCTGGTGGCTGAACGGGTCTTCTGGGGCAATACCCAGCGGCAAACCGAGGCCCAGCGCGATGCCCAGATGGTGTTGAGGGCGATGGCGCGCGCTGGTCGGGAATGTCAGGGATACAACCGTCCTGGATTTTTCAGTCCGGTACCAGGGGCTGACACAACTCTCAGTTTTGATGGTTGCCTTGGTGTTAGCATATGCTTTGGTGGAGGCCCATCGTTTAACGGGGGGCAAATGGTCCAGCGGTCTCCCAATTGCCAAACTCCTGGAGGAGAGAAAGTACTCATTGATGCCGTCCGTAGCAAAGTGGCGAACTTTACGATTACGCAAGTCATCCCAAACAAACTAGTGCGGATCCATCTCAAGGTAACCCACCGCCTTCAAACGACCGATACGCGCACGCCAGGGGATGAGATTCTTGAAACGGAGATCTTCTTGCGAAATGCGACGTAACCAAGTGCCAGGTGATAGCAACACGCGACGCGATCAAGGGTTCATCCTGCCATTGGCCGTGCTCCTGGTATTAATCTTAACAATTAGCGGTACCAGTTTAATGCAGCACGACTTCCTCGAGCGCCGGATGGCGATGAATGCGGTGGATAACCACGGCGGTTTCTACCTTGCCAATGCTGGCATTGAGCGTTCTCGCGAGACATTCAAGGTCCCCGATGCCACTTTCACATGGACGGCGGCGCTAAATGATGTTGCCAGGAAAGATGCCGCACCATTGTGCTTGTCGGCCTCCGATCCAAATTCTTGTCTATGTCCACCCAATTTATCGAAAGGTTGCATTATACCTCCCTTCCAAATGCCAACTGGAGCTTCGATAACCACTGGAATGCCATTTGATGCCTCGTTCGGAGGCACGCAATACTCCTACACAGCGCGAGCTTTCAATGATAATGATCCAGGAGAAACCGCGACACTTGATCTCAACGGCGTCCTGTTTTTCCGAGCGATTGGTTCCGTCCGTGGAGAACAGAAGCTGATTGAAGTAAAAGCGAGGGCCGTCTCGACCTTAGGGCTCATCAATTGCGTTAAGAGTTCCGCAACGGAGCCATGTCCTGATATTAAAGGAAAGGGCATTTCAGTTGACGATATCACGAACCATCTGGATGGCCGAGACCCAAGATTTATGGACCAGCTTTTACCACTCAATCCTCCGTTGTCTGATGCGAGCAATTTCTACCGCGACGTGAACCAATTGAATCTTTACTATTCGAAAGTCGATCCGATATTACATCCAACAGGGCTTCAAGTAGACACCTTTACAGGAACAGCCCAGGACTGGAAATACTACTTTGTTTCAGGAAACGTTACGCTTAATAACAGCGTAAATAATGTGGTGATTTTCAGCACTGGAAACATCGATGTTTCTGGTGGTCCTGTCCTGAGTAATGTGACATTGGTGGCGCAGGGAAATATTTCTACGCATGGGAATGTGACGTTAATCTCCTTACTCCCTTTGCCGGCTATTGTTGCCGGTGGCACGGTCGATTTCGGTAGTGGATCCGTCTCTGTAACTGGTAACCTCTATGCAGCGACGACTATTTCATTAAATCCGATCACCGTGAACGGACTGCTAATCAGTGATGACGTTCAATTACAAGGAAACTCGACACTAATTACTGATCAAGGGAATCTAAACTTCTATGCATTCATGCCGGGTTTTGACTATACCGAAGATGAAAAAGGGGTTTCGATACTTCCGGGCGGTTGGCGGGAGATTCAGTGACGTGATGCTTAAGGCGCTAGGGAAAATCGGGGACGGTTCTGATTTCTTCAATGCTTAAACAACTCGTCGATCGATTAGGGACTATGCACATTGCCGGGATTGACCTCGGCTCAGCCAAGCTCAAGCTCGTTGAGCTGGCTAGTAGCACCGGGGTCAGACACCAATTATTGAGTGGTGAGTTAGCGGTAGATCTCTCGACGATGTCCGACTTTCGTGATCAGGATTGCGGTGTCTTCCCAATCAAAGATGACGCGGTAGTCCCCGACGCGATAGCGGAAGACGAGGTGGGACGCGTCGACAATGCGTTTCGCGTGAACAAGAGGGTTGGGAGAAGCGAGATACGCTTCGACCTTGCGAAGCATGCGTTGCTGGACGCTTCGAGGCAGTTTCAGAAACTGGGCTTCGGCGTGCCTGGTGAAGGCGTAGGGAATCACGAGAAACCGGCTTTCCGCTTCACGGCCTTTGCGGAGACACGGCCGGAGTGGCGGGAAGCGTCAAGCGAAGCGAGGAATTTCGGGCTCTTGGCCTCGAGGTTTTCCTCGAGTTCCTCCAAGCTCTTTTTGTCAATCTGGAGCAAATGAGCTACTTTGCGATAGTCTACGATCGACAAGACGACCGCAGTTGGCCTGCCGCGCTTATTGACGATGAATTGGTTGGACTTTACCTCTCTCATGGAACGAGTATACGACATGCAGCGCAAGGCCGTCAAGAAGTTGGGGATAGAGCTGATTAGATGGTATCACCTTAATGCTTAAACAACTCATTGATCGCCTAGGAAGTACGCATATTGCCGGGGTTGATCTTGGCTCAGCCAAACTCAAGATTATTGAGCTGGCTCGAGGAAAAGATGATTCCTGACTTATGAGAAAGGCGAGTAGGCAGCCCTATCTGTACATCGTGGCAGGCCCAAATGGCTCAGGAAAAACGACGTTTGCCCGCAAGTTTCTGCCAGACTACGCCCGATGCAAGCAGTTCGTTAATGCTGACCTCATCGCCGGTGGGCTCTCCCCGTTCTCTCCAGAGGCTGAGGCCATGCGTGCTGGGAGG
>OBEQ010671434.1_pt1 | contig 12507 bp, 15 predicted proteins | sample 1670901 | NCBI WGS metagenome assembly OBEQ01 (sample SAMEA104232315, study PRJEB22302) | groundwater metagenome | biome: forest; feature: aquifer; material: groundwater | place: USA | collected 2011-08-07 | depth 5.4 m | reverse complement strand
CAAATATGGCCAGATTATTGGCTTCGGTCCCTGAACCGGTAAAAATTATCTCTTCCGACCGTGAACCGATTATCTTACTCACACTCTTGCAAGAATCATCAATTACTTGCCGGGCCTGCCTTCCTACTCTATGTATAGACGAGGCATTCCCCCATGTGTTTCTCAAATGCGCCAAAACAACCCTCTCCACCAGAGGATCCATGGGTGTAGTGCCGGCAAAATCTAGGTATATCTTTTTCGACATAATTAGAAACGTCCCGCCTTGGCGGGACGTTTCTAATATAAAGTACTAGTCACTTTGTGTCCACCCAGTAACGTACATAGATATGCGTTACTGAGTCAAAAAGCTACTTTTTGAGTAAACCATCGATGCTTGCCTTGAAATTCTCATATGGTTGAGCGCCAACTAGTTTTTGGCCATTAACAAAGACTGTAGGTGTGCCAGTAACACCTAGCTGTTGCCCTTGAGCCAAATCGTCAGCCACCCTCTTTGAGTATTTATCGCTATTAAGACAAGAGGTGAACTGGCCTGTATTTAATCCTACAGTACCGGCATACTTGGCCAGATTGACCTTAGAATAATAACCCAGGTTGGTCTCGGGGGCTTGGTTTTTGTATAGCCAGTTATGATATTCCCAAAACTTTCCTTGTTCTGCAGCGCACTCGACAGCCTCAGAGGCCCAAGTTGATTGCTGGCCCAGGAAAGCATAATTCTTAAAAACAAAACGGGCCTTACCACTATCAACGTACTCCTTTATCATTGGAGTCTCCGCCTGCTGGAAGAACCTCTCACAGAAAGGACAGCGAAAATCAGCAAATTCAACGATAGTGACTTTGGCATTTTTATTTCCCAAAACATGGTCATTGCTACCAATCTTAACATCAACAACCTGGCCACTGTCTGGCTGACCGGCGACTGCGCCAACTTGAGCTGTTCCAGGATTACCAACACTCTTAGTTCTTGTGCCAATCAAAGTCCCCGAAATAATAAGTGCGGCAACTAGAATCGAAACCGGCAAGGCATACTGCTCGTAAAATGACTTGGACGAATTACGAGCTACTGCCAAAGTCGTTACAACTTCCTGTTCGATTTGTTTTTCTGGTTCTTCCATAATAATCATCAGCTAAACCTGTGTGGCCGCCAAAAGTGAAGACGGAAACACAGCATTTGTCTGATTTAATAAATAATTTTGAATTTAGGTCAAGGCAATATTAACACGTGATATTTAAAAATCAAAACCTACTACTATGCTCGGGCCATAATATAATGGCAATAAAGCCGCCGATTAATCCCAAGTCACGAACAGTAACCTCGCTTATGCCAGCAAAAAAAATAGTGCTAATTAAAAATACCACGGCCAGAATAGAGAAAAATTTAGGAAAAATATTTGTTATCAAACTGATACCTATCAAGATTTCAAAAATAGCTAACAGATAAATAAACTGTATGCCTGAAATTTTAAAGCCGCCTAAAAATCTCATGACAGTATCAGGCACCCAAGCATTAATCCAATACGAGGGATGTAAAAACTTATTAATACTAAACCACAAAAAAACTGCTGCCAAACCTGCTCTTAAAGCGAAAAATGAATATCTGCTGGAATTAAACATAAGTAAAAGACTTGACCCAGTAACGCATACGCATGTACGTTACTGGGTTGACATATACTATAATATATGTTATCCTATAGGTATAGGCTACTGAGAGTTTGTGGCCTTGTGGCTACTGATTCGTCCCGCTTCAGTGGGATGAACAATTGATCTATTTACTAATAGTAGAATGATCTTTTCTAAGCTACAAGGGAAAAGCTGTTGATATGCAAATATCGACTTCTAATCTTCCTCTTGGTAACTAAAAAGTTTAAATAAAACAAAAGACCCCGCCGAGGCTGGGTCTTTTGTTTTATACTATCATCTACTTAGGTGCCACTTCTTTAAACACTGGGGCAGAAATTTGAATATTAATAGGCTTGGAGAGAGAACATGTATAGGCGTCTTTATCGGTAGCTGTATTGGTTACATTGTAAGTACCGTTGGAGACGTAGGTATAGGTCGGGTTTTGCAGGGTAGAGTTGGGACTGCCGGCGGGGGCCTTGAATAACCAATTCCAGGATCTAGCGCCACCGCCATCAAAGAAGGTGGTCTGGTCGGTAAACTGCACAGGCTGATTGCGTATAGGATTACCAGGTGACCAAGTAAAGTTAATCAAAGGATAGGCGTGTTTGGGGGTTTTCCAACTACCACCGCCACCCTGACAATCTGTGCCATTGCAAGTAGTTTGATTAGCCCAAGCTGATGCCAGGTTAAAGGAATCCCAGACTTTAACCCTGGACTTGTAGGTAGTATTAAATGCCAAACCACTTGCAAAATAAGAAGTGACAGCGCCACTTACCTTACCTGAATCAAATACTGGCGGACTAAAACTACTGCCATTGGTATCTACCTGAACCTGATAAGCTGATTGTGCACTTGAGCCAGAATAAGTCCAGCTTATCGTCGCCCCAGGACCAGAACTGCAATAATTCGGCATAGTCGCAGTAACATTGGAAACTGTGGGTGTTGGGGTCGGGGTTGGAGTAGGACCAAAGGTCAATGTAACTGGGGAAAGAGCGCAACTAGTGGCATCGGTCGGAGCGTAGTAAAAGCTATTCGGACCCTGAATACTTATGTTAGTCGTTCCCGAATTACCAGTGGGAAGAACGATGGCATCTCCATAATGCGTATACTGAATGGTTATAGTGGCAACACTTGTATTACTGCTTTGAACTTCGCTAGGAACTAGATATGCTGGACCGGGCCTGCTATAACCTGCTGGAATCCATGTGCTATATCTAGTTGGGTTAATGTCCCCTGGTAAAGCAATCTGACTTCCAGGACCAGCAGCCGGACAGATGCCAGTATATATATTAAGTGGGGTATTTGCGGTCAAGCCACCAGCGGTAGTAGCAGCCACAGTTAAACTACCTTGGTTTGTACCTCGATATACTTGGTAGAAATCGTCCACAAAAATAGGGTTACCATCAGCATCTAAAGTGCCAGTATTTAATTGAAAGTTCTGAACACCCTGACTAGAAACAAGAGGGGGAATAGAAGCACTCCAAGTAGTTGAAGCTGAATCAGTAACATCCGCGCTCGTGCCAGTACAGCCATTGGTTGTATTAATAAAGGCTTTATATTTTACTATATCTCCCACATGGATATTTGTTTTTGAACCATTAACGGCTAGTGTATTTGTATTTGGACCTGGGGTACATATTGGATTGCAACTCATACAAACACTAGTACAGCCATTAGTTGCTGACATACCTGGCTGACTTGTACCGTTGGCAGAGATAAATATAGTGCAGCTACCACAGGCACCAAATGTAGTGGCACCACAAACAGGTGCTGGGGTTGGGGTAGGACCACCAGGATTACATAATGCAGTATTAGTACAAGTACAACTTGTAACTAACTGACTACAGGATACTCCAGAAACAGGACAAATTATCGGGGGCGGATTGGAAATTATAGGACAACTTGCTATTTGACAGGCTCCACACATACATGATGGTTCCGAAGTGCTGAGGCAAGCACCAGTGCTAAAGTCACAAGCACCTGGTCCTGTTTGACAAGCAACTATTGAAGCAGAGGCTTGTTTTTTGTAAAAAAAGAAAGAAAAAACGACTACAGTAAACAAAAATAATATTTTAAATGTATTTTTTTTCATCTACTTTAAGTTAATTGTTTGAATAGAAACTGAAACAATATTTGGAGTTGTTTGAGTATAGGTAATCCTTATATTCTCTTTTATATTGGAAAACTCTAAAAGTCCCACTAACTCTGTTCTTTCTCCGTATACCAGCTTATCTCCTTGAGTTGCCATTACCATAGCCAACTTGCTTTCTAAGCTTTGCAAGTTATTACTCTCAAGAATATACGAAACAACTAATCCAGTTTTTTTGTTTTCATAGTTAGTATTCTGCACTTTTAAGCTAGTTCCGTCTTTCAAAACAAAATCTTTCAGACCAACAGGTATGGCACCCATAGAAGCATCCGTTTGATTTGAAATCTGTGGAAAGTTAAATTTAGATCTGCCTAATAGAAAATTTTTATAATCTTCGGCGGTAAACGCGGGTTGATTAGATAAGTTTTGAGAAGTATTTTTTAATGTTTCTTTAGATTTTTTCCAATAAAAACCTCCGATTATAATTATTAAAAAAATAGCTATAAAAATGATAGCTCTTGCATGTATTGGTTTAACAGGGGAAATACTTTTTGTTTCTAACGGTTTTTCTGCTTCATTCATACGATAATTATAACTTTAAACGACCAAAAAAAACATACAAAAGTTATGCACAGCACAGTATCAACTTATTGAATCGAAACAATATAGTAGTAGAGTAAAAAATGTAAAAGAAAACGCCCCAACCATCGCACAATTAAGTGCGGGTTGGGGCGGCATTGCAAGGCATGGGAATCTAGCTAGCGAGCGGCTTGGAAGCCGCTGAAGTATTTGGCTGGGTCGGCAGGGTCGTAGACCATGTCGCTGACGGTCAATCCGTCGTAGTTGGTAATGGACGAGTAAACCGGACTTGTTGGGTCCAGCTTGTTATTGATGAGCTTGGCCCTCACCCAAGGAAGATCAAGCGCCCCGCCACGCACTTGCGGTAGGTTGACGAAAATCGACTGGTCCTGAGGATCCACGGTCTCGAAAATCGTCGACAAAATCTCCACTAAACCTTCCCTTATCTGATAGAAGTAACCTTCGGCGAAACGCCCGTGACCCAAGTCTCCGCGGAAATACAGGTAGCCATCTTTCACTATGGCCGCACTCCGAATGTAGGGAAGCGCTAACCGGGGTTTCGGTGGCGCGAGAGAGAACAACTGGCTTTCCCCCGATCCTCCGACCGTGAAAAAGACCTGCTGTTGGTAAATGACACCGTTCGTCACGACGAGCTGATACTGCCCATCTCCCAATGAAAGCGTCTCCACTAAAGTTCGACGCCTAACATCTGCCATCGGGATACTGCCAAAAGTAAACTTCATGTGGCGATACTCACCCGTTGTGACGTCAAGACGAGCGAGAGCAAAAGCGTAGGGGTTAAAGAACTGCCCCCCTTCTAATACCGGAGCTGTCGGGCATGCCTCAGACGCGGAAACGGCATAGACCGGAAATGAGCCTCCACTTATGAACTGCTGGCGGTCGAGCTGGGTCAAGACGCACGGCCCAGCAAACACTGAGCTCGCAAAAATTATCAGTGCGAGTGTAACTACTGAAAGAGTTTTAAAGGTACGCATATCTGTTTTCTCCTTGTGTCCTATGACACTATACTACATCAATTATACTCTCTTTTTCTGGTTATGTCAACAATAAGAATACCCTGAAAAGGGTTAATAAAAAGACGACCTGCCTGCCGCAGGCAGGGATGCCCTGCCAATGCGGGGCGCAACCAAATGTGCTGGACGGGTACACTGGTAACACTTTTGTGTAATTTAGATTCGAATTGAATGGTTTTCTTGTTTTATAATCTCCTCTGAATCTCCAAGTATTCATCAACGGTTTTGCCTAGTAAGCGCAAATTGTTTCTAATAACAAACATAGGAATCTCGCCATATGCCGGAACTATGATCGGACGCTTTAGACCGGCAAGGGTATAAACCCTATGACTGCCTCTTTGATGCTTGAATTTACAGCCCAAAAATAAAAGGAATTTATCAAATTCCTTCCACGAAATGGGAGTAAGCCTAGGCATTTTTGTTATTGGGCAAATGGCGCCCTAACAGATTCCATCCCTTGAGATACAACTACCGGTGGTATGAAGTTATGCGCTTGTTTTTTCCAGCCCAAATCAAGTAGCACGTCTTCAAGAGTTCCCATCGCAACCATTTCATCAAAGAAGAGTTCAACTGCCTCAGTAAAATTCTTTTTAGCATCCTCTAGGGTAGCCCCGGAAGTAGATAAATCCAAGGCCGGCGTATAGGCCACGAATTGATCAGATTCCCGAATAAACGAAACCGGCAAATTGAGATGTTTTATAAGTTTATCCATATTATTGGAACCATTTTATTGCACTACTTGAGCTAACTGCTCAAAGTCTTTTTTGTCTAACTTACTGCCCTCTAATACGCTAGAATAATAAGCATGTTCAACATCCATAACTGCAAGCTTAGAATCGGCTTTTTTCTTGGATAAAATGAGTTGTTTTAGTGTTATTTTAATCATAGTTTTCTTCTAATCGGTCCTTTAAGTGAAGAGTAACAACATCTTTGAATATTTAATACTACTTCTTCATAGGTATCACCCTGACTGTAACATCCCTGTAATTCCGGACAAGTAGCAAAATAGCCGTCTTTGTCTTGTTCTATAATAATTGGTAAGTCATATTGTTTCATCCCATTAGAAAGTCCCATGTAGCTAGTGAGAACATATTCCAAAATTATACTGTGGGGCATGACACTTTCTAACGGGATTCATATATAAATATTATATCACATTAGAGATATAAAAACAACTTCTTGTAAACAAAATCAGAGTTTCTTGGGCTTTTTATTTCCCTACCCCAATTACCGATATTGTCACGGTTTTAACTTTGGTAGTGGGATCCTCAAATATGCTTACTTGCACTTTTAGATTATCTTTGGATGCAGCAATAACTTTGTACGTTGGCTGGTTTAGGGTAGCGCCGATTTTCCAACCGTCCTGTTTAAAGAAATCATTGTATAACGTGAAATTAGCATCGAGTGTTTTTACTGTCACAAAAGTCCGAGCAAACTGCGAATCACCATCTGGCATCTTTAGAGAATAGTTCGCAATGACTTTGGCTCCGACCTCCAAAGGAATAGTCCTTGGGAAGTTAGCAGGAAGAAGCTTCGGATCCAAGTCCTCTCTTTGTATTGATACTTTTGGAGCTGGGGTTGGAGTTGCTGAAGCTGAAGTTAGAGGATTTTTAACCAAGCGCACACCCCGTACTGCCCAAAAAACAAGTCCACATACGACGAGAATAGTAATTATAATACCTAAGACAGGAGTATTTTTATTTTCCATATATCTATATTATAATCCTTTTACAATAGTTTGATATCCACAACAAGATAACCCCGAAGGGGTGGATAAGGAGATTACCTACTTGTAGAACTCCTCGACTTCAGAATTTCTAATGAGTATTGTCCTATTAGTTGTCGCCGTAAGTCCTTTATTTGGTTGCGATTCAAACCCAAGATAGATACGTTCAATTTTTTGAATCCTCAGCTCTCGAACGGCAGGCTGAAGATCAGAATCAGAACTGCCAATAATAGCGGTCTTTAAATTTTTATTACATGCCTGAGTTATCATATCAACAGCCATTTTAACATCCACTCCTTTTTCTTTGAAAGTAAGTACTTCATGACCTTTGGGGCATTTTTCAAGGTGTCCTCTAACTCTGCCCGCCAATATGACTTCAAACCCTTGTTTTTCTAAATGCAGTTTGAGAAATCTCTGTTTTTCAATAAGCTCATCAGACTTCTTCTTGGTGTCTTCGTGCTTTTCCAGTTTGCCCAAATAGAAAATCTTCTTATTTACTTCGATGTCCGTCAATACCTTGGCCAAGAGCCCGGAAAAGTCATAGCCAGAAAAGTCTATTTGCTTCTCTTTCTTATTCTCCGGATTCAAAATATAACTTAATTTACTTATAAAATTACGACCATCGATAAAAAGTATGTTTTGCATAATAACTATAAACCCCAGCGGACCTTGCGGCTGGCTGGGGCGTTTATAGTATTAATATACACCCGGCTAGATTAAAGTCAATAGTGTCTCATCAATACAATTCCTATTCGAATTTTGTGTTTTTCTCCAGAATTTCGAAAACTTTTTCATTTAACAATATCTCTGCGATCTTGCCCTTCAATGCTTCCGAATTGATGTTTTGTAAAACTTCCGGCCCAGCTCCCCTGCTAATGTAACCGGAAAGTATTGTTTGCATTTCTTGGCTAACTTCCTCATCGCTTACTTTTAGTTTCTCGGCTTTTGCGATAGCTCGGGCGACCAAACTAGTCTTGACCTGCTTCTCAGCTTGCGCTCGCCAATCACGCCTTAATTCGTCCTGAGTTTTTTTAATTTGAGCAAGATACAATCCAAGCTCCATGCCACCACGGTGCAATTCCTGATCCAAACCATCAACCATAGAATCCAGACGCTTTTCAATTAAAATAGCCGGAACATCAACTTTTATTTTTGAGGCGATTTTCTCCAAAATTTCTCCCCTAATGCGGTCCTTTTCTTTTTCTTGTTTTTCCGCCATTAGTCCTTGCTTGACGCTAACCTCCAGTTCACTTAAAGAATTGGCGTGACCAAGACTTTTTGCAAATTCATCATCAAGCTTTGGCACCGCCATATCCTCTACCTTTTTCAAAGTCACCTCAAAATCAAGGTCTTTGCCAGCAATTGTTTTCTGATAATAATCCACGGGTATTTTTATTGAGAAGTTCTTGGTTTCTCCAGTTTTCATGCCTATGATCTGGGCTTCAAATCCGGGAACAAACTTTTCTTCTCCTAAGACAAGCGGATGGTTTTGACTATTGCCGCCCTTGATCACTGTGCCATGGTCTTTGATATTGAAATCTATCTCTACCCTGTCTCCAATTTGTGCCGGTCTTTCAGCTGGTTTTAAAACCGCTCGTGATTTTAAAACTTCATCTAAAACATTTTTAACTTCATTTTCTGATACTTCGATATTATTCTTTTTTATTGTCAGGCCCTTGTATTCACCCAGTTCCATTTCAGGAAAAACATAGAAAACTGCCTGATAGGTGAGGCCGTCGGGAGTATTTTCATTTACCTTGAGATCACTTTGATCAATCACATCCAATGATTCTTTGGCCAAGGCTTCGCTCAAACTCGACTGAATAGCTAACCCGAGTGCCTCTTCGCGTATTTTGGCCTCACCAATTTTTTTGCGGATTATTTCTTTGGGTGCTTTGCCCGGACGAAAACCCTCAATTTGGATTTCCCCGGCCAGCTGATTCTCGGTTTTATTAACATAAGAAATCAACTCATCTTTATCGAGACTAACCGTAAATTCAACCTTTGAATCTGGTAATTTTTTAATTGAGTACTGCATGGTAATCACATAGCATGAGACATAGAACACGAGACATGGATATTAAGAAATTTTTGAAATTGTAGTCCACAGCATTGCGCCAATTTCATCAGTTAGTATCATGGCCCTATTATAGTCCTGCTCTTTAATATAATTCTCTTGAAATGAAAAATTAAATAAATATCTAGATTCCTTCAGTGATCCGTAAGAAATCTCTAGGAAATTTTTATATACCTTGCCTCTCACTCTGGCATAACCTTCAATATAATTTAATATAACCGATAAAGAGGACCTTCTTAGCTGTGAAACAATTCCAAATATTTCTGATTTTGGAAAACTTTTTGTTATTCTATAAGACAAGTGTGCATATTCGTCCATTTTATGTCTCAACTTGTCGTGAAATTTTTCTCCGCTTGTTTCATGCTCCATGTTATGTGTTCTCCTCTTCTTTGACAGGTGCGGCTGGCTCCTGTTCGTCCAAATTCAAAACTTCAACCTTGGGAACCTCGCCTTCAGCGGTTTCCGGAGTGAGCGCTTCTTCTGCAGACATCTTGGCCTGAGGAGCGCGAACATCTATTTTCCAGCCTGTAAGCTTGGCGGCTAGTCTGACATTTTGTCCTTTCTTGCCGATTGCCAGGGAGAATTGATCATCGGCCACCTCTACCAAGGCGTGCTTCCACTGTAAGTCCAGAATCTTAACATCAATAACCTTGGCTGGTGATAAGGCATAGGCTATGAACTTGGCCGGGTCTTCACTCCATTCAATGATATCTATCTTTTCACCGCCGAGTTCATTTATTACAGTCTGCACACGCACACCTTTTTGTCCGACCAGGGAACCGATTGGATCAACGCCATCTTCTTTTGAAGTAACGGCAACCTTGGAGCGTGAGCCAGCTTCTCTGGCTATGGCCTTGATCTCAACACTGCCAGATTCTATCTCTGGAACTTCAAATTCAAAAAGTTTAAGTACTAATTTTGGATGAACGCGTGACAATAAAATAGCCGGGCCTTTGTTGGTTTCTTCAACTCGCAGAATCATAAACCTCAAGCGCTGACCTATACGATAGTTATCCTGATAAAGCTGCTCGGCTGGCAGAAGAAGTCCATTGGTGCGGCCCAGGTCAATATAAACCATCTGACCTTCAAGCCGCTGTACTTGTCCGGATACGATCTCGCCTTCTTTGTTTTTAAATTCCGCAAACACGGCTTCCCTTTCGATCTCTCTAAGTCTTTGGATGATTACCTGCTTGGCAGTCTGGGCAGCAATTCTGCCAAAGTCCGTCTTGGGTTCAAGTTTAATTACCAACTCATCGCCTACCTTTAATTTTTTGTTTATTTTCTTGGCATCTTCAAGGGTAATATATTTCTCAGGATTAAATTTGGATCTGGATTCTTCTTCGGTTAATTCCTGGCCGGTGACAGGGCCTGCGCCTTCTTTTTTGAAATCATGGTAACGTCTCTCAGGTTGTTCGCCCTCGGAATGAAAACGCTCCGGCAGTTCGCCGATGATATTACCCTCTTCATCAACACCCTCAACCACAAACTTAATTTGGGTAATAGCTATGTCACCCGTCTCTTGAGTTAGTTTAGCTCTTATTATCTGTCCTTTTTCTCCGTAGTCTTTCTTGTAGGCCGCGGCGATCGCAGCTTCAATCGTTTCGACGACCTTCTCTTCGGGTATGCCCTTTTCATCAGCAATTTGTTTGATTGCTGAAATAAATTGTTTAGTATCTAACATCTTTTTAATTAAGCTGATAAATCAATGAAAATGTCCGCCTTCTTGCGGACATAGCATCAATATTCAACCCGTAAATCTCATTATATTACTTCTAAAAAGTAAAGTCAACCCCGTAACGTACATGCGTATGCGTTACGGGGTCAAGTGTTAGGCCTAGCTCTCAATAGGCTGTCTTGTTGAATATATCAACAGCCAACTTGCCCGATCGACCAAGCTTTGGATTGAATTTGTAGGCAACTATGGTGCAGTTGGCAAAATCATTTTTTTCGCTCATTTCCAATAGCTCTGCTTCACTAATGCGGGTTATTAGTTTGTGGAATGCTTTCATGATGGCAGAGTGCGTCACCACCAAAACATTCTGACCTCCACAGTCTCTTATTATAGTATCCAAAAAACTACGCAGGCCTGCAATATATTACTGGCAGTTTCCTCAGCTCTCATAAAAGGCGAGACAAAAGCCACGTCGAATTTTTTATAATTTTTCTTGAGATAACCTCCTGTCAGTAATGCCTGTTCAATACCACTCTTGGTCAGCTTAATATCGGCATTGCGAGTATCTTTCATGGTCTCAGAAAAATCTTTGGCCTTACCTTTGTCGATATTCGTCCTTTCTTTGTTCTGTTCTGACTCGCCATGTCGGACTAGAACTAAATTTTGGGGCCATTTGGTCATATTTGAAATTAAATCCTAGTCCAAATTAAGTTAACGGGCAAGTGAACGACTGGGAAAAACTTATCAACATTGACCGCATTGCTTGTTGTTGCTAAACCAAAGCTTACAACGATGTTGAAAACAAAAAAATCAAAAGTGTTAGAATAAAGTTAAATGGATCAGACAACAAACAAACAATTAGAGCTTGAAAAAGAATTAGAAAAAAAGCTTTTTGGTATTCAATCGCAAAAAACAGAAGATGATGCCAAGATTGTGGCCCAAAAATTTAATTTACCCTACCTTAACCTGAAGGCCTTCCCTATTGATGTCTCGGCAGTGGTGCTGGTTGATGAAACTAAAGCACGCGAAGCAAAATTATTAATTACCACCGCAAAAGGCAAGGCACTGGCTATCGCGGTTACAGATCCGGAAGACCCAAAAACAAAAGACTTATTAAAAGAACTTGAAGGAAATGGTTATTCTTATAAACTTGTTGTCGTTTCCGAGACTAGTCTCCAGTTTGGTTGGGGGAAATATAAAATGGCCACAAATGTCTCGGAAAATCTCGGCGTTGTGAACATTAAAGAAGAACAGATCTCCGAAATACAGGCACAAATTAAAAATATAGGTGACCTAAAAGAAAGGCTGACTTCGCTTCCTATAACAAAAGTTCTGGACATCCTCATCGCCGGCGCCCTCAAGGTTAAAGCTTCAGACATTCACTTTGAACCCGAAGAAAAAGTAGTTCGTCTTCGCTATCGCCTAGACGGTGTTCTCAGTGACATTGTTGATTTTGATCATACCGGCTATCCCAACCTACTTTCTCGTATTAAGCTTCTCTCTGGATTAAAAATAAATATTCATGACACCCCGCAAGATGGTCGGTTTACTATCAGACAAGGCGCAGTCGACATTGAGGTCAGGGTTTCGATTTTACCCGGCGCTTATGGAGAGAACATCGTCATGCGTATTTTGGATCCTTCCACAATCCAACAGAAATTGGAAGATTTGGGCATGAGGGATGATATTTTGGAAAAAGTTAAAAAACTTCTT
>OBEQ012347101.1_pt1 | contig 12509 bp, 7 predicted proteins | sample 1670901 | NCBI WGS metagenome assembly OBEQ01 (sample SAMEA104232315, study PRJEB22302) | groundwater metagenome | biome: forest; feature: aquifer; material: groundwater | place: USA | collected 2011-08-07 | depth 5.4 m | reverse complement strand
TGCCATCGAGTGCGTCGGGCAAGCCGTCGCGGTACATGCTGGGCCGCTCGATCGGCTTGAACATCTTGTCGAGCAGAGCGGTTTGCGCGTCGCCGCGCGGCCACAGCCGACGGCCTGCGAACATTTCCCACAGCATCACCCCTGCTGCGTAAGTGTCCGTTCGCCGGTCCACGGTCGCTCCACCGAGCTGCTCGGGCGCCATATAGGAGAGTTTTCCTCGGATGGTCCCTTCCTCGCTTGTTTCAAGTCGCAGCTTTGCCCGCGCGATGCCGAAGTCGAGGACGCGAGCGACGCCATCGGTACTCACCATGACGTTTTGCGGCGATACGTCGCGATGGACGATATCGAGCGGCTCGCCCGTTTCGGTTTTGGCCTCGTGCGCCGCGTGAAGCCCGTGGAGCACATTCGACATGATCGCGAGCGCAACGCGAAGCGGCACCGGCTCCTCGCGATCCATGCACAAGCGCACGAGGCGCGCGAGGCTCTCGCCGCGGACATACTCCATGACCAGGAGAATCTCGTCCCCTTCGCGCACGACATCGAGCGTTGGAACGACATTCGGATGCAAGATGCGCGACGCGAGGCGCGCCTCGTCGATCAACATCTTGGTGAACTGCGGATCGTTCGCATGGTGCGGATGGAGCCGCTTGATGGCGACCGGACGAGAGAATCCGACAGGGCCAAGCAGTCTCCCGAAGTGCACGGTGGCCATCCCACCTGAGGCGATTTCGTCGTACAGCGCATAGCGCCCGACAATCGCGGTCCTTCGACGGGTTCCCGATGGGGTGTCCACGCGTACTGCCGTCTTCGTCATCTCACCTCACCATCTAGATGGGGAACTTCTGCTGATGCCAGGGACCTGCTCACTGAGGTCTGGTCGTCTCACCGTCGTCTCTGCAAATCTTCGAAGTCTCTCGCGACTTGGCGACCCTCCAAGCCACCCGTGCAACCGCTGTGCGCATTCGATTACGTTCCGGTTCGCCGATACGCACTTGATTCGCAGGCTCAGCCGTGAGACGAGGATCGGCCGTGAGAAAGCACCTTGCGACGCTCGCCGGCACAGAGCTCCACTGGGTCGAATCCGGCCCTGAGCGCGAACGCGCCCCCATCGTGCTTCTCCATGGTCTGAACGATTCGCATCGCACGTGGAGTCGCGTGGCGCCCCTTTTGGCACAGGGCAGGCGCGTGCTCATGCCGGATCTCCCAGGCCACGGCCTCAGCGGCCGCCCCGATGCCCCCTACGACCTGGCGTGGTACGCCCGTGTCATCTCCGCGTGGCTCGATCATCTCGACGTCGCCGACGTCGATCTCGTCGGGCACTCCTTCGGTGGCGGTGTGGCCCAGCGCGTGCTGTTCGAACGGCGCGAGCGCATTCGCCGTCTCGCTCTGGTCGCCTCCGGCGGTCTCGGCCGTGAGGTAGGCCTCGGTGTGCGTCTCATGTCGACGCCCCACCTACTCGAGAAGCTCGGACAGCCGCTCATGGCGCCGGCCACGCGCCTTGTGCTGCGCGCGGGTCACGGCGCGTTCACGGACGACGAGATCGCGTGGCTCTCTTGGGCGAACGCGATGCCGGGCACAGCGCGGGCCGCGGCGCGAACGGTGCGCGGCGTCGTGAATTTTCGTGGCCAGCGCCAGTGCTTTTTGGACCACGCGCACGAAATCGATCTTCCACCGCTCGCGCTCTACTGGGGCGACCGCGATCGCATCGTCCCCTTGTCTCACGGCCTGACCACACAAGCGCGGACCGAAGGGGTCGAGCTCACGAGCTTCATGGGCTGCGGTCATTTCCCGCATCAGGAGAACCCCGAGCACTTCGTCCGCGCGCTCAAGAGCTTCCTAGAGACGCCGCGAGCACGGCCCGCGCGCTTGAGGACGGCCCCACGTCTCGCAGAGGCCCCGGTGAAGACGCGTCCGCCGTCGCTGGTCAGGCGCATCGTGGCGTTCGCCATACGGTTCAGGATTCGCCCTGTCCGACTCTTTGCGTGCGCAGCGTGAGAGTTGGTATAGCGTCTTCGGAGTGACCGCGCCTTCTCTCACGCGCATTTCCCCGCACGGAGCGCACGCGACGCCTCACGGAGGTACGCTGAGGAAGCTGGCGGTTGCGGCGCTTGGAATCGTCTTCGGCGACATCGGTACGAGCCCGCTCTATGCGCTGAAGGAATGCTTGAGCGAAGAGCACGGCGTCCCACGCACGGTGGAAAACACGCTCGGCATCCTCTCCTTGATCTTCTGGGCCCTCATGATGGTGGTCACGGTGAAATACCTGGCTTTCATCATGCGTGCGGACAACCGCGGTGAGGGCGGCATTCTAGCGCTGCTCGCCCTCATTCCCGACAAGGCTCGCGCGCCTTCCAAGGGGCAAATCGGCTGGGTCGCACTTCTCGTCATCATCGGCGCCGCGCTCCTCTACGGCGACGGCATGATCACGCCCGCCATTTCGGTTCTTTCGGCAGTCGAGGGTCTCGAAATCGCAACGCCCGCTTTCAAGCCGTACGTCATCCCCATCACCTGCGGAGTCCTGCTCGCGCTCTTCGCCATCCAGAAACATGGCACCGGAAGCGTGGGCAGGTTCTTTGGACCGGTCATGGTCGTCTGGTTCGGAGCGCTGGGCACCCTCGGTGCGTGGCACATCGCCAAGAATCCGGCGGTTCTCCAAGCTCTCTCGCCCCACTACGCGGCTCGTTTTTTCGCGCAAAACGGAGAAAAAGGCTTCGCCGTGCTCGGATCGGTCGTTCTCGCCGTGACGGGCGGTGAAGCTCTCTACGCGGACATGGGGCATTTCGGCAGAAAGCCCATTCGCATGGCCTGGCTCGGTTTCGTTCTGCCGTCTCTGGTCCTCGCGTATTTCGGCCAGGGCGCTCTCGTTCTTTCATCTCCCGAGGTCTTTGGCAAAAACCCGTTTTTCGCAATGGTGCCGAACGGCGCTCCGACGTACGCGCTGGTTGCCATTTCTACCGCGGCCACGGTGATCGCGTCGCAGGCGCTCATCAGCGGCGCCTTCTCGCTCACCCATCAGGCCGTGCAACTGGGTTTTTTTCCACGCGTCACCGTGAAGCACACGGCGCGAGAAGCAGAAGGGCAAATTTACGTGCCCGAGATCAACTGGCTTCTCGCGGCTGCGTGCATTGCCCTGGTCATTACCTTCAAAGCCTCTAGTGGACTCGCTGCGGCGTACGGCATCGCCGTTACGGGCACGATGGCCATCACGTCGGTCGTGTTCTTCCTCGTGACACGCCGAACCTGGAACTGGCCACTCTGGAAGAGCGCGTCGCTCCTTTTGCTCTTCTTGTCGTTCGATATGCCTTTTTTCGCGTCGAACATTCTGAAGTTCGTCGACGGAGGGTACGTCCCGGTGCTCGTCGCGGCGGTGTTTTTCGTCGTCATGGTCACCTGGAACACCGGCCGGCGCATTCTCGCCGAGGCGATCTCCGCGAAATCGCCGCCGCTCGAGTCCTTCATGAAAGCGCTGAAATGCATACGCGTTCCGGGTGCGGCAATCTTCATGTCATCGAACCCGATCGGAACTCCTCCGGTCTTGTTTCATCATGCGCAGCGCATCGGTGTCCTCCACGAGCGAGTCATTCTGCTCACGGTCTCCATCGAGCACGTGCCTACGGTTTCCGAGGATGAGCGCCTCGTGGTCGACTCATTGGGGAATGGCTTCTACCGCATCATTGCGCGCTACGGCTTCATGGAGACCCCGGACGTTCCCGTGCTGCTCGCGACAGCTCTGCCACGCCTCGAGCTCACGCTGGACCCGAGCTCGCTCACGTTTTACCTCGGACGCGAGACGTTCCTTGCCACGCCCAAAGGAAAGATGGGGCGGGTCAGTGAGAGCATCTTTTCGTTTCTTTCGCGCAACTCCGTCTCGGCGACGGCATATTTCGCGATCCCGAGCGAACAGGTCGTCGAGCTCGGCTCGCAGATCGATCTCTAGGCGCACCCTAGCAGCAACGGTATGGGTCAGGATGCGAGCCGCGCAACCGTTGCGAGCAGTGTGTCGACGTCGACGGGCTTTCGCAAGTAGCCCGCGACACCGAGCTCGCTGGCAATGCGAATCAGCCGCTGCTCGCCGCTCAGGATGACGATGGGCGCGAGGCGCCCCTTTTTCTTGCGATACTCGCCGACAAACTCCCAGCCATCCATGTGGGGCATCATCAAGTCGAGCAGCACCAGATTCGGCGGGTCTTGGTTCTCAAAATACAGGAGCGCCTCGGCACCATTGTGTGCTTTGGCCACCACGTAACCATCCCCCTCGAGCGCCTCGGCGATGGCTTCTACGCAGTCGAGATCGTCTTCGACCACAAGAACCTTCTTGGGAGCGTCAGTCCGCTGCATCTCCGTCGTCCAGAGAGGGAAGAGTAAAGAAAAACGTACTCCCTTCGCCGGCTTTGCTCTCGACCCACATGTTCCCCCCGTGGGCGTCGACGATACCTTTCGCGATGTAAAGCCCCAAGCCGACACTGTGACGCTCGTTTGCGTGGCCCTTCCAGTAGCGATCGAACAAATGAGGACGCTGCACCTCGGCAATGCCTGGGCCAGTGTCCGAGACCGCGAAAAGGACCATGTTGACGTCGGGCGCTGCGTAGAGACCTATGGTGCCTCCGTGCGGGGTGAACTTGATCGCGTTGCCGAGGATATTTGCAAAGACCTGGAGAATGCGCTCGCGATCACACATGACGTCACAGAGCGGAGGGTTACCTCGGCGCTCGATTCGAAGCGATTTCGTCGCAAGCTCCGGTTCCGTCATTGCGTGAGCTTCCTCGATGAGATCGCACACGCTCGTGCGGGAGCGGGCCACGGTGAACCTCCCGGCCTCGATCGTCGTTGCGGTGAGAAGGTCCTCGATGAGCCGATTCATCCGCTGCGCGGAGCGCCGGATGAGGAGCGACTGTTTCATCGTCCGTTCGCCTGAGTCAGGGCCGCGCAGGAGCAGCCCCGCGGACAGGGAGACGGCGTTGAGGGGGCTTCGCAGATCATGCGATACCACCGCGAGCAGGTTGTCGCGCGATCGGATCGCCGCCTGCGCTTCGTCGTACAGGCGCGCGTTGGCGATGGCCAGGGCCACGCGTTTGGCGATCTCGTCCGCCAGGGCCAGATCGTTCCCATCGTAGTGTCGGCCCGAGCTCGACGCGATGAACATGAGGACGCCGGTCCCGTTGTGGCATCCGATCGGCACTATCATCGTGGAGCTCAGTGGCACGTCGCGCGCCATCTCTCGCAGGACCTGGTCTCTAGCAGAGGCTGCTTCGGCCACGACCATCGAACGGCGCGTGCGGGCGACCTCCGCCACGAGGCTGAGTTTGTCGTCGGAGTCGATTCGATTGTCCCGCGAGAAACACTCATCGCTCGGGTTTGCATGCGTCCACACGACGGGCAGGACTCGGTCGTCGGTTTGCCAATACGCTGCGCAATGGTCCGCCAGGCACGGCACGACGCTCCGCGCGACTGCTTTGAGAATGACGTCCAGGTCGAGCGAGCCAGCGATGTCTTTCGTGAGGTCGGAAAGTAAGGTCAGGCGCAAGTTCTCGCGCTTCAGGGCTCCGATGTCGGTCAACGCGGTGTGAAACGCCACGGCTCTTCCGGTGGCGTCGTACACCGGCACGCTCATGGCTTGCACGTACATCAGCCCAGCTGCCGCCTCGAAACTGAGTTCCGCCACCACCGGCCCCCGCGTGTCGGAGCAGTCCTGAAGGTGCTGCCGGAGGAGGGCAGGATCGACCATTTCGACCAGCGCAACGAACGGAACACCGATGAGGCGCGAGCGATCTTGTCCTACGATCGTCGCTCCGGCGAGATTGACCTCGATGACACAGCCCTCGGTGTCGAACGTGAAACAAGCGACGGGAGCGAAGTCGAAGAGATCCGCGTACCGATTTCGGGACTCCTCAAGCGATCCCCGTGCCTCGCGCAGGGCTCGATTTTGCTTCTCGAGCTCCATTTGATGCGCTCGAAGCTCTCGAAGGAGACGCTCTTTTTCTTCAATGACATTACTAACTTGCCCGAAGTTCATGCGTCGCAACCCCCCCTAAGGCCGGTGCGAGCGTGCAGCTGCTCCGTCTAAAGTCTTGGGTGCGGTGCGTCAACGACCTTCGAAACTCAGCCGTGATGTACGCCGGCAAATGGGACGTTTGTCCATAGCGCGCTCTGATCACCCTCGTAGATGCGCTTCTCGTTCTGCGTAAATTGAAACGCGGGCGAGCTGATTCACGTCTTCGTCACCTTGATGAGCGCAGGGGCAAGTGCGCGCGCCATCGTCGACGCCGAGTTCGTACATCCTGCGTTCGCCGAAGGCGCACAATCGCTCGTCATGCGCCTCCCGCGTTTCGCGCTCAGCTGAAGCGCTCGCCACGCCGGCAAGAGTCGTGGCATGGTGCTCCACCATGAGTCGCCATGCCATCTTCCGCAGTTCGTAGGTTCTTCGGCGCGAGGTTTCTCTCCATCCTGGCGCTTCAAATGCAGAGCGTGGCCATCGGGTGGGATGTCTACGCCACCACACATCGCCCGCTCGATCTCGGGTATGTCGGACTCGCGCAATTCGTGCCCAGCGCCCTCTTTTCGCTGGGGGGCGGAGCGGCAGCCGATCGCTTCGAGAGGCTCAGAATCCTCCTCGCCTGTCATCTCGCGATCGCCGCGATTGCGTCCGCGCTGTTCCTTCTCCCGCGCACGGGCGGTGTCACGCCGATTTACGGCGTCCTCGTTTTGTTGGGCGTGGCGCGCTCCTTCGCCATGCCGGCGGGTCAGGCGCTCTTGCCGGATCTGGCCCCCAAGGATCAGTTGTCGCGCGTGGTCGCGCAAAGCTCGTCGGTGTGGCAAGTCGGCCTCGTCGCTGGGCCCGCGCTCGGCGGCGTGGCGTTCGGCGCCATCGGGCGAAACGTGTACGCCGTGTGCGCCGTCCTTTCGCTAGGCGCGGCAATGCTCGTGGCGTCGATGCACGTGCGCTCGATAGCGCGCATCAAGCATGCTCCTTCGTGGAGCTCCGCGCTCGCAGGCGTGCGCTACGTGTGGAACAAGAAGATCGTTCTCGGTGCAATTTCTCTGGATCTGTTCGCCGTGCTCCTGGGCGGTGCCGTTGCCCTGCTGCCGATCTTCGCGAACGACATCCTCTTCGTCGGTCCCTGGGGCATGGGGTTGCTCCGCAGCGCTCCTGCGGTCGGCGCTGCGCTCACAGGCCTCGTGCTCGCACGATTCCCTTTCTCGCGGCACGCGGGAACTCGCATGCTTGCATGCGTGGCGCTCTTCGGTGGCGCCACCATCGTATTCGGGCTCTCCAAAAGCTTCATCGTGTCCCTCGCCGCTCTGGCCGTCGTCGGAGCGGCCGACATGGTGAGCGTGGTCATTCGCATGACGCTCGTGCAGCTGGAAACGCCGGAGGAGATGCGCGGCCGCGTGAGTGCCGTCAACTCCATCTTCATTGGCGCCTCGAACGAGCTTGGGGAACTGGAGTCCGGCCTCACGGCGGCGTGGCTCGGTGCCATCCGCGCAGTGGTTCTGGGTGGAATCGGGTCGCTTGTGGTCGTCGCGATATGGGCGTGGCGGTTTCCCGCCCTCCGCAACGTCGACCGCCTGGACCGCGCTTCGGAATAGGCCGCTGTGGTGGTCACCGGATCCATCGAGGCGGTACACGTGTCGCAGAACTGGATCTTCTGATCCGGGTCCTCTCATTGAAATCATTCGTGTTGTTGGTAGGTGGTTGCAGGTACGACATCTGCATATCTTGTGGACGGAAACCATGAGAAAACTATCCGTGTCAGGGTCGGTTCTGACGTTGGCGGTGGCGATCGCGGGGTGCGGTGACCACTCCGGGGATGGCGAAGCTGATCAGGACAGCGTCCGCCTGCTCAAGACCTACTGGGCGGACGCTCGCAAGCTCAATCTGACCGACTTGATTCGCGTGGAGACCGGCTACGCGGCGGAGCGGCTCAATGACAAGCTTGCGGTCGGGGAGTTCGCGGCAACGTTCGAGGCGCCCTCCGTCTTCGGCGCGCAGGAGCAAAGGAGCGAGATCCTCGATGAAATTGCTGGCGCCTCTAACCGAGTGAGGAGTCTCAGCGCCATCGTGTCGGGTCTCGCCGCGCAGTTTGGGGACAGCGAGCTGTCCACTCAAGTCAACGCGATTCGCCTCAAGCAGGTGCAGTCTGGCGGCAACTCGAAGTACTACATCGAGAGCGGCTTTTCGCTGAAGGGCGGGATCGATCACGGCTGGAGCTTCAGCGCGGGTGGTTTCGGGGGCTCGCTCGGCTTCGCGGCCCAGGCGATCCTGTCGTCGCGCGTCATCGTCGCGTCGGACGATCAGCGCCTCAGGTCGCTCGTCACCGCGCCGCTCCACGCGGTCAAGGAGATGCGCGGGTTCATCTACCCGCGCTCCGTCGCCGACGTGCGTGCCATGCGGCCCGGCGAAATGTTCGCACTGAAGGGCGAGGGCCGGCTCGGCGTGAATCTCGGCGTCGGCGTGCCGCTCCTCGCCGCGGCGCCCATTCCTCAAGCTTCGTACGATGTGGTGTTCTCCGCCGGTGTTTCCGCATCGCTCACTGGTGATCTCGACGTTCAGCTGGTGCGTCTCGAGGGGGACGAGGTGGTCGTTGATGTCGGGATGGAAACCGTCAAGGAGACCTCGTTCGAGGCGGCGATCAAAGACGGCTGGGGCATCAAGGCCGTCTGCGACGACGGCTCACCTTGCCTTCGGACGATTGATCTTGGGCTCAAGAAGGTCGACCTGAAGCGCATGACCGAGCAGGCCGTTCAGAGGCGCCTCGACGAGTATCTCCACACCGAGATCGGCGGCGGCGTGAGCTCGGTGAAGTCGCGCGCGATGGTATCGCGTATGCGCTTCCACCTCGATCGCGGCGATGCGACGGAAGTATCGCGCGCCCTCGAGCAAGCGCTGAAAGCGGACGTGCGACTCGCGCAGGCGCTCCACAACCGCGATCTCGGCAACCCTACGCCGGCGGTGGCGGTTGATTTCGATCTCCTCCGCAACGCGACCACGTCGAAGCGCAACTTCGGCGCGCAGATCTTCGGCATGTCCATCTACCAGAAGGTCGTGGTGGAAAAGAGCGGCGTGTTCAGCGTCGACACTCCCAGTGGGTCGCAGCTCCTGCTCTTCGATTCGCTCGACAAGCATGGCGGGTGGTTCCAGATGGACCACGGCTTCACGCGCATCGGCGTCGCGGCGCTCGCCTTCGAAAAGAGCGAGCCGGACGTGTCCAAGAGCCAGGCCAATCTTTTCGTGCAGACGCTCGTGGGCGACACCCACATGGACGACGACACGATGATCGACAATGCGGACGCGCTCATCTCCGCTCTCGCCGGTAGCGCCGCAGTCGAGGCCCTCGACACCTACGGCAACGCGCTCCAGCGCAAAGTATGGGATACGTGCCCCGTCGAAGAAGACGACAACCACCAGACCAAGCCCTGGGACGAGCAGTGCAACGTAAAGCTGCTCGACGACCCGGAAATGCAGCGCCTGAAGGCCAACGGCATGGCCGCGATCGAGTCGAAAATCAGCTCGCTGCCCGAGGACTACAAGGACATGGTCCGCACCGCAGCGCATGTGCGACTCACGCTCCAGTCGGTCGGCATCCACAATCTCGACGCACTGAATGGTCCGAGCGCATCCTTCACGCTTGACTTTCACCTGGACGACAAGGCGCTCATGCTGCTCGCTTCCAAGAAACCCGAGGAGTACCGAAGCGCGCTCGTCGACTATCTCACCGCGGTGTCGGCCGACCGGATCCACGTTGGAAAGGACACCGACAAGGCTGCCGTCAAGGCCGCCGTTCTCGAGAAGTATGGCAGCGCCATCGAGGCGATGTCCAAGGTCTACGAGCGCCGTTCCAAGGAGTACGCAGAGCTCGCCAAGCTGGATTCGAACATCGCGGCGGTGCTCGGCGGAAAGCGCTACATTGCCCATCCCATCGGCATCCGCGCCACGACGGACGGCTTCGCGCTGCAGTCGATCAGCCACGAGCGCTCGCTCACGGCGCAGGCGCTGTTCGACGATCTGAAAGACACCGCCAGCCGCAAGTTCACCCGGGCGCCTCTCTACGAGGAGCATGCCGCGGCCTACCCCCTTCTCGCGCTCCTGCCCGCTCCCAGCATCGAGCTCTCCCTGGACGTGAAGACGGACGTGAAGTCGAACTTCTGGGTATCGCGAGAGCGCTTCAAGAAGGCGGGCTTCGCCGGCGTCGTCAAGGCGGCAAAGGGTGCAGACGTCGCGATGATCAGCGGCGGCATGTTCGACGTGCGCGCCATCGTCAACGCGAGGTAGCGCTCGAGACTAACCCGCCTTCTTCTTCTCGCTCTGGACCACCGGCAGCCGTTTCTTCTTCTTGTCGCCGCCGAACTTGTCCATGAGCCATCGAACCGGATCGTAATAGTTGTCGGCGACGCGCTCCTTGAGCGGGATGATTCCGTTGTCGGTGATCTGGATGTGCTCGGGGCATACCTCGGTGCAGCACTTGGTGATGTTGCAGTACCCGAGACCGAACTCTTCCTTCATCAGCGGGCGTCGATCGACCGTGTCGAGCGGGTGCATCTCCAGCGTCGCCAGGTGGATGAAGAAGCGCGGACCGGCAAACTCCGTCTTCTTGTCGTGGTCGCGAAGAACGTGGCACACGTCCTGGCAGAGGAAGCACTCGATGCATTTCCGGAACTCTTGGATGCGATCGATGTCGTATTGCTGCATGCGCCAGTAGCCGTCCGCGTCTTTTTCGCGCGGCTTGAAGGGCGGAATCTTCTTCGCCATCTCGAAGTTGAACGAGACGTCGGTGACGAGATCTTTGATGATGGGGAACGTCCGCATCGGCGTGACGGTGATGGGCTCCCCTTCGGGGAAGTGGCTCATTCGCGTCATGCACATGAGGCGCGGTTTGCCGTTCACCTCTGCGCTGCACGAGCCGCACCGGCCGGCTTTGCAGTTCCACCGCACGGCCAGGTCCGGCTCCTGCTTGGCCTGAATCTCGTGGATGGCGTCGAGGACCACCATCCCCGTGTAGGTTTCGACGTCGTACTCCTTGAACTCGCCGCCGTCTTTGTTTCCGCGAAAGACGCGCAGCGTTGCCTTGTCTGCCATGGCCTACTCTTTTTCCTCGAGGATCTGCTTGATTTCATCGGGCACGAGCGGAAGCGGCACTTCTTCGAGCTCCATTTCGCCGCTCTTCTTCTGCCGAAGAACGATGTTCACCTTGGCGAAGTGCTCTTTGTCCATGTCTTGGAAGTCGTCGCGTGCGTGACCGCCGCGGCTCTCCTTGCGGGCGGCCGCTGCGCGTGCCATCGCCTCGGAGACGATGAGCAGGTTTCGCATGTCGATAGATTCGTGCCACCCCGCGTTGTAGTGCCGCGGACCGCTGATGGCGATGCGCGATTGCGCTTCCTTCAAACGTTCGAGCTCTTTGAGACCGCGCGCGAGATCTTCTGCGTTTCGCATGATGCCGACGTACTTCTGCATCTGGTTCATCAGGTCTTCGTGGAGGGCAAACGGGTTGGGACCCTCCGCGCAATCGAACGGGGCGAGTGCCTCTTTTTCGGCGGCTTCGATGGCTCCCTTGTCGTTCTCTTTCGCTTGCACGTTTTTGGCGTACTTCGCGGCGTAGAGGCCCGCGATGCGGCCGAAGACGAGCAGATCGCTCAGCGAATTGCCGCCGAGGCGGTTCGATCCGTGCATGCCTGCGGCGCATTCCCCGGCCGCGAAAAGCCCTTTTACGCGCGACTCCTGGCTGTCGGAATCGACGCGAATTCCGCCCATCGTATAGTGAGCTGTCGGTCCCACTTCCATCGGCTCTTTGGTGATGTCGACGTCGCCCAGCTCTTTGAACTGGTGGTACATGGCCGGCAGCTTCTTCTTGATGTCTTCGGCCGAACGGCGCGTGGCGATGTCGAGGAAGACGCCGCCGTGCGGGCTACCACGGCCGGCCTTCACCTCGCAGTGAATCGCCCGTGCCACGATGTCGCGCGGCAGCAAGTCCGGCGTCCGCTTCGCTTTCGACGTCACGCCCGACGTGCTCTCCCGAAGCCACTGGTCGGCCTCCTCCTCGGTCTTCGCGGTTTCGTTCGCGTAGAGCTCGGGGATGTACTCGAACATGATTCGCTTCTGGTCTTTGTTCCGGAGCGTGCCCCCCTCACCGCGGACGCCCTCGGTGATGAGGGTGCCGCGCACGCTCGGCGGCCACACCATTCCGGTCGGGTGAAACTGCATGAACTCCATATCCATGAGCTCGGCGCCCGCGAGGTAGGCGAGCGCCTGACCGTCTCCGGTGCACTCCCAGGAGTTCGAGTTGATCTTGAACGCCCGGCCGATTCCTCCCGAGGCCATGACGATGGCCTTCGTCTTGAAGAGCACGAAGCGCCCGGTCTCTCGCCAGTAACCGAAGCAGCCGGTGACGCGCTCGCCGTCGGTAAAAAGACGTGTCACCGTGCACTCCATGTAGACGTGCATGCCGGTGTGAATACCGTGCTGCTGGAGCGTGCGAATCATCTCGAGGCCGGTGCGGTCGCCGACGTGCGCGAGG